>Ga0190271_10000466_pt1 | contig 20493 bp, 16 predicted proteins | sample Popmic356T_FD_133747 | JGI IMG/M metagenome (GOLD analysis project Ga0190271, IMG submission 133747) | Populus adjacent soil microbial communities from riparian zone of Weber River, Utah, USA - 356 T | ecosystem: Environmental > Terrestrial > Soil > Riparian zone | place: USA: Utah | collected...
CAGCACCGCGGCCGAGACCACCGCGGCGTCGAGCGTGCTCGGCCACTCCAGGGTGTCGAGCTTCTCGCTGTGCACCGCGGCGCCGGGCGCGGCATCGGCGGCGGGCCAGCGCACCCGCTCGACACCGACGAGTGTCCACAGCCCCTTGTCGTCGACCCGGCCGTCGACCGACTCGATGCGCGAAACGAGTCGGTTGTCGGCGTCGAACTCGAAGATGCGGATCCCGTGCAGCGCGCCCGCCCCGCCCGCGGCGGCGACGTTGATCGAGAAGTGGCGCTCGCCGTCGGGCGTGACGCGGCGCTCCTTCAGCCAGGCCCCGCTGCGCCCGGCCGAGTGGCCGTTGCCCTCACGCGCTTTCAACATCACCGCTTCGCGCTCGCTGCGCGGCGCGACGTAGTCGCCGATCACGAGCGTGAGCAGGCCGAAGGCGATGCCGAGCACGGCGAGCAGGCCGAGTGCGCGGCCGGGGCCGAGGCCGCCGGTGCGCAGGATCGTGAACTCGGACGACTGCGCCATGCGCGACAGCGCGTAGATCGTCCCGATCAGGACCGCGATCGGCATCAGCTCGTAGAGGTGCCCCGGCACTTCGAGCAGCGCCGACAGCGCGACGTTGGCGATCGCACGCCCGCGAGTGCCGCCGCCGTTCAGCTCGTCGACGAAGTCGATGAAGAAGAAGAGCGACAGGAAGGCGATCGCCACGAACATCACCGAGCCGGCGATGTCGCGGTAGAGCAGCCGGCGGATCGTCTTCATGCCCCGAGCGCCGGGGCCGCGGTCGGCACCCGCTTGCGGAAGATCTTCAGGCTCGTCGCATGGTCGCGCCACCACAGCAGCCCGAGCGCGAGCGCCAGTGCGCCGCCATGCAACAGGACGAAGGCGGTGCCCATGCCCACGCGCCCGCTCGCGACCCAGTTCTGGCTCAGGTTGACCAGGTTGAAATAGACGATGAAGGCCAGCAGCGCGAAGACGAGGTTCCAGTTGCTGGCCCGCCGCGGGTTGGCGGCCGAGAGCGCGATGCCAAGCAGCAGCAGATTGCCCGCCGCCATCAGCAGGCCGAAGCGCCACGCGAGCTCGCCCTGGTGGCGCGGCTCGGGCGCGCGCACGAGGTCGATCGTGGGGATCGCGCGCGGCGGGCGCTTCTCGGCCTTGCGCACCCGCTGGTCGTCGGCGAGCAGGCGGTAGCTCTCGAAATGGGAGACGGTGCGCTCGCCGCTGCTGGCGTCGGACTCGTTGCGCTGGCCGCTTTCGAGGACGACAAAACGGTCGTCGCCCTGCGTCTCCAGGCGCCCGCTGCGCGCCGTCGTCACGCTCTCGACCTGGCGCTGCTGCGTCAGCACGAAGACGTTGCGGGCATTGATGCCGTCCGGGCTCTCGCGTTCGACGAAGAACACGCGCCGGCCGTCGCTCGAACTCTGGAACACGCCCGGGGTCACGCGCGCGATGTCGGAGCGTTGCTGGTAACGGTCGCGCAGCTCGGTGCTCTGCTGGTTGACCCAGGGCCAGACGAGCAGGAGCAGCAGTGCGATGACGATCAGCACCGGCAGCGCCATCCACGACACCGGGCGCACGAAACGCGACAGGCCGACCCCGCTCGCGAACCAGATCGCCATTTCGCTGTCGCGGTACATGCGGCCGAGCGAGACGACGATCGAGACGAAGAGCGACAGGCTCAGCATCGTCGGCAGGTGGCCGAGCGCGGTATAGCCGAGCAGCAGCACGACGTCCTGCGGCGACACCGCACCGCCGGCGGCCTGGCCCAGGGTGCGGATCAGCATCATCGTCAGCACGATGGTCAGGATCACGACCAGCGTGGCCGCGAAGCTGCGCGCCAACTCCTTCCTGAGCGTTGAATCGAATAACATCTTTTGATTTTCAAACTGGATCGAATTATGGACTTCAACACGCTGGTCGCAGCGCCCGCCGGATGGTCTCGTGTCGAGGCCGATGCCTTGCTGGTGGTGTGTGTCGGCGACGCCGTGCCGGCGGGGCTGGACAAGGTGCTGGGCGCGGCGCTCGCGGCCGCGGTCAAGGCCGAAGACCTGTCCTTCAAGCCCGGCAAGTGCGTGCTGCTGCACCGCGTGCCGAAGCTGCGCGCGCCGCGTCTGGTGTTCGCGACCGCCGGCGATGGCTCGGCGAAGTCCTTCTCGAAGGCGGTCGCAGCGGGCCTCGGCCTGCTCAAGTCGGGCGGCACGCGCCATCTCGCGGTGGCGCTCGCCGGAGTCGATGGTCCGGCTGGCGCGCACGCCGAGGCGCTCGTTGCGGCAGCTTCCGACGCGGCCTACCTTTACCGCCATACCAAGCCGAGTGCGCCGGCCGCACCGTTGCTCGCCCGCGTGTCGTTGTTGTGCAGCACTGCGGCCGAAGCCGAATTGAAGGCCGGCCTGGTGCGCGGCGCCGCCATCGCCGAAGGGGTGAAGCTGGCGCGCGAGTGCGGCAACCGGCCCGCCAACCATTGCACGCCCACCTACCTGGCGTCGGAAGCGAAGCGCCTGGGCAAGCAGTTCGGGCTCAAGGTCGAGGTGCTCGACCGCAAGGACGTCGAAAAGCTCGGCATGGGGGCTTTCCTCGCCGTGGCGCAGGGTTCCGACGAGCCGCTGAAGTTCATCGTCGCGCGCTGGCAAGGCGCAGCCAAGGGCGCCGAGCCGGTGGTGCTGGTGGGCAAGGGCATCACCTTCGACTCGGGCGGCATCTCGATCAAGGGTGCCGCCGAGATGGACGAGATGAAGTTCGACATGTGTGGCGCCGCGAGCGTGCTCGGCACCCTGCGCGCGGTGGCGCAGCTCCAAGCGAAGGTCAACGTCGTCGGCATCATCGCCGCGTGCGAGAACATGCTGAGCGGCCGCGCCGTCAAGCCGGGTGACGTGGTGACCAGCCTGTCCGGCCAGACGATCGAGATCCTCAACACCGACGCCGAAGGGCGCCTGATCCTGTGCGACGCGCTGACTTACGCCGAGCGCTTCAAGCCCGCCGCGGTGGTCGACATCGCCACGCTGACCGGCGCCTGCGTGATCGCGCTCGGCCAGCACCGCAGCGGCCTCTTCAGCCCCGACGACGGGCTCGCGAACGAACTCCATGCCGCAGGCGAAGCGGCGCTGGATCCCTGCTGGCGCATGCCGCTCGACGACGAATACGACGAGGCGCTCAAGAGCAACTTCGCCGACATGGCCAACGTCGGCCCGCGCGCCGGTGGGGCCATCACGGCGGCGATGTTCCTCAAGCGCTACACCGCCAAGCTGCGCTGGGCCCACCTCGACATCGCCGGCACGGCCTGGAAGTCCGGCGCCCAGAAGGGCGCGACCGGGCGCCCGGTGCCGCTGCTGACGCACTTCGTGCTGACCCACGCGCAATGACCGCTCCGAGTTGAGTTCGCAGGCCGAGCCGTGCCAGAGATCACCTTCCACACCGGGCTGTCCGACAAGCTGGGCTACACCTGCCGCCTGCTGCGCAAGGCGAGCCGGCAGGGGGCGAGGGTGCGCGTGACGGGCGACGGCGCCGAACTGGAACTGCTCGACAAGGCGCTCTGGACCTTCGATCCGCACGACTTCGTCGCCCACCTGCGCTGGCCGGGCGGCGCACCCACGGCGCCGATGCTGCGCTGCACATTGATCTGGCTCACGCCCGAGGCCTCGGCCTGGCCCGAGGGAGTCCCCGCGCCACGGGTGCTCGTCAACCTCGGCCCCGAGGCAGCGGGCGACGTCGGCGCTTACGACAGGGTGGTCGAAATCGTGTCGACCGACGGTGCCGACGCTGCCGCCGGCCGCCGCCGCTGGCGGCACTACGAGGCGCAGGGCCTGGCGCTGCGCAACATCCCGGCGCCAGGGGGACAGTAACGTCCTGTGACGCGGTGTCGTCCGGCGCGCCGGGCCGAACGTTATCGGGTCAGGGTCGAACGCCGCACGTGGCCCGCGAATACCCCGTTGGGGTGCGCGTGCATTTCGGGTATCGTGTCGCCCGCTGAGAAACACCCTCAGGAAATCAAATCCCCCAACTGGAGTTCGTGCATGCAAGTTAAATACACCCTGATCGCTGGCGCTGCCATGCTGGTCGCCGGTTCCGCCTTTGCGCAGGACCTGGTCGTCAAGATCGGTCACGTCGGCCCCACCAGCGGCGCCATCGCCCACCTCGGCAAGGACAACGAGAACGGCGCCCGCATGGCCATCGACGTGCTCAACGCCAAGGGCGTGAAGATCGGCGGCAAGACGGCCAAGTTCGAACTGCTCGCCGAGGACGACGCCGGCGATCCGAAACAGGGCACGGCCGCGGCGCAGAAACTGGTCGACGCCAAGGTCAACGGCGTGGTCGGCCACCTGAACTCGGGCACCTCGATCCCGGCGTCCAAGATCTACAGCGACGGCGGCATCCCGCAGATCAGCCCGTCGGCGACCAACCCCAAGTTCACGCGCAACGGCTACAAGACCACCTTCCGCGTCGTGGCTGACGACGTGCACCTGGGTGGCACGCTCGGCAAGTACGCCGTGACGCAACTCAAGGGCAAGTCGATCGCCGTCATCGACGACCGCACGGCCTACGGCCAGGGCGTCGCCGACGAGTTCGAGAAGGGCGTCAAGGCCGCGGGCGGCAAGACCGTCGGCCGCGAGTTCACGAACGACAAGGCGACCGACTTCACCGCCATCTTGACCAGCTTGAAGGCCAAGAAGCCGGACATCGTCTTCTTCGGCGGCATGGACGCCGTGGCCGGCCCGATGCTGCGCCAGATGAAGCAGTTGGGCATCGAAGCCAAGTTCATGGGTGGCGACGGCATCTGCTCGGGCGAACTGCCCAAGCTCGCCGCCGGCACCATGGGCGACGGGCAGGTGGTTTGCGCCGAAGCGGGCGGTGTCGAAGGCGAATCGAAGCAGTCGCTCGATGTCTTCAAGGCCGACTTCAAGAAGAAGTACAACGCCGACGTCCAGATCTACGCTCCCTACGTCTACGACGCGGTCAACGTGATGGTCGACGCGATGGTCAAGGCCGGCTCTGCCGAACCGGCGAAGTACCTGCCGGTGCTGGCCAAGACCACCGGCTACAAGGGCGTGACGGGCACGATCTCGTTCGACAACAAGGGCGACATCAAGAACGGTGCGCTGACGCTGTTCACCTACAAGGGCGGCACCCGCGACCAGATCGCCGTGGTTCGCTAAAACGTCGCACCAGCGGCTTTCGAGCAAGGCGCCCTCCGGGGCGCCTTTTTCGTTCAGACCCGTTGCATCAGGGTCAAGCCGTGGGTCTCGAGCAGCCAGGCCGCCGTCACGACGCTGGTCCCGGCCCGGGCCGGGGCGACGCTGTCGAGCAAGACCCGCCACGCGCCCGGTGGCAGCCTGAAATCCACGTCGTCGGCCTGTGCGTTCAGCAGCAACAACAGCGGCTGGGTCGAGCGCCCGGGTGCGCCGATCAGCACGCCGAGGGCCCGCTGCTGCCCGTCCTGCCAGTCCGCTGCCGTCAGCGGGTGCCCTTGCGCCTGCAGCCAGCTCAGCTCGGGTGCGCCGCTGCCCGCGGCAGCGCCGTCGTGCCAACGGTCGTCGAGCGGCCGCAGCCGGCGCCGCAGCGCGAGCAGTTGCGCGGTGAACCGGGTCAGCGACTCGTCGGCGCTGGGCCAGTCGATCCAGCTCGTCGGGTTGTCCTGGCAGTAGGGGTTGTTGTTGCCGCCCTGGCTGTGACCGAGTTCATCACCCGCGACGAGCATTGGCGTGCCCTGCGACAGCAGCAGCGTCGCGAGCAAGGCTCGCTGCAGGCGTGAACGCCGTTCGAGCACCGCCGGGTTGTCGCTCGGCCCTTCGTGCCCGCAGTTCGTGGACAGGTTGTGGCCGTGCCCGTCGCGGTTGCCTTCGCCGTTGACGAGGTTGTGGCGCCGCTCATGGCTCACCAGGTCGCGCAGCGTGAAGCCGTCGTGTGCGACGACGAAGTTCACGCTTTCGCCCGGGGCCCGGCCCCGCGCACGGAACAGGTCCGCTGACCCGCAAAGGCGTTGTGCGAGTTCGCCGCGGGAACTCGGGTGGCCGAGCCAGAAGGCACGCACGGTGTCCCGGAAGCGGTCGTTCCACTCGAGCCAGCCGCCGGGAAACTCGCCCAGGCGGTAACCGCCGGGGCCGGTGTCCCAGGGCTCGGCAATGAGCTTGACGCCAGCGAGCACCGGGTCCTGCGCCAGGGCATGGAAGAACGGCGCGTGGCGGTCGAAGCCGTGGTCGGTGCGCCCGAGCACCGGGGCGAGGTCGAAGCGGAAGCCGTCGACATGCATCTCCTGCACCCAGTAGCGCAGGCTGTCGAGCACCATCTGCAGCACGCGCGGCTGGCGCAGGTCGAGCGTGTTGCCGCAGCCGGTGTCGTTTTCGTACTCCGCCGGACGACCCGGCGGCAGGCGGTACCAGCCCCGGTTGTCCAGCCCGCGCCAGCTCAGGGTCGGGCCGTGTTCGTCGGTCTCGGCGCTGTGGTTGTAGACGACGTCGAGGATGACCTCGATGCCCGCGGCGTGCAGGCGCCGCACCATCTGGCGAAACTCGTCGCGCGCTGCGCGAGCGCTCGGGGCTGCAGCGTAACGCGGCTCGACGCAGAAGAAGCCGATCGTGTTGTAGCCCCAATAGTTGGACAGCCCCATCGCGACCAGCCGCTGCTCATCGAGGTGCTGCTGCACCGGCAGCAGGCTCAGCGCGGTCACGCCGAGGCGCTGCAGGTGCGCGATCGCGGCGTCGTGGGCGAGGCCGGCGTAAGTGCCGCGCAGCGCCGCCGGCACGCCCGGGTGCTGCATCGTGAAGCCGCGCACGTGCAACTCGTACAACACCGTGTCGGCGAGCGGTGTGTGCAGTGGCGTGTCGCCTTGCCAGTCGAAGCGGTCCTGCACCACGCGGGCCTTGAGCGCCGTGGGCGCGTTGTCGCGGGTGTCGATGCGGCCCGGGTCGGCCGCGTCGAAGCCGAAGTGCTGCGCGCCCCACTCGAAGCTGCCGACGATCTCGCGCGCCCAGGGGTCGAGCAGGAGCTTGTGCGGGTTGAACTTGTCGCCTTCGTGCGGCGCCCAGCGGCCGTGTGCGCGCAGTCCGTATACCTGCCCGGCGCCGGCACCGGGCAGGAATCCGTGCCAGACATCGGCGCTGCGCGCCGCAAGCGCCCAGCGGGCGGTTTCGTGCCGGCCGGATTCGTCGAACAGACAGAGATCGATGCCTTGGGCGTGGGCCGACGGCACGGCGAAGTTCACGCCGCCCGCTTGAACCGAGGCGCCCAGCGGCCAGGCGCGCCCGGGTTCGAGTGGGTCAGGCCTTGCCGTCGACATGCCAGACCTGGCGCGCGTACTCGCCGATCGTGCGGTCGGACGAGAACATGCCCATGCCGGCCACGTTGGCGATCGCCTTCACGGCCCAGGCCTGCGGGTCGCGGTAGAGCGCATCGACCCGCGCCTGGGCGGCGAGGTAGGTGTCGAAGTCGGCGAACAGACGGTAGTGATCGCTGCCGGTCAGCGAGTCGACGAGCAGGCGGTAACGATCGGGGTCGTCGGGCGAAAACAGGCCGCTGCCGATCGCGCTCAGCACCGCGCGCAGGGCCGGGTGTTCGTGCACGATGGCCTCGGGCCGGTAGCCGCCGGCGCGCGTCGCGGCGACTTCGGCGGTCGAGAGCCCGAAGATGAAGATGTTGTCGTCGCCGACCTGCTGGCGGATCTCGATGTTGGCGCCGTCGTCGGTGCCGATCGTGAGCGCGCCGTTGAGCGCCAGCTTCATATTGCCGGTGCCCGACGCTTCGGTGCCGGCGGTCGAGATCTGCTCCGACAGGTCGGCGCCGGGCATGATCACCTCGGCCACCGAGACACCGTAGTTCGGGATGAAGACCACCTTGAGCCGCCCCGCCACCACCGGGTCGCCATTGATCACGCTGCCGACGTCGTGGATCAGGTGGATGATCTGCTTGGCCATGTGGTAGCTGGAGGCCGCCTTGCCGGCGAAGATCGCCGTGCGCGGCACCCAGTCGGCGTCGGGCTGCGCCAGGATCGCTTGGTACCGCGCCACGATCTGCAGCACGTTGAGCAGCTGGCGCTTGTATTCGTGGATGCGCTTGACCTGGACGTCGAACAGGCTCGCCGGGTCGACCACGATCCCGGTCGAATTCAGTATGTGCGCCGCCAGCCGCTCCTTGTTGGCACGCTTGATCTGCATGAACTCGTCGCGGAAGGCGCCGCTGTCGGCGTGCGGCAGCAGCGCGCGCAAGGCGCCGAGGTCGCGCCGCCAGCGGGCGCCGATGCTGCGGTCGAGCAGCCCGGCGAGCCCCGGGTTGGCGTGGGCGAGCCAGCGCCGCGGCGTCACGCCGTTGGTCATGTTGGTGAAGCGCTCGGGCCACAGGCTGGCGAAGTCGGCGAAGATCGTCTGCACCAGCAGTTCGGAGTGCAGCGCCGAGACGCCGTTGACCTTGTGGCTGCCGACGATCGACAGGTGCGCCATGCGAACCCGCCGTTCGCCGTGTTCCTCGATCAGCGACAGGCGGCGCAGGAAACCGGCGTCGCCGGGCCGATGGCGGGCGGCGAAGTCGAGGAACTCCTGGTTGATGCGGTAGATGATCTCCATGTGGCGCGGCAGCACGTGCTGCATCAGCCCCAGCGGCCAGGTTTCGAGCGCCTCGGGCATCAGGGTGTGGTTGGTGTAGCTGAACACCTGCTGCGTCTGGGCCCAGGCCGCGGGCCAGGCGAGACCGTGTTCGTCCACCAGCAGGCGCATCAACTCGGCGACACCGATCGCGGGATGGGTGTCGTTGAGGTGAATCGCCACCTTCTCGGCGAGGTTCGCGAGCGTGCCGTTTTCGGCCAGGTGGCGCGCCAGGATGTCCTGGATCGACGCCGAGGTGAAGAAGTACTCCTGTTTCAGCCGCAGTTCGCGCCCGGCGGGCGTGCTGTCGTTCGGGTACAGCACCCAGGAGATGTTCTCGAAGGCGTTCTTGAACTCGGCCGCGCGTGCGTAGTCGCCGCTGTTGAAGGCGTGCAGGTCGATGTGCGCCGGTGCCGTGGCACGCCACAGGCGCAAGGTGCTGACACGCAGCGTGGCGTGGCCCGGGATCACCATGTCGAAGGCCTTGGCGTTGACCTCCTCGGCATGGCGCCACAGGCTCGGCTCGCCCGGAATCGGCGGCGGCTCGACCCAGCCGCCGAAACGCACCGGGTAGGCGAGCCCGGCACGCGGAAATTCCCACGGCGTGCCGTCTTCGAGCCAGGGGTCCGGGTGCTCGATCTGGCGCCCGGCGGCGATCGTCTGGGCGAACATGCCGTATTCGTAGCGGATGCCGTAACCGAAAGACGGCAGGCCGAGCGTGGCCATCGAATCGAGAAAACACGCCGCCAGGCGGCCGAGGCCGCCGTTGCCGAGGGCGGCATCGGGCTCGTCGGTGGCGACGTCTTCGAGCGCGGCCGCGTGCTGCTTCAGCGCCGCCGCGGCAGCGGACTCCAGATCGAGCGCCGCGAGCGCGTTGCCCAGCGTGCGCCCCATCAGGAACTCCATCGACAGGTAGTTCACGCGCCGCACCTTGGCGCCGCGGTCGGCCGCGTCGCCGGCGACCCAGCGCCGCGACAGCTGGGTGCGCGCCACCTGGGCCACCGCGTGCATCAGGTCGGCGCGCGAAGCCTGCGCTGGCGCGACGCCGACGTTCTCGAGGAGTTGCCGGTCGAGCGCGGCGGCCAGCGTCGAGGGCACGTCGGGGGTGGCTTGGGGAGTGGGGTGGTCCATCGTGTCCAATCGGGTTCTCGAGGTCGGCCTGGGCCCGTCCGGGGCATTGTGCCGGGTTGGCAGCAGTGCACCATCTGCGGGCTTCATGCCACCATGAGCAAATTTCGTGCATGCTGTTCGCTGGTGCACCTGCCGAACCAAGGGAACTCACATGTCGCCGCTAGATCTGGTTCAGAGCCTGGACCTCCCGAAACGGGCCGTGGCCCTGGTGTTGGCGGGCGGGCGAGGGAGCCGCCTGAAGAACCTGACCGACAGCCGTGCGAAGCCGGCGGTCTACTTCGGCGGCAAGTTCCGCATCATCGACTTCGCGCTCTCAAACTGCCTCAACTCGGGCATCCGGCGCATCGGTGTCATCACCCAATACAAGAGCCACAGCCTGCTGCGCCACCTGCAGCGCGGCTGGGCCTTCCTGCGACCGGAGATGAACGAGTTCATCGACCTGCTGCCGGCGCAACAGCGCGTCGACGAGGAATCCTGGTACAGAGGCACCGCTGACGCCGTCTACCAGAACCAGGACATCCTGGCCGCCTACGGCGCCGACTACGTGGTGGTGCTGGCGGGTGACCACGTCTACAAGATGAACTACGCCGTGATGCTGGCCGACCATGTCGCGCTGGGCCGCGAGTGCACCGTCGGCTGCGTCGAAGTCGACCGCATGGAAGCCACGGCCTTCGGCGTCATGGCCATCGACGAAAAGCGCAACGTCATCGATTTCGTCGAGAAGCCGGCCGACCCGCCGCCGATGCCGGGCAAACCCGACCGTGCGCTTGCGAGCATGGGGATCTACATCTTCAACGCGCGTTTCCTCTACAAGGAACTCGAGCGCGACCTCGCTGACCCGGCGTCGAGCCACGATTTCGGCAAGGACATCATTCCGCGCGCGGTGCGCATGGGCAAGGCGGTGGCGCACCCCTTCGACCTCAGTTGCGTGGGCCAGCGCATCGGCGCCGAACCCTACTGGCGTGACGCCGGCACGATCGATGCGTACTGGGACGCCAACATCGACCTCACGGCGACCGACCCCTTGCTCAATCTTTACGACACGCGGTGGCCGATCTCGACCTACCAGCCGCAGTTGCCGCCGGCCAAGTTCGTGCACAACCAGGACGACCGGCGCGGCCTCGCGATCGAGTCGCTGGTGTCGGGTGGCTGCATCGTCTCGGGCGCGGTCTTCCGCAGCGTGCTGTTCTCGAGCGTGAGGGTGCACTCCTACTCTTCGGTGAACTGGAGCGTGCTGCTGCCGAGCGTGACGGTCGGGCGCGGCGCGCGCCTGACCCGCGTGGTCGTCGACCGCGCCTGCAGCCTTCCCGACGGCATCGTGATCGGCGAGGACGCCGAGGACGACGCGAAACGCTTCTACCGTACCGAGAGCGGCATCACGCTGGTGACGCGCGACATGATCGAGGCCTTGACTGGGTTGGCCCAGGACGCCGCCAGCGAATGAGAGTGCTGCATGTCGCGGCGGAGGTGTTTCCGCTCGTCAAGACCGGTGGTCTTGCGGACGTCGTCGCGGCGCTGCCGGTGGCGCTGGCACATGCCGGCGCCGACGTGCGGCTGCTGCTGCCGGGCATGCCGCCGATCCTCGAGGCGGTGCTGCATGCCAAGCCGGTGATCGACCTCGGCGCCTGCTTCGGCGCGGCGCGGGTGCGGCTGCTGCGCGGGCGCATGCCCGGCTCGCATTTGCCGGTCTACCTCGTCGACGCGCCGCTGCTGTACCGGCGCGGCGGCAGCCCCTACCACGGCCCGGACGGCCGTGAGTGGCCCGACAACCTGCATCGGTTCGGCCTCCTCGGTTGGATCGCGGCCCAGCTCGGCGCCGGCGAGCTCGATGCCGGCTGGATCCCCGACGTGGTGCATGCACACGACTGGCACGCCGCGATGAGCTGCGCTTACCTGCACGCACACGCGGGCGACGCCGCGTTGTCGGTTTTCACTGTCCACAACCTGGCCTACCAGGGCTTGTTCCCGCAGGAGGACAGCGCCTTGCTCGGCCTCTCGGCGAGCTTCATGTCGCCGGCCGGGCTCGAGTACCACGGCCAGTTGTCGTTCATGAAGGCGGGGCTGACCTTCGCCGACCGCATCACGACCGTGAGCCCGAGTTACGCGCGCGAGATCCTGACGCCCGAATTCGGCGCCGGGCTCGACGGCGTGATGCGGGCCCGGGCCGACCATGTCTCGGGGATCCTGAACGGGATCGACAACGAGGTCTGGAACCCTGCCGCCGACGCCGCGATCCCCGCCCGCTACAGCGCCGAGCAGCCCGCCGGCAAGGCCGCGTGCAAGGCGGCGCTGCAGGCCGAGTTCGGGCTCGACGTGGACGCCGCGGCGCCGCTGCTGGTGTCGATCGGCCGCCTGTCTTCGCAGAAGGGGCTCGACCTCCTGCTCGCCGCGCTGCCCGCGCTGATGGAGATGGGCGTGCAGCTGATCGTGCAGGGCTCGGGCGAGCCCGCGCTCGAAGCCGCCTTTCGCATGGCCGCCTTGGTGCAACCAGGGCGCGTCGGGGTCCACATCGGCTACGACGAAAACCGCGCCCACCGGCTCGTCGCCGGTGCCGACATCATCGTCGTGCCCTCGCGCTTCGAGCCCTGCGGCCTGACCCAGCTGTACGGCTTGCGGTACGGCACGGTGCCGCTGGTGCGGCGGGTCGGCGGCCTGGCCGACACCGTGGTCGACACGAACGAGGCCACGCTGCAATCGGACAGCGCCACCGGCTTCGGCTTCGACGCGCCCACGCCGCAGGCGCTGACCGATGCCGTCTGGCGCGCCGTCGAGCTGCGTGCCCGGCCGCAGGCCTGGCAGCAAGTACGCGAACGCGGCATGGCACAGAACTATTCATGGGATGGGCCGGCGCAGCGTTACCTGTCGCTGTACGAAGGCCGGGGCGCGCCGCATGGCTGAGCCGGCGCGGCTCGGAGTCATCGGCGGCAGCGGCTTGTACGAGCTGCCGGGGCTGGTGGACAGGCGCTGGGTCGGCAGCGAAACGCCCTGGGGCACGCCTTCGGACGAGATCCTGCTCGGCCGCCTCGGTGGCGTCGAGATGGCTTTCCTGCCGCGCCACGGCCGCGGCCACCGCATCCCGCCTGCCGAGCTGAACCACCGCGCCAACATCGCGGCGCTCAAGCAGCTCGGCGTGCGCGATGTGCTGAGCCTGAGTGCGGTCGGGAGCCTGCGCGCCGACCTGCCGCCCGGCACCTTCGTCGTCGTCGACCAGTTCATCGACCGCAGCAGCGGGCGCGCCCGTTCCTTCTTCGGCAGCGGTCTCGTCGCGCACGTGTCGATGGCCGATCCGGTCTGCAGCCGGCTCGGGCGGTCTCTCGCCGAGGTGCTGCGCGCCAGCGCCACGCCTTCGGTGGCCGGCGGGACCTACGTCGCGATCGAGGGCCCGCAGTTTTCGACCCGCGCCGAGAGCGCGCTCTACCGGAGCTGGAACGCCAGCGTCATCGGCATGACCAACCTGCCCGAAGCCTACCTGGCGCGCGAAGCCGAGCTTTGTTATGCCTCGGTGGCGATGGTGACCGACTTCGATTGCTGGCACCCGGCGCACGACGCCGTGACGGTGGACGCGGTGCTCGCCGTGCTGCTCGGCAACGCCGAACGCGCCCGCGCGCTCGTGGCAGCGTGGGCAGGCCAGGGGGAGGGCGGCGCAACACTTCCCTCCTGCGCTTGCCGGCGCGCTCTCGACCACGCCATCATCACCTCGTCGGCGGCACGCGACCCGGCGATGGTCGAGCGGCTGCGGGCCATCGCCGGGCGAGTCCTGTAGATGAACCCGACCGAGCGAACGCCAAACCGGCGCAGCATCTGGCGCGACGGTGCAGCGGTCTGCGTCGTCGACCAGCGCCGGCTGCCGCACGAATGGGCGGTGGCGCGTCTGACGACGCCGACGCAGGCGGTCGAGGCGATCGCGAACATGGCCGTGCGCGGCGCACCGTTGATCGGCGTGACGGCCGCGTACGGGCTGGCGCTGCAGGCCGCTGGCGATGCCGGCGACGCCGCCCTCCACGCCGCGGCGCAGCAACTGAAACGGGCGCGACCGACGGCGGTGAACCTGGCCTGGGCGATCGACCGCGCGTTGCAGCATCTGCTGGCGACGGCGCCCGCGCGGCGCACGTCGGCCGCCTGGGACTTCGCGGCGCAACTGGCCGATGCCGATGTCGCCACCAACGAGGCCCTCGGTCGGAACGGCCTGGCGCTGCTGCACCGGCACGCCGCCGAGCTGACGCGGCCGTTGCAGGTGCTGACGCACTGCAACGCGGGCCGGCTCGCGACGGTCGACTGGGGCACCGCGCTGGCCCCGGTCTACCTCGCGCACGCCGAGGGCCTGCCGCTGCACGTCTGGGTCGACGAAACGCGGCCGCGCAACCAGGGTGCGGGCCTGACCGCCTGGGAGCTCCGCGACGCCGGCGTGCCGCACACGGTGATCGCCGACAACGCGGGCGGCCACCTGATGCAACACGGGCAGGTCGACCTGGTGATCGTCGGTTGCGACCGCGTCACGCGGCGCGGCGATGTCTGCAACAAGATCGGCACCTATCTCAAGGCGCTCGCCGCCTTCGACAACGGCGTGCCGTTCTACGTCGCGATGCCGCTGTCGACGTTCGACGCGACGCTCGACGACGGGCTGCGCGAAGTGGCGATCGAGGAGCGCGGCGCGCGCGAGGTCACGCACGCCAGCGGCTGCGACGCGGCCGGGCGGTTGGTCGAGGTGCAACTCGTTCCCGACGGCACGGCCGTGGCCAACCCGGCCTTCGACGTGACACCCGCGCGGCTGGTGACCGCCCTCATCACCGAGCGCGGCGTGTTCCCCGCCACGCGCGAGGCGCTGGAGGCGCTGGTGCCGTGAACGCAGCTCCGAACGGTGCTTCCGACGCCGCGCTGCGTGCGCAGGCCGTCGCCGCGATCCGGCGCATGGACACGCTGGGGCTCAATCGCGGCACCACCGGCAACCTGAGCGTGCGCGCCAGTGCCGCCGCGGGCGGCGGGATGTGGATCACGCCCACCGGCATGGACCCGGCCGAACTCGGGGTCGACGAACTCGTGCGGGTGGGCGAAGACGGCACAGCGCACGGGGACTGGGAGCCGTCTTCGGAGTGGCCCTTCCACCGTGCGATCTACCGCGTGCGGCCCGACCTGCACGCGGTGGTCCACGCGCACTGCGTGCACGCCACCGCGGTCGCCTGCCTGCGCCAGCCGCTGCCGGCCTTCCACTACATGGTGGCGGTGGCGGGCGGCGACAGCGTGCCGTGCACGCCCTACCACCTGTTCGGTACCGAGGCGTTGTCGCTCGCGGTGGCGCAGGCCTTCGCTGACCGCAACGCCTGCCTGATGTCCAACCACGGCCTGGTCGCCGGCGGCACATCGCTCGCACACGCGTTGAAGGTGGCCCTGGAGATCGAGGCGCTGTGCGAGGTCTACCTGAAGGCGCTCGCCGCCGGCACGCCGGCGCTGTTGTCGGCGGCGGAAATGGAAGCGGTGATCGAGCGCTTCAAGCGTTATGGCAAGGCGCGGCGCAGGTAGGTTCGACCTCGCTTGCAGCCGCGCCCCGTTACAGCAGTCCGCGCTGCGCCAGGTTGCGCATCAGCGCGGTGACGCCGAAGTTCCAGGGTTCGATGCGTTCGCAATGGTTGACGCGGTTGACCAGCGTCCCCAGCCGCGGGGTGGCGACCTGCACCACGTCGCCCAGTTCGTGGGTGAAACCGAGCCCAGGCCCGCGGCGGTCTTTCGTCGGCGCGAACATGGTGCCCAGGAAGAGCACGAATCCGTCCGGGTACTGGTGGTTCGCGTTGATGGTCTGCGCCACGATGTCGAGCGGGTCGCGGCTGATCCTGGCGAGCGAACTGCTGCCGGGCATCGAGAAGCCGTCGCGCCCTTCCACCAGCAGGCTCACTTCCGCCTGACGCACATCGGCGATGCCGAAGCCGGCGTCGAAGAGACGGATGAAGGGTCCGATCGCGCACGAGGCGTTGTTGTCCTTGGCCTTGCCGAGCAGCAGCGCGCTGCGGCCTTCGAAGTCGCGCAGGTTGACGTCGTTGCCGAGCGTCGCGCCCACCGTGCGGCCGCGGCTGTTGACCGTCAGCACGATCTCGGGTTCGGGGTTGTTCCACTCCGACTTGGCAAGGATGCCGATCTGGGCGCCGGTGCCGACCGACGACAGCAGCGGCGCCTTGGTGAAGACCTCGGCGTCGGGGCCGATGCCGACCTCGAGGTACTGCGACCAGGCGCCGCGTGCGATCAGCGCCTGCTTGACCCGCTCGGCCGCGGGCGATCCCGGCACGATGCCGGCCAGGTCGTCGCCGAGGATGCCCGCGAGCGCGGCGCGGATGTCCTGCGCTTTTAGCGGGTCGCCTCGGGCCTGTTCTTCGATCACGCGCTCGAGCAGGCTCGCGATGAAGGTCACGCCGCTCGCCTTGACCACCTGCAGGTCGCAGGGGGCGAGCAGGCGGGGCAGGGTGCTGTCGTGCGGGGCGCCTTCGCTCGTATCGCTGTTGGCGAGCACGTCGGCCAGGGAGGCGATGCGCGGCGCCGCTGGCAGCGCCGCACCCACCGCCGCCGCCGGATCCTCGTGTTCGAGCAGCTGGCTGCAGGTGGCGGCCAGCCGGGACAGGTCGAACAGCGCCCCTTCGTGATGGGCGACGAGCACCGGGCCGACTTCGGGCAACCACAGGCGGCCGATCAGCACCGCCTGGTCGGCGTCGTCGGGGAGGGTTCGGGCGAAATCGAGGTGCATGGTGGTTTCAGTTCTTGGCTGCCGTCCAGCGCTGGAGTTTGTCACGGGCGAAGTTGAGCGCCGAATCCATCGCGTGGTGCGACGGGCCGCGCACCTCGATCCCTTGTTCACGGCCCTTCGGGTGGTAACAGAGCTTCACGGCGTTTTCCCTTCGGACTCTGGCGAAGGGTGGACGATAGGCGTCCGCGGCGGCGGTGTCGATACCCGACGCGGCCGGCCGATAAACTGCGGGCTGCGCGGGGGCGCCTGCCGGGGACGCTGCGTCGCCCCGGGGCGCTAAAGTCGATCAATCCGGACAAGAGACACCAACATGACAGGGCCCACCAGTGCAGGACGTGACGCCGTGGGGCTGATTCGATGCGCATGATTTTCGGACTGGTGTCGTTGCTCGTGGTGCTCGGGGTGTTGGGGTACCTGGCAAAGACGCAGTTGTCGACCGCCGCGGACGCAACGGGCACGGCCACCCCGGCCACGCCGGCGCAGCGCTCGCAAAAGATCCAGGGCCAGGTGAAGGACGACCTCTCGCGCGCGTTGCAGCAGGGTGCCGACCGCGCGGCGAGCGCGGCCCCATGAAGGCCGCGGACCCGCTGGCTTCGCTGTCTGCGCTCGTGGTCAAGAGCGGCGTCGCGCTGGGCGGCCTGTCCGACCCCGAACGAGCGCTCGCGCTGGCGTTCGCGTCGGTGTGCCTGGCGCAAGACACGCCGGCCAGCGAAGCGGACGTGAATCGTCTGCTGAAACATGCGCTCGACAACGAACTCGCCTTCCTCGCCACCGACCACGTCGAGCTGCGGCGTTGGCTCGTCGACGCCGGGTGGTGGCAGCGTGACGGATTCGGCCACGAATACAGGCGGGTGTCGATCGATCGTCTGCCGGCGCCGATGCAGCAACTGGCGCTGCCGCTGCGAGCATTGGATGCGCCTGCGTGGGTACGGACCCGGCGCGATGAGGTGGCCGCCCAGCGCGCGGCACGCCACGCCGAGTGGCAGGCGCGGCAGGGCGCGGGCGGGCAGCCGTGAGCGCGCTGCCCGGTGGCGACCGCCAGCGCGAGCGCGACGAGTCCGCGATGCGGCTGGCGCTCGACCAGGCGCACAACGCGCTGCTGGTGGGGGAGGTGCCGGTCGGCGCCGTCGTGCTGCGCGACGGCAAGCTCATCGCCACCGGTTACAACCGTCCGATCACGACCCACGACCCGACCGGCCACGCCGAGATCGTGGCCCTGCGCCACGCCGCGCAGCTGCTCGAGAACTACCGCCTGCCCGAGTGCGAGCTCTATGTGACGCTCGAGCCCTGTGCGATGTGCTCGATGGCGCTGCTGCACGCACGTTTCAAACGCGTGGTCTTCGGTGCCTTCGACCCCAAGACGGGCGCTGCGGGTTCGGTGATCGACCTCTTCGCGCAGCCGCAGTTCAACCACCAGACGGCGGTGACGGGCGGCGTGCTCGAGCCTGCGTGCGGCCAGTTGCTGCGCGACTTCTTCGCCGAACGCCGTGCTGCCAAGCGCTTGGCGGAGGAACCCGAACCCGAGCCCGAACCGATCCCCACCGGCGAGGCGACCGAGATGGGCGGCCTGCCCGACCGAAGCTAAAGCCCGATGGACTCACTCACCCTGTTCACCCCCGCCGGCGTGCTGGCGCAGGCCGCGCCGCTGCGCCTGGCGGCGCGCCGCTTGCAGGCACTTGGCTTTGGCGTCAGCGTCGACGAGGCGGCGCTCGCGCGCCGGCAGCGTTTCGCCGGGGACGACGACACCCGCCTGGCCGCTTTGCACCGCATCGCATCGCAGGCGCCCTCGATCGCGATGGCCACGCGGGGAGGTTACGGGTTGACGCGTGTGCTCGACCGGGTCGACTGGAAACTCATCGCGCGCAGCGTCGAGCGCGGCACGCGCTGGGTCGGCTACAGCGACATGACGGCGCTGCAGCTCGGCCTGCTCGCGCACACCAAGGCACCGAGCTGGGCCGGCCCGCTGGCGATCGACGACTTCGGCCGCGCCGAGGTCGACGAGGTGACCGCCGGCTGTTTCACCGAGGCGATGAGCGGCGAGCTCGAAGCGGTGGGTTTCCGTACCGAGGCCGGCTTCGACGGGCTCGAGGCCAAGGGCCTGCTGTGGGGCGGCAACCTGGCGCTGGTGTGTTCGATGCTGGGCACGAAGCACCTGCCGCGTGTCAAGGGCGGTGTGCTCTTGCTCGAAGACGTGAACGAACATCCCTATCGTGTCGAACGATGCCTGCTGCAGCTGCTGCAGGCAGGGGTGATCGGTGAGCAGAAAGCGGTGCTGCTGGGGGCGTTCACCGCCTTCAAGCCTTCGCCGCTCGACCGCGGTTACGGCTTGAAGAGTGCGGTGCAGGCGCTGCGCGAACGCACGAAGGTGCCCGTGCTGACCGGCCTGCCGTTCGGCCATGTGCCGACCCACGTGACGCTGCCGGTGGGGCGCCGCGTGCAGCTGCTGGTGGACGGCCGCAACGTGCTGATCAGGTGGTGAGCCGGTGATGCGCAACGGTCTCCGACTGCTGCTGGCGCTGGTGTGGGCCTGTCTGTTCTCGGCTTGCGACAACAACCCCTATCCGCGCGAACTCGCGGCGACGAACACCTTGTTCACCGCGTTCAACGAACGTTCTCCGCGCCACCTCGACCCGACGGCTTCGTACTGGAACAACGAGACACCGTTCACCTACAACATCTACGAGCCGCTCTACGCCTACGACTACCTCAAGCGTCCCTACACGCTGGTGCCGAAGACGGCGCTCGAGGTTGCGCGCCCGCGCTTTTTCGACAAGGCCGGCAACCCGCTGCCCGAAGACGCGCCGGGTGAACTTGTGGCGGAAAGCGTGCACGAGGTGCGCATCCGGCCCGGCATCCTCTTTGCGCCGCACCCCGCCTTCGCGAAGGACGGGCAGGGCCGCTACCTGTATCACGCGTTGAAGCCGGGCGAGATCGGCGACCGGCGCTCACCGCTCGACTTCGAACACCAGGACACCCGCGAACTGGTCGCCGAAGACTACGTCTACGCGTTGAAACGGCACACCACCACGCGCATCACGACGCCGATCGCCGGCATCTTCTCCGAGTACGTCATCGGTCTCAAGGACTACGGCGCGCTGATCAAGGCCGAGGACGCCAAGTTGCGCCAGGGCCTCGATGCGGCGGCGCTCGACAAGCCTTTCCTCGACTTCAGGCGCTGGCCGCTCGCCGGTGCGAGCGCGCCCGACAAACACACGCTGCGCGTCCGCATCGCGGGCAAGTACCCGCAGTGGAAGTACTGGATGGCGATGACCTTCGTCGCCCCCGTGCCGTGGGAGGCCGACGCCTTCTACGCCCAGCCGGGCATGGCGGCGAATGCGCTCTCGCTCGACACCTGGCCCGTCGGAACCGGGCCCTACATGATGACCGAGTACGTGCAGGACCGGCGCCACGTGCTCAAGCGCAACCCGCACTACCGCGGCACGCCTTATCCCTGCGAAGGCATGCCGGGCGACAAGGAAGCGGGTTACCTGGCCGACTGCGGCAAGCCCACGCCTTTCATCGACACGCTCGTGTTCCAGATCGAGAAGGAAGCCGTGCCGCTGAAGGCCAAGTTCCGCCAGGGTTACCTCGACGTGCCGCAGATCGAACGCACCGACGACGGCGTCGAGTTCGTCGTCGACATGCAGGATTCCGAATCGGTCAAGCGCGAGTACACCGCGAAGGGCTTCAAGTTCCCGAGCACGGTCGACCTGTCGAGCTGGTTTGTCGGCTTCAACATGCTCGACCCGGTGCTCGGCCGCGGCGACACGCCCGAGCGGCAGGCCCAGAACCGCAAGTTGCGCCAGGCGCTGTCGATCGCGATCGAATGGGAGGAGTTCGTCCGCATCTTTCCCAAGAAGGGCGGCGAAACGGCGATGGGCCCGCTGCCGGCAGGCCTGTTCGGCTCACGCCACGGCACACCCGAGGGCTTCAACCCGGTGACGCACCTGCTGCAGGACGGCAAGATCGTCCGGCGCCCGATTGCCGACGCCAAGCGCCTGATCGCCGAGGCCGGTTACCCCGAAGGCCGCGACGCACGAAGCGGCCAGCCGCTGGTGCTGAACTACGACTTCTACG
>Ga0190271_10000467_pt1 | contig 20468 bp, 18 predicted proteins | sample Popmic356T_FD_133747 | JGI IMG/M metagenome (GOLD analysis project Ga0190271, IMG submission 133747) | Populus adjacent soil microbial communities from riparian zone of Weber River, Utah, USA - 356 T | ecosystem: Environmental > Terrestrial > Soil > Riparian zone | place: USA: Utah | collected...
ACGGGCGTCGACATGGCCGCGATGAAAGTCGAGTTCCTGCATCAGTACCATCGCCGTCATCCGCGCTCGCTGCACGACCGGCTCGTGGCGCATCTGCCGCGTTATGCCCGCGCCGCGGCACGCCTGGCGCCGATCCTGAACCTGCGCGACCGCGTGCCGGGGCTCGCGAAGCTCTCGGAGTTCGTCGCGGGCTTTGCTGCCGGTCGTACACTGCCGAAATGGCGTCGCGACTACTTCCGCGCGCGCGAGCTCGCCGACACCCCGCCGGGAGACCGGGACGTCGTCCTCCTGGCCGACACCTTCAATACTTACTTCGAGCCGGAGAACCTCCGTGCCGCCGTGGCCGTGTTGACGGCCGGCGGGTACACCGTCCGCGCGGCGGCGGCGCCTGACGGCCGGCCCCTCTGCTGCGGCCGGACGTACCTCGCGACGGGCATGATCGAAGCCGCGCGTACCGAAACCCGGCGCCTGCTCGATGCTCTCGAGCCGTTCGTCAGCCGCGGCGCGGCCATCGTGGGCCTCGAGCCGTCATGCATTCTCGGCCTGCGCGACGAGCTCAAGCTGCTCCATCCCGGGGCAGCGAGCGCAGCGCTCGCGCGCGCGGCCCTGACATTCGAGGAGTTCCTCGTGCGAGAGGCGGCAGCCGGGCGCTGGTCGCACGGGTTCCGGCGCGCGCCGTACGCACGCGCTCTCGTCCACGGCCACTGCCATCAGAAGGCTTTCGGCGCCATGCCCGCCGTCGTCGCAGCCTTGAAGCTCGTGCCGGGGCTGGCGGTCGACGTGGTCACCTCGAGTTGTTGCGGCATGGCCGGCTCGTTCGGCTATCGGCCCGAGCATCTCGACGTGTCGCTGCGCATGGCGGAGGCAGCGCTGCTGCCGGCGGTTCGCCAGGCCGGGGCCGATACGGTCATCGTGGCCGACGGCACGAGCTGTCGCCACCAGATCCTCGACGGCGCGAACCGCGAAGCGCAGCACGTCGCACGCGTCCTCGCCGCAGCGCTTTAACAGGTTACTCCAGCCTAGCCGCCGCGGCGCTCGAACGACTGCCCGCGCGCTCTCCGCGCGCGACACCGTGTGACACGTCCACGTCACGCGGGCGGGCAGCGAACATGCGGACTTCAGCACTACTGCCGGACCGGGAATGGCTAGCCAAGACTCCGCTCTCGCCGACTCCACCGCACCGTCCCCCCTCGGCGCCCTTGCCGAGCAGCTCCGCGACGGACCGCTACAGAAGCTCGTGGAGCTGCAAATACAAACGACGGCGCTCGCCAATCGTTCGACGGGAAGTCCGCTGGCGATCGAAGACCTCGATCAGCTCGTCCGGCTGTCGGTTGCGGCGATGGAGCACTTCAATGCCTTCACACGTGAGTTCGCCGCGGTCCTCCGAGAGCTTACCGATGCCCGGGAGCCACCGCACTGAGCTTCGCGCGAGACTGCTCGAGCTTTGCGAGGAGTTTCGCGCGCGCGGCGACATCGACTGCGAAGCAGCGCTCGGCCAGAGCGCTATCCACCTCCCAGAGGACGTCAGCGCCGTCGTCTTCAGAACCGTCCGTGAGCTGCTCGAGAACGTTCGCCGGCATGCGCGGGCGAAGCACGTCAAAGTCTCGAGCGAGCACCGCCGCGACGGATCGATCGGCATTACGGTAGCCGACGACGGCATCGGGCTGCCGCCTCACAAGCGGCGCGGCAAACCACGCGACGAGAGGTACGGGAACGGCGGAAGCGGCCTCTGGATCATCGACCGCCGGTTGCGGGACTTCGGCGCCATGCTCGATATCGACGCCACCGCGGGCCTCGGGACGCGCGCCATGGTCATACTCCCGGCCGCCCTCGTCGGCGACTAGCCGCCCGACAACGAAGCGTTTGACTCCTCGAGATCGAGACCCGCGGCTCGAAGCCCGCTGACCAGCGCGTCGGAGAACGCCGCGTCGAAATGCCAGCGCTCGAAGTTCTTGAGCGCGTCGGCCTCGAACGAGGGATACAGCTCGCGAATCCGTTCGACGGCGCCGTGCGCGACGTCGGGCCGCCCGCTGTGCGCCGCCGCGGCCGCAAGGACGGCCTGCGCGAACACCCAATTCCGCCCGTCGACCTTCAGGGCCGAAGCAAGGGCGTCGCCGAACCGACGCTCGCGCAGATAGCTCGCGGCGTAAGTCAGATCGTAAAAACCGAACGGCGCTTTGGTCAGCTCGCGCGCCTTCTCCATGAGCACGAGGCCTTGCGCCGGATCGCCGGAGATCACCAACAGGAAGCCGCCCTGTGCAAACGCTTGGGCGCCGTTGGGGCGCAGCGCGACCGTCCGGTCGATGCTTTTCCGGAAGCCGGGATCGCCGTCGAAGAATTGCACCCGCGTCAACGCCAGATGGGCCAAGAAGTCATCGCCGTCGATCGCGAGCGCTTTTGCCGTGGCTTCCCGCGCAGCCTCCAACGCGCCGTCGCCGGTCCGCCCGAACGACGAGGCGTATTCGTCGACGTACAGCATCGCGAGCCCCGACCAGGCCGCAGCCGAATCCGGTCGCCGCGCGCTGACGTTCTGAAGGCATTCGCGCGTCTCTTCATAGCCCGCCGGCGTAATCCGCCGACGGTACTCGTGATACGTGGCGTGACAGTCGCGCAGCTTCGGTGCATCCGCCGCACCGCGCGCTCGCGCGAGCTCGGCTTCGAAGATCGCGCCGTAAGGCGCCGCAATCGCCACGACGTCGCGCCCGATCCGTTCTCGCAGCGCCGGCAAGCGATCGAGCGCGACCCGCTCGTCGTAGACAGCGGTCCAGAGCTGCGCTCCTGTTTCGGCCTCGATGAGCCGCGCCGTGATGCGCGCCTGGTTCCCGGTGCCGCGAACGCTGCCGGTCAGGACGTAGCCGCCGGCCGCCGCCGCGTCGAGGTTCGTCTTGCTCGGGCCGTACCAGCTCGCCTGGCTCGCGATGACGAACAGGTCGAACTCGTCGAGCCGCAGCATGATCTCCTCCGTCATGCTCGCGGCGAACGCATCGAGCGCGACGTTGGCGCTCAGGTTCTCGAACGGGACGACGACGAGGCGCGGCCATTCCGTGCGCTGCGGCTGCTCGAGCACCGCGAGCGCGTGCGCCGCTTCCCGTAACTCCGATTGCTGCCAAGTGATGACGCCGACCGCACCGACGAGCAACGCGCCGAGACCGAATGCGAGGCGCTGCCACGCGACCGAGCCTTGCTTGACCTCCGCGGGAGGCGCCGGTGCGGGCCCGGATTGCTCGTCCTTGCACGCGAAGTGGTACTTGACGGCGTACGCGCCGCGAGGCAACTCGATCCGCACCGGATCCGCGGCGCCTTCGCCCGCGTAATACTCGACGAGGCGCCGGCGCAACCGTCCTGCCTCGACGCGCACCAACGCATCGGATTGCGCGTCGAAATCGGCGGGGCGCCCGAACACCTCGACGCCGATCGTGTAGCCCTTCAAGCGCTGGCCGGCGCCGGCCAACGTCTGCTCGACGACGAAGCGCAAAAATTCCGACGCCCTTTCGGCCTGCTGAAAACAACGGCTCGCAAGGATGCGCTGGAGCGCGGCGTGTACTTCGCTCGTGCTCGGCTCGCTAAGCGCGTCGACGAACTTGCTGTCCGCGGCGTCATCGCCGCGCTTTCGGCTATCGGACATCCTTCGGCGCCCCCGTTTTGTTTTCTCTCACCGCCGCAGAGCACACCGGAACAGTTTTTCTTTTCGCTATACGAACTGTTTTCCCGGGCGTAGACTCCGGTGCAAGGGCTGGACCTGACCTCACACAGTCAACAGCTTGACACATCTGGTCGATGAGTTGCTCCACCAGGAGCGTTCGGACCAGATACTTGTACCAAGGGCCGGTAGTGAGCAGGCCCAGCCCGTTTCATCTAGTCGAACAACGCGCGCACGGCGTCGCCGACTCGCACGTCCCCGCCCTTGACGACCCACGCGTTGATGCCGCGAAGCTGTAGCGCGTGGCCTCGCTCTGAGCCGACGAAACGCTGGGCATCGCGCCCGTATCGCTCCGCGAACAAGCGGCAGCCCGTGTGCGGCTCGGGACTGACCTCGATCTCTGCGGCGCCGATGGCAAGCCGCGTCCCCGCGGGCAGATGCTCGAGGCTCAAATCGAAATCGACATAGAGCTGGTCGCCGGCGAGCGGCCACCGGTCGCGGGTCTGCGCGAGCAGCGCGACGAGCCGTGAATTCATGACGGTGAGCTGCTGCGCGCGCAGGCGCTTGCCGAGCGCCCAACGATCGCCGACGAGCCCTTCTTCGACGTCGAGCCTGCCGGCGTCGAGCACCTCGCGCTGACCCTTGCTCGGGCGGCGCACGATCAGCTCGAGCGTGCCGCGCTCGCGCGGCGAGCGCTCGAGCTCCGGCAGCGCAGCCTCGAGCTCGGCGTAGCGGAGGTGGCGGCTCACGGCGCCGGCGGAGGCTTCAGTCCCAGGTGTCGCAGCATGATGTGGAAGATGTCGGTCTGCCGCACCTGGGCCGGAACCTCGTTCGCCGCCGCGCCGTAGGCGAATAGCGGCACATCGGCGCCCGTGTGGTCTTCCTGGAGCGTCGAGTCGTTCGTCGCGTAGTTGACGCCCATGATCGCGCCCTCGGGCGTGAGGATCCGCGCGAAGTTCCCCGGGCTCGCCGCGTTAGGGCCGAGCCAGCTCCTCTCGGGCACGAGCTGCGCGGCCTGGCTGTGATCGGCCGTCACCAGCACGAGTGTCTCGGGATGCGCGCCCGCGTACTCGACCGCGAGCTTCACGACGTCGTCGAGCTGCTTGAGCTCGCCGATCGAGCCGCACGGCCGGCGCGCGTGCGACTGCTTGTCGATCGACGACGACTCGACCATGAGCACGAACGAGCGTCCGTCGTCGAGATGCGTGAGCGCCGCGCGCGCCATCGCCGCCAGTGGCGGCATCGCGCCGAACGCGGGGTCCGGCTCGCAGACGAACGGGTCGGGCAGCACGACGCGGCCGCTCTCGTCGCGCAGCACGCGTTGCGCCTGCGCGCCGCCGGCGCCGCGCAACTGCACGGGCATCGTGCCCGGCGCGAACAACCCGAGCACCTTACCGCCGCGCTTCAGCGACCCTAGCTCGGCCGCGGTGTCGATGACGCGAAAGCCGTTCGCGGCGGCGAGGTCGCGCACAGTCTTCGTCGTCTCACCCTCGGCGACTTGAGCGAAGTACCGCTGACCGCCTCCGAGCACGATGTCGACGCGCGAGGCCGCGATCTGCTCCGCGATCGATCCTTTGCCGCCATTGGCTTTGAGATCAGCAGGGCACTGCGTCGGGAGCGGCGGGCTTTCGGCGTTGGCCGCGGCCATCGCGCGCGGACCTTCGCACAGCCGATATGCGACGTGCGCGATGAACGAAGCGGGCGTCGCATCGGTGACGCTCGAGGTCGCCACGATGCCGGTGCCGAAGCCGGCCGCGACCGCGAGCTCCATGATCGTCGGAGCATCGAGGTCCGTACCCGCCGTCGTGCCGATGCGCCCCGTGCTCGTCACGATGCCGCTCGCCATGGAGGTCGCCGTGTTCGCGGAGTCGGGGACGTACTCCGGCATGCGCGGGTCTTCTTCGACGACGGTCTGGGTTTGGACGCTGCTGCGAACGGGCATCGTGTCGAGCGTCAGCCGGCCGTTCAAGCCCACGAGGTAGTTGCGCGCGATCGTGACCTGGTTCTGATCCATGCCGTCGCCGATGATGAGAATCACCTTCGGGGGCCGCTGGCTCGGCCGCGGTTCTTGCGCCGAAACATTGAACGTAAACGTCAGCAGCAACGTGGCTACGGCGGCAATCTTGTTCATCGAGTAAGCCTTCGGCGGGAATTAGTTCCAGGTCGGGAGAAACGCGTAGCGGTCCGCGTACTCGAGCATTTGTGCAGCGAAATCCTCCGGGTATTCGATGCGGACGTCCACTATTTTCTCTCCGCTCCTCACCGGCACGAGCCGCGGGCCAATGAATCCAGAGTGCGCCGGCACGTTGAGCCTGGCGTAGCGCTCGCGAACTTCGGCATGCAGCTCCGGATCGACTTTGACGCCGTAACGCTCGACGAGATCGCGAATCGCCGCGTAGTCGCCCATCGACTTGATGCGCTGAAGCTCGCGTAGCAGCGCCCCGAACAACGCGCGCAGCTTACGGTGGTCGTTGACGACGAAGTACGTCTTGCCGTCGCGCCGGCGTTTTTCGATGACGTTGTCGCGCGCACCACGCTCGAGGGCCCATAGCGCAATGAGCTGACGATTGCGCATGTGGTCCTCTTCGAGGTCCTTGCCCGGCTCGACGCGGGAGAGCTGCTGGAGCAGCGCGTTGCGAATGAACCGATCGTAGCCCGTGTAGCCGACCTCGACGGAGGGCATGAGGCCGAGCTCGACGAGCTTCGGGTCGACGGCGAAATAGAGGGCGACGAGATCGGCGCGCGCTTCCTCGAGCGTCGAGCCATAGTTTTTCAACGTCTCGTGCAACGGGCCGACGCCGGGCTCCGTCTGCCCCGAGCCGTGGCCGATGACCTCGTGCAGGTCGACGTGCAACGTGGCCGCCAGCTCGCCGTAGCGCTCGTTGCGCTCGATTTCGGCCGCACCGTACGAGAACTCGCGATCGACGCCGCCGCGCACGGCGTCGTACGCCGCCACGATGTTCGCGAGCGTCACGGACTTCGACCCGTGCTTGCGCCGGATCCAATCGGAGTTCGGCAAGTTGATCCCGATCGGCGTCGTCGGCGACGCGTCGCCGGACTCGACGACGACCGTGATAACCTTCGCCGAAATGCCAGTCACGTTCTGCTTCTTGTGGCGGTCGAAGAACGGCATGCGATCCTCGAACCACTGCGCGGCGCCGGCGATCGTGCCGATGCGGCGCGTGGCCTCGGGGTCGCGAAACGACACGATGCTCTCGAACGTGCCGCGCATACCGAGCGGGTCGTTGTAGACCTCGATGAAACCGTTGATGACGTCGACCTGCGACTCGGTATCGAGCAGCCACGCGATGTTGTAGTCGTCCCAATCTTCGAGGCTGCCGGACCGGTAGAAGCCGATCAGCTTCTCGAGCGCCGTGCGCTGCGCGCCCGTCTCGGCGCAGACGACCGCTTTTTCGAGCCAGCCGACGACACGCTCTATGGCTTGCGTGTAGCGGCCGCCGATCTTCTGCACCTGCTCGACCGGCGCGCCGTCGATCTTCACGAGCCGCGAATTGATCCCCACGGCGACGGGCGCTTCGTCGCCCGGAACCGCGGCCTTCGCATAGAACGCTTCGACCTCGGGCTGCGTGAGGCCGGCGTAAAAGTTGACGGCCGAGCAGAGCAGCACGTCACGGTCGGCGTTCTTGCTGACGAGCTTCGCGTCGACGGTCTCGTCGAACATCACGCGCGTCAGCTCGTCGACGAGCTCGTCGAGCGATTGACGTTCCCGCACCGGAAACGCAGCCGGCGTGCCATGCATGAACGCAGCGAAGGCCGAACGCGAGAATCCCGGCGTGAGCTTGTCGTGCCCGTAGTGGTGGTGGATGCCGTTCGCGAACCAGACGCGCTTCAGATAGAGCGCCAGCTCACGAAAGTCGGCCGTGTCGCGGTCGCCGGGATAGTGCCGGACGATCTGCTCGAGCGTTCGCTTCACGGCGAGGTTGTAGCGGTACTTCTGGTCGTAGGTCATTTCGCGGCCGCAGAGGGCCGCTTCATACAAGTAGTAGAGGAGCTCCTTCGTGCGCGCGTCGAGCGCCTCGAACCCAGGCACGCGATACCGCAGGACGCGGACGTCGGCGAAGCGCTCCACCTCGACACGGAGGGCCGCGCCGGCTGCCGCGAGCTGCTCTGCCGAGTCCGGCCGAGACCCCGCTTGCGGTTCTGCCCCTTGATCGGCCGCCGGTCCTGCGGCCACTATTGCGGACGACATCTGAACATCCTGTATGTCCGACCAAAAAAACATGCGCACAGCGGCGCCGCGCGACCGGCGGGATAATGACACATTGCTTCCTGGGGCGGGAACATTCGCCGCCGCACTCGTGCTCGCGGTATTGACGGCGGGGTTTCCGTGGCAACCCGCCGCAGCTCAAGCCGTGCCGTGCACGGCCATCGCCGACGACGTAGAGCGGCTCGCGTGTTATGACCGTGCGCTGCGCGCGCCGCAGGCGCCCACGGCACCGACGCCAGCCGCCGCAGCGGCAGCACCTGCCGCGCAAGCTGCGGGCGCCTCTGCAGCGCAAGCTGCGCCTTCGCCAACGGCTTCCGCACCCGTATCAGCCACCGCCGCGGCGTCCGCTGCGCCGGCCGTGCAGGGCGAGGATGCCGACGCGGTCGTCTCGATCGTCGTCGTCGGCGTGCGTACCCTGCCCGGGCGCGAGACGACGTTCACTGCACAGGACGGCACGGCCTGGGTGCAAACGGACAGTCAGCGAATCGCGGGGCTCCCCAAGACACCGTTCGACGCCGAGATCAAGCCCGGAGCGATGGGCAGCACATTCCTCCTGCCGAAAGGCCACGGGCGCGCCGTCCGCGTGCGGCGCGCATCTCCGTAGCAGGCTACTGCCCGTTCAGGTGCTCCTCGAGCCGCCCGGCCTCGACGAGGTCGCGGTAGTAGCTGTCGGGGTCGCACGTCGCCTGCTCGCTGATGTCGACGTTGTCGTCGCGCGCGGAGCCGCGTCGGCGCACGAGCGGCTGCGTGTAGTAGGGGTCGTAGATCGTCATGATGCGATCGATCGCCAGCCGGTCCGGCGTGAGCTCGTAGCGCTCGACGATTCGCGTCCCCTCGCCTTTCATGGGTAACCCCGAGCCATCGAGCCAGCCCGGCAAAAGGTGCGTAGTTTCGATGACGAGCACGTCGCCTTCCCAGCGGCCGACCGAGAAGCCCAGTGACGACGGCTGCGTCTCCGGCGTCGGCCGGCGGCCGTCCATCCAGACACGGCGCGGCGTGTTGTGCTCGACGTGCACCATCACGTAATGCGTGCCGGCGTCGACGATCTCCATGTTGTACGGCGCGCCGAAGAGTCGCGGCAGACCGAGCGCGAGGCAGCGTAACGCGGGATCCTGATAATGATCCGTCGCCGCGAACAACGCGCGGCCTTCGGCCGTGAAGGGCGTCGGCTTCGGCTCGAGGTCGTCGACGGTCACGCGGAATTTGTAGCGATTGCGCCAGGGTCCCGTGATGTCGACGGGGTAATCGTTGCGCACGGGGCCGTAGCCGTAGCTCTTCCCCGGCGTCGCGTGCACTTGGTTCGGATCGGGGCCTTGGTTGTCGCCGCGGCCGGTCACGAGCCGCGTGCCGTCGGGCCGCTCGATCGTGCGCACGTAGAGCTTCTTCGTGCCGTTGCGCCCGACCTGCCCCGAGACCTTGAGGTCGTCGCCGATTTTCAACGTCGTCGCGCTCCAGCCGAGCTGCTGCATCGACGTGATGCTCGAGGCTTGGAGCTCCCAATCCTCGGTCGCGCCGCCCTCGCCCGTCACCTGCAAGCGATAGCGGATATGCGGGTTGTTCCACCAGACCTGGACGATTTTCCCGCTGAGCTCGGCCATCTTGTCCGCTTCGAACTCCGCCGAGAAGGAATGGTGCGCGAGCGCCGGCCACGCCAACGCCATTGCCATGGCCATCGTCGCCGACATCGCACCGAGCACGCGCCCCGTCATGACTGATCCCCGCTAACGACCGAGGCTCAAGGATACGCCGGCCTTGAGAATTCGTCCCACGCGCGGGCTTGCTTTCACGGTGCCGGCATGGATAGTTGGAGCGGAAGACTGCGCAGCGCAGCGCAGCCAACGCCATCCGGGGGGACCCACCATGCGGACCATTCAACGACCGTTCACCCTCTCGTGCCTTGCCGCTCTGCTCGCCGCCTGCAGCGGCGGCGGCAACGAGCCGAGCGCCCCAGCCGTCGCGATCGACAACGACGACATCGGCGGCACCGTCAACGGCCCAGCCGGTCCGGAAGGCGGCGTCTGGGTCATCGCCGAGACGGAAGACTTCGCCACGCGCTACGCGAAGATCGTCGTGACCGACGATCAAGGCCGCTACGTCGTTCCGGATTTGCCCGCGGCGAATTATCAGATCTGGGTGCGCGGCTACGGGCTCGTCGATTCGACGAAGGTCGCGGGCCGTCCCGGGCAAACGTTGGATCTCGTCGCGAACGCGGCGCCGTCACCGGCGGCCGCCGCCGTCGTCTATCCCGCCGCGTATTGGTACTCGATGATGAAGGTGCCGAGCGCCGACGAAGTCAGCTCGTTGCCGGGCGGCGTCAACCAATATCTCGCGTCGGTGAAAAACCTCTCGTGCATCGGCTGTCATCAGATCGGCCAGCTCGCGACACGCACGATACCGAACGAGTTCTCGAGCATGAGCCACCACGACGCGTGGGTGCGGCGCATTCAATCGGGGCAAGCCGGCTCCCAGATGCTCGCGAGCGCGATGAACCAGCTCGGCGGCGTGCCGGCGAAGTACTTGAGCGAGTGGACGGAGCGCGTCGCGAACGGCGAGCTGCCGCACGCACAGCCGCAACGGCCGACCGGCCTCGAGCGCAACATCGTCGCGACCGTGCGCGACTGGTCGACCGAAAAGGCGTACATGCACGACCTGAGCGGCACCGATCGCCGCAATCCGACGGTCAACGCCTACGGCAAGCTTTACGGCGCGCCCGAGCTCTCGACCGACGAGTTCCCGATCCTCGATCCGCAGACGAACACGGCAACCGCGCACCACGCGCCCGTGCAGGATCCGAACACGCCGACGACGAACAGCACGCCGCCGACGCAACCGTCGGCCTACTGGGGCAACGAGGCAATCTGGGACAGCAAAGCGAACGCGCACAACCCGATGCTCGATAGCCAAGGCCGCGTTTGGTACACGGCCGTGGTTCGCGCACCCGACAACGCGCCCGACTACTGCAAAGCGGAGTCGAGCCACCCGTCGGCGAAGCTGTTCCCGCTGGCACGCTCCGGTCGCCAGCTCTCCGTCTACGATCCGAAGACCGAGAAGTACACGTTCATCGACACCTGCTATTCGACGCATCACCTTCAGTTCGCCGAAGACGCCAACGACACGCTGTGGACGAGCGGCGGCGGTCCCGTCGTCGGCTGGCTGAACTCGAAGATGTTCCTCGAGACCGGCGACGCCGGAGCGTCGCAAGGTTGGACCGCGCTCGTGCTCGACACGAACGGCAACGGCAAGCGCGACGACTACGTCGAGCCGAATCAGCCCGCGGATCCCACCAAGGACACGCGCGTCAATAGCGGCTTCTACGCCGTGATGCCGAACCCCGCCGACGGCTCGATCTGGGGCTCAACGATCGGCTATCCCGGCGCCGTCGTGCGCGTGAACCCCGGCTCCAATCCGCCCGCGACGACGCTCACCGAGGTCTACACGCCGCCGATGCCGGGTTACGGCATTCGCGGCGCCGACATCGATCGCAACGGCGTCGTGTGGATGTCGATGGGCAGCGGGCACCTTGGATCGTTCGATCGCAGTAAGTGCACGGGGGCGTTGAACGGCCCGACGGCGACCGGCAATCACTGCCCCGAAGGCTGGAGCTTCTACCGCTATCCCGGCCCCGGCTTCGTCGGCCGCTCCGAAGAGAGCGTGGAGTCGAGCTATTACAGCTGGGTCGACCAGCACAACACGTCGGGCCTGGGCGCCAACGTGCCGATGTCGACGGCGAACCTGTTCGACGGCGTCCACGCGCTCGTCGACGGCGAGATGATGACGCTGCGAATTCCGTATCCGCTCGGCTTCTACTCGAAGGGCTTCGAGGGCCGCATCGACGATCCGAACGCGGGCTGGAAAGGCCGCGGCCTCTGGGTGCCGAGCGGCGACCGCACGCCGTGGCTCAAGGAAGGCGGCAAGGGCACGAAGCCGCTCGTCGTGCACTTCCAGGTTCGGCCGGATCCGCTCGCGAAATAGTCGGCGCGGCCGACCACGCGAAGCTGAACCGAAGTTGAAGTCTTTCTTGGAGGGGGATCGGCCCTAAGAAAAGCAGTCATCGCACTCGCGCTCGTAAGCGCGGCCGGATCAACTGGGACGCGAACAAGGACGGCTCACTTCCTGGGTCGCTATTCGCAGACAAATCGCGCGAACGGTTCGCATTTCGCACGGTCTCCATTAACGTTTCTTCATCCGTGCACGCGCGCCGACCGGTTCTCGTAAACGCGTCGGTCTAAACCTGCAACACCCCGTTGGCTCGCGACGCGAGCACAGCGAGTGGGTCAGGAGGACCGCATGAGCTTCGATCAGTGCTTCGGCGCCACGCCAGCTCCGCACTTCGACACGCCGGCGATCTGTCACCGCCGTGTCGCAACGACGGGACTCGTCAGCCACGGCGCGAGCTCGCCGCAACGCGCAACACTCGAGGAGTTCGTGCGGCGAGAGTTCCGCGCGCACTTCGGCGCGCGAATCCGCCAATTCATGCCGGAGCTCCTCGGCCTGCACGGTCCCGACGGCTCGGTCCGGGCGGTCGTCGGCTGCCGCTCCGCCGCGGCCGAGCCGCTATTCGTCGAGACGTACACGCGCGAGCCGATCGAGGTCGCGCTCGCTTCGCTGAACGGCTTCTTCGTGCCGCGCGAGGATATCGTCGAGATCGGCAGCCTCGCCTGTCGTAACGCGACAGCGGCCGTCGCGATCGTGCGCGCCCTCGTGCCGCACTTGCTGCGCGCCGGCTTCTCCTGGGTCGTCTTCACGGGCGCCGACACGGTGATGAACGTGTTCCGTCACTTGGGCCTCACGCCGCACGCGCTCTGCCCTGCCGACCCCGCGCTGCTCGGTGAAGCGCGTTACGACTGGGGCACGTACTACGATCACGAGCCCCACGTCATGGCGGGACGCATCGCCGACGGCATGGCCCCAACCCGCATACGCGCGACGCGGAGGACGCAATGAGCGCCGCCGCGGGGAGCGCGCCGGTCGCGGCGTGGCGGCACGTTCGCGCGATCGCGCTACTGCCGTTCATGAACACGGTCGCGATCCCGAGCGTGTTGCTGCTCCTGTTTCCGCCGGCGCGGGCGCCCGAGTGGACCGTCGTCGCCGTTGCGGCAGCGCTGGCGGGAGCCGCGCTCGCGACGGTCGGCGCCGCGCTGGTCGCGCACTGCATCGGCCTCTTCGTGCGCTTAGGCTCCGGCACACTCGCACCATGGGATCCGGCTCGCGAGCTCGTCAGCGCTGGCGCCTATCGTTATAGCCGCAATCCCATGAAGGCCGGCCTGTTCCTGGTGCTCGCGGGCGAAGCGCTGGCTACGCGATCGGTTGCGCTCACGGCTTGGTTCGTCTGCTTTGCGATCGTCAACGTCGCCTATATCCGACTGCACGAGGAGCCGGGCTTGGCGAACCGGTTCGGCGCGCGCTATCGCGACTACTGTGAGCGTGTGTCGCGTTGGTGGCCGGGTCTGCGCGCCCCTTCTGGCTGGGAGACCCGATGATCTCGACCATCGAAGCCGTGCGGCACTTCGCCGCACGTACGCCACTGCGAACTGCCGTTCGCTCCGCGAACGAGTCCCTGACGTACCGCGACCTCGAGCAGCGCGCGCACGATCTCGCACGAGAGCTCGAGACGCGCGAGGTCGGAGTCGCCGCGCTCGCCGCCGACAACGGCCCTGCGTGGCTTATCGTCGATCTTGCGGCGCAGCTCGCCGGCACGGTCCTCGTTCCCCTGCCGCCGTTCTTCAGTCGCGAGCAGCTCGCACACGCGCTCACGAACAGCGGCGCGGATACGTTATTCGCGGATCCACGCCTGCCGGCGCTGCGCGACTTCGACGTGGGCAAGCTCGAGCCGCTGACAGCTCTCGGCGGCGAGCTCGCATGGTGCCGGCTGCGCGCGAGCTCCGTCGCATCGATGCCCGCCGCCACGGCGAAGATCAGCTACACGTCCGGCACGACAGGCACGCCAAAGGGCGTGTGTCTGCGCCAAGCGAGCATGGACGCCGTCGCGGACTCGTTACGTCACGCGGTCGCGGACCTGAAGGTCACGCACCACCTCTGCGTACTGCCGCTAGCCACGCTGCTCGAAAACATCGCCGGCGTGTACGCGCCGCTCATGAACGGCGCCGAGATCGCGATGCCAAGCGCGTGCGAGACGGGTCTCCGCGGCGCGTCCCGATTCGATCCCGCTCTGCTGCTGCGCTGCGTCGACACCTATCGCGCCGAGAGCATGATTCTCGTTCCGCAACTGCTGACCGCACTCGTCGATGCGCTCGAGCGCGGCGCGCCGCGGCCGGCGAGCCTCGAGCTCGTGGCCGTCGGCGGCGGCCGCGTCTCTCCGGCGCTCCTCGCACGCGCCGATCGTCTTCGGTTGCCGGTCTACGAAGGGTACGGGCTCACTGAGTGCGCTTCTGTCGTCGCATTGAACACGCCGGCCGCGCGCCGCATCGGCAGCGTCGGCCGCCCGCTGTGCCACGCCGACGTGACGATCGATGCACACGGCGAGGTCGTCGTCGCCGGCGCCGCCGTCAGCGGCTATGTCGGCAGCAGCCACGTGCCGCGGCGTTTCGCGACGGGCGATCTCGGCCATCTCGACGCCGATGGATTCCTGTACGTGAGCGGCCGGCGCAAGAACATGTTCATCACGAGCTTCGGCCGCAACGTGTCACCCGAGTGGATCGAATCGGAGCTGTGCGAGGAACCGGCCATCAAGCAGGCCGCCGTGTTCGGCGAAGCACGTCCGTGGAACGTCGCGGTCATCGTACCGGCGCCGGCGGCGCAGCACGAGCAAGTGCGCTCGGCCATCGATGCAGTGAATCGGCGGTTGCCCGATTACGCGCGCGTCGCCGCCTGGGTCGTCGCCCCGAGGCCCTTCACACCGGCCAATGGCGAGCTGACGACGAACGGGCGCAACCGCCGCGCCGCCATTTGGACTCGCTATCGCCCCGAGCTCGACGCGCTCTACGACCAGAGCCTCGACCTCACCGCTTGAATCGACAAGGAGCGTTCATGACCTTTTCCACAGAGCTGCGCGCCGCAACTGGGACCGAACGGGAACGACTGCTGTCCGCCCCGATCATTACGGACTGCCTCGCGGGCCGCGTGAGCCGCGACACCTACCGCGCCTTCCTCACCGAGGCCTACCACCACGTCAAGCACACGGTGCCGCTGCTCATGGCCTGCGGCGTGCGCTTGCCCGAGCGACTCGAGTGGCTGCGCCGCGGCGTCGCCGAATACATCGACGAGGAGTACGGCCACGAACAGTGGATCCTCGCCGACCTGGCGGAGGCCGGCTTCGACGCTGTCGCGGCGCGCGACGCTCCGCCGTCCGCGGAAACCGAGCTCATGGTCAGCTACGCCTACGACACCGTGCAGCGCGGCAATCCCGTCGGCTTCTTCGGCATGGTGCTCGTGCTCGAAGGCACGAGCGCGGCAATCGCGACGCGCGCGGCCGAAATCATCGCCGCACGACTCGAGCTCCCGCGCCGCGCGTTGACGTATCTCCTGTCGCACGGGTCGCTCGACCAGCAGCACGTCGGCGACTTCGACGGCCTCGTCGACCGGCTCGATGACGCCGCCGATCGCGCATCCGTTTTGCACGCCGCACGCATGTTCTATCGACTCTACGGCGACGTCTTCCGCGCGCTGCCGCGCGCCGACGTTACGACTTCTATCGACACGAGGGTTGCCGCATGAACTTGACCGACGCACGCATCGTTCTCACCGGCGCCGCAGGCGGCATCGGCTCTGCGACCGCCGCCCGCCTCGCGCAGGCCGGAGCCAAGCTGGTGCTCACGGATCTCAAGCAGGAGTTGGTCGATCGGCTCGCGGCCGATCTCGGGGGGCCTGCCGTGCTCGAGGCCGTGGCCGCCGACGTGGCGAGCGAAGCTGGCCGCGCGTCGCTCGCGGCGGCGGCGCGCAAGCACGAGGTCAACGTTCTCATCAATGCCGCGGGCATCAATCCGTTCGGCCTATTCACGGAACAGACTGCACGCGAAATCGCCATGGCATTCTCCATCAACGCCGTAGCGCCACTGTTGCTGTGCCACGCCCTGTTGCCGGATCTTCTCGACCGCCCGAGCGCTCACATCGTCAACGTCGGCTCGACGTTCGGCTCGATCGGCTTCCCTGGATTCGCGGCGTACTCCGCGAGCAAGTTCGCCGTGCGCGGCTTTTCCGAGGCGCTACGGCGCGAGCTCGCCGACACGGCGGTTCGCGTCCACTACGTCGCGCCGCGCGCCACCAGGACAGCGCTCGCCACCGACCGTGTCCGCGCGCTGAACGCCGAGCTCGGCGTTGGAATGGATACGCCACAAACCGTGGCAGCGGCGATCGTCCGCACGTTACGCGACGAACGCCGCGAAGTGCTGCTCGGCACGCCGGAGCGGCTGTTCGCCAAGCTCAACGCGCTGGCACCCTCGCTCGTCGACCGCTCGCTACGCCGGCAGCTCGCCATCGTGCGCCGTCATGCATCGCCGACCGTTGGCAAACTTGCCACGGCGTCACACCGCTGACCATCAATCCCTCAAGGAGTATCGAATCATGAATCCACGTTTCGCCATTCTCGGCGCGGCCGCCATCCTTGCCGGCGCGCCCGCCCTCGCCGACGGCTTCAACGACGGCCTAACCACCATTCAGAACGAGTGGGACATCGCGAACTATCAGAGGGCGGACAAGGCTCGCGACGATGCATTCGCCGCCCTCGTCGAGCATGCGGCCGCGTTTCGCGCGCAGTATCCCGATCGCGCCGAGGCAGCCGCGTGGGAAGGAATTGTTCTCAGCACTTACGCGGGAGAGGTCAGCGCGATGAGCGCCATGAAATACGCGAAGGCCGCGCGCGCCGCGCTCGAACGGGCCGAGACGCTCGACGCCACGGCGCTCGAGGGCGGGATCTATGCCTCGCTCGGCGCCCTCTACTCGAAGGTGCCTGGCGGGTTCATGGGCTTCGGCGACGACGATCTCGCCGCGGAGTATTTCGAGAAGGCGATCGCGGTCAACGCGGCCAACATCGACAACAACTACTTCTACGGCGAGTTCTTGATCGAGCAGGGCGATTATGAACAAGCCCGCAGCTTGCTCGAGCGCGCGCTCGCTGCACCAACGGTTACCGAACGGCCCGTGTTCGACGCGGGGCGGCGCGCGGAGATCAGCGATCTGCTCGTCGTCGCGCGCCGGAAGACGAGCTGAGGAAAAAGTCGATCGCGACTGCGCATTGCGGCACCTCGTGCTTTCTGCATCAACGCGCGAACGCCCAGTGCTTGCTGGCCAAGAGCTTGAGGCACGCGAGCGTAACGATGACGAGGAACAACGACAGCCGATAGTCGATGCTCGTCCAGTACAGCGCGCCCGCATACGCGGCCTCCGTCAGTGCGAAGCTCAGCAGCGAAACGACGGCGAAGCGCCGTAGCGCGACGCCAACGTCGCGTCCTTCCAACGGAAACGTCCAGCGCGCATGGCCCAAGAAGCTCCACGCGAACGACACCAGAAAACCGACGACGTTAGCGGCGAGCGGTGCTAGACCAAGCGGGACGAGCGCGGCCACTAGGCCCAAGTTGATGGCCATCGCCGTCGTCCCGACGGCCGTGAAGACGCCGACCTCGCGAGCCACGCGGGCCGGGATGCCGAGAAACTCTACAGACCGGCGGGCCCTCGGATGTGCTCCACGTCCTGGTTGTTCTCGTTGCAGATGTACTCCATGAGCTCCCAGCCGGGCCGCAGCGTGTGCGTGTATTTCACCGTGAACGGCTTCGCATACGCGCCGGGGTCCTCGACCGTCGTCACGACCTCGAGCTCGCCGAACTTCGGCCGCGTGTAGCGCTCGACGGTGCGCATCTGCGTGGAGTGCGGGTGGCCCACGAAGTCGAACCAGAACAGATCATTGAACCCCACCGTCTCGATGACGAGCGTGTCGCCTTCCCAGTGGCCGACCGAGTGGCCGTACCACGTCGCCTCGAGGTCGTCGGGGTGCTCACGGCCATCCATGAAGATCTGCCGGAAACTGTGGATGTTGCCTTCGAACAAGAAGAATAAATGTGTCGCCTTGCCGTAAGCCGGCACCTGCGCGATGCGCCACGGATACGGCGCGATGCGCGGGACGCCGGTCGGCAAACAGCGCGCTTCCGGATCGTCGGCCGCCATGCGCGACTTCATCAGCGCCGCGGCTTCCGGCAGCAGCACGAGCTCCTCGCCGGGGATGAGACCGCCGCTGATATCGCCGATCGGGCCGGAGCCGACCCAAACGCCCGAGAAGTCGGGCGTGCCGTCGGGCAGGCGCGGCGGCGGACCGTCGGGCACGGTGCCGATCAGCGCAGGGTTGTTGGCGCCGCCGCTCCCGGCAGGTGTAGTGCCCGCGCTCTGCGTCTGCTGGGCGAACGCGACGTGCGCGAACACGAGCGCGGCCAACGCCGCGAGTTGTGCGCGCATGAGCTAGCGGTTGTCCGCGGCAGAGCGCGCGAAGACGCGAGTGCCGTCGGCGAACGTGACAGTGCTCGCGTTGGCCATGTTGGCGCCGCTGCGCGCCAGCGAACCTTCGACGCTCACCTCGTCACCCTGTTTCAAGGAAGTGCTCGACCACCCGGCACGCTTCAGGTAGTTCGGGCTCGCGATCTCGAGGTTCCAGTTGACGACCTTGCCGTCGGCATCCTTCACGTCGATGTAGAAACGCGCGTGCGGGTTCGTCCACTCGACCTTCGTGACCGTGCCTTTCAGCGCCACGGGTTTGTTCGCGTCGTATTGCGCCGCGAACGAGTGATGCGCTTGAACGGGCGTCATCGCGCATAGCAGCAGCGACGCCGCGAGAACGTTGCGAACGATATTCATCGTTCCCTCCCTCCCAATGACAGTGGAGGAACTCTAGCCCCCGGCCCCGCAAGGTGTCCATCGAAGGCCGGGAACCGGCCGGCAGGATCGCGGCTCTATCCCTTGTAACGGTACGCCGGCAGGGCCATTAAGGCGCCGTTCAGCTGTGCTGGGCTACCGTTGGCCCCATGCTGCGGGGTAGACCGTCCAACGGCTACACCGCGATACGGAGGTTGCCATGAATACGAAAGCTCGCGTCACCGCTACCCGTACGGCCCCGTGGCTCGCGCCGCGGCTTTGGCTTGCGTTCGGCGTGCTCGCGGCGGGCGCCCTCCTCGCATTGCGCCCCGCCGATGCCCAGGAGGAAGGTGCGCTCGACCTCGCTTCGGCCGAGGAGCTCCAGGAGATCGTCGGACCGATCGCGCTGTACCCCGACGACCTGGTCGCCCTTGTTCTCCCGGCGTCGACGTATCCGTTGCAAGTCGTTCAGGCAGCAAGATTTTTGGAGGACCGAAAAAACGACTCTACGTTGCAAGCGAACGAGGATTGGGACGACTCGATCGTCGCGCTGCTGAACTACCCCGAGGTCGTCGCCATGCTCGACGAGGATCTCGACTGGACCTACGACCTCGGCACGGCCGTGCTGAACCAACGCGCCGACGTGCTGAGCGCGATCCAGAATTTCCGCGACGAAGCGTACGCGGCCGGCAACCTACGCAGCGACGAGCGCCAGACCGTCGCGAACGAAGACGACACGATCCAGATCAAGCCCGCGGACCCGAAGGTCATTTACATTCCGTACTACGAGCCCGAGCGCGTCGTCGTCTATCAGCCCTCGCCGGTCTATTACTACTATCCCCGGCCTTACCCGGTCTACTACTACCCGTATCCCGCGCACTACTCCTTCAACACGGGGTTCTTCTGGGGCGTCAACACCTGGTTCTCGATCGGCTGGCACTCGCACTACGTGCACGCCTACGACCCGTTCTATTACGGTCATCCGTACTACGGCCATAGCTATTACAACCCGTTCTACGTGCGCAACGTGTACGTCGGCCACTACCACAACCACTATCCGAACCACGTCTGGCAGCCGAATCACAGCGCCGGCGGGCGCCCTGTCGTGCGCGGCTCCGAGGGCCGTGTGTATGCCGCGGATCGCGCGCCGCGTCGCGGCGTGCTCGACTCGGACGCCGCTGCGACACGCACGAGGGAAGGCTCGGCCAATCGCACTCCAGAGGGCGCCGCCGCCGGCACGGCGGCTCGTGCGACGGAAGGCGCAGCGACGAGCGCACGCACGGCGAACGGCGCAGCACAACCGCGGCGCGGCGTGACGAGCTCGAGCTATCGCAACCGCAGCAATGCCACGCAGGAGCAGGCGGCGGAAACGGCGGGCGCAACTCCACCGACGCGTGCTGCTCCCGGCGCGCAAGGACAAGGGCAGGCACAAGCGCGCGGACAAGCGCAAGCGCGTGCCCCCGCCGTCTCGGCCGAGACCTCGCGCACGCCGACGAGCACGTATCGCAGCGGCGGCGGAATGTCACAAGCGCTCGAGCGCAACCGCGCGACGGCGCAGCCGAGTGCCGAAGCTCGCACGAGTCCCGGCGTCGCGCGGGCGAACCCCGGCGTCTCGCCGCGGGCGAACGAGGGCTCGACGGGCATGCCGCGCGAATCGACGAGGGGCGCGCCCGCGCAGCGCCAGGCGGCTCCGAGCGCACCGAGCGAGTCGGCGCCGAGCGTCAGCGCACCGCGTCACGGCGGCGGGATGAGCGTGCAACGCAGCGAATCGGGCGGCAGCGACCGCGGCAACTCCGGCGGCGGCAA
>Ga0190271_10000468_pt1 | contig 20467 bp, 16 predicted proteins | sample Popmic356T_FD_133747 | JGI IMG/M metagenome (GOLD analysis project Ga0190271, IMG submission 133747) | Populus adjacent soil microbial communities from riparian zone of Weber River, Utah, USA - 356 T | ecosystem: Environmental > Terrestrial > Soil > Riparian zone | place: USA: Utah | collected...
CGACGCGGGCAGAAAGCGAAAGTGTTCCGCAGCGGCGTCGACCCGATGCAGCTCTACATTTCGATCGCCGCACTGGGGTATTTCTACATCTCCAACATCCGCACGCTGTCGGTGATCTTCGCCAGCGATCTCGGTTCGTCGGCAGGCATGAAGCAGCGCGAGGAGCATGTCATCGAGGTCGTGATGTCCTATCTGAGCGCGGCGCGCCGAAGGTCTGCACCCAGTAGATCTGGCCGCGCCCGCGGCCGGTAGCAAGGCCGACGCCGATGTGCTGGAACCTGGAATCCATGATGTTCGCGCAATGACCCGGGCTGGCCAGCCAGCCGGCAACGGTTTCCTCGGCAGACTCGGGACCGAAAGCGATGTTCTCGCCAGAGAGGCGCGGTTGGTAGCCGGCGCGAATCACCCGGTCCTTCGGCTGGCTGCCGTCGTCACCGCGATGCTCAAAATACTTTTTTCTCGCCATGTCGCGCGCGTGGCCGGCGGCCGCGTCGTTCAACTCGCGTGAAACACTCAGCGGCGGTGCGGCAGCAAACCGCACGGAGCCGCACTTTCTGCTGTTGTTCCTCGCAACGTTTACCAGTTCGACGACGCGCGCGCGGACGGTGGCGCCGGACTCTCGTCCGACGACAGCATTGGCGGCGAGCACCCCCGAACTCATGGTGATTGCCGTGAGGACTGCGATCCAACGCAGACGGGGTTGCCTGAACAAGTGAGTGGTGAGGCCAGACATGCCCGCCAGTATCGACGTGCCATGCTGAATACGCGGTGAATTGGGCTTGCGGTCAAGGCTGATTGGCGGGCTGGGCCGGTGACTGGGTCGACACGAACCCTTTCCCATCACGCTGCGTGAACGTGAACTCATAGTCCTGGTGGAACGGCAGGGCGGTCGCCTTGCCCGAGTAGGTCGCCCGCCCGCCCGGGAAGACGATTACAGTCCTTTCGGGCGCAGCGGTAATCCTGACGAGCGGCGTGAATTTCCAGTCACGCACGGCGGTCTGGATGGCGCCGAAGAATTCGGGATCCTCGGACGCCGCGGAATCGAGCGGCGCGGCTTCTGTGACGCTGCCCGATTCATCGACGATGAGCCGCACTTTCACGCTCACTGGCGGAAGTTGCTTCGCCAGTAGCGCGTCCGGATAGGCAGGCGGCGCATTCTCGTGAAACGGAAATGGATAGTCGTACTGTTCGCCGGGCGCGGCCGCGGCGTATTGATCCGACGAGGCGGGCTGAAGCTGCCTGATCGCGACATCGCCCAGACGGGGGTCCGGTAGCTCGACCGGCTTTTCCGTGGCGCAACCCGCGAGGAGCAAGACCAGCCCGACTTTGAGCAACGTACGGTTCACGACATTGTTCTCCCGGCACGAACTACTCGCCACTTTATCGCCACTATTCACCGCCATGTTCGTCAGCCCGACGGGCTTCTGTGAGCGGCAACAATGGAACAGACCGAAAACCGGATGGATCACCGCCGCGCAAAGATTATCGGCACCATCGCCGCGGTGCACTTTCTGCTTTCCGTAGCGCTGTTTTTCCTCTGGGCGGCGAGCTCCATGTCACGGTTCGATGGCGAAGGGCCGTCGGATCTCACGCACCTTCTGCTGACCAGTGCATTCGAGACGTTGAGCTTTCCGGTATGGAAGACAGTCCAGCTGCTGCAAATCAGGAACACGGGGGTGTGGGGCTGGCTCGGGTTTCTCTGCAATAGCGTTCTATGGGGATGGGCCGGCTGGAGAGCGATCCGGTTCTGGCGATCCCGACACGGTGCTGCGCCAGGGTCCGTCGCCTAGAGGACCGCCAGCGCCAGACCACTAACAACCCGAGCGCGCCAAGCAACAGCGCATCGAAGCTGCCACCGCCGCCGCCTCGCCTTGCCGGGGGCGGGTTGGGTGTGGCAGGTGGGGTCGCCACCGGAGGGGTCGCCACCGGAGGGGTGGTCACAGGGGGGGTAATCACAGGAGGAGTGATCACAGGAGGAGCCGTCACAGTGACGCTCACGGTGGTCGCCGCGGACTCGCGCTGCTGGCGGTCGGAGACGGCGTACGTAAATGTGGCAGTTCCCACGAACGCGGCGTTCGGCGTGTAACGCAACCTGCCGCCACTGGTAACCGCGGTTCCCTCAACCGGCGCCTGCACGATGCGTAATGTCGCGCTGTCGATCAGACCATCGGGGTCGGCATCGTTCCCCGCGGCGTCGATGTCGACCGCAACATCGGAGGTCGTGGATGCGGTATCCGGTAGCGCCACCGGAGCTTCGTTCTCGACCATCCACAATTCGCTGCCGGTGGTGTCGTTGTACGCGGTGAGCAGCACTTTCTGACCCACGACGCCCGCGGATTCCCAGAGTACGCGCGAGCCCGGGGGCATGAGATTGGCACGCTCGGTATTTTCCGGCGTGCCGTCGGTACGCCACAAATCCTTGAGGGCGTAGCTGCCGTCGTTGCGCGTCACGTAGAAATACGTGAGTCCGTTGAAGAGGAACGCCGACGACGGGCTGCTGTCTTCGGTGCCCGCGACGACGTCGCGCAACATGCGCGTGCCGGCGGTGGTGCCGTCGGTGATCCAGGGTTCGGCACCGTGCTCCGCGGACTTGCCCGCGAACAACAGCTTGTCGTTGAAGGTCACGGGATTGCCGGCCAATTGCGTCCAGGAGTCGTTGTCGGTGACCGCGAGGAAGAACGTGCCATTGACCGTGCCATCGGTGCGGTATAGCCGGCATATCGTCGTGCTGCCGGAACAGTTGGTGAAGTAGATAGTGTTGCCGACGGCGAAGATGGGTCCGATGACCTGCTCCGGCAGCGTGGTCTCCGCAACCAGCAGTACCGTGTTTGCCGGATCGCCCTCGCTGCGCCACAAGCCGCGCTGCACGCCGTCGCTCGCCACGAAATACAGCCTCGAGTCGATCTCCACGATCGGTGGGGTGAGGGTCAGGTCACGACCCGCCGCGGTCTTGACGTGGGAATTGCCGCTCACGGTGCCGTCATTGCGCCACAAGAGGTACGTCTCGGTCACGGGATCTTCGGCGGTGAAGTACACATGATTCTTGTACGCCGCTTCGACGCAGACCCGCGATGACGGATTGAACAGCCGCCACGAGGTCGGGAATCGGCCCAATGGCTCGGTGCCGGCCTGGGTGCCATCGGTTCGATACAAGTTGCCGACCCGCAACGGCGAGGCGCCGTAGTACGCCTTGCCATTCATCGTGGCGAACCCGACGCCGCACGACGCCGGATCCGATGTCCACAAGCCCGGGAAGGGGGAGTTCTCGCTGCTGAGGTCGATGACCTTGCGCGTGCCTGCAGCCGTGCCATCCGTGGCGAAGAGTTCCCATTTGTCGTAGTCGAGCTTGCCGCCGTAGAGAAGCTGGTTCCCCAGGCGCACGTGCCGCGAGTTGTAGGGAACAAGGGATTCAATGGGCGCGCCGTCGCCCAGGCGCACGGTTCCAGCGGACGTACCATCCGATCGCCACAGGCCCTCGCGGCCGTCGCTGCCCGTCGCGCCAAAAAGCGCGACATCGCCGAAGGCGATGTAGGGCCCGGGGTCGCTGCTGCCATTGCTGGGCTCGAACGCGAGATTGCCTAACAACCCAATACCAGTGATGCTGCCGTCGCTCGCCCACGGCTCGAGTCCGAGCACGGGATCGTCGGTCACGAACAACAGCCGTTGGTTCAGGAGCGTGCCCATCGGCGAAAGCTCGCGCGCGGTAATCGAGCCGCGATTCACGAGCTGATGCGTCGCGGGCGTGTAGCGCCACAGGTGATAACTCTGCGTAGCGCCAAGCGCCAGCGTCTCGAACTTCCAGAGGTACAGGTCGTCGCCGAGGAAGCCGGCATTGAAAAGGTTGAACGTGTCGGAAGCCATCGAGGCATCGAGGTCTGTCACGGGACGGGTGCCCGCCACGGTGCCGTCGGTGATCCAGATGGGCCTGGTGCCATCGCTTTGCGTCACGCGCAACGAGCTGTAGTGAGACGTCGCCTGTTCGACCATGGCGGAAGAGTCGCTCGGACCCGGCGAGAAATCGCGCAACAGCAACGTGCCGGCGTCGGTGCCGTCGCTGGTCCACACTTCGCGGCCGGTCGCGGCGGTCGATCCGAAGAAGAGCAGACGTGATCCGCCCGGGGCGAACCACGATCCCGCGTCGAGATCGCCATCGGGCCCTGCGATGTGCCTCGTGTTCGCCGCGGTACCGTCGGTAGTCCACAGCTGGGTCGTGCCGCTTTGTTGCATGACCATGAAGAGCGCCAGATCGTTCCGGACCGCGATGAATCCGATGCGCTCGAGGTCCGGTGCCTCGGGAATGCCCAGCAGCTCGCGGGTGCCGGCGCTGGTGCCATCGCTGAAGTACACCGAGCTCACCCGATCGCTGCTCTCGTAGCGGAACAAGACCCCGCCGTGATAGCTCCATATCCAATCCAGCGATGCGCCAACGTCCGGATCGATGTCGAAGTTCGTCACCGCGCGCGTGCCGCCGGCCGTGAAATCTGAAACCCACAAGTTGCCATCGTGCGCGAAGTACAACAGGCCATTGGAAATGGCGTGCTGGTTGGTGTCTGTCCACGAGCTGTCAGGTCCGGGCGTGAGATCGACGAGCAGACGCGTGCCCGCGACGGTTCCGTCGGTCACCATGATCTCGTTGCCGTGGTCGCCGTCACTGGCCATGAAGGCGTAGAGGCCCGACTGTCCCATGAAGTAGATAGGCCCCTCATCGGCGCTGGGCTGGCGGTGCAGGCGGAAGGTGCCCGAGCTCGTCCCGTCGCTGCGCCACATCTCTGCTACGCCGTCAGGATCGAAGAACTGGAAAAACGTCAGGTTGCCGCTCGTATACAGGCAGTCGAGGTACCCAAATCCTCTGTAAGGTCCGAAGGACGCGATGCGCGACGTTCCCGCGGCGGTGCCGTCGGTTCGCCAGAGACCCAGGATCTGGTCGGGATCCGTGGCCGTCAGGAAGCCCGTCTGCGCGTTGTCGCAAATGAAGAAAGGGCTGGAGCTGAGAGGCGTCGGTGCCTGGTTGATATCCACCAGCAGTTCCACTGGCCGAAAAACCGCCGCGAATATGGCGAAGGATGCGAACGCGGCACACACCGCAAGCGTGGGGAGAACTCGTCGCATCGTCTCGCTCCTTATATCTATTATCGTGCTAGGGCACTTTAGACAGCGTGCGGGAGTTCGGTCAACGCGCAGCGCCGGCATGTCGCGAGACTGAAATTTGTGACACGCTCGCGATGTTCTTATGTAAGAAAATCCGGGCTGGCCGCCGACCTGTACGAGGCCCTTAAGGCTCGTTACGATCCGACGTCCTGTCGACTGGTAGATAGATCGTTCGTACTTCCAGCGCTGTCGGCGCCTGGAGGTGCCATGTAACATCGCTCGGGCAATCATGGAGGCGGCTATGGCGACACCGTACAAAGATGCACACGACCTGCTCCTCACCGGCATCGGTGTCTCCACGAAATACCACGAGGACTGGAAGGCCATCGCGGGCGATCTCGACAAACTCGTAGTCGCAACCGGCTTTGACCCGAAGGGCAGCAAGGTTCCCGACCTGATTCGCACGAAAGTGGCGGCGGGCGCTATCGAGGCGGCGACATTGCGGGGCGGCGCGAATGCGCCCGCCGGCGAGGCCGGCAGTGGTATCGACGCCAGCAAGAAGCGCGTGCTGGCGATGAAGACGCTACGCCACCTCTACTACTTCGAGAGTTTCGGAAAACAGCGCATCTGGATCCTCTCGCTGCCGGCGGCCCTGCGTGCCTATCCGATGGAATTCTCCGGGGCGGGGCAGGCGCTCGTCGAGCAGGTGCTGAACGCCGACAGTGAGAAATTCGGCGCGTCGACGATGAAGGACATCGCAGAAGCTGCGCAGATGGGACTCGCCTGGATTCAGAAGGCGATGATGGTGGTGGGCGCGCCGTCGAGCCTCGAGAGCCGCAAGCTGATCCGACGCTGGTTCGTGCATGCGGGTGCTTCCGGGGAGACAAACAAGATCGACGACGTGGCGAAGTTGTTGGGGCCCAACCTGCAGAAGATCGCCGCTGGCCTCAAGACCGGTGCACTCATCGTGACCGATTCACCTCATGAACGGGGCAGCAACAGCAGCCTCGAAAAGTCCGAGGCATTCGTCTTTACCCAGAAAGACCTCATGGTGATCCACGTCGAGAGCGAGTTCTTCAGCGCGAAGAACACACTTTCCGGAAAGACGAACTGGGCGCGTATTCTCGTCCATGAGCTCAGCCACCTGTACGCGAAGACCAAGGACCACAGTTACTCCTGGCAAGGTCTGGTGCCCCGCGACACCGACGTGCTGAAGAAGGGTAATGACAAGGCCGTGGTTGCGATCCCGGGCTTTCCGGCAGTGCGGGCGCTCACTTTCGAAGAGTGCAAGGAGAATGCCGACACCTGGGCGTATTTCATTGCCGACTGCGCGGGCGCGCTGAGTGACCGCGACCGGTTCCAGGCGCTCGGCAACCGCGTCTATGACATCACGGGTGAGCCGATGGAAGCGCCGTTGGCCGAAAAGATGAAGATCAGGGCCGGGATGAAATGAAGTCGTTTCGGCTGAAGATTGGCGCTGTGCTAGCGGCCTGCGCCGCGCTGACAATTGCATGCAGTTTTTCGGAGGAGAGCATTGCCATGAACACTGACGGGCCCCGCGCCAGCCGCCTGCCGCCTGCCAAAGTCGACCCGGTGACGATCGGCGGCATCCGCTATTCCCAGCGAATCGGCAAGGAGTCAGTCGATGGCCAGGTGGGTGGCATCCTTGCAGCCTACGACGGCGCGGGTGAGCTCCTCTGGACGGTCAAGGTCTACGACAACCGCCGTCGTCCCGACCTCGAAGGCGACGTGCAGGATGTGTTCTTCAGCTCGATGTCACTCGAGCCTGACGGCCGGTTGCGAATCGTCAACGAAAACGGCGACACGTTCCTCGTCGACGTGAAGACGCGCAACGTCACTTCGATCCCGAAGGAGAAGCCGGTCGACGATGGCGGGTTGAGACCGCCGCGATCCTAGCTATCGGCCCGGCATTCGCCTGGCGGGCGAGTAAGTGACGCGATTCAGATTTGGCGCATCTCGCTCCAACGCAGCACTTGCAGCATGAACGAATGTGCCTTAAGAAGGGTACGACCAACACCCTGGGAGGGCGCGATCATGTTCTGTCCCAAATGCGGACAGCAGAATCCTGACGAGGCGAAATTCTGCGGCAAATGCGGCGCGGTCGTGTCGGCGGCGCCGGCCCCCCAGCCGTCCTTTGCCACGCCGGGCGCCGCGAGTGTCACGAGCAACACGGGCGTCGTGAGCCCGGCGATGAAGAACTGGATGATCGCCGCGAGCATCATCCTGCCGATCGTCGGTATCGTGGTGGGCGTCGTGTTCCTGCTCGATGCCAACCCGGAGAAGAAAGCAGCCGGCAAGCTGTGGTTGATCATCGGGATCATCGCCGCGGTGGTCTGGACGGTGCTCTTCGGTGCCTAGCGGCGACCGCGCCACCGGCCTTTGACGCGTTACGATCGAGGGCCATGGCGCACGACGTTTTCATCAGCTACTGCACGGGAGACAAGCCGATCGCAGATGCGGTTTGCGCTACGCTCGAAGCGCAGGGCACGCGTTGCTGGATTGCGCCGCGCGACATCCTGCCCGGAACCGACTGGGGCGAGGCCATCGTCGAAGCGATTCACGAGAGCAAGGCGATGCTGCTGGTGTTCTCGTCGAAGGCCAACGCATCGCAGCAGATCAAGCGCGAGGTCGAGCGCGCCGTCCATCGCGGCATCCCGCTGATCCCGATCCGCGTGGACGACGCCGCCCCGAGCAAGTCCCTCGAGTATTTCATCAGCACGCCGCACTGGCTCGACGCACTCACTCCACCGCTCGAGCAACATCTGCAGCGCGTCGCCCAGACGGTGAAGCTGCTGCTCCAGCGGCTCGCGGGCGTCGGGGCCGAGACGAAGGCGGGCACGACTGCGAGCGACACCGCCGGGTCCGGGAGTAGCGCGGGCGAGCCGTCGCGTCCGCAAGCACCATCCCAGTTTTGCATTCATTGCGGCGCACGCCGCGTGGCAGACAACCGCTTTTGCACGGGCTGCGGTAAGCCGTTGCCCGGGTGACACGCTCTTGCGAGAGGCTCCGCCAGTTCAGGAGCGCTTGCGCCAGATCATCACACTGACCCACATGCCGTTCCCCGAGCCCGACGGCAGCTCAGGCGCCGTGACGCCGCCGATGAGCTCCAGGTGCCGGTCGAGTTCTGTGTAGCCAGCCCAGGTTTGACCCAGGTCGTCGGCGGCCACGGCGTACTCGAAAGCGCAGCGGGTGCGACGGCATTCGAGCGCGCGGATTTCAAACCGGGGCTGACCGTTCGCCGGCATCGATTTGGCGATCAGCCTTTCGAGCGGAGCCGCCCATTCCGCATCGCGTGACTCGGCCAGGAATTCGGCCAGCCGAGGCGCAAACTCCTCGCACATCATCACGGTCGGCTTCATCGCGCAGTACTCGGTCACCGAGTCGGAAACCCGGAACGGCTTGCTGGCTGTCGAGTCGCAGCCCGACAGCCAGCTCAGCGTCACACCCGCGACCAGCGCCGCAATCGTCACCTGCTTCCGCGTGCCCATGGGCGCGGACTGTAGCCCGAGCGAAGCTGATGCGCCGCCGTGATCATTCGAGCACCGGATTGATCTCGTCCGGCGGACCGACAGGTTCGATCTTGTTATTGCCGCTTGGACGGTAACGCTGGCGCCAATATTTCCTCATCTCGATGTCGAGCTGTCCGAACGCGAGAGGCCCGTTCATATCGTTGCCCCGTCCGATGAAAGCCTGCATGGAGCGGTTCTCGATGGCCAGCTTGCAGAAGGCGCGGTTGTGCCCCATCCCGTGCGTGAAGACTTCGATTCCGTCACCCTTCGCCGATATGTGGCGGGAGATCGTGCCCGGATACACGACGTGGCCATTCTGCGTGACATTCCTCGTCCCGCCGACCCAGACCGAGGACTGGATCCACTGCTGGATGATGGGTCCGGCTCCCCAGATGTAGGCTGCCGGAAAGGGCGTGGCCCCCGGCGCCGTGATGTAGGCGGTGTGGACCGTCACGCCGTCGATCGGCGTCATCGTCGGCCGCAGCTGATAAGCCGGATACGTGAAGTAGCGATGGACGATGTCCTTGACGATCGGCAGCGTGCAATTCGCTTCGCTCATCTTGCAGATCTGCGTCTTCACGTCGTAGTGATGGAACGTGATCTCGTTCTGCACGTAATTCGCGTCTTCCGGGAACGGCTCGTGAAGCCAGCTGTTCGCCGTATCGGAAGGCATCATCCTGTCACCAACGTTGCGGAAGAAGATGGCGGTTTCCAGGATCCACTCGAGCCGCTCCTGGTCATTCGTCGGCATTGCGTGGCAACCGTCGTTCAGACGATCGAGGATGTCGGCGGTCTCGCGGGCATCAGGCTCGAACACCGAGTAATCACGTTGATAGGTAACGTTGCCGCCCTCGTAATAGACGATGTGCAACGGGTAGTCACAGAGATTCGTGGTCGTGTTGCCGACGTATCGACCCTGCGAATCGTAGATGGCTACGTTTCTCACGCAAGGCTCGCCAGGCGGGAACACCGGGGTCGTTCCGCACTGCTTGCCGGGGAAACGCGCGCGGCATTGCGACAGGAACATGTTGATCAGCGTCGTGTTGCTGGGATTCAGGACGCTCGCGAACCAACGCGGACTCGCCGGTGTGCTGCCCGGCGTCATGATCAGAGGCGCATTCGCGTGGAAAAAATTGTTGTCGGCCATCCAGCCGGAAACCTGGGCCCAGTAGCGGCGCACCCTGGCAGTGGTCTGGACCATCGTCGGCGTGGGGCTCGACGCGTTGCCGTAGAGGATGACGTCCTCGGCATTCGAGATCAGCGTGCGGATGCCGACGATTTCGAGATCGAGGATCCCGTCCAGGTCGTAATCACGGGGATTCGCGATCAACTCCTCGGCGATCGTCCAGGCGGCGGCGAGGGCGCGTTGTGCCGGGGTCGGATCGTTCACCATCGTGAACGAGCCGGAGCCGTTGCTCACGAGGAAGAGATCCTTCGTGCAGCAGGTCTTGATCGGGATGACCATGTCGTCGAACGGGATCAGGATGAGTTTGGCGGGGGGTGCCTGTATGAACAGGTCTCGCCCGCCGTCGCCGTGGAAATCGCCAAACTTGATCTTGTAGCCGACGCCAAATTCGTCTGCGTGGGCCAGGACACTGCCAAATAGCAGCAAAGTCGCAGCGGCAAGTCTGAGGATTTTCACGGTCCCACTCCCTTGGTTCGTTGTCACCCGGTCATCCTCTGCAGTCACTCCAGAAGTTGTGACAGCCGGTGGAAAGATTTTCAGGCCACGGTCGGCGACGGGAGGCCGGCGAGGCGGGATACTATCTATACGGCACGAGTCAGACCGGCAGGCAGAACGCGATTCAACATGCGTATTTTCTTGAGCTATGCATCGGAGGATCGCGCGTCAGCGGACGCGATTCGCCTCGCGCTGCAAGGCGACCACGATGTGTTCTTCGACCGTGAGGACTTGCCGCCCGGCGGGGAATTCCATTCCCGGATCCGTCGCGGGATCGAAGAATCAGACCTCGTGATCTTTCTGGTGAGTCCGAAGACGCTCGATTCCGGCAGTTACACGCTCACCGAGATCTCGATTGCCGAGAAGACGTGGCCGAAGCCCGACGGGCGAATCCTGCCGGTGCTCCTCGAGCAGGTGAAGGCGCCGGACTTGCCCGAGTATCTGAGGTCGGTCACGTTCATCCAGACGTCGGGCAACCTGCCGGCAGAAGTCGCGCACGCCGTCGACCGAATGGCGCGCGAGCGGCGCCGCAGACGGTTGCGCTGGGTCGTGCCCGTGGCGTTGGCCTGCGTCCTCGCCGGTGTCGCGGCGACCTGGTACTTCACGAATCAAGGGACCTCGGCCACGCGCGTGGGCAAGGACGGCGCGCCCGCAGCCCTCGTACCCGCAGGCAACTTCACGATGGGCGACGATGAGAATTCGCCGAAACGCCAGTTGTTTGTCGACGCGTTCTACATGGATCGCTTCGAGACGACGACCGCGCGCTACGCGAAATTTCTCGAGAGCACGGGTTCGGAAAACGTGCCGGACTCCTGGGACGAAATCGCGGGCAAGGACAGCGAGGAAATGCCGGTCATCGGTGTGAGCTGGAACGAGGCCAGCGCCTACTGCCGCTGGGCCGGCAAGCGATTGCCGACGGAAGCGGAATGGGAAAAGGCCGCTCGTGGCACCGACGGACGATCTTACCCCTGGGGCGAGTTGCCGCCGACGGTCGATCGCGCTAACTACCTGAACAGTGCTCCGGGACCCTACGAAAGCGCGCTGTCGCCGGTCGGTGCGTATTCAACCGGCAAGAGCCCGTACGGCGTCGACGATCTTGCCGGCAATGCTTCGGAATGGGTCGCCGACTGGTATTCGGAAAGCTTCACCAGCGACGATGTCTACAATCCGCACGGCCCGGGGGAAGGCACCAAGAAAGTGATTCGCGGCGGCGGCCGTTACGACCCGGACGTCCGGTTGAAGGCCACGGCGCGCCAGTTTGCGGGCCCGGAGACGCGCGCCGACGACATCGGGTTCCGCTGTGCAAGCGATCTCTGAATGACTGCATGACGTTGGTCCTACAGCCACGTGCGGGTTTTGGACGACACCATCGAGAGTCCAATCGTTCGAAACTGCTGAATGCTGTGGCCGTCCGCAGCCTACATTCGCGCCGAATGAGGAATTCAGCAGATGCTGCATAAACTGCGACGGTACACGCGTGAGCAGCGGCTCAAACGCTTCAACGAATTCATGCGGGGCGCCACCGGGCGGACCCGCCTCATAGATCTTGGCGGTACGGTCAAGTTCTGGGAGACCTGGGGTCTGGCAAAGCAGCCGTTGCTGGACGTCACGCTCGTCAACAATCACGACCGGGACAAGTGTCACGCGAACGACCCCATCAAGCTGCCGAACATTCATCGGCTGAACGCCGACGTGCTGACGCTGTCTGCCGCGGATTTCGCGGAATACGATGTGATCTTCTCCAACAGCCTCATCGAACATCTGCCGGGCCGGGAGTTGCAGCGACAGCTCGCACGCGCAATCGTCGACTCCGGCCGGCCATATTTTCTGCAGACGCCGAACAAGCGCTCACCACTCGATCCTCATTTCCCGCGGCCGTATGTGCCGTTTTTTGCGGCTTACCCGCGAGCATTGCAGGCGAGGCTGCTCAGCTGGTCTGCTTTGGGATCGAGTTCGGCCTCGCCGAGTTATGACGCGGCGCTCGTGCGGTTGCAGAATTACTATCCACTGACGACTCGCGACGTCCGCCAGTTGTTTCCGCAAGCGCGCATCGTGCTGGAGCGTCCGCTGGGCGTGCCGATGTCCATCATTGCGATGTCGCAAGCGGGGGCCTGAAGACGCGCGGCGGTCGGCGTACGTCGCCGGCCCCCGACGCCGCACGGCCACCTTTTTTCCCCGCGGCACTCGCTGCCTTCTTCTTCAACTTCTTCTGTTTGCCCGGGCAGGCGGCTGCGCACCTGCGCCACGCCATCGGTGCGCTGCCGCCTCCAGTTGCGCGAGGTGCGCCAGGTGATTTAGCGCTTTGCGCACAGGCCCACTCGTGGCTCTGACGCATCAAATTTTCGTTTTGGCAAGTTTCCCCGCGGCAGAGGCGGGCCGCACTTTCCGTCGCGGGCGGCTCAACTCCAAAGCCCTTGAATCTATTTCTTTTTGACAGATTGCGTAACGAGGTCGAAGATGTCGTCCCATTCGTGGGCCGACATGCCGGTGCGGGCTAAACCCGTACATGTTGCGCGGACACGTCAACCAATCTAACAACCATCAATTCTTTTGGAGGGCTTTGGATGAATATTCAAGCTTCTGTTTCAAAAGCCATGCGGCTCGGTATCGGGGCAGCTATGGCGGTGATCCTCACTGCACCGGCGTTCGCACAGGAGGAAGAACAGCTGGAGGAGGTGGTCGTCACCGGTTCGCGCATCGCCCGGCCTGGAGACTTCGGCAACTCATCCCCGATCGACACGATCGACCGCGCGGGTATCGAGAAAGCGGGCTATGCGAACTTGCAGCAGCTCCTGGAGAAACTTCCGGCCAACGGCAACGGGGCTTTCTCCACGCGCGGCAACAACCAGGACTCCACGGCCAACGGCGCCGCGTCCATCAGCCTGCGCGGCCTCGGCGCCGACGCGACCCTCGTGCTGGTGAACGGCCGCCGCGTCGCGATCAGCGCCTTCGCCGAGAGCATCACCACCAACTTCGTCGACATCAACTCGATCCCGGTGGCTGCGATCGAGCGCATCGAAGTGCTCAAGGACGGCGCCTCGGCGGTCTACGGCTCGGACGCGGTGGCGGGTGTCATCAACATCATCCTGCGCAAGGACTATGACGGCCTCGAGCTTGCCGCGTCTTACGGAAACACCACTGAGAGCGGCTACAACGAGCAGAACTACTCGGCGATCTGGGGGTTCGGCGGCGACGACAACAACGTGACGTTCATCTTCGACTACTTCAAGAACGACACGCTGTTCAACACCGATCGCGGGACGCTGGGGTCCGCCAATCAGACGCCGCAAGGCGGCGAGGATTTTCGTTCGTCGCGTGGTTACCCGGGCCGCTTTATCGTGGGCGGAACGGTGATGCGTGATCCGGCTTGCCCTCCGGGGGACATCGCCGGGCCGGCCGGGAACACCTGCGTGTACGACTTCGGCATCTGGAATCTGCTCATCCCTGAAGCCGAGCGCGGCGGATTGATGATGATGGCGCACCAGGATTTCGGCGACGGCGCGCAGCTGTTCGTCGAGCTGGCGGCGCAACACAACAACTCGATTGCGCAAGGCGCGCCGACGCCTCTGGATGAGGGCGCGGGCCTGACGGTTCCCGCCAATTTTCCGGGCAATCCATTCGGCGCCGGCGGCATAGACATCAGCCGCTACCGCACCGTCGATGCGGGGCCGCGTCGATGGGACATCTCCACCGACAACCTGCGCGGAGTCGTCGGTCTGAAAGGCAAGTTCAACGAGTGGGACTGGGAGGTCGCGGCACAGCGTGCGCGCAGCGAGTCGGAGCAGAGTGGTGACCGCACGATGGGCTGGGTGCGCACGGATTTCCTGCAGCAGCAGCTCAACGCAAACGCCTACAACCCTTTCGGCGCCACGCAGAATCCGCAGTCCGTCATCGACCAGATCACGACCAGCCTGGTTCGCCGGGGCAAGGCCGAGCTGACGGTGTACGACGGAACGATCTCGGGCGAGTTGTTCGATTTCCGCGACGACGCGGTGCGCATGGCCGCCGGCGTGGAATATCGCGAGGAAAGTGTCCAGGACGTGCCGGACGATCAGTTCCAGCGCGGCCTGATTTTCGGTACCGAGTCAGTGTCGGCTGCCGGCAGCCGCAACAGCTGGGGCGCGTTCCTCGAGTTCGCCGTGCCGCTGTTCGACGGCCTGGATCTGTCCGCGGCCGTGCGCTACGACGACTACAGCGATTTCGGCAACACCACCAACCCGAAACTGGCGGTGCGATGGGCGCCGATCGAATCCCTCGCGTTCCGCGGCTCGTGGGGCACCGGGTTTCGCGCTCCGTCGCTGGCACAAGTGGGCCTTGGGCCGTCCCAGGAGTCGCGCTTCTTCAGCGACTCGTTTGGTTGCGCTGACAACACGGTGTACTGCGCCGCGACGGACTACACCATCGTCTTCACCGGCAATCCCGAACTGACGGCCGAGGAATCGGAGACCTTCAATTTCGGCGTTTCCTGGCAGCTCGAAGGCTTCACGGCGAGCGTCGACTACTGGGATATCACCCAGGACGACAAGATCGACGAAGCGATTGGCTTCACCTACCAGGAAGAGTGCGCCAACCAGGCGAGCACCGTCTGCATCCGCGGTACGCCGCTGGCGGGCGACACGCTCGGGCCGCTGCAGCAGATCAATGCCACGTTCGACAACATCAACAAGCAGTCGGTGAACGGCGTCGACCTCGAGCTGAATTACCGGTTCGGCGCTGGCGGCGGCTCGCTCGCCTTCGGACTGAACTACAGCAAACTGCTCGACTTCGAGCGCGTGGAGCTCGGACCCAACGGTGATTTCGTGACCCGCGAAGTGACCGGTGAATACGAGTACCCGGAGGATCGGGCGGTGCTCACCGCCGACTGGGATCACGAGAAGTGGGGCGTGTTCGCTGCTGTGAATTACACCGGATCCTTCCAGGATCTGCCCGATGCCAACTTCGACACCGTTCCTGACTACAACGAGAACGACACTCGCGAAGTAGGGTCATTCACGACGGTGAACCTGCAGGGCCGCTACAGCTTCACGGAGAACATGAAGTTCCTGGTGAGCCTCGACAATGCGTTCGACGAAGAGGTGCCGTTCGCGGTGGGCGACGGTAACAACGACCTGTACGGGTACGTGCAGAGCACGCACAACCCGCGCGGCCGGTTCTGGAGCGCGAGGGCGGTCTTCAACTTCTGAGCTGAAACTCCATCTCGATCCGAGGGGGCGCTTCGGCGCCCCCTCTTTTTTTGCTTGCCTGCACGATCGGTCGCGCCCTCAGGCTTTCTCCAGCATCGATTTCAGCATGAGAGCGGCGCCACATTGGTTGCTGAGCGCATCCGGCTTGAAGCCGCCAGCGCCAAAACTGCCCTTGTCATAGAGATTCGAAGAGCTCCAAAGATAGGGCGACGGCATACCGCGCCGGCGATATCCGAATCCGTTGTGCTTCTCGAATAGATAGAGCATGTGTGGCACCGACCAGTCTTTCACCTGGTCCAGCTTCTGGAGTCGCAGCGCATCCACCGCGCTATCGACCCAGGTGAACGGCGGTTTGCCGGAGGCAGGACGGCCCTTGGGCACGGTAACTGTGCGCGCAGTGAGCGGGTCGCCGTTGTGCAGATGACAGTTGAATTTGTATGCGGCTTCCAGGCCGTGAAGGATGCCGACGAAGATCCATGGGACGCCGATCTGTTTCTCGACCTCCTGATAATGGCGCTGTCCCTCCCGCAGGCGCTCGACGCGGTCAACAAGCTTCTTTGCGAATGCCGGACGCACTTCGCAGCGGTCAAACCAGCGTTGATACTCTTCGCGAAGATCTTCGAATTTCCTGCTGGTGAGCAGCTTCCGTGCAGGTGACTTGGGCGTGGTTTGTTCGATCGGATCGCCCGGTTGCGTCTTGTCTGATCGTTGTTCGGGCTCAGCGGGTTGGGGATTACGTGCGCCTTCTGGCAGCAGCCGGGAGATTGCCTGAGTAAGTCGGGGAGCCAGTTCTTCTGGACCCCGAATCGAGATCCAATTCACCTCTTTATTCAGACGATCGTGGAATTCTGAGAGTATTCTCCACTCTTCTTCCGGCAGCTGCTGCACGGCTCCGAGCTGCTGGATTCGGAAGGCAAGGATGGCTTTACCCAACCCGCGGGCGAGTTCGTAATCCTCGCCGGTGTATAGAGAGAACTCCCTGACCAACAAGACGAACACATCGCAGTGGGAGATCTGTTCGCTCAAGTTCTGGAGGGCCAATTGCCGATTCGACGGAAATTCTTCAACCACGGTCACCAGAGGCATGTGCACCAAAGTGCGGAAAGCGATCTCGCGAAACGCGGAGGCATCTGAACTCGAAGCCAAAAAAACGCGCAGCTGCGTCGGAGTTGCTTCGCTCCGGGCGAGCAGTTCCTTGCGCCGTGCCTCCGCCTGCCTGGCAATTTGCTCAAAGGCGATCTTCGCCAGTTCACTTGCATCTTCGAAGCGCAAAGGCCGAGGCAAGAGCCAGGGATAGTCTTTGCCCGAGGGCCAATTCCGGGAAAGCGTTTGATTGTTAGCCAAGATTCCGATCACCGGAATCTGCGACTTGCCGGTCATCGACTCGCCGTATAAGACCTGGAACCACGTGTTCATCCACCGATCCGGCAGGGAAGCATCCATGACGACGAAATGTATTTCACTCAGCATCTTGCTGATCGCGGGCATCGCTTTCGGATCACCCATGTAGTGTTCCGGCATCAGGGCCAGATAGCCTTCGCGAAGCAGCGTGTCGGCAATCGCGTTGAAATAGTCACGGCGTCCACCGCCGATCATGACGAGTACCTTGCGAGTCTCGACCTCGAGACCTGCTCCAGTCGGTGAAGGACCGCTGACGACTTCCTGGTCAGCTTCCTGCTGGGCAGGCTCCGGCGGCGGAATGTCAGCATTCGGCGAGCCTGTCGCCGTATCAGCCGGCGGCACGTAATCGATACGCCACGTATCGCCGAGCAGGCTGCGCAACGTGACCGGACTATCGCCACGCACCGGAACTTCCACATCGACCTTTACGTCGATGACCAGCGGCGTTTCATCCGCGGCTTCGAGCAGCATCAGCAGCGGCGAATACGATGGAACGTCGATGGTCGTGACTTCGGGCACATCTGCAGCCGTGAAGCGGAGATGACTTTCCGTGCGCACCAGTCCCAGCTTTCGCGTTCCGGAAACCGTCGGTGGAAGTGCGCGCGCCAGGAGCGCGCCACTGACTTCCTTCGGCGGCGCGCCTTCGATGATGCGCCTGCCGTTGAGCACGGCAGAGGCGGCGATCAATGCCGCCCACGCGGCGCCGGTGCTGCGCACGCGCTCATGCCAGCGCGGCGCCGCCTGCAACAGCCAGCGCGCGACGCGCTGCGCGGCGTCACCGCCAAGGCTCAGCTCCGCGATCAGCGGTTCGAGTCCCTTTTCGATATCCGCGTCCTGGACGTGGGGATCCACGACCGGCAAGGCGTTGAGTTCGATCTCGAGCCGATGCAGGGGTGGGTGGTCGCGAAAACATTCGCGCGTCACGGCCAGAGCTTCTTCCCGCCTGGCATCCTGCGTCAGCGACTCCCGCAAACGTGCCAGCACGCCAATATCGAAGACCGCCGCGGTGGTGCTGCGCGACTGCACGAGCCGCGAATGCCACAGGTCGATCTCGGCCGAAGGGTCGGAGCCGGGAATGAATTGTTGCCGCAGTGTCCGGAGCAACAGTGGCTCGAGCCGCACCGCGAATCCGCTCAGATGCGCCAGTCGCAGCGCATCCGGATTGCGTGCATTCAACTGCGCTATGCGAAGTTCGGGCGTCATGTGTGCACGTGACCGCGAGAGTCGTTCAATATGCGGCGCACGCGAGCCGCGCTGAGCGCTTCGTTCCACGGGACGATGGTGATTTTTCGTGCCAGTACCGGCGGCACTCGATGCACCGGAAAGGGTAGCAAGGCGATGATGGCCGACCCCGCGCCGCGCGCGTAATCCGCGAAGCGTCCCCATTCTTCGGCGCCGACCCATTCGTCGTTCGACATCGATCCTGCGCAGCCGAGATCGGTCAACGCGATGACGGGTGTACCCGCGTTGGATGGCTTCCACGCTTTCCAGGTCGAGCGCTCGCCCGGTCCTGCGTCGCGCGAAGGGCAGCCCGCAAAATACAGGTGTTTCAGGCGATCCCTGCCGAGAATGCTGACCAGTCGCCGTTCGATGGCTTCCACGTCTTTGGAAATTGGCGTCATGGCGGGACTGCAATCGACCAGCAACTGGGCGCCGCGACGCAAGCTCCACACTTCCCGTCGCGGCAACGATTTGAGGGGCATGCCACTTACGATCCGCCTGAGCAGGGCTGCGACGTCGATGGCGATTCCCTCGTGCGGACGCGCGACAAGCGTAGCCAGGATCGCGCGTGTCTGATTCAGACCTATGAGCGGCGGTGGGTCGCGAGGTTGTTTGACTCCGGAACTGGAGTCGAGCTGCGGCGTCGCAGACGCAGGAGGTGGCACGAAAGGCCGCCGTTCCAACGGCGTCACCTTCGTCGTACCCATCGGCGGAATCACCGCGTTCGACGTGGCGTCATTTGCCAGGGGAATGTCTGTGCCAGCATCCGGCTTCTGGCGGAGCAACGTGTCACTCACCGCGCCCGGTGACGGCGATGCAGTCTGAATGGCCGCGCGCCGTGCCGCGCTCTTGAGCGCGCCCTGCGGTTCGCGCGGCCGCAGAATGTCCGCCAAGGCCGCGGACGTGGCCGCGTCCGCCGGTCGAAGCTTGCCGAAAGCTTCGATCCGGTCACCAAGCGAGAGGGGCGGGCGTCGCATGCAGTTGCCAGTCGGTAGCTAGGAGCGCACGCCCTTGGAGAGCACCGTATCCAGCAGCGTCCGAAGCTGCGCAGCGTCGCGGTCCACCCACTTTTCATCCAGCAGCTTGCTGCACGTGGCAACCGCGTCCACGAATTCGCTGGTGCTCGGAGGGCGGCGTCCCTGGGCATCGGCGCTGGCGCGCAGCTCCATCACCTCCTGGGCCAGGCGGTCGTACAGCGCGTCCTTGAAGGGGCCGCTTCCGGTACCGAACTGCCGCTCCGCCACTTCGACCAGCCAGCGTTTGTCGGGCTTGGGGAGTTCGATGGTCACGCAGCGCCGCAGGAAGGCCGGCGGCAGCTCCCGCTCTCCGTTGGTAGTTAGAAAGATGAGCACGTCGTCGCGCTCGGGGGTAATCCGGTCGCCGGTCTCCTGCACGGTGAAACTGCGCTCGTCGAGCGATTCCAGGAGATCATTCGGCACATCGGGATCCGCCTTGTCGATCTCATCGAGCAGCAAGGCTGCCTGCCTGGCCCCTTTCCTGGTCGGGTAGAGCCCCGGATCTTCCAGCGCGGCCTGGCCTTTCTGCGCCTTCAGACCTCGCTGCGCGGCGCTCTTCGGACTGATGGCCCACCAGAATTTTCCCGGCACCACGTAGGCCTGCTCGGGCAACAGCTTGTTCTTCAGCTGCGCGTGGCTGAGCCGCCGCAGGGCATCGAACGAGGACAGCAGGTCCGAGGCCTGCGTGCGCGACGTCACCGTCTCGCGATAGAACACGCGCCCCAGCGCGGCGGCGGCGAATCGCGCCAACGAGGTCTTGCCGCTGCCCGCTTCACCGCTCACGAGCAGTGGGCGCCGAGTGGCCAGCGCGACATTGATCGCGAGAATCGCTTCTTCCGCGAAGACGAAGTGGCGGCGCGTCGCCTCGACGCTGGCGCCGGCATCGTAGGCCCAGTCATCGCGATCCGGATTGTTCCGGACCTTCGCGAAGGCCGGAAGTGCCGACGGATCAAAGTATGTTTTTTGATAGTTCAGCATGGTTCATCCATTTTCGATGGCGGCTTTGGCCCTCATCCAGTCCTCGTACGCGGCTTTCTCGCGGACGGGATCGGGATCAGGCAATAGTTCATCACCCAGCAGATCGGTTCGTTCCAGTGGCCGCGGTGCGATGAAGACGAAGCGCGGGAATTCCACGCGCAGACGTTCAGCGGTCGTGGAATCCGGAAATGTTCCGAGAGGTACGAAGATCGGGTTGACAGACTCGCGAAGCCGCTTGACGACGTCATCGTCGTTCTTCAGGTTTCGCGGCACCCAGATTCGTTCGCGTGCGAATGCGCAGAGCTCGCTGCGAATCTCGTCGAACAGGTCGCCGCCATTCAAGCCCACGGCCTCGGCCTTGAGATATAC
>Ga0190271_10000469_pt1 | contig 20440 bp, 21 predicted proteins | sample Popmic356T_FD_133747 | JGI IMG/M metagenome (GOLD analysis project Ga0190271, IMG submission 133747) | Populus adjacent soil microbial communities from riparian zone of Weber River, Utah, USA - 356 T | ecosystem: Environmental > Terrestrial > Soil > Riparian zone | place: USA: Utah | collected...
AGCTGAAGCGGATCCAGCGCGAGGTCGGGATCACCTTCGTCTACGTCACCCACGACCAGGAGGAGGCGCTGACGATGAGCGACCGGATCGCGGTGATGAACCGCGGCCGGGTCGAACAGATCGGCACCCCCGAGGAGGTCTACGACCGCCCGGCGACCTCCTTCGTGGCCGGTTTCATCGGCGTCTCCAACCTGATGCCCGCGGTCGTCTCCGGCCCCGGCAAGGTCCGCCTCGAGAGCGGTCCGGAGGTGCCGGGCGAGACCGACGGCCTCGGCACCGGCGAGGGCTGCTTCGCGGTGGTGCGCCCGGAGAAGCTGCGGGTCGAGCCGGTCGACGGCGACGCCGGCGCCTCGAACGGGCTGCCGCGGGTCGAGGGGATCGTCGAGAGCTCCCTCTACCTGGGCACGGCGACGCAGCTGGTCGTCGGCCTCGGCGGCGAGGTGCGGATGACCGTCCTCGTCCCCAACGCCGACGAGGCGGAACGCCAGAGCCTGCCCGGCGGCGGCGCCCGCGTGGCGCTCAGCTGGGAGCCGCAGCACATGCACCTAACGTCCGAGCCAATCAAGGAGGGGTGAGTGAGATGAGAGCCGGGGAGAGAAGCAATGGGGGAGCGACGAGACTCGCGGTTGCGCTCGTGGCGCTCGCGCTGACGCTCGGGCTGGCCGCCTGCGGCGGCGACACGGTCGGCGGCGGTGGCAACAGCGGCGACGCCGAGGTCGCCAAAGGCGGGCCGGTCAAAGGCGAGCTGACGATCTCCAACTGGCCGGGCTACATCGACCCGGGCGCGGGCGGGACCGTCGCCGAGTTCGAGAACGAGACGGGCGTCAGCCTCGACTACATCGAAGACGTCAACGACAACAACAGCTTCTTCGGGAAGCTGCAGCCGCAGCTCGAACAGGGCGAATCGGGCGGGCGCAGCATCTTCGTCGTCACCGACTGGATGGCGAAACAGATGTGGGACCTCGGCTACCTGCAGGAACTCAACCGCGACGACCTGCCGACCGTGTTCCAGAACCTCGTGCCGAACCTGGAGAACCCCTCCTTCGACCCCGGCCGCAAGTACTCGATCCCCTGGCAGAGCGGCATGACCGGGATCTGGGTCGACACCTCGAAGGCGCCCGACATCAAATCGGTCAACGACCTCTTCGACCCGAAATACAAGGGCAAGGTCACCTTCCTGGAAGAGATGCGCGACAGCGTGCCGCTGGTGATGAAGGCCGAAGGGGTCGACCCCGAGGAGGCGACCAACGAGGACTGGGAAAAGGCGATCGAAAAAGTCAAAGGCGCCGCCCAGTCCGGTCAGATCCGCGCCTTCACCGGCAACAACTACACCGAGGAACTGACCGCGGGCAACATCGTCGCCGCGATCGGCTGGTCGGGCGACGCCTCGATCGTCGAGAACCCCAACGCCGAATGGCGGATGCCGACCGAGGGCTGCGTGCTCTGGTCCGACAACATGGTGATCCCGGTCGGGGCTCCCAACACGCCCGCGGCGTTGGGCTGGATGGAGTTCGTCTACGAGCCCGAGGTGGCCGCCGACCTGACCGAATACATCACCTACGTCTCGCCGGTCGACGGCGTCAAAGACCTGCTGAGCAACTCGAACCCGCAGCTGGCCAAAGACCCACTGGTCTTCCCCAGCGCCGAGTTCCAGGAGAACTGCTCCACCCAAGACTCGCCGCCCGACGTGGAATCGGTCTCCGCCGCATGGGCCGACACGGTGGCGGGTTGAGGTAGGGCATGAGCCGGAGGCAGCGCCTGGTCCCGTACTGGCTTCTGGGACCAGGCCTGCTCTGGCTGCTGCTGTTCTTCGTCGTGCCCATGTACTTCATGGGCGAACTGGCGCTGCGCTCGGGCTCGCTGACCACCGGGTTCACCTTCACCTGGGAATGGGCCAACTTCCCGGACTCGCTCTCCGGGCACACCGAGCAGATCGTCCGCTCCTTCTTCTACGCGGGGACGGCGACGCTGCTGGCGCTGGCGATCGGCTACCCGCTCGCCTACGCGATCGCCTTCCGGGCCGGCCGCTTCAAGCTGCTGCTGTTGTTCGCGGTGATCGCGCCGTTCTTCACCACCTACCTGATCCGCACGATCGCCTGGAAAACGATCCTCAGCGACGACAGCCCGCTGGTCGGCGTCCTGCAGGCGCTGGCGCTGGTGCCCGAGGACGGCCGCGTCCTGGCGACCCCGGCCGCGGTGATCGCCGGCCTCACCTACAACTTCCTCCCCTTCATGATCCTGCCGCTCTACGCCAACCTGGAGCGGCTGGACATGCGGCTGATCGAGGCGGCCAAGGACCTCTATGCCTCCTCGCGGACCGCCTTTCTGAAGGTGACGCTGCCGTTGACGATGCCGGGGATCGTCGCCGGGGTGCTGCTCACCTTCATCCCCGCCTTCGGCGACTACATCAACGCCCAGCTGCTGGGCGGGACCGGGCAGGCGATGGTCGGCAACGTGATCCAGTCGCTCTACCTGAACCAGCGCGACTACCCGGAGGCGGCGGCGCTCTCGTTCCTGATGATGGCCCTGATCCTCGTCGTCGTCAGCGTCTACATCCGCTTCGCCGGGACGGGGGCCTTCATGGGCGACGAGGACGAGCGGGAGCGGGTCTGAGATGACGGCGGCGTCGCGAGCCTGGGCCTGGCTGCGCCACCGGGCGCTGCCGATCTACGCGGCGCTGGCGGTCGCCTACATGCTGATCCCGATCGCCGTGATCGCCGTCTTCTCGTTCGGCGCCACGCCCAACGACAAACTCACCTTCACCCTCGACGACGGCTTCACGCTCGACTACTGGCGGACGATGTTCGACCTCCCGGAACTGAACGAAGCGCTGTTCACGAGCCTGAAGCTGGCGGCGTTCTCGACCGTGATCTCGACCGCGATCGGGACGGCGATGGCGATCGCCCTGGTCCGCCACCGCTTCCTCGGGCGCCGCGCCGCCAACCTCCTGATCGTGATCCCGATGGCGACGCCGGAGGTGGTGATCGGCGCCTCGCTGCTCTCGATGTTCATCTACTACACGTTCGCGCTCGGCTTCGCGACGCTGCTGATCGCCCACGTGATGTTCTCGATCAGCTTCGTGGTGGTGGTCGTGCGCTCGCGCCTGATCGGCTTCGACCGCAACCTCGAGGAGGCGGCGGCCGACCTCGGCGCCAGCCCGCTGGCGACCTTCCGATTGGTGACGCTGCCGCTGCTCGCCCCCGGGATCCTCGCCGCCGCGATGCTCGCCTTCGCGCTCTCGATCGACGACTTCGTGATCTCCAACTTCAACTCGGGGACGACGGTGACCTTCCCGCTCTACGTCTACGGGGTCAGCCTGCGCGGCGTGCCGGTCCAGGTCAACGCCCTGGCGACCCTGCTATTCCTGGTGGCAGTGATCGCCGTGGCCCTGGTCATCGTCCAGCAGCGTCGTGCCGAACGGATGGCGGCGGTGCGGCCCGAGCCGGTGGTGGCGTGAGGCTGCGCAACTTCGTCGGCGGCGAGTGGGTGGCGGCCGAGGGCGTCGAGGGGCTGCCCGACGTCGACCCGGCCAGCGGCGAGACGCTGGCGACGGTGCCGCTCTCCGGGGCGGCCGAGGTCGACGCCGCGGTGCGGGCGGCGCGGGCGGCCCAGCCCGAGTGGCGGGCGGTGCCGCCGCAGCGGCGGGCGCGAGCGGTGCTGGCGCTGCGCGAGGAGCTGCTGGCCCGGCGCGACGAGCTGGTCGCCCTGGTCACCGCCGACATGGGCAAGACGCTGGCCGACGCCGATGGCGAGGTCGGCCGCGGCCTCGAGTCGGTCGAGTCGGCGGCGGCGATCCCGCACCTCCTCAAGGGCGAGACGCTGGAGGGGGTGGCGGCCGGCGTCGACGTCGAGATGGTCCGCCAGCCCGTCGGCGTCGTCGCCGCGATCACGCCCTTCAACTTCCCGGCGATGATCCCGCTCTGGTTCCTCCCCTACGCGGTCGCCTGCGGCAACTCGTTCATCCTCAAGCCCTCGGAGGCGGACCCGCGGCCCTCGGCGCTGATCGTCGAGGCGGCGGCCGCGACCGGCGAGTTCCCGCCCGGCGTCGTCAACCTCGTGCACGGCGCCCACGACGCCGTCAACGGGCTGCTCGACCACCCCGAGATCGACGCGATCTCCTTCGTCGGCAAAGCCGAGACGGCGCGCCTGGTCGCGACCCGGGCGGCGGCGACCGGCAAGCGCGTGCAGGCACTGGGCGGTGCCAAGAACTCGCTGATCGTGATGCCGGACGCGGAGCTGGATTCGGCGATGCCGGCGATCATGGGCTCCGCCTTCGGCGCCGCCGGCCAGCGCTGCCTGGCCGGCTCGGTCTGCGTCGTCGTCGGCGACGCCGAGCGGCGCCAGGAGGTGCGGCAGGCGCTCGTCTCCGCCGCCCGCTACCTGAAGCTCGGCTCCGGGGCGGAGCCGGCGACCGACGTCTGCCCGATGGTCTCGGCCCCGGCCCGCGAGCGGGTCGCGGCGGCGATCGAGCGGGCCGTCGGCGAGGGCGCCGAGCTGCTGCTCGACGGCCGCGGCGATGCCGGCGAGGCCGGCACCATGCTCGGCCCGACCCTCGCCGTCGCCGCCGACCCGGAGTCGGAGCTGGCCCGCGACGAGCTGTTCGGGCCGTTGCTGACCCTGGTCGAGGTCGACGACCTCGATGCCGCCCTGCAGTTCGTCAACGGCTCCCGCTACGGCAACGCCGGCTCGATCTTCACCACCTCGGGCGCGGCGGCCCGGACCTACCGCTACGGCGTCGAGGCGGGAATGCTCGGCGTCAACATCGGCGTCCCCGCCCCGGTCGCCTGGTTCCCCTTCTCCGGCTGGAATGACTCGCTCGACGGCGACCTGCACGCGAACGGGCAAGACGCCGTCGAGTTCTACACGCGCAAGAAGGTCATCACCACGCGCTGGTGAGTCAGCGCCCGATGTGGAAGCCGATCAGCTCCGGGACCTTGGCCAGGGCGGAGCTGACCGGGTGGGGGCGGCGGCCCTCCGACTCGGCGCCCTCCTTGCCCATGATCCCGGCCCGGATCAGGCTGCCGCCGAGCCAGTGGAAGGGCTCGGGCGGGACCCGCTGCGGAGCCGGGTCGACGATCGGCAGGCGGGCGTGGTCGTCGCTGCGGCCGAGGGCGAGCGAGGCGAGGGTGCGGCCGACCATGTGGGAGGGGCCGACGCCGTTGCCGGTGTAGCCGGCGGCGGCGAAGGCGCGGCCACCCCGCAGCGGCATCGCCACCGGGAGGTGGGTCGGCGAGACGTCGATCGGGCCGCCCCAGGCGTGGGTGATGCGCCGGCCCTCGGTGCCCGGGAAGTAGGCGCGCAGCCGCCTCGCGGCCAGGGCGACGACGGCGGGGTCGACCTCGACCCGCCCGCGCAGCCGGCCGCCCATCGAGATCTGGCCGCCGCCGAGCCCAAAGACGATCCGCCCGTCGGGCGTGGTCCGGAAGTAGTGCAGCATCGTCCGCCCGTCGGTGATGCACTCGCCCCCGGTCCAGCCGATCTCCTCGAGCAGGTCGGGGACGGGCTCGGTGAGGACGATGTGCGAGGAGGTGATGGTGAGCCGGTTGTGGAGCGGGCCGCGGCGGGCCCGGGCGGCGCCGCCGATCGCCACCACCGCAGCGCCGGCGCGGACCGTGCCCGAGTCGGTGCGCGCCTCCACCCCGGCCGGCGAGGCGCGCAGCTGCCGCACCGGCGAGCGCTCGTGGATCTCGACTCCGGCGGCGCGCAGGCGGTCGCGCAGGCCGAGCGCCAGCCGGGCCGGGTGCACGGTGGCGGCGTCGGGATAGAAGGCCCCGCCCCGAAAGGCCGGCGAGGCGCAGCGGGCGGCGACCCGCTCGGGCGAGAGCGGCTCGACAGCGTCGGCGACGCCCAGCTCGCGGCAGACGGCGACCGGCTCGCCCCAAATCCCGTCCTGGGCCGGCGCCGCCGCGACCTGCAGGTAGCCGCCGCGGCGGAACCAGGCGTCCACACCCTGTCCGTCGCAGAACTCGCCGATCCCGGCGACCGCCTCGCTGGAGGCCCGGGCCACGGCCAGCGCCGCCTCGTCTCCCCAGCGGCGCCGCATGTTCGGCAGCGAGAACCACATCACGTTGCAGAAGCCGCCGTTGCGCCCGCTCGGCCCGCTGCCGCATAGGTCCGCCTCGAGCAACACCACGCGCGCCTCCGGCTCGAGCTGTTTCAGGTGCCAGGCGGCCCAGAGGCCGGTGAAGCCGCCGCCGAGGACGACCACGTCGGCGTCCCGGTTGCCGGCCAGCGGCGCTGCCGGCTCAACCGCCCCCGCCTCCTCGATCCAGTAACCGAGCCGCGTGTGCTTCATCGCCCGAAGTGTCGCGCACCCCCGGCTTCCGCTGTGACTTATCCGCGCTATAGACGGATAAGTCACAGCGGAACAGGGGGCGGGCGTAGACTCGCCTCGATGGCTGGAACGAGCCAGGACGCGACTCCCTACGTCGACGCTCTGCTCGCCTACGCGGCCCTCGACCCCGGGCGCTTCCAGGTTCCCGGCCACAAGGGCGGGATCGGCGCGGACCCGGCGATGCGGGAGCTGGTCGGCGAGGTCGGCCTGCGCAACGACGTGCCCTCGGTCACCGAGGGGGTCGACGTCGGCCCGGAACCGACCCCGTTCCAGCAGGCGCAGCTGCTCGCCGCCGAGGCCTGGGGGGCGCGCCGGACCTGGTTCCTGATCAACGGCGCCTCGCAGGGCAACCACAGCACCTGCATGGCGCTGGCCCACGTCGGCGGCCAGGTGGTCGTGCAGCGCAACGTCCACTCCTCGGTGATCGACGGGCTGGTGCTGAGCGGCCTGCGGCCGACCTTCGTCTCGCCGGAGATCGACGGCGAGCTGGGGATCGCCCACGGGCTCACCCCGGACTCGCTGGCGACGGCGCTCGAGGCGACCCCGGGGGCGGTCGCCGCCATGGTCGTCTCGCCGACCTACTTCGGGGCCTGCGCCGACGTCGCCGCCCTCGCCGAGGTCGCCCACTCGCGCGGCCTGCCGCTGGTCGTCGACGAGGCCTGGGGCGCCCACCTCCACTTCCATCCCGACCTCCCCCAGGACGCCCTCGCCGCGGGCGCCGACCTGGTCACCTCCTCGACCCACAAGATCGTCGGCAGCCTCACCCAGGCGGCGATGCTGCACCTCGGCGGTGGCGGCCGGATCGACGCCGCGGTGGTCGACCGCTGCGTCAGCCTGGTCGAAACGACCAGCCCCAGCGGCCTGCTCTCCGGCTCGCTCGACGCCGCCCGGCGGCAGGCGGCGGTCCACGGCGTCGAGCTGCTCGGCGAGACCCTGGCGGCGATCGCCCGCACCCGCGCGGCGATCGAGGAGATCCCCGGCCTCAGCGTCCTCGACGAGCAGATGGTGGGACGGCCCGGCGTCGCCGCCTGGGACCCGCTGCGACTCGCCGTCGACGTGCGCGGCACCGGCTCCAACGGCTACCGCCTCTTCAAGACCGCCTTCTACGTCAGCGGCATCGACCTCGAGCTCTACTCCGAGAACGTCGTCGTCGCGATCTTCGGGCTCGGCGAGCCGGCCGCGGTCGCCGGCGAGCGCCTCGTCGCGGCGCTGCGCCACGCCGTCGAGGAGCTCGAAGACCAGCCCGGGCCGCCCCAGGAGAAACTGGCCCCCCCGCCGCCCTGGGGCGAGCTGGCGATGACCCCGCGCGAAGCCTTCCTCGGCCCCCAGGAGGTGATCCCCTTCGACGCCGCCGCCGGCCGCATCGCCGCCGAGGGCCTCGCCGCCTACCCGCCCGGCATCCCCAACGTCCTCCCCGGCGAGCGCCTCACCGCCGAGACGCTCGACTTCATCCGCGAGAGCGTCGCCCACGGCGGCTACGTCCGCGGCGGCAGCGACCGCGAGCTGAAGACGCTGCGGGTCGCTCGCTAGGCTGCGGCGATGGCCAGCTTCGACGCGATCGCCGACCTGCCGCTCGAGATCGAGAGCTGCGAGCTCGAGGGGCTGAGCTTCACGCTCGGCAGCTTCGAACGGCTGACGACGGTGATCCGGCTGCGCGGCGGCGGCCACGAGGGGATCGGCGAAGACGTCACCTACGACGCCGTCGACCACATCGCCCAGCAGGATCACGGGCCGCCCGAGGGGCTGCTCGGCAACAACGGCTTCGCCGGCTTCTCCGAGGCGCTGGGAGCGATCGACCTATTCCCGGCCGCGGCGCCGGAGCGCGACGTCTCCCGCGAGTACCGCCGCTGGGCCTTCGAGTCGGCGGCCCTCGACCTCGCCCTGCGCCAGGCCGGCACCAACCTCGCCGAGGCGGTCGGGCGCGAGGCGCGTCCCGTCAACTTCGTCAACTCGATGCGGCTGGCCGGCTTCGAAGAGGGCGAGCGCTCCTCGATCGAGCCGGTGCTGGCCCGGCTCGCCGTCTACCCCACCCTGCGCTTCAAGCTCGACCCCTTCAACGACTGGGACGACGAGCTGATCGCCGCGCTGGTCGAGACCGGCGCCGTCGACTCGCTCGACCTCAAGGGCTTCTACAAAGGCACCCCGGTCGACGTCGTCACCGACCCGGAGCTGTACGCGAAGCTGATCGAGGCCTTCCCGGAGGCCTGGCTGGAGGACCCCGACGTCACCGAGGAGACCAAGCCGCTGCTCGATCCGGTCCACGAGCGGGTCACCTGGGACGCCCCGATCCACTCGATCGCCGACATCGAGGCGATGCCCTGGTCGCCGCCGAAGACCGTCAACGTCAAGCCCTCCCGGTTCGGCCCGATCAAGAACCTCTTCGCCGCCTACGACTACTGCGAGGAGCGCGGCATCGGCGCCTACGGCGGCGGCCAGACCGAGCTCGGCGTCGGCCGCGGCCAGATCCAGTACCTGGCCTCGATCTTCCACCCCGACACCCCCAACGACGTCGCCCCCGGGGCCTACAACGACCCCGCCCTGGCGACCAAGTCGGGGCTGCCGTCCAGCCCCCTCGAGCCGAGCATCGACCCGCTCGGCTTTCGTTGGGTCGCCTAACTCCCTCTTCGGCCAGCCGAATTCGGAGTTTCGGCTACGTTGGGCTCCCGTCCCCACCCGAGAGGAGCCCGAGATGCCCGACAAGTCCTTCGCCGACGCGCTCAACGAGCAGATCGCCAACGAGTTCGCGGCCTCGCAGCAGTACGTGGGGGCAGCCGTCTACTACGACGCCGAGACCCTGCCGCGCCTCGCCGCCTTCTTCTACCGCCAGGCGCTCGAGGAGCGCGAGCACGCGATGATGATGGTCCAGTACCTGCTCGACGTCGGCGAGCGAGTCCACATCCCGGACATCAAGGCCCAGGAGACGACCTACGCCGACGGCAGCGAGCCGGTGAAGATGGCGCTCGCCCAGGAGAAGCGCGTCAGCGACGAGATCTTCGCCCTCTTCGAGCTGGCCCGCGAGACCAAGGACTACCGGGCCGAGCAGTTCCTCACCTGGTTCGTCAAGGAGCAGGTCGAGGAGGTGGCGCTGATGGGCGACCTGCTCAACGTCGTCGAGCGCTCCAAGGAGAACCTGCTGCTCGCCGAGGAGTACATCGCCCGCGAGGCGCTCGGCGAGGAGAGCAGCGACCCGACCGCCCCGCCCGCCGCGGGCGAGTAGCTCAGCTCAGCCAGCCGGCGCGTTTCCGCATCGTCTTGATGCGGCGGAACTCGGCGATGTCCTCGCGCAGCGCCGCGGGGGCGGGGGCCGGGAGGAAGCGCGCCGGCAGCGGCGACTCGGCGACGGCGCCGTCGCGCCTGCTGACCCGGTAGGCGCGGGCGCCGCGGCGGGCGGTCACGGCCGCGGGGGAGCCTTCGCCCTCCCAGAGCAGGCCGGCGTAGTCGTCGAGGCCGTAGCCGCCCGGCATCCCCTCGGCGACGGCGTCGAGGTAGGCGGCCCGCCGCTCCGGCTCGTTGTTGTAGTGGACGCAGAGGCTGCCGCCCAGCATCCCCAGGCCGGCCGCCGCCAGCGGCTTGCCGGAGGACTTGGTGATGCCGGCCTCGAACCAGCACATCGCCCCGGCGCTCTGCCCGGCCAGGGCGATCCCCTGTCGCCAGGCGAGGCTGAGGATCGAGGCGATGTCGTGCGCCTCCCAGACCGCCAGCAGGTTGACGAGGCTGCCGCCGCCGACGTAGATCAGGTCCTGGGAGAGCAGGTGGTCGCGCAGCGCCAGCGGACGACGGCCGAGCCGGAACAGCGAGACGTCGGAGGGCTCGCAGGCGCGCTCGCCGAAGGCGGCGTAGAAGCTGCCGATCAGCTCCGAGGTGTCGCCGCTGGCGGTCGGCAGGATGCAGAGGCGCGGCCGCTCGGCGCCGCGCTCGGCGGCCAACCGCAGCAGCAGCTCGGCGACGGCGCGGTCGGGCGGCCGCGAGCTGAACTCGTGCCCGCCGAGGGCGAGGATGCGGCGCGTCCCCGTCAAGCCGCTACCGCGGTGGAGAGCGCCTCCGGCAGCGGCGCGGCGGGCACGACGCCGCGGTCTCCCAGATAGGTGGTGGCGATCCGCATCTCGACCACGCGCTGGCCGGCGACGTCGAGGCGGTAGCCGCGCGCCTCCGGGCGCGAGGCGACGACCCGGCTCAGCTCAGCGCCGGTGAAGTGCAGGGCGGCCCCGTCCTCGGCCGCGTAGCCGGCCCGCATCCCTTCGCGCAGGAAGCGGTGGTAGGACTCGCGCCGCTTCGAGCGGGGGTCGTAGTGGACGCAGTTGCTGAACGGCAGCAGGCCCAGGCCCTCGAGCCGTTTCGGCGCCCCGTGGAACCCCGTCACCGCCTCGGCGAACCAGCAGAGCGAGCCGGCCGAGAGACCGCAGAGGATCACCCCGGCTTCCCAGGCTTCGCGGAGGATCTCGTCGATTCCGTGGGCGCGCCAGACCCCGAGCAGGCTGACGACGCTGCCGCCGCCGACGTAGATCAGGTCCTGGGAGAGCAGGTGGCGGCGCAGGTCCTCCGGCCCCTGCTCGCGGCGGAACAGGGAGATGTGGGTCGGCTCGCAGCGGTGGGCCGAGAAGGCCCGGTAGAAGCGGACGATGTAGTGGTCGGCGTCGCCGCTGGCCGAGGGCAGGAAGCAGACCCGCGGCCGCTCCGCCTTGGTCAGGGCAAGGACGTAGTCGTCGAGCAGCGGGTTGCCGGACTCCATCGAGAACCCGCCGCCCCCGAAGGCCACGATCTGTCGCGGTGCCGTCTCCATTGAAGAATGGTGGCGGTGGGCCGGCCGGGCGTGGTTGTACAGCGGTCCGAAGTTCGGCGCGGCCCCCTCGCCCGCGTGTACAGCCACGCGATCCCGGTCGCGTTCCCAAGCGACCAGGCAAATATTAATTCGGTACTGGATCGTCCACAGAGCCGTGCCAGGGGTGTACAATCGCGTTTCCCGAAACACGGCTGTCTGGAACGAGGAACGCCGATGCCACCCAACACTTCCCAGCAGGAAGCCAAATCCGACCGCGAACAGGATGACCTCGGGGGGCTGATCCACCGCGAACACCTGCCCAGCGGGCGGGCCGACCTGGCCGAGCCGGTGATCGCCCACTCGCAGCGCGAACGGATCCTCAACGCGATGGCCGCGACCTGCGCCAGCAAGGGCTTCGGCGCCACCACGATCGCCGACATCGTCGAGGCGGCGGGCGTCTCCCGAGCCACCTTCTACGAGCTCTTCAAGGACAAGGAGGACTGCCTGCAGGCCTCGATGGAGCTCTCGCTGGCCGACGCGATGGGCCGGATCGTCGAGGTCTACTCGCCGGACAAGCCCTGGGCGACGATGGTCCGCGACGCCGCCCGCACCTTCCTGGAGCTGCTGGCCAGCCGTCCCAACTTCGCCCGCATGGCGCTGATCGAGGCGCCGGCCGCGGGCGGGCGCTCGCTGGACATGTACGCGTCGGGCAAGCGGGTCCTGCAGGCGCTGCTCGACCGCGGGCGCAGCGACCCGCTCGAGGAGGAAGCGATCCCCTCCAGCGCCGGGCGCGGCGCCCTCGCCGCCGCCGAGCAGCTGATCGTCGGCCAGATCCTCGCCGGCAACACCGAGCGGCTGCCGGAACTGCTGCCGGACATCGTCTACATCGTCACCATCCCCTACCTCGGCCAGGACGAGGCGCTGCGGCAGTCGCGCGAAGCGGAGAAGCTGCTCCAAGACGAGGCCTGAGGCGGTGCCGCAACCGAGGCAGGGGGAGCGGTGGAAGCCGCCGCGCGGGCGGCACGGGCTGCCGCGCGAGGTGGTCCAGCAGTACCAGCGCGAGCGGCTGCTGGAGGCGACGATGCGGATCGTCGCCGAGAAGGGCTACGGGCCGACCACGGTCACCGACCTGACCCGCGGGGCGGGCATCTCCCGGACCACCTTCTACGAGCTCTTCGAGGACAAGGAAGCCTGCTTCCTGGCCGCCTACGACGATGCCGTCGACAAGCTGGTGCGGCGGATCGTCGTCGCCTACGAGACCGAGGAGCGCTGGCCCGACCGCGCCCGGGCCGGGCTGCGCGAGCTGCTCGCGGCGCTCGCCGCCGACCCCGCCCAGGCGCGCCTCGCCTTCGTCGACGTCGCCGCCGCGGGCCCCGCCGCGCAGCGCCGCTACCGGGCCGCCGTGCAGCGCCTCACCCCGCTCTTCGACGAAGGCCGCGACTTCGCCCCGGGCGGCCGCGGCCTGCCCGCCAACGCCTCGCGAATGGCGGCCGGAGCGGTGGTCGGATTGATCGCCGACGAGCTCATCGCCGACCGAGCGGATCAGCTTCCCAGCTTGCTTTCGGACCTGCTTTTTGCGACCCTGGTCGCCTATCTCGGCCCCGATGCGGCAGCAAGGGAGGTGGGCGAAGAGAGTAGATAAACATCTTCGTACACGATGCCGCTATGATGAATGTACCGGGCAGTTCAGCAGCCTCTCTCGAAGGCGGGCCGATGCATTCGACGGAATCTTCGCGGCGTCAGGACATCCTCGCGGCCATGGTCCGCGTGGTCGGGGCGAAGGGTTACAAGGAAACCTCGGTCGCCGACGTGATCGAGGAGGCCGAGACCTCCCGGACGACCTTCTACAAGTACTTCGAGGACAAGCACGACTGCTTCCTCGACGCCTACGCGATGCTGGTCGAGCAGGTCTTCGGCGAGGTCGTCGCCAACTGCGACGGCGAGGCCACCTGGATGGCGCGGATGACCACCGGCCTGACCACGATCGTCGACCGCTTCGCCGACGAGCCGGCGCTGGCGCGGACCGCGGTGGTCGAGGTCGCCGCCGCCGGGGCCGACGCCCGCCAGCTGCACACCGACGCGATCACCCGCTTCACCCAGTACCTCGACGGCGGCCGCGAGCTCGCCGCGGGCAAGACGCTGCCGGAGAACATCTCGCTGATGTCGGCGGGGGCGGTCTCCGGGCTGATCTTCGACGAGCTGCTGGCCGGCCGGGCCGAACAGCTGCCGGACCGGCTGCCGGAGCTGCTCTTCGCGATGCTGGTGCCCTACGTCGGGCCGCAGGCGGCGACGGCGGAGATGCGCCGCGTCGCCGCCGGGCACTAGTCGGCTAGGCGTTTACTGCAGCACGTAGGCGCGGCGCAGCTTGTTGCGGGCGCGGTGCAGGCGCACCTTGACGGTGCCTTCGGGGATTCCGAGCCGGCGGGCGATCGTCGACTGGGTGAGGTCGTCCTCGTAGCGCAACTCGAGGATTTCCCGCTCGCGCTCGCTGAGCTGGCGCAGGGCCGCGTGCAGGTCGGCCCGCTCGACCGTCGCCGCCACCTGGGCGTCTTCGACGCCTTCGGCTGTGTCGACCGCGGCGATCGGTTCCGGCCGCAGCCGGGCGTGCTGGCGGAAGGCCTCGTTGCGGACGATCGTCCCCAGCCACTGGTTGCGGCGACCGGGCTCGCGCAGCGTCGAGCGTCGCCGCCAGGCGCGGAGCAAGGCGTCCTGGGCGATGTCCTCTGCCTCACTTGGGTTGCTCGCGTAGCGATACGCGAACCGAAGGCAAACCCTGTGCGCCTCACCCCATTCCCAGCCTTCGTCACCGCGACGATGCCGACGTGGAGTGCTGATCAAACGAACTTACTATTTTAAATGCCAGGAGAGTGAGTTTTAACGTTGAAACTCTTCTGATCGAACGCGGGTCTCTCTTCTGTGGAGGTCGCACGGCCAGGCGAAACCGAGGCACCGGCGGCGGAAATCGCCTATGACGCGATCGCGCCCGTCTACGACGACTTCACCGCCCACCACAACTACGACGCCTGGCTGAAAGAGCTGCTCACCTACCTGGAGCGGCAGGGCCTGACCGGGCGGCGGCTGCTCGACGTCGGCTGCGGGACCGGCAAGAGCTTCATCCCGATGCTGCGCTGGGGCTGGGAGGTGACCGCCGCCGACATCTCCGCCGCGATGGTCGAGCTGGCCCGGCAGAAGGTCGGCGAGCGGGCCGAGCTGCTGGTCGCCGACACGCGCCAGCTCCCCCACCTCGGCGAGTTCGACCTGGTCTGGAGCCTCGACGACGCGATCAACTATTTGCTCAGCGGCGAGGACCTCGAGCAGGCGCTGCGGGCGATCCGTCCCAACCTGGCGCCGGAGACGGGGCTGCTGCTGTTCGACACCAACGAGCTGGAGACCTACCGGACCTTCTTCGCCGAAGAGGTCGAGGTCGAGAGGAACGGGCGGCGGCTGATCTGGCACGGCCGCTCGAGCGCCGACGCCGCCCCGGGCTCGATCTCCGAGGCGGTCTTCGAAGTCGAGCCGCTGGCGGGCACCGAGGCGGCGGCGATCGCGCCGGAGACCCACCGCCAGCGCCACTTCCCCGAAGCCGAGGTTCTGGCGGCGCTGGAGCGCTGCGGCTACGAGCCGCTCGCGGTCTACGGGATGAGCACCGACGGCATCCTCCGCCAGCCGCTCGATTCGGAGCGGCACAGCAAGGCCGTCTACATCTCCCGCCTCGCCCGGGCCTAGCCCGGCGCGTAGAGTCCCGGCCGATGCGGGTCGAGATGCTCAACGTCGGCTGGATGACCGCGGCGCGCGGGATCTGGCGGCAGGGCGAGGAGGAGCCGGAGAAGCCGATCCGGCTGCCGGTGCCGGCCTACCTGATCGAGACCGAGAGCGAGCGGATCCTCGTCGACACCGGGCTGCACCCCGGCGCCGTCGCCGACCGCGAGGGGCACTACGGGCAGGGGCCGATCTCCTTCTTCTCGCTGGAGCAGGAGCAGTCGATTGCCGACCAGGTCGACCTGGCGACGCTGACCCGGGTGGTGCTGACGCACCTGCACTTCGACCACGCCGGCGGCCTCGAGCTGATCCCGGACTCGGTCCCGGTGACGATCCAGCGAGCCGAGTGGGAGGCCGGTCGCGAGCGGGCGGCGATCGAGCGCAACTTCCTGCTGCCGCGCGACTACGCCGAGCTGGGCCGCGAGCCGGTCCTGGTCGACGGCGACCACGACCTGCTCGGCGACGGCTCGGTGCTGCTGCTGAGCACGCCGGGGCACACGGCCGGCCACCAGTCGGTGCGGGTCGGCGACCTCGTGATCGGCGCCGACGTCGGCCTCTTCGCGGAGAGCCTCGACGACCTTCGCCTCCCCTCCTTCGCCGACGACTTCGAGGCGCAGCGGCGCTCGGCCGCGCGGCTGCGCGAGCTGCGCGACGCCGGCCTCACGGTCCGGCCCGGCCACGACCCGGACCTGCTCCAGCCCGGCCCGGTGGCGGCGGAATCCGCAGGCGACCAGGCATCCCAAGGAAAGGAAGCGCGATGAGCGAGAGTGCGATCGAGGTCGGCGGCGTCGACTTCGTCACCGTCTTCGTCAAGGACTACCCGGCGGCGAAGGGGTTCTACGGGGGGATGCTCGGGCTCGAGCAGTCCTCCGAATACGGTCGGACGCCGGGCGGCGAATTCGAGACCGGCAACCTCACCCTGCAGGTGATGGACGGGCCGGCGATCGGCCGGGAGTTCTCCCCCAGCGGCCACCCGATCGCCCTCCATGTCGACGACGTCGAGGCTGCCCGCAAGAGCCTCGAGGCCGAGGGCGTGGAGTTCTTCGGCGAGACGATCGACAGCGGCGTCTGCCACATGGCCTTCTTCCAGGACCCCGACGGCAACGCTCTGCTGATCCACAACCGCTACGCGCCGCGCGACTGAGCGCGGCGGCGCGCCCCCGCGCCTACTTGAACTGGAAGCTGGTCAGGTCCTGGTTGAAGGCGGGGTTGAAGACGACCTCGTCGAGGTCGATCGCGTCGGAGACGAAGGTCGAGGTGGTGCTGGTCCCGTAGGGGATCCAGGGGGCCTGTTCCATGAATTCGCGGTCGAGCTCGGCGTAGGCGGCTTCCTGCTCGGGGCCGAGCTGCTCTTCGGCCAGTTCCTCGATCTTGGCGCTCAGCTTCGGGTCGGCGAAGCGACCGAGGTTGGTCGTGTTGGTGGGGGTGATGCTCTCTTCGGAGAGCAGCGGCTGCATGAAGTTGTTGGGGTGGGGATAGTCCTCGAACCAGCTCGCGTAGCCGACGTCGCGATCCGGGGTCGACTCGTTGCCGACGACCGGGAAGTAGTTGTCGGAGTTGACGATTTTCAGGCTCGGCTCGAGACCGATTTTCCGCAGCACGTCCTCGAGGTATTCGGCCGCTTCGTCGTTGGGGCTTTCGTTGTCGCTCCAGACGGTGACCTGGCGGTCGCTCGGGTTCGCTTCGCGGACCAGCTGCTTGGCCTTGTCGAGGTCGTAGGGGTAGAGGTCGAGCTTCTCGTAGCCCGGCATCCCCGGCGGCAGGATCTGCTCGGTGGCGGCCAGCTGGCCGGCGTAGATCCGTTCCAGGGCGGCGCGGTTGACCGCGAAGTTGGCCGCTTCGCGGACGCGCAGGTCGCTGAACGGTCCCTCGTTGGCGTTGAGCCAGAAGAAGTAGGTGCTGTTGATCTCCTCGACCCGGAACTGGCTGCCTTCGAACTGGGATTTGACCGCGGCGTAGCGATCGGCGGGCGGCGAGTTCTGCATCCAGTCGCTGCGGCCCTGTTCGACGTCGTTGACCTGGGTCGAGCCGTTGCGGACCACGGTGACGTCGATCTTGTCCATGTAGCCGCTGGGGATCTCCGGGATCAGCGCGGCGTTGGCGGTTTTCCAGACCGGGTTGCGCTCGTATTCCCAGCCGCGCCCGGGCTGCGATTTGACGATCTCGTAGGGCCCGGTCGCCGGGGGCGGGTCGGCGGTTAGGTCCTCGTCCGGGGTGTCGGAGGGCAGCAGCGCCACGAAGGGGAGACCGAGCTCATTGGTGAAGGTGCCGCGCGGTTTGGCGAGGCGGATGACGATCCGGCCGGTCTTGTCGTCGGCCTCGATCCCGGGGATGCCGCCCTGCTTGGACTTCTGGAACTGTTCGGCGCCGACGATGTCGGTGTAGAAGAACGTGCCGCTGGAGTTCATCTTGAAGAGCCGTTCGACCGAGGCCGGGAAGTCAGAGGCCTTGACCGGCGTCCCGTCCGAGTACTTCAGGCCCTTGCGCAGGACGAGCGTGTAGGTCTTGCCGTCTTTGGAGACCTCCGGCAGCGCCTTGGCGAGCCCGGGGACGACCTGGCTCCCCGCCTTGCCGCTCTCGTGGGCGTAGGTGAGGAGCGGGATGTAGGTGTTGTAGATCGCCGTCCAGCCTTCCTCCGAGTGGGAGAGGGCCGGGTCGAGGTAGTCGGGGAAGGATCCGATCGAGGACTTCAGGGTCCCGCCTTCTTTCCCGCTCGAGGACCCGCAGGCGGCCAGCCCGAAGATGGCGACGAGGCCCACCAGGAGAAGCGGAATATGACGATTGACCCGAAGCACGCTTCCCGGGGATCGGCCCCGACGGGCGCCACCTTAAATCCTGGGCGCTAAGACATGCGGCCAGCGCCGAAACCGGATGAGCCTCGCTAACCGATCAGCTTTTCCGTCTGGGGATCCCGCAAACCGCCATAGAAAGCCACAAGCACCTCCCCAAACACCGCCTCCCCGGGAGCGACCCGAGCGAACAGAGTCATCGAAGACCGCAGCTTCATTGCATCAATTCCACCAAGTATCTCCTCCGCCGAGCGGTCGGAATGCCCCAAAACCGCCCCCGCGCACTCCCTCAGCCGAGGCCCGAGAACCGGGTGCTCCATATAAGCGCGTGCTTCCTCCAGCGACGCGATCGCGTACCGCCGCGCCATCTCGCTCTCCCCCAACCCAGCGATCTGCGGGAAGACGAACCACATCCAGTGACTGGTCTTCCGCCCGACCTCGAGCTCGGCGAGGGCACGCTCGTAGGTGCCCGATGCGTCCTGGGCGTCGAGGAATCGCTGGAGATCATCGGGGTCGTGTCGAAAGATGACGAGATCGTGGCACGCCCACGCAACGCAGCCGCTGAGCCCGCCCCCTCAGCGGCTGCGCTTCTAGTCAGTCGTCGATGCCTGCGCCACCAGCGTTTTCCTTCACATTCTCAGCGGCTCGCCTTGCGTTCGATTTCGAGTCGAAGCTCTCGCCGGATGACGCCACAGTCTGGCCATTCGAAGACTTGAGGCGCCAGCGATAGTTGCCACCGACGTCCGAGTAGATCTCAAACTTCCACATTTAGCTCTCCTTCTTGGTTGTCCACCTCGATCAACGCTCCTATGGAGCCGCCCTGCCAAATAGCTCGGCGATGCTTCGGAAGCTGGAGTCCTGCTCCTTGCGAGCAGCACTCTCGCTTTCGGTGCGAACCTCGGCTTCGACGTTTGGCTGCTCGGGCTCTTCCGCTAGCTGTGGTGCTTTGGGCTGCGGCGCACGAAGGTCCTGGACCAGATCGCGGTAGAAGACCGTGGCCTGTTTGCAGGTGTCAGCAACGAATGAACCCTCGCCGCGACCGTTCTTCTGACCCATCTTGCTGACCCGCACCAGTGAGAAGGACTGAGGCTCACACTTCGGATCCTCAGGAAGAAGCAAGGCCTGAGGAGTCTCCCGGCAGTCCCTCAGCAACTCAGAGCGCCCTTCGCGTCGTCGAGGGAACCGCACGTCGATCCGAAGATCCTCTGGCGCATCCTTCAGTTGTCGCAAGAGCCAGTTGATGCGCGCAGTCGGGCGCTGCTTATCCGCGGGAGCATCGATCACGACACTGGCCGTCACCTTGCGCGCGCTTAAATCCGCCTCGAGCTCGATCGGCCCAACCGCTTTCGGCACTCGGAAGCTGCTGCGAAGAGAGCCATGGGAAGCCAAGCGAGCCGTCGCCTCATCGAGGCGCTGGCGTGGAGACTTTCCCCGAGGTCTAACTCGACGGACAGCCACGCCAAGTTCTTGGCTCAAGGTCAAGCAGAGATACTCGACCAGTTGCTCCCAACGAGCGGCGATCACAGCGACTTCGGGGTCGCTTGCGCGGAGGGTCCCGTGGCGCGCCGCGTCGCGGAGTCGGACCCAGTCAGGTCCCATGCCTTCGAAGCCACTGGCACCCGAGCGATCATCGGTGATGTACCGAATCAGCTCGTTGAGGATCCACGCTTGGTCAGGGTCGTCAACACCACGGAACCGGTGCTGGAGAACCGCCTCGGTGAGGATCTGCCACCAGGAGAGATGACGAACGACGAGCTTTCCGACCTTGACGCCGTTGATCTTGTACGGGAGCGCATCGGCGTCGGCAACAATCTGATTGGAGATCGTCAGCACGCCATCGAACCCGTGCTGACGTGCCATGTCGAGGTATCGATGAACTTGATCTGCCTCTAGACAGGCGTTTCCAGTCTTGACCTCAACCAGGCAGGTCCATCGACGCTTGCCTCTCTCGATGACAATCGCCCCATCGGGTATGTGGACACTGCCGTCCTGGCCTTTCAGTCTTACCTCGGAGAAGGTGCTGATGCGACCTCCCGGTGCATCCATCGCCGTCAGCGCCTTCTGGGCAAACGAAGGAACCGCAGTAAGAACGGCCAACAACGCCGAGGTTGCCCGCGCCTCCTGCTCCGCCTGTCCTTTGATCCCCGCCGTGGGAATAAGTCGGGCAGGACTCCAAGCGGTGACTGGGTCAGTTCCGTTGCTCTTAGCCATGGGCGCAGCCCGGGCACCGACAGCAACGACACTGTTACCACCGCCCCTTGCCGCACGCACCCTAACCAGAAGGTAGCGACTTGGTCAAGGCGAATTAGGGCAATGGAATACTTCTCTATAAATCAGGATCTATCTAACTCACAAGGTCCCAGCGAAACCGCCCTGTCGAGGACGGCGAGAGCTAGAAATCGAAGTACCACGAAGCGGGAGCGACGGGACTCGAACCCGCGACCTCCGGCGTGACAGGCCGGCGCTCTAACCAACTGAGCTACGCCCCCGAGAGGTGCTCGGGTGGACCGCGGGGGCGGTCCGGGCTCGCAAAGCTAGCGCATCGCGGGGGGCGCCGGTTATGGGGCGCGGGATGGGAAGTAGGCTCAGCGCCGTGAGGCTGGTCAGCTATGACGCCGGCGACGGGGGCCGGGCGGGGGTGCTCGAGGGCGACCGGGTGGTCGATGCGTGGGCGCTGCTGGGCGAGCCGCACCGGGGCGGGCTGCGGGAGCTGATCGGGGCGGGGCGGGTCGATGATCTGCGGGAGCGCCTTGGCGACTCGGGTGCGCCCTCGCATCCCCTTGCCGCCGTCTCCCTCCT
>Ga0190271_10000470_pt1 | contig 20429 bp, 20 predicted proteins | sample Popmic356T_FD_133747 | JGI IMG/M metagenome (GOLD analysis project Ga0190271, IMG submission 133747) | Populus adjacent soil microbial communities from riparian zone of Weber River, Utah, USA - 356 T | ecosystem: Environmental > Terrestrial > Soil > Riparian zone | place: USA: Utah | collected...
CGCCCCAGGCACCCAGGTTCTTCGCGGGGTAGAAGCTGAAGCAGCCGGCGTCGCCAAGCGAGCCGGCGCGGCGGCCGCGGTACAGGGCGCCGTGCGCCTGGCAGGCGTCCTCGACGACCACGATCCCGGCACGGCGGGCCACCTCGAGCAGCGGCCCCATCTCCACGGTGCGGCCATACAGGTGGACCGGCATCACGCAGGCGGTGGCGGGGCCGATGGCTCCGGCCACGATGTCCGCGGTGAGCACGTGCGTGTCCGGGTCCACGTCGACGAGCCGCGGGGTTGCGCCCGCGAGGCTCACCGCCTCGGCCGACGCGATGAAGCTGTTGGTGGGCACGATCACCTCGTCGCCCGGGCCGATCCCGCGCGCCATCAGGGTGAGCGCGAGCGCGTCGGTGCCGGAGCCGACCCCGATCGCCTCGGCGGTGCCGCAGTAGGCGGCCAGCTCGGCCTCGAACGCCTCGACCTCGCGGCCGAGGATGAAGCTCGCGCCGCGGGCGACCCGCTCGACGGCCGCGAGCAGGTCGTCCATCAGCTCTGGATCGGAGTTGTCCAGCCGCGTGAGCGGCACCTCGCCCCAGCTCACAGGACGTGGCTCCCGTTTCCGTTTCCGTTCTCGGTGCCCGTCTCGGGCAGGCCGGGCATGGAGATGCCCAGCTTCATGTCGGGGTCGAGCACGAGCTCGGCGGCCTCGCTGCGGGAGCCCACTCCGAGCTTCCCGAACACCGAGGTGAGGTGCGTCTTCACCGTGCTCTCGGCGAGGAAGAGATGGGCGGCGATCTGCCGGTTGGTGTAGCCGGCGGCCACGAGCGCGAGCGTCTGCTTCTCGCGATGCGAGAGCGCCGGCCGGATGGCGTGGCGCCTGAAGCGGTTGGGCACGACGATCTGGCCCGCGCCGACCGCGTGGATCGTCGGCGCCAGCGCCGTCTCGATCTCCGAGTCGAGCACGAGCCCGGCCGCCCCGGCCTCGAGCGCCTTGTGAACGCCCGTCGAGGACAGCGAGGCGACCACGATCGCGGGCACGGAGGGGAAGCGTTGGCAGACGGCCCGGATCAGCGCACGGCGCTCGTCTGAGGCGCGACCGCCGACCAGCACGATCACGCCCGCGCGGGCGGCGCCGTCGGCGAGCTGCGGCACGGCCGCGGCCCAGTCGACCACCTCGATGGCGTCGAGATCGAGCGCGTCGCGGATGCGCCGGGCGATGATCTCGTTGCTCGAAACCACGGCGACGGCGGGCGCGACAGCGGGGCGATGACCCGCGGAGTCAGCAGTGCGGAGCGTGTGCACGCCAACAGAACGGCGTCCGCCCCCAACTCCTTTCGCGGCGGCGACAGAACGGCCCCTTCCCCGCCGTTGCATGGGCGGGCATGTACCAAGCAGAGTCTGCACGGCTGCTGGTTCAGGGGCGCGCTGAGGCGAGCCCGCGAAAGCGCCTGCGCGTTTCGCGCAACGTGGTGCTGCTCGGCCTGACCAGCCTGCTGACCGACGTGTCGGCCGAGATGGTGGCCACCGTCCTGCCGATCTACGCCGTGTTCGCCCTCGGCGCGTCGCCGCTCCAGTACGGGCTGCTCGACGGGCTCTACCAGGGCGCCGCGGGGATCGTGCGGATCGCGAGCGGCGTCGTGGCCGACCGGCGCAGCCGCTACAAGGAGCTCGCTGCCTTCGGCTACGGGATCTCGGCCGCCTGCAAGGGCGCCCTGCTGGTAGTCGGCGGCAGCATCGGCGGCCTGTCGGCGATCATCCTTGCCGACCGGCTCGGCAAGGGCGTGCGCACCGCGCCGCGCGACGCGCTCATCTCGCTCAGTTCCACGCGCGAGGGGCTCGCCACCGCGTTCGGCGTGCATCGCGCGATGGACACGGCCGGCGCGATGCTCGGGCCGATCGTGGCGTTCGGCATCCTGCTGGCGGCGCCCGGCGCGTTCGACGCCGTCTTCGCCGTCAGCCTCTGCTTCGCGATCCTCGGCCTGGCCGTCCTGGTGCTGTTCGTGCGCAACCGCAGGGAGCGCGAGCCGGCCGAGAGCCCGCGCCGGGCGAGCCTGAAGCGAGCGGCGAGCCTCGTGGTGCTGCCGCGCTTCCGGCTGCTGCTGGTGGTGTCGGCCGGACTCGGCCTCGTCACGGTGAGCGACGCATTCCTCTACCTCGCGCTGCAGCGCCGGCTCGACTTCGACACGACCCTCTTCCCGCTGCTCTTCGCCGGCAGCGCGTGCGCCTACATGCTGCTGGCGATCCCGATCGGCTGGCTGGCCGACAGGCTCGGGCGCATGCGGGTCTTCGTGGCCGGCTACGTCCTGCTGCTGCTCGTGTACACGGCTTTGCTCGTGCCGAGCGTCGGCCTCGCAGGCCTCGCGCTGTACCTGCTCCTGCTGGGCGCCTACTACGCCTGCACCGACGGCGTGCTGATGGCCACGGCCAGCGCCCTCGTGCCGGAGGAGCTGCGCGCGAGCGGCCTCGCCGTGATCGTCACGGCGACCTCGCTGGCGAAGCTCGTGGCCGCGGTCCTCTTCGGCCTGCTGTGGACGGTGGCCGGCCTGGCCACGGCCACGATCGCGTTCGGCGCGGCGCTCGCGCTCGTCATCGCGTTGGCGACGCTGGCCTTCCGCCGTGCGGACTGGGGGCTCGCCGGTGCGTAGCCGCGTCGCGATCTTCGTGGCGCTCGTGGCGGGCTGCCTCCTGCTCGGGACCGGTTGGGTGGTGGTGGCCGCGATGCGTGACGACTCGACCACCTCGACAGCGCGCGTGAAGCTTGTGAAGCCGGCGGAGCCGGCCGCAGCTGAGCCGGCAGCCGCAGAGCCGGCCGCGGACACGGGCGGCCGGCCGGCGCCCAAGGGCCCGCCGACCGGATTGCTCGTACGCGCGGTGGACCCGAGCGACACGCCGCTCAACGGCCACCTGACCCAAGTGGCGCTCGACGGCGGGCCGCGGGACGCCAGCGTGCAGCCGCTCGCCTGCCGGCGCGTCCACATGGCGGGCGGCCGCGGTCTCTGCCTGATGCTGGCGCCGTCGGTGCTCGACTACCGCGCCCGCATCTTCGACGAGCGCTTCCGGGTCCGCCACGAGCTGAAGCTGAACGGTGTGCCGAGCCGCGCGCGGGTGTCGCCGAGCGGCCGCTGGGGGGCGTTCACGCTGTTCGTGAACGGACACTCCTACGCCGTGGACGGCGGCTTCTCCACGGCCACGACGATCGTCGACATGGAGAGCGGCGAGCCGGTCGGCAACCTCGAGGACTTCAAGGCGTACCGCGACGGCGACCGGATCGAAGCGCCCGACGTGAACTACTGGGGCGTCACATTCGCGGCCGACGACGACCGCTTCTACGCCACGCTCGCGACCGGCGGGCAGCGCTACCTGGTGGAGGGCTCGCTCTCGAAGCAGGAGGTGCGGGTGCTGCGCGAGAACGTGGAGTGCCCGTCGCTGTCGCCCGACGAGAACCGGATCGCGTACAAGAAGCTGGTCGGCGGCGAGGGCGAATGGCGCCTGCACGTGCTCGACCTGCGGACGATGCGCGACACGATCCTGTCCGAGCCGCGGTCGATCGACGACCAGGCGGAGTGGCTCGACGGGCAAACCGTGCTCTACAGCGACGGCCGGGACCTGTTCTCGGTGCGCGCGGACGGCACAGGGAAGCCGAAGCGGCTGCTGGCCAACGCCGACTCGCCGGCCACGCTGCGAGGGAGGAGCTAGTCACGGCCACCGGGTCGAAGCCGCGCGTGGCCTGGGTCGTGCTGGCGGCCGGCCTGCTGGTTTGCGCGGCGCTCGGGGCCTTCCTGCTGCTCGGCGGGTCCTCTGAGAGCGACGGCGGACTGCACGCCGGGAACGCCGGGCCATACCCGAACCTCGAGAACGCGAGTCGTGCGGACCGGGTGAGGGCGGAGAGGCTCCACCGCGCCGCACTGGAGGCCGCCGGGCGCTTCGACACCGTCAGGGACGCGGAGCGCGTCGCCGCGAGCGGCGGCGCGCCCGATGACGCGCAGCCCGAGGCCGGCGCCGCCACCGCTTCGCGCCGGCCAGGCATTCGCCGCGTCGCGCTCCCCGGCGCACCGCCGCCTGACGGGGCGCTCCGCGCCGGCGAGCCGCACGCGCTCGACTTCTGGTGCCCCGCCAGCGGCGACTGCCGTCTGGCCGCGCTCGCCTTCCGCGCGCCCGGGGCCGCGGAGCCGCCCACCTGGGGTGGCCTGCTCGGCTGGTACCGCCGCGAGGCCGGCGCCGACTGGTCCACCCGCGTCTGGCTCACCGGCGCCCCCGCCGCCGCGCTCGCCCAGTGCGTGCCCTTCGGCGGCCTCCACGCCCGCGACGCCGCGATCGCGTGGGAGCCCTACCGCGCCGCGGGACCCGACCGCGCCTGCCCGCCCTCCGATGCCGACGGCATCCCCGGCCAGCAGCCCGGTGAGCCACCTGCCGCGGGTGCCCGCGGCACCGGCTGCATGGCAAAGCCGTCCGCCTGCGGCTACCCGGACGCCACCAACACCGGCGTCCCGCCGGACACGGAGCTCACACGCGCCGACGGCACGATCCACCTCGACGAGCCCGGGATGACCTACTCCGACGTCGAGCTGCACGGCGACATCGTGGTCGAGGCGCCAGGCGTCACCATCGAGCGGGTGAAGGTCGTCTGTCCGTGCTACTACCCGATCCGGGCCGACGGCTCCGGCGAGGCGCGCGACACGGTCATCAGGGACGTCGAGATCGATCTCCAGGGGTTCGAGAGCGGCAAGGGCATCGCGTTCAGCGGCTACGAGGCGCAGCGGGTCTGGTTCCACAACGGAATGGACTGCGCGCACTTCAGCGCGAACGTGACGATCACCGACTCGTTCTGCGACCTGAGCAAGCTCCCGAAGGACAGCGAGGCGCATGCCGACGGGTTCCAGGACGCCGGCGCGAGCAACATCACCCTCCGGCACAACACGATCCGCAACCCGAACGCCCAGACCTCGGCGATCCTGCTCCCGAGCGGCGAGAGCGAAGTGACGGTCGACCGCAACCTGCTGTCAGGCGGCGGCTGGACGCTCTACTGCGGCCGGGACGGCACGGAGCGGGAGACCATCACGAACAACCGCTTCTCGCGGGAGGACTGGCCGAAGGGCGGCTATTGGGGCCCGATGCTGTCCTGTGAGGACGCCGCCGTGAACTCCGGCAACGTCTGGGACTCCACCGGGCGGGCGGTCGCCCGCTAGCCGCCCCCTTGGCCTAGTTGTTCCTGAACAGCGCCAGCAGCAGGCGCACGCGGTCCCAGATGTCGCTCACCGGAAGCGCGCGCGACCAGACCCGGACCTCGTCGAGGTCGCCCGCGAACAGGAGGTCGCACGGCTCGGCGTAGTCACCCAGCGCGGCGCCGCCCTCCGGCAGGTCGTACGCGATCGCGGAGCCCGCCGGGCTGCCGGTCCCGATCTGCCTGCCGTCCACGAACATCCGCACCGTGGTGCCGTCGAACGTGCCGGCGGCGTGGTGCCAGCGGCCGTCCCAGACCTGGGCGGGATCGGCTTCAGGCGAGCGGGTCCACTCGGACCCGTCGTAGACGTAGAACGCGAGTCCGCGGTTCTTCGAGGTGTACAGGCCGTACGAGCCGGCCTCCTTGCATCCTGCGCCGCCCTTGGCGACGAGGTACTTGTACTGCCCGGGGGACTCGCCCCCGCGGAACCACGTCTCGACGGTGATGCGCGACGGTTCCAGGGCCTGCGAGTCCGGGATAGCGACGAAGTCGTCACCGCCGAAGTTCAGGGCGTGGCCGAGGCCGAAGATGCCCCTGATCCAGGTCGGGTCGTTCTCGTCGACGCCGGCCGTCGAGCCGAGCGTGCCGTGGTTGCCCTGCCCCGACCAGTCGCGCGCGACCTGGCCCGAGCCCTCGTTGAGCGGCCAGTAGCCCGCGAGGGGCGATGACCAGACGGTCGCGCCGGCTGTGCCGGCCGTTGCAAGACAGATGGCTCCCGTGACGAGAGCCGTGTAGATACAGGTTCGTAAGCGTTTGATCGCTGCCTCCCCAGGGTCGTTCCTTGACTACGGTCGGGGAGAGAAACGCCTGGATCTGCAGGGTTCTTTCCGGGCGCGGCGGCGCGGGAGACGGAGATTCGTCTGATGTGGGGGAGAAGCGCCGCGGCCGAGCGTTTCTTACCTGAGATGGCCTGCCACCACGACGGCTTCCATGACATCCATACCGCCTACGACCGGCGGCGCGAGGTCCTCGTGTTCCACTGGACCTGCGAGCGGTGCGGCGCCAAGCTGAAGGAGGCGGCGCGGGAGAAGTACCGGCCCGCGTTCGACCCCGACGGCAATCGGCGCTTCCTCGCCCCGTCGACGTCCTGAGCGGCGCCGCGTCAGGTCGGCTCGAACCGGCTCACGCCGTCGGCGGCGACTTCGCGCACGCGGCCCTCGTCCTCGAGCAGGTCGAGGTGGCCGAGCACCTCGGACAGCGTGAGGTAGGCCTGGGTCACCGCCACGTTGCCCCAGAGCGCCTGCGCGATCTCGTAGGCGGTGCGCGGGCGTTCGGCGATCACGCCGTGGATCTTGTCCGCGCGGCGGCGGTGGAGGGCGAAGCGCTGATCGATCAGGGTTCGGTGGTCGGTGATGGGGTCGCCGTGGCCCGGGAGCACGAGGTCCAGGTCCATCTCGCGGGTTGCGGCGAGCGAGTCGAGGTACTGCAGGAGCGCCTTGGGCCGCTCCGTGGAGCCGTCGCGCGGGCGCGTGAGCAGGGGGTTGGAGGAGACGTGCGCGAGGAGGTGGTCGGCGCCGATCAGCATGCGCCGCTCGCGGTCGTGGAAGACGGTGTCGGTGGGGGAGTGGCCGGGGCGGTGGTGCACGTGGAGCGTCCGGTCGCGCAGGGCGAGCGGCTCGCCGTCAGGCAGCGGCCTGGTCACGTCCGCGCGGCTGCCCCAGGCGCGAAACGCGAGCGACACGGACCTCAGCGCTGTCGCCATGTCCTCCGGGATGCCGTGGCGGAGCATCATCTCGGTGGCGAAGTCGTCGTCCGCCTCGTTGGCGGCGGAGTAGTTCTCGACGAACGGGACGGCGGCCTCGATGGCGGCCACCTCCGCGCCGGAGCGCCCCGCCACGAGCGACACGAGGCCGATGTGGTCGATGTGCTGGTGCGTCACGACGACGAGGTCGATGTCCTCGAGCGCGTGGCCGAGCCCCTCGATGCCGCGCTGGAGCTCGTCGAAGGAGGTGCCCGAGTTGGGGCCCGCGTCGACGAGCGTGAGCGGCTCGTCCTCGATCAGGTAGACGTTGACCCGGCCGACCGCGAACGGCGTGGGGATGGCGAGCCGGTGGATGCCGGCCGCCGCGGCGGGGGCGAAGGGATCGTCGCCGGGCGGCGTGGCGGGTCCGTCCACAGGTGCCGGAGACACTAGCGGCGGCGCATGGGCCGGGAGGGTTTCCGAGAGGGTCTGACGATGGTTGCTGCGTCGGCGGCGGCGTTCGCGGCTGGGGCGGTCGGGCTTTCGCTGGTTCGGGGGAGCGAGGGGTGGGAGTCGACGGCCGTGGTGAGGGAGGCGCCGGTCGGAGAGCCGTTGCGCAGCGCGACGGTTGCGAGGCGGGCGCTGGATGCTGCGGGAGCGGGCGGAGAGGAGGCAGGGGAGCTGCTGGACCACCTGTCGGCTGCACGCTCCGGAGGCGCGGTGGAGTTCACGGTGCGAGCGGACGAGCCGGGGGCAGCCCGGCGGCTGGCGGGGAGTTACGCGCGGGCGTGGGTCGCTGAGGTCCGTCCGTCGAGCGTCCCTGCGGCGTCGACAGCGGTGAGGACCGACCGCGACACGGCTCGCGCGGCGCTCATCGGCGCCGCCATCGGGCTGCTCGTGGGGCTGCTGCTCGCGTTCCTGCGGGAACGGCTCGACGTGCGCCGGACATCCAGCCGCAGCGTGGCTGAAGGGCTCGGACTGGCTGAGCTGGGGCGGGTGCCCGACGTGCCCGCAGGGGTGGACGAGGCCTACCGCCTGGCTGCGCTCGAGTCGCCGGACGGGTCGGCCGCCAAGGACTACGAGCGGCTGGCGACAAGGGTCGCCGCCGCGGCGCGGGCGAAGTCCGCCCGCGTGGTGGCCGTCTGCGGAACGGTGGCCGAGGACCGCGGCGAGCAGGTGGCGGCCGGCCTGGCGGCGGCGCTGGCGTCGGATGGGCGAAGGGTGGCCGTCGTCGAGCTCGATTCGGCCCGCCCGACCCTGCGTCGCCAGTTCGCGCTGGCGCGCCGAGACGGAGCGGCGGAAGTGTCCCGCGGCGAGGCCACCCTGGACGAGGCGCTCGCGCCGGTGCAGGGCCTGGGCGGTCTGTGGGTGCTGACGGCGGGTGCCGGGCCCGCGCCCGAGGGCAATGCGGCCGAGGACCTGCTCAATGCGCTTCGGAAGCGGTTCGACACGGTCGTGGTGGCGGCTCCGCCGCTGCTCCGCGGAGGGCGAGCCCTCCCCGGCGTCGATGCGCTCGTCCTCGCGGTAGCGCTCCGACGGACCCGCCGTTCACGCCGGCCCCGCCTAGAGCGGGTCCTCGCCGGCCTCGACCTGCCCGTTCTCGGCTTCGTGCTGATGGCGTCGGCCGGCGGGAACCGGCCCGGCGAGCCGCCCGGCTCAGCGCAGCGCGCGCCTGATCTCGCGGCCGGCGGACACCAGGCACGCCACCACGATCGCCAGCAATACCAGTAGGAAGGGGTTGTCGAGGGCGGGGTCCGCGAGCCCGAACGGGTTGCCCAGCGAGGCCACCACGCCGTCCTCCTCGGGATCCGGGGTGATGCTGTCCTCCTCATCGCCGGACTCGCGCTCGCCCGCAACGGCCCCGTCGCCCTCGTCGAGGGCCGCCGTCGCCGCGCTCGCCAGCAGCACGCCTGCCTGGAGCGCTGCGGGGAGTCCCGTTCCGCCCGCGGTGGAGGTGTCGGCGAGCAGGTCGTACACGGACATCAGGGTGCTCTGCTCGACTCCGGTGCCGGCACAGCTCGCTCCCTCGCCGTAGCTCGCCAGCCTGCGCACCCCGCGGCGCTCGAGCACCCGCACCCTGCGGTGGGAGATGTCGAGCAGCCGCGCCGCCTCGTTGCCGGAGCGGGCGCGCAGGGGGCCGACGCCGTAGCGGAGGATCAACGTCGTTCGCTGCATCGGGGGCAGGGCGTCGAGGCAGCCGCGGAGCTGCCGGACGATTCGTTCGCGCCGGCGCTCGATCGCACGCCGGTGCGCCGCCCGCCGGCGTCCGAGGAACGGCCGCCCCGCACGGCGTCCCCGCTCGCCTGGCCGGCCGCGGGCTCCGGCCGCGAAAGCGCCGCCGGGGCCGGCACCCGCGCCGGCCGCCCCGGACCCGCTGCCTGCGCCGCCTCCGGGAAGTCCTCCGCCGGATCCGCTGCCCAGCGCTCGCTCGACCCCGCCGCGGACTGCACCGCCAGAGCCGCCGCCGAGCACCCGCTCGACGCCGCCGCGAACTCCGCCACCGGAACCGTCGCCGTCGAGCACCCGCTCGACGCCGCCTTGGACTCCGCCGACCACTCGCTCGACGCCGCCTTGGACTCCGCCGCCGCCGACCACTTCCTCGACGCCGCCCTGGACTCCGCCGCCGACCCGCTCGACGGTGTCGCCGACCGTATCGACCACGCCCGACCCGGACCCGTCGCCTCCGACCACGCCCTGCACGGCATCGACGGCGCCCGAGACGGGCCCGCCCGAGCTGCCTCCGGGCGCGGGGGCGGCCGGTGCCGTGACGCCCGGGACCTGCGGAAGGTTCACCTGAGCCTGTGCCGTGAGCGCGCCGATGCCGAGGAGTCCCAGGCCGCAGACGGTCGCCGTGAGCGTGCCCCTGATCCTCCGTCGTCCCGGCGTCCTGCCCACTCGTTCCCCCTGCCTGCGCTCGGTTGCAGAGCGCTCATACCCCTGAGTCGTGAGAATAGTCTTACCCGGCCGACCGCTGCGCCACCAGGCCGAAGCCCGCAGCCATGCTCGTTGCCGTGGCCACCGTGCCGAGCTTGTGAAGCGCCGACCTGGCGGCCTCGCGGACGCTCTCGTCACCGTCGCCGCCGGCCGCGTGGAGAGCGACCGCGGTGGCCGGGTCGCGCATGTCGCCCAGCGAGTGGGCGGCCGCGGCGCGCACGCCGGGCGACGAGTCGCGGAGAGCCGTGACCAGCGCCGCCACCGCCGCGTCCTGCCGGCATGCGCCGAGCGCCTGCGCGGCGCGGCGGCGTGCGGCGGGTCCGCACCCGGCCCGCAGGGCTCGGGCGAGCGGGCGATGGCTCTCCGACGGAAACAGCATCACGAGTGACACGGCGCGCTCGGCGACCGCCTCGTCGTCGTGCGCGAGCAGGCCGACGAGCGCCCGCACGACCCGCGGCGCCGCGACGCCCGCCGGATCGGCATACGCCACGGCGAGGAGCGCCGCGCGCTCGTGAAGGTCGAGTGGCTCCCGGCCGGCCGCGGCAAGTGCGCGAGCGAGCTCGACAGCCGCCTCCTCGGTGCGGAACGCAACCAGGGTGTGGAGGGCGGCGCGCCGGCAGCGTGCCAGCGCGGGCTCGTTCCAGCCCGCGACGATGCGGGCGAGAGCGGGCACGGACGCCGGGTCGCGAAGGCCGGCCAGACCGAGCGCGGCCGCTTCTCGCGCGGACTGGTCGGGATCGTCGAGCGCCGCGGTGAGCGCGTCCGCCGCAGCGGGCGAGTCGAGCTCCGCAAGGGCAAGCGCGTCCTTCACCATCGCAGCCGCTCCATGCGCGTCACTCGCCCTCCTCCGTGCCGGCCAGGAGTCGCTCGAGCTCCTCCGGGCTGATCGTGTCGGGGACGACTTCGCCGTTGTCGGCGTGGTCGCCGTTGCTCGACGCGCCGTTCTCGGCCTCGGTCAGCGCCGGCCTCACGTCCGCGCCGCCGATGGCCTCGTGGATCATCGGCCGGATCATCGTCGACACCCCGACCACCAGGGCGACCATTCCGAGCCGGTCGAGCGCCCAGCCGGCCTGCGCTCGCACGCGGTGCTCGGTGTCGCGGCTCGCGTGGATAAGGGCCTCGACCGCCGCCGGGTCGCGCAGCTCGCCGAGCGCCCGGGCGCATTCCGACCGGACGCGCGGGTCGCGGTGGAGGAGTCCCTCCATCAACGGCTTCAGCGCCTGGGTGTCCTTCACCTCGGCCAGCACGGCCGCCGCACGGTGCGGCGCCGCCCCGGCCTTCAGCTCGGCGATCACCCCGTCGATGCCGAACGGCGCGAGCAGCGCCAGCAGCTCCTCGGCGCGGTCCGCGACGGGATCGCGCTCGTCCGCGAGCGCCACCAGCAGCTCCTCTGTGACCTCGGTGGCCGCCTCGGAGCCCTCGTCGGCTTCGAGGAGCAGCTTCAGGAGCGCGGCCTCGTCGTCGCCGATCGGAGCGTCGCCCGGCTCGCGCACCAGCGCAACCGTCAACGACGGCGCGCACTCCGGCGGGCGTAGCTCGAGCAGCGCCCTGATCGCCAGCGGGCGCGACTGCCCGTGGTCAACCGGCAGCCAGGCGAGCGCGGCGGCGAGGGGCATGGCGTCCTCGCGTGCGAAGAGCACTCGGATCGCGGCGACCCGCACCTCGTCGGCGGGATCCGACAGAGCCGCGTGCACGGCCTCCGCACCCGCGTCCGGTCCGATCTGGCCGAGGGCGAGGATCGCCTCGCGGCGTATCTCGGCGCCGCGGTCGATCATCCCGTCGCCCGGAGCGGGGATCAGGTCCTGGTAGCCGGCCGCGGCCACGAGGCCGTCCGCGTCCCCACGCTTCGCGAGCGCCTTCACCTTCGGCTTGCCGGTGCGAAAAAGGGCCATTCGTCCTGTACGAGCAACGACCGGCGCGGCGTGGGCCTTCCGCGGGCGTGGCGCGTGCGCCATGCTCCTCGGCGTGGACGTCCGAATCGTCCTCGGCTGCGCGCTCGCGGGCGCGATCGTCGCCGGCGCGCTCGCCCTCGCCGCGGGCACCGACTTCCGTGCGCGATCGTTCGTGATCCGCGTGCCGCCGGACTTCAGCGGCGAGCGGGGGCTGGCGCTCGCCCGCGGCGACGAAGTGCTCCAGCGCACGCTCGAACTTGCCCGCGAGGACGAGGGCGTGGCCTGGCTGCGCGGACGGAGCACCGCGGAGCTGACCTCCCGGCTCGACCTGTCGTTCACGGTCGAGGCGCCGGACCGCAAGCAGGCCGCCGCACTCGCCACCGCGTACGCCATGGCCTACCGCGAGCAGGTGCCGCGGCGCGCGGGCCTGACGACGCGCGGGAGAGGGACCCGCACCGCGCAGCGCACGCTCGGCCCTGTCGGCTGGACGCTGCTGGGCGCGGCCGCCGGGCTCTGGCTGGGGATGGCGGTTGCGATCGTGCGCCACGGGCGGGCGTCGCCGCGGACCTTCGGCCAGGCCGAGAGCGCGCCGACCGCCTAGTTCGGGCGGGATCCAGACCGCCCGCAAGAGCGAGCCGTGAGGACCGTTGTGTGGTCAGACGCTTCCTCCACCCCCGTCCGCCAGACGCCCTGAGCTCCACCGCAAAGCTCCTAACGGTCGCACTGATGGTTGCCGCCATCGGTGGCTCGGCCGGCACCGCCGCGGCGTTCCCGCCGGGCCAGGGCCCGGGCGGCCCGATCCTCGTCATCGCCGATCCGGCGGACCCGTTCGGCCGCTACTACGCCGAGATCCTCACCGCGGAGGGACTCAACGCCTTCGACGTGCGCGACATCGGCCAGGTGTCGGACGCCACGCTGAGCGGCTACAGCGTGGCGATCCTGGCGCCGGCCACACCGACCGCCTCCCAGGCGGCGAGCCTGTCCGCCTGGGTGCAGGGCGGGGGCAACCTGATCGCGATGCGGCCCGGTGCTGCCCTCGCCGGCCTGCTCGGCCTTGGGAGCGACGGTGGCGACCTCGACGACGGCTACATAAGGGTCGACACCGCCTCCGGGCCCGGTGCCGGCATCACCGGCGACACCATGCAGTTCCACGGCCGGGCCGACCGCTGGACGCTCGCCGGCGCCGCCAAGGTGGCGGACCTATACGGCAACCCCACCGCGGCCACCCCGCATCCCGCCGTGACGCTGCACAGCGTGGGCACGGCCGGTGGGCAGGCGGCGGCGTTCACCTATGACCTCGCCCGCTCGGTCGTGCAGACCCGCCAGGGCAACCCGGCCTGGGCGGGCCAGAAGCGCGACGGCCAAGCCGGTCCGATTCGCCCCAACGACATGTTCTTCCCAGACTGGGTCAACCTGGGCAAGGTCGCGATCCCGCAGGCCGACGAGCAGCAGCGGCTGCTGGCGAACCTCGTCACGCAGATGAGTGCCGACCGCCTGCCGCTGCCGCGCTTCTGGTACTTCCCGCGCGGCGAGCGCGCGGTCGTGGTCATGACGGGCGACGACCACCGGGGCGACGGGACCGTCGGGCACTTCGATCGCTTTCGCGCGCTGAGCACGGCCGGCTGCTCGGTCGCCGACTGGGACTGCGTGCGGTCCACCTCCTACGTCTACTCGATCAGCGACATGACACCCGCTCAAGTCGCGGCCTACCAGGCCCAGGGCTTCGAGATCGCGCTCCATCTCAACACCGGCTGCGGCAACCACACGGAGGACTCGCTGCGCGACGACTGGGGCACTCAGCTGCCGAGCTTCCTGGCCACCTGGCCGGGGGTCGTCGAGGCGCCGCGCACCAACCGCACCCATTGCATCGCCTGGAGCGACTGGGCCACCCAGCCGAAGGTCGAGCGGGAGTTCGGAATCCGGCTGGACACGAACTACTACTACTGGCCCGGCGACTGGCTCCAGAACCGGCCGGGCGTATTCACCGGCTCCGGCATCCCCATGCGCTTCGCGGACGTCGGCGGCTCGCCGATCGACGTCTACCAGGCGACGACGCAGCTGACGGACGAGTCGGAGATCGACATCCCGGCCCACATCGCGGCGCTGCTCGACGGCGCGCTCGGCCCGCAGGGCTGGTACGGCGCATTCATGGCGAACATGCACACAGACCGCGATCTCGCCGGCGCCGACGCGATCGTGGCCGCCGCTCAGGCGCGTGGGGTGCCCGTGATCTCCGCGGAGCAGCTGCTCGATTGGATCGACGGCAGGGACAACTCGTCCTTCGGCGGCCTCGGCTTCGACGGCAGCCGCCTGCGCTTCACCCTGCACCAGGCCGCCGGAGCCCGCGGCCTCGAGGCGATGCTTCCGGCGGCCGCGCCGGCCGGGGCGCTGTCGAGCTTGACGCTGAACGGCGCTCCCGTCGCAACCGGGTCTCGCAACCTCAAGGGGATCGAGTACCTCGCCTTCGCCGGCGCCCCGGGTGACTACGTCGCCACGTACGGGCCCGGAGGCGGCCCCGGAGCGGCGGGCGCGGCGCGAGACCGGCGGGCGCCGCGGGTGCGGGTGCGCCCCCGCCGCGTGCGTGTCTCCCGCCGCGGCCTCATGAAGCTGAAGGTGAGCTGTCCGCGCGGCGAACTGGTCTGCCGCGTCGACCTCCGGCTGCGCCGCAAGGGCACCACCGTGGCGCGCAAGAAGTTCCGCGTGGCGGGCGGCAAGACCCGCCGGGTGTCGCTGCGCCTGACCGGCAAGGCGCGGCGGCGGCTGCTGCGCACAGGCTCCCTTCGGGTGACGGCCGTGGCCGCCGCCCGCGACCTCGCCGCCAACCGGGCCACAACCCGCACCCGGCTCCGCCTCCTGGCGCCGCGCTAGGAGCGGATCAGGTCGAGCACCTCGTCGCGCTTCTCCTCCATGTGCTCCTGCGAGACCACGGACTCCAGGTTGAGCCGCAGGAGCGGCTCGGTGTTGGAGGGCCGAACGTTGAAGTGCCAGTCGTCGTAGTCGACCGAGATGCCGTCGAGGCGGCTCAGCTCGCCGTCCGAGTAGCGCTCGGCGAGCTCCTCCATCTTCCCGTCCTGGTCCTCGACCTCCGAGTTGATCTCCCCGGCGATGAAGTAGCGCGAGCGCAGCGGCTGGAGCAGCTCGCTCAGGCGTCTGCCCTCGACCGACAGCAGCTCGAGCATGAGCAGGGCGGGGATCGTTCCGGAGTCGGCGCAGTAGAAGTCGCGGAAGTAGTAGTGGCCGGACACCTCGCCGCCGAAGGCCGCTCCGGTATCGCGCATGCGCGTCTTGAAGAAGGCGTGCCCGACGCGGTTCACCTCGGCCGTGCCGCCGTGTTCCGTCACGAGGTCCGCGACCGCGCGCGAGGCGCGCACGTCGTACAGGACCGTGGCGCCGGGCTCCTTTCGCAGCAGCGCCTCCGCGAGCAGCGCGGTGAGGAAGTCGCCGGCCACGAACTCGCCGGTGTCGTCGATGAAGAAGCAGCGGTCGGCGTCGCCGTCCCAGGCGATGCCGAGGTCGGCGCCCTCCTCGCGCACCTTGTCGATGACGAACTGCCGGTTCTCCGGCAGCAGCGGGTTGGGCTCGTGGTCGGGGAACTCGCCGTCCGGCTCCCAGTAGGTCGGAACCTGCTCGATGGGGAACGAGTCGAGCAGGGGTCCGACCATCGGCCCGGCCATGCCGTTCCCGCCGTCGAGCACGACCTTCATCGCGCGGAGGCGCTCGGGCTCGATGAAGCCGAGCGCGGCGCGCCTGAACTCGGCGCCGACCTCCTCGCGCCTGATCGAGCCCGGCTCCGCGACGGGATCGCCCGGCCCGCCCGCGGAGACGATGTCGCGCAACTCGCCGATCCCGGCGTCACCGGAGAGCGCGATCGCTCCGCGGCGCACCAGCTTGGCGCCGGTGTACCCCTTCGGGTTGTGCGAGGCCGTGCACATCAGGCCGCCGTCGAGCCGGCGCGAGCCGACGGTCCAGTAGAGCATCTCCGTGCCGACCATCCCGACGTCGATCACGTCGGCACCCTCGTCGGAGATCCCGCGCCCGTACGCGTCGGACATGGCCGGGGCGGTGAGGCGCATGTCGCGGCCCAGACCGACCCGCAGGGTGCCCACCGGCACGTCCTGGAGATCGGACAGCACACGGGCGAACCCGCGGCCGATCCGGTACGCGAGCCGCTCGTCCATCTGGTCCGGGTAGATGCCGCGGACGTCGTATGCCTTGAAGATGGAGGGGTCGACCATGGCGGCACTCTAGATTCCCGGGACGTTGATCCGCGTCACCGTGATCGTGACGGCCCGCGACGCCGAGGCAACCCTGCCCCGCACGCTGGCCGCGCTCGCCGACCAGGAGGGCGCCCCGTCGTTCGAATTGGTGGTGGCGGACGACGGCTCGACCGACGGTACGGCGGCGATCGCGGAGCGGGCCGGCGCCAGGGTCGTCCGCGGACCCGCCAACGCCGCGGTGGCCGGCGCCTCCGGCGCGTCGCTCGCGTTCTGCGGCGCCGACTGCCGCCCGACCGCCGGCTGGCTCGCCGCCGGGACCCGGGCGCTCGCGGACGCCGAGCTCGTACAGGGGCGAGTGCTGCCGGATCCCCGTTCCGAGGCCGGGCCGTTCGCCTCGCCCGTGTCCGTCATCGAGGAGACCGGCCTGTACGACGCGGGGAACCTGTTCGTGAGGCGCGCCCTGTTCGACCGGCTTGGCGGGTTCGAGGCGGACCACGGCAATGCGCTCACCGAGGACACATGGTTCGGCTGGCGCGCCCGCCGCGCAGGCGCCAGCACCGCGTTCTGCGCCGAGGCGCTGTCCCACCGCCCGGCCGGCGCCATCGAGGCGCTCGAGCACCTCGAGGAGGCGACGAGGCGCCGCGCCGTGCCGGGCACCGTCGCTCGACTGCCGGAGCTCCGGGACACGCTGCTCCATCGCCGCCTCTTCCTGAGCCCGCGGACGATGAAGCTCGACCTGGCCCTGGCGGGCCTCGCGCTGGCCGCCGCGCGTCGCTCGAAGCTGCCGTTGCTGGCGGTGGTGCCCTACGCGCTGGTGCTGCGCCGCCACGCGCAGGACCGCGGGGAGGACTGGAAGCGGGTCGCGGCGATCGACGCCGCCGCCGACCTGCTCGGCGCCATGGCCCTCCTCCACGGCAGCGTCGAGGCGCGAACCCCGGTGCTCTAGCCGTACGCGGCGAGCAGGGCGTCTTCGATCGGGTCGTCGCCGCCGACCACGTACAGCACCTTGCCGACGGCGCGCGACTCGTCCACGACCGCAGCCAGCACCGCGGCGACGTCGTCGCGCGGCACCTCCGCCCGGATCGGCTCCTCCTGGACTCGCACGCGCCCCGTGCCGGGGCCGTCCGTGAGCATCCCGGGCCGCACGACCGTCCAGTCCCTGTCGCTCGCCATGAGCGCCTGGTCCGCCTCCGCCTTCGCGCGCAGGTACACGCTGAACACGTTGTCGTCGTCCGGCGGGCTCTCCGCGCCCACCGAGCTCACGATCACGTAGCGCGACGCCCCGGCCGACTGCGCGGCCTCGATCAGCTTCACCGCACCGTCCCGGTCGACGGTCAGCTTGCGCTCCGCGCCGCTGCCCGGGCCGGCGCCGGCGGCGAACACCACCGCGTCGGCCCCCGACACCGCCGAGGCCACCTCGTCGACGGACGCCGACTCCAGGTCGCACACCACCGGCTCCGCGCCGTCCGAGCGCAGGTCGCCGGAGTGGTCCGGATTGCGGATCAGCCCGCGCACGCGGTCCCCGCGCGCCACCAGCAGCCGCGCGAGCCGCCGCCCGATCTGGCCGTGCCCGCCTGCGATCGCTACGTCCATGCCGTTACAACCACCCTCGCTTCCGGAAGTACCCGACCATCGCCAGCAGAAGCGCCAGCATCGATCCCATGATCACCCAGAAGGCGGTCTCGCTTCCCTCGCCCGGGACACCCACGTTCATGCCCCAGATGCTCGCGATCAGCGTGAGCGGGAGGATGATCACGCTGAACGCGGTGAGCACGCGCAGCACCTCGTTCACCCGATGCGAGAGCGCCGACTCGTTCGTGTCCTCGAGCGCCTCCACGACCTCCTTGAAGTTCTCGAGCATGTCCCAGATCCGCTCGGAGGCGTCGACGATGTCGTCGAAGTAGACCTCGAGGTCCTCGGCCAGGTAGCGCTGCTTGGTGCGCTCGAGATCGCGCAGCACCGCGCGCTGCGGCCGGATGATCTTGCGGAAGTTGATGATCTCCTGCTTGGCGCTCGAGATGTCCCGCACGACCTCCTCGGAGCGCTCCTCGAAGATGTCCTCCTCGATCCGCTCCAGCTTGGTCCCCATCTTGCGCAGCATGGGGAAGCAGTAGTCGAAGGAGTCGTCGACGATCTTGTAGAGCAGGTAGCCGGAGCCCTTCGAGAAGAGCGCCTCGCGCGTCTCGTCCGACGAGCGGCAGCGCTCGAACAGCCACTCGACCGGCGGCAGCGGCTGGTTCGGCAGCGTGATGAGGAAGTCGGGGCCGATGAACATGTCGAGCTCGCCCGCGTTGAGCCGCCCGACCGACTTGTCGAACACCGGGAAGTGGAGAACGATGAACAGGTAGTCGTCGTACTCGTCGATCTTCGGGCGCTGGTTGCGCGAGAGGACGTCCTCGTAGTCGAGCGGGTGGAACTCGAAGTGCTCCTCGAGCCAGGCGCGATCCACCGGCGCGGGACGCTCGATGTTGATCCAGCGCAGGTCGCCCCACTGGACGACCTCGACGTTGGGCTCGGCCGGCGCCTGCTGGAGCGCGTTACCGTCGGCCCGTGCGCGGGCCGAGCGCCTGAGACGGGGCTTGGGAAGGCTCGGCATGGCGTCTGAGCGGGTCGTCGAGGTGGCTCACACGGGGGATTCTACTTGCGCAGCACGCTATCCTCCGTGCTTCACATAGCCGTTGCATCGAGAGGGGTGGAGGGACATGGCCCGGTGAAGCCCCGGCAACCACTCGGCGGACAGCTTGTTCGCAGGGAAAGGTGCCAATTCCATCGAGATGTGACTGGACGCCTCGACAGGGCCTCCGTCACAACAGCGGCGGAGGCTCTACCAGTTGAAGGGGCGTTCACATGGCTGTCCGGGCACTTGCCTGTAAGGAATGCGGCACCGAGTACGAGCTGGAGGCGCGCTACGTGTGCGAGCGCTGCTTCGGGCCGCTCGAGGTCCGCTACGACCTGACCACACTCGACGCGGGGAGCGTCAAGCGGCGCATCCAGGCGGGGCCGCAGAACCTGTGGCGCTACGCCGATTTCCTCCCGTTCGAGAAGGCGCCGCGCTACGCGCTGCCGGCCGGCTGCACGCCGCTGATCAGGGCGCCGCGGCTCGCCGAGCGGCTCGGCCTGCAGGACGTCTGGGTCAAGAACGACGCCGCGAACCCGACCCACTCGTTCAAGGACCGCGTGGTGTCGGTGGCGCTGGCGAAGGCGCGCGAGCTCGGCTACGAGACCGTGGCCTGCGCGTCCACCGGCAATCTGGCCAATGCCGTCGCCGCACACGCCGCGGCGGCCGGGCTCGATTCCTACGTGTTCATCCCGGCCGACCTCGAGGAGCAGAAGATCCTCGCCACGGGCGTGTACGGCACGAAGCTCGTGACCGTGCGCGGCAACTACGACGACGTCAACCGCCTCTGCACCGAGCTGTCCGCCGAGCGCGAGTGGGCCTTCGTCAACGTGAACCTACGGCCGTACTACGCCGAGGGCTCGAAGACGCTCGCCTACGAGATCGCCGAGGGGCTCGGCTTCGAGCTGCCCGACCGCGTGGTGGCGCCGATCGCGTCCGGCTCCCTGTTCACCAAGATCGCGCGCGGGTTCGAGGAGTGGCGCGAGGTCGGCCTCCTGCGGGGCGACCTACCGGCGATGAACGGCGCCCAGGCCGAAGGTTGCTCGCCGGTCGCGCATGCCTTCGAGTCGGGCTGGGACGTCTGCCGTCCCGTCAAGCCGGACACGATCGCCAAGTCGCTCGCCATCGGCAACCCGGCCGACGGCCCGTACGCGCTGGAGCTGGCGCGGCGCAGCGGCGGCTCGATCGACGCCGTGACCGACGACGAGGTGCGCGCCGGCATCCGGCTGCTCGCGGAGACCACCGGCATCTTCACCGAGACCGCCGGCGGGGTCACCACGGCCACGCTCGCCAAGCTGGCGGAGCGCGGCGACATCGACCCCGGCGAGCGCGTGGTGCTCGTCATCACCGGCGAGGGGCTGAAGACGCTGGACGCCGTGCGAGGCAGCTTCGAGGTCTACGAGATCGAGCCGAAGCTGGACGCGTTCGAGGCGCGCGTGCCGGCCGGGGCCGCTGTGTAGTCTGTCCGTCCGCATGGCGGTCACGGTCAAGATCCCGACGCAGTTGCGCAGCGTCACCGGGGGCGAGGGCGAGACGAGCGTCGACGGCGCCACGACCGTCGGCGAGGTGCTCGACGGGCTCTACGAGCGCTTCGACGGGCTGCGTGACCGCATCGCCGAGGACGGCGATCTGCGGCGCTTCGTGAACGTGTACGTGGGAGGTGAGGACATCCGCTTCCTCGACGGACTCGACACCAGCGTCGAGGACGGAGACGAGGTCACGATCCTGCCTGCCGTGGCGGGCGGCTGAACGTCCTCGTAACAGGCGCGCAGGGCTTCGTCGGCTCGTGGCTGGCGGAGCGGCTGCTCGACCTCGGCCACGAGGTCGTCGCGCTCCGGCGCGACGTCGAGCCGGCTTCGCGCTTCCGTACCGCCGGCGTCGA
>Ga0190271_10000472_pt1 | contig 20405 bp, 16 predicted proteins | sample Popmic356T_FD_133747 | JGI IMG/M metagenome (GOLD analysis project Ga0190271, IMG submission 133747) | Populus adjacent soil microbial communities from riparian zone of Weber River, Utah, USA - 356 T | ecosystem: Environmental > Terrestrial > Soil > Riparian zone | place: USA: Utah | collected...
ATCAGCACCGCCTCGTGGACGCGATCGCCCAGCGCACTCACCGGCGCGGACGACGGGCGGGCGCCGGCCGGCGTCGATGGTGCTGTGGAAACCCGCGCCAGCAGGTGATTGACGCCGGTGGCCAGTGCCGCGAGTTCGGGATGATCGGTATCGAGGTCAATGCGTCCCTGCAGCGAACCGCCCACGGCGACGCGCTGCAGCTGCCGCGACAGCTCCCCCAAGGCATTGCGCTGCCGGTGCAGCATCCAGCCGAGGGCAATCAGCAGCAGGGTGACCAGCGCGAATGCGGCAAAAAGCAGGCCCAATGCTGACATGAATGATTTTTCGTCCAACGCCTCGGCTGCGCGCTGCAGCGTCCGACAATCCCCTGGCGGACACGCTGTCAGTGATGACAGCAGCATAGCCCAGTGCCCATGGTGGGCGAGGCGTCAATTGACCATATGCGGTCAGTCTTTTGCGGCCCGGCTGCTCTAGCCAGAACCGCAGAAAACCCGTAACTTCCCGCTTCCCGGCGCCAGTCCGGATTAAGTTAATCGAGGTTACGGCTGATTCCGATGAATTCGCGCTCCGCCCTTGACCAGATGATCAGCCAGCAAGTGCGCGCCTGGGAGGTGCTGGACCTGCCCATCCTCGACGCCATGAGAAAGGTGCCGCGCGAACAGTTTGTGCCGCCCGCCTGGCGCTCGGTGGCCTTTGCCGACACGGCCCTGCCGCTGGCGCATGGCAAGCGCATGCTGCCGCCGATGCTGGTGGGCCGGATTCTGACGGCGCTGTCGCTGCGTGGCGGCGAGGCGGCGCTGGAAGTGGGGACCGGCTCGGGATATCTGAGCGCCTGCATGGCGGCACTGGGCGCCCGCGTGCGCAGCATCGAGCTGCATGAGGAACTGGCAACCCAGGCGCGCAGCAATCTGCGGTCCGCCGGATTCGTCGAGGTTGAAGTCTTGCAGGCCGATGGCATGACACTCGCCGGGGCAGCCAGTTTCGACTGCGTGGTGCTGACCGCATCGTTGCCGATCTGGCAGCCACGATTCGCAGACCTGCTGCGCGATGGCGGCCGCCTGTTCACCGTTGTCGGCGCGGGCGTGATGATGGAGGCGTTGCTGATCCAGAAGCTTGGCAACACCCTGCAACGTCGGGTGCTGTTCGAAACCTCGCTGGAAGCGCTGGAAAATGCGCCGCGCCCGCCGGCTTTCGAGTTTTGAGGCAATGGCGCCACAAACCAGCGTCATGCGGTTGAAACAGTTGCTGGATTCGGGCGCCGACTTCTGCCTGCTCGATGTCCGGGAACCATGGGAAACAGCGCTGGCGGCCTTTCCCCGCAGCCTCAACATGCCCCTCAATGAAATTCCGCGACGCTTGAAGGAACTTGACGCAGCTTCGGTGATCATTGTCGCGTGCAAGGTCGGCGGCCGCAGCCAGTTGGCTGCCAATTTTTTGTTGTCGCAGGGCTTTGACAGGGTTTCCAATCTGCAGGGCGGCATCGATGCCTGGTCGCGCGAGATAGATCCCTCGGTTCCTGCATACTGAAATCAATCGACCCAAGCTATTAAATTGGACGGATATCGCATGAAGCGTTACTCGATGATTGCCCTCGCCTGTGCCGCTGCGATACAGGTCAGCCATGCTGAAGATCTGGCAACGGTTTATGACAGGGCGTTACTGGCCGACCCGACGATGCAGCAGGCCGAAGCGCGCCGTCTGGCGCAGCGCGAAACCAAGACCCAGGCATTGCTGGCGCTGATGCCGCTGAATGCGCAGGCCAGCAAGAACTGGAGCGGCGTGCAGGGCGGCAACACCATTACCAATCCGGCGCTGGCGACTCTGGGGTTGAACGTCAACCTGTTTTCATGGAACAGCTGGGTCAACCTGAAGTCGGCCAACGCCACCGTGGCGCAGGCGGAGGCCAACTTCATGGCCTCGCAGCAGGACCTGATCTCGCGCGTCACGCAGCGCTACTTCGCCGTGCTGAGCGCCGAGGATCAGCTGGCCGCGCAGGAATCCGGCCTGCAGTCGGCGGCACGCCAGCTCGAGCAGGCTGAACGCCGCTTCGAAGTCGGCCTGATTGCCGTCACCGACGTGCAGATTGCGCGCGCATCGCGGGACAGCAGTTCGGCCAATGTCATTGCGGCACGCCGCACGCTGGCCAGCGCACACGAGCAGCTGCGCGCGATTACCGGTGAAAAATACGAACGTCTGGCGGCGCCGCGCGCCGACATGCCGCTGCGCGTGCCCGATCCCTCCAGCGAAGACGCCTGGGTGGCCGCGGCGCTGGAACAGAATCTCGCCCTGACGGCCAGCCGCCTGTCCGCCGAGATAGCCCACGACAGTTATCTGTCGGCGTTTGGCGGGCACGTGCCGAACATCACCCTGGGCGCGCAGCGCAACTGGGCGCTGCAGGACAGCACCAGCCCCAACACCAACAACGTCAACGTTAATGACGTCACCTGGTCCGCAGGCGTGACGGTGCCGCTGTTCACCGCCGGCGCCACCTCGTCGCGGGTGCGGGCCGCGAAGTACAACTGGCAGGCCGCGAATGCCGGCTTCGAAACCGCGCGCCGTTTGACCGAGCAGCAGGCGCGGGACGCCTACCAGGGCGCGGTCAGTCAGATTGCGCAGGTCGAGGCACTGCGCCAGGCGGTGGAATCCAGCCAGGTGTCATTGCAGGCCACCGAGGCGGGCTACGACGTGGGCACCAAGACGGCCCTCGACGTGCTGGCGGCACGCCAGCAGCTGGTGCAGGCCCAGACACAGTACGCCCAGGCCAAGTACGGTTACCTGAACAACATGGTGGCATTGCGTCTTGCCGCCGGCACCCTGGATCGCAACATCATCATGATCATCAATGGCTGGCTGACCGAGACCCCGCCCGCGGCTCCGGCCACCGCGCCGGTTGCACCGCCGCCCGCACCCTGATCGCCCGCTGGATCACCGCCGCTTCAGCGGCGATCCAGCATTTCATCCAGCTGCTGCGACACGCGTTGCAGCGCGCCGCGGTTGGCCTCGACCACCGCGCTGCCGGCGGCACCGAGGCGACGCCGGGCTTCGTCATCAACCATCAGTTCCGCGACGGCCTGTGCCAGTCCGTCGGCATCCGGGACGATGCGCAGACCACCCTGCCCGTGCAGCGCGCGCGCTATATCGGGGGCGTTGAACAGATGCGGGCCGCACAGCGTGGCCACCCCCAATGCTGCGGGTTCGAGCAGATTGTGCCCGCCCACCGGCACCAGCGTGCCGCCGACAAAGGCCAGGTCAGCGGCCGCATAGAAATCACCCAGCTCGCCCAGCGTATCCAGCAGCAGCACTTCGACACCGGCGTCGGCACGGGCCTCAGTGACTGCGGCGCTGCGTCGCTGGTAATTCACGCCGTGATCCGCAAGCAGGGTCGCCACTTCGCCGAACCGCGGCGCATGCCGTGGCGCCAACACCAGCAGTTCGCCGTGGCGCAGCCGCCGGTGCGCGGCCAGCGCCGCCTCTTCCTCGCCGGCATGCGTGCTGCCGGCGACCCAGACGCGACGATCGCCGGCGTAGTGCTGGCGGAGTGCAGCGCCGCGCGCGCGTTGTTCCGGAGCGGGGACGCGATCGAATTTCAGGTTGCCGCTGACGCGGATGTGCGAGGCCGGCAGGCCCAGTTCGCGGAACCGTGCGGCGTCGGCGTCGCTCTGCGCTGCCACCTGCGCCGTGTGCAGCGATTGCACCGGCACCAGGCCGCCGAAGCGACGCAGGCGTCGCAGCGTGCGCGCTGACATCCGCGCGCTGGCGAACAGCACCGGCAACTCCGCGCTGGCGCATTCGTGCAGCAGATTGGGCCAGATCTCGGTTTCAAGAATCACCAGCGCGCTCGGCCGCGTGGCGCGCAGCACGCGCCGGATGGCCGCCGGATAATCGTACGGGGCGTAGCACACCGCGGCGTCGGGATTGACCTGGCGGGCCCGTTCGCGGCCGGCCGGCGTGGCGCTGGTGATCAGCAGCCGGTGCTGCGGATACTGCCGCCGCAGCCGCTCGAGCAGTGGCAGGGCGGCCTGCACCTCGCCCATCGAAACAGCATGGATCCAGATGCTACGCGGCAGTTGCGGGTAGCCGCGGCCAAATCGCTGACGCCAGCCGCGCCAGTAGTTGCGTTCGCGCAAACCCCGCCACCACACCAGCAACGTCGCCGCCGGCAGCAGCAACAACAGCAGCGCCGTATAGAGCCGCCGCATCAGCCCGACCGCAATGATTCAGGCCGCGGCATCAAGCTGCGCGGCTTCGGCGAAGTAACCATCGAGCAGCGAAGACCAGTCCGCTTCGCCAAAGCGATCGTCCGGCAGCGCCAGCGTCACCTTCTGCAGCGAGCGATACAGCCGCGCCAGGTTGGCATCGGTCCACATGCCCGGCGCGCGCAGCCGGGCGCGGTCGAAATCGATGACCCACACCTGCGCCGCGGCATCGAACAGAATGTTGTGCGCATTCAGATCGGCATGACACACGCCGGCCGCATGAAAGCGACGCAGGCAGCGCCCAACCGACACCCACAGACTGATCGACAGCGGCGCCTGCAGCAGCCGCGCCGCCATCGAGGTGGTGCCGGGGATCTGCTGCATCAGCAGGTCCGCGGTGTAGCTGCGTCCCTGCAGCAGATAACGGGCCGCGAGGGGTTCCGGCACCGGCAGGCCACGGCGCTGCATCAGGTACAGCAGATGCCATTCGACGAAGGAGCGGGTCTCGGAAGCCCCGCGCCACCAGTAACGGTCGCCGGTGATGCGCGCGGCCAGGCCCCCGCGCCGATAGTGCCGCAACACCATGCAGCGGCCATCCGCTTCGATGAAGCTGGCCCCGCCGCGCCCCGCGTCCGCAGCCCTGACGGTGCCGCGCTGTTGCCAGAAACCGCGATCCAGCCAGCGGCCATCGGCATTGCCGGCGCGGGAGGCGTCATATAGCATCGCGCCGCCTTTGATCGGCAGCACCCGCACCTCGGGACCCGTGGGCCAATGTCTGGAAATGTTCACCACGTCTCCGATCCGCTGATCGCGAGCTTCCGGCAGCCGCCACGGCAGGTCTGCCTGCTGAGGCTGTCCGCCATTGGCGATACCTGCCATGTCGTGCCGCTGCTGCGCGCCCTGCAGCGCGCCTGGCCGGATACCCGTTTCACCTGGATCATCGGTCGCATCGAAGCGCGCCTCATGGGCGTGTTGCTGCCTGAGATCGAGTTTATCACCGTCGACAAGCGCAGCTTTCGCGGCGCCGCCTCCGGCCTGCGCCAGGCGCTGAAGGGACGACACTTCGATCTGTTGCTGCATCTGCAGACCTCATTGCGCAGCAGCCTGTATTCGCGACTGGTATCGGCGCCGGTTCGGCTGGGTTACGACCGGTCGCGCGGACGTGAAATGCAGTGGCTGTTCACCAATGCGCGGCTGGCACCGCATGCCCCCTGCCATGCGCTGGAGAGCTACATGGATTTCGCGGCAGCGCTGGGCATCGAGGACCGGCACCTGGCCTGGGACCTGCCGATCCCGGCCGCGGCGCGCGCCTGGGCCACGGAGCGCATCCCCGAGGGCACTCGCGCGCTATTGGTCAGCCCCTGCTCCAGCCATCGCGTGCGCAGCTGGAGCGTCGAGCGCTATGCCGCCGTCATCGATCATGCCGTGCGCCGTCATGGCATGCAGGCCGTGATCTGCGGCGCGCCCAACGACTACGAACGCGGCTATGGCGCGGCCATCGAGGGCGCCGCGCAGGTACCGGTCACCAACCTCGTTGGCCAGGACACGCTGCCGCAGCTGCTGGCGCTGCTGGAACGCGCCACCGTGCTGCTGTCGCCCGATGCCGGTCCGGCGCACATGGCCACCATGGTGAACACGCCGGTGATCGGTCTGTATGGCTGCACACGTCTGCAGCGCACCGGGCCTTATCTGTCGCAGCACTGGTGTGTGGACCGCTTCGACGCCGCGGCGCGCCGCTTCAAGGGGCGCAGTGCCGCCGAGTTGCGCTGGACCGAGGATGTGGAAGTGCCAGGCGCCATGGACCTGATCGAAGTGACCGACGTGACCGGCAAGCTCGATGCGCTGCTAGCAGGCTAGAATCCCCGCATGGAAAATATCCTCGTTCCCATCTCGCCCGGCGAGCTGCTCGACAAGATCACCATCCTGCGCATCAAGGCCGCGCGCATGAGCGATCCCGCGAAAGTCGCCAACGTGAAGCACGAACTGCAACTGCTGGAGCAGACCTGGCGTCAGTCGGTTCCGGCCGGCGTGAATATCACCGCCGACGAACAGGCGCTCGAGAAGGTGAACGCCGAATTGTGGGTCATCGAAGACGAGATCCGCGACAGGGAATTGGCCAGGGCCTTCGACGCCCGCTTCATCGAGCTGGCGCGCGCGGTGTATGTCACCAATGACGAACGCGCCGCGATCAAGAGACGCATCAATCAGGCGCTGGGCTCAGCGCTGGTCGAAGAGAAATCGTACCGGCCGTACCGGTAGCTCGTTTCCCAAAAGTCGAATCTGCGGGTGGATCTGAATATTTCGCAATAATTGGCCGGCGATTCGAAAAGGCGCAAACTATGTCGAGCCTGGGCGATGCCCGGGATACAGGGGAGAATACGGATGAATTTCGTCAAAACCGCCATGTTCGCGATGGTTGCGCTCGCCGGCGGAACTGCCTTTGCCCATCACTCCATTACCGGGCAATTCGACGTATCCAAAGAGTTGAAGCTCACTGGAACGGTGTCGAAGGTGGAGTGGATCAATCCACACATCATCGTTCACATCGATGTCAAGGATGCAGCGGGCAAGGTCAATACGTGGCAGCTCGAGTCCGTGCCGGTGGCCTTTGCGCGCAAGGCGGGCCTTACCAAGGAAAGGCTGATGGCCGTCAATCAGGTGGTCACGATGACGTGCTACCCGGCCCGCGACGGCACTGCACATCTGGGCGTCCTGTTCAGGATCGACTATCCAGACGGGACGTTCTTTACGATGGTTCCACAGCAAACGCGCGGCTAGACGCGCCACATCGCATTGGAAATTGCTTCCTGGAGAGATCATGAAGATTCAGTCAGCCAAAGTTCTCCTCTGCGGCGCGGCGATAGCTGCGCTCTCCGTTGTTTCCACCGCAAGCGCTCAATCAACGCCGGCGGCCCAACCTTCGCGGGCGGGAGCTGCCGCCAGCGCTTCGCCCCGGCTGCCGGATGGTCATCCGGACTTGAACGGCACCTGGGACAACGGATCGGGTCTCGACTTCCTGACGCCGACGAAGTACCCCGATGGATCGATCTGCATCATGTGCCCGCCGGCAAGGCCAGCGGGAACGGCCGCTGCAGCTCCGCCAGCAGCGCCCCCCGCAATGCTGAAGCCGGATCGGCCGAAGTACAAACCGCAGTTTGAAGCCAAGGTGAAAGATCTCGACGCCCGCCAGGTGCAGACGGATCCCGCGCTTCGTTGCAAGAATCCGGGTCTGCCGCGCATCGGTCCGCCGGACAAGATTGTGCAGATTCGTGGCCAGGTGGTCTTTATTTACGACGACCTGTCAGGCAGCTTCTTCCGTGTCATCCCGACAGATGGTCGTCCGCATCGCACCGATGTGGAAGCAAGCTATCTCGGCGATTCGGTGGGGCGATGGGATGGCGATGTGCTCGTCATCGAGGCCACCAACTTCATCGACGAAGACAAGTGGCTGAGTGATGACGGCACGTTCCATACCGCAGGGCTGAAGGTGACGGAGCGCCTGCGCCGTTCAGGAGATCGAATTGAGTACACCGCCGTGGCCGAAGATCCAGCGGTGCTTGCCGAACCGTGGAAACTGCGTCCTCGAGTCTTGCAACTTTCCAGCACCGAGCTCGTCGAGTCTGCTCCCTGCAAGGAAACCTCGCTCTCCCATGTTGTGGATGGTACGCATCACGATAATCCCCGCTGATGCCCCGTTGCTGCCCGACGAAAAAGCCCCGCAATGCGGGGCTTTTTTGTCGCGACAGTGTCGGGTGATCGCCTCTAGGACTTCAGCGTGTACTCGGCCCCGCAGTAGCCGCACTTGGCCCAGCCGGTCTCTTCGATGGCCAGGAACACTCGCGGATGCGAGTTCCACAGCATCATCGCGGGTGAGGGACAGGCCAGCGGCAGGTCGCGGGCGGTGACTTCGTACTGGTTCTGCGCATTGGCCTGCTGCGCTTTGCTGGTTTCAGACATGCAGGAATTATAGCGGCTGCGATGGCATTGTCTGGTCCCAGATGCCGGTGACCGCGGCGCGTTCGGCGGCCAGCTCGGCAGCCGGCAGCACCGCGTCGCTGTCATCCAGCGAACGGTGGTGGATGGTTTCTCGATAGCGGCGGTAGGCGGCGGTCAGCACATCGATGGTGGCCTGCGGCACCAGGTCGGCCGAGGCCACCGATTCCAGCTGCCGGATGGTGTCCGAAAACAGGGCCACCGGCGGGTAGTCGCCGGCCCAGCGCAGCGCCCAGTACTGCGCCAGGAACTCGATATCGGCGATGCCGCCGGCATCCTTCTTCAGGTTGAATTTTTCCGGATCGGCCTGCCCCAGCTCGGCGCGCACGCGCTCGCGCATTTCGCGAACATCGGTCTGCAGCGTGTCGCGATGCACGTCGCGGCACAGCGCCAGCGAGCGCACCTGTTCAAATTGCTGGCGCAGCACGGCGTCGCCAGCCACGGCGCGGGCATGCAGCAAGGACTGATGCTCCCAGGTCCAGGCCTCTTCGCGCTGGTAAGTGGCAAAGGCGTCGATCTGCGTGATCAGCATGCCGCCCTTGCCGCTGGGCCGCAGCCGCATATCCACCTCGTACAGCCGGCCCGCGGCCGAATGCACCGACAGCAGATGCACCAGTCGCTGCACGAAGCGCACGAAGAACACCTGGTTGTCGATGGAACGCGCGCCCTCGGTGTTCTGTGCCGCGCCGGTGGAATCGTGCAGGAACACCAGATCCAGATCCGAGCTGTAGCCCAGTTCCATGCCGCCCAGCTTGCCGTAGCCCACGGCGCAGATGCGCACGGCTCGCCGCGCCGCGCCCTCGCCACACATCGGCATGCCCAGCTGGGCGGTCAGCGTGCGCCAGGTCAGCGCCAGCGTCTGTTCGAGGATCAGCTCGGCCACATCGGTGAGGCGATCGCTGACCTGCATCACCGGCAGCAGGCCGGTGAGGTCGGCCACAGCGATGCGGAACAGGGCCGCGCGCTGGAAGTGGCGCAGCTGTTCGACCTGTCGCTCCTCGTCGTCGGCCACGCCTTCGAGGCGCTGACACAGTTCGGCCTCCAGGCTGGCGCGATCCGGCAGCTGTTCCAGCAGTCGTGTGTCGATCAGTTCGTCCAGCAACAATGGATGCGCGGCGATCTGCGCCACCAGGAACTCGCCCTGCGCGGCCAATTCCACCAGTCGGCGGCGTGCACTGGCATTGACCAGCAGCAACGAAAAATACGCCGAGCGACCGCCGATGGCCTCGATGATGCGCAGCAGCCGGCGCATCACCAGCACCGGCTGCTGCAACGTCGTGGCGTCGGTCAGCAACGCCGGCAGCAACTCGGCCAGACGACGCCGGCCCACCTCATCGAGCCGGCGCAGCAATACCGAGTTGCGCAGATCCAGCAGCATCTGCGCCAGCTCCTCATCAGCTGGCAGCTGCTGCGCGGCCAGCCGCGCCTGCAGCGTGGCCACGTCGGGTTCGCCATCCCACAACGGCCCCAGCCGGCCGGCGATCAGGGCCGTCTGCGCGGCATCGCCACCGCTGATCAGCGCGGCGAAATGTTCGCTGACCCGGCGGCGATGCTGACCCAGCGCCACGAGCAGCGCGGGCCAATCCGCCGCACCCATGGCCGCGGCGATGCGTGCCTGCAGCGATTCATCGGCAGGCAGCGTGTGAGTCTGGCGGTCATCCAGCATCTGCAAGCGGTTCTCGAGCCGTCGCAGATACTCGTAGGCGCTGCCCAGTTCCGCGGCCATGGCGGCCGGCAACTGCTTGCTGCCCACCAGCAGCGGCAGCGTGTGCAGCAGTGACGGGCTCTGCAGCCGCGGGTCCTGCCCGCCGCGGATCAGCTGGAAGGCCTGCACGATGAATTCGATCTCGCGGATGCCGCCGGGACCCAGCTTGATGTTGTCGTGCAGCTCGCGGCGCGCCACCTCGCGTTCGATCAGCGCTTTCATTTCGCGCAGCGATTCGAACACGCCGAAATCCAGATAACGCCGATAGACGAAGGGCCGCACCGAATCGCGGAACAACGCTTCGTAGGCCGGCACGCCGGTGACGGCACGCGCCTTGATCCAGGCATAGCGCTCCCAGTCGCGGCCATGCCGCTCCAGGTAATCCTCGAATGCAGCAAAGCTGCTCGCCAGCGAGCCGCTGTCGCCGAACGGGCGCAGCCGCATGTCGACGCGATACACGAAGCCTTCGGCGGTGTTCTGGTCCAGATAGCGGATCAGCAGCTGGCCGAGACGGGTGAAGAACTCCTCGTTGCTGAGCGGACGCGCGCCATCGGTCTCGCCGTGTTCCTGGAACAGGAACACCAGGTCGATGTCGGAGGAGAAATTCAATTCGCCGCCGCCCAGCTTGCCCATGGCGATGATCACCAGTGGCTGCGCCACGCCGTCGGCCGTGCGCGGCACGCCATGGCGTTTTTCGAGCACGCTCCAGGCCACCTCATGCGCGGTGCGGACGGCCGCATCGGCCGCGGTGCTGAGTTCGTGCAATGTCCCAGGCAGCGCTGCCAGGCCGGCCAGGTCGCGCCAGGCAATACGCGCCAGTTCGTTGCGACGCCAGTGGCGCAGCGCCGCCATGAATTCGGCTTCCTCGCCTGCCACCGGCGGCGGGACGGGTGGCGCATCGCGATCCAGCAACCGTGGCAGCAACGACTCATCGGCCAAGACCGCGCCCAGCACGAAGTCGCTGGCGGCAAATACCTGAATTGCTTCAGTAAATTGCAGGGCAGGGAGCGTCTTCAGCAACGCGGTTGCCTGTGGCGCACGCTCGCTCAGCGTGGCCAGCGCCCGCTGGCCGGCATCCGTCATACGGGCAGTACCGACACGCCCACGTCCAGTGAGTGCGTGCCGCCGCCCAGCAGCACCCCGCGCAGCGGCGACACGTCGCCGAAGTCGCGGCCCCAGGCCAGCACCACGTGCTCGCGGTCCACCCGCAGATTGTTGGTGGGGTCGAGTTCGATCCAGCCGAAGGGCGGCGCATACACCGCCACCCAGGCATGCGAGGCATCGGCGCCGAGATGCTCGGGTCCTTCCTCGCCATGTGCCGTGTGCAGATAGCCGCTGACGTAACGCGCCGACAGTCCCAGCGAGCGCAGGCAGGCAATCATGAAATGCGCATAGTCCTGGCAGACGCCGCGCCGCTGCGCCAGCACTTCCAGCAATGAAATGCCGATGTGCGTGGCGCCCGACTCGTAGTCGAACTCACGGTGGATCTTGTTCATCAACGCCCGTGAGCCTGCCAGCACCGGCGTGCCGGGCGGGAAGCAGTCGCTGGCATACAGTTCGAACAGCCGCTTGATCGCCACGAACGGCGATTGCGCGCGATAGCGTGCCGCCTCCAGCCATTCGGGCTTGATGGGTTCGCTGGTGTAGTGCAGCCCGTCGCGCACCTGCTCCCAGGGCAGCGTCGCCATCTCCTCGACCACGGGTCTGGGCAACAGCTCGACGCGCATGCGCGCCGTGACTTCCAGGTTCTGGTGCGGCCGGTCCAGCTCCAGCCGCGTGGCGTGATTGCCGAAGGCATCGACCAGGTTGCTGCGCTGGGCCGCTGGCCACACGTCGATGGCCTGCTCCAGACAACGCTGCGTGGCGGTCTCGCGCGGCTTCAGGTGCAGCAGATGCTGGGCATGCGCGACGCTCCCGGCATAGGCATACACCGTCTGATGGCGCACCTGGTAACGCACGGCGCCGCTCATGTGGCTACCACGCGCAGGTCGCGTCCCACATGCGAGAAATGACGCATGGTGAGGCGATCGGCCAGCTGTTCGGCGGCATCCGACAGTTTCTGCAGGCACTGGCGCAGTTCGGTCACGCCCGATTCTTCCAGTCGGTCCGGGTCGCACCGGCGCAGCTCGGCCACCGCCTGCTGGAACAACTGATCCAGCTCGCCTTCGTGCCGCACCGACAGGTCACGCAGCGTGCGGCCGATCTTGTGCCACTGGAAAGCCAGCGCGCGCGGATTGCCGGGTTCATCGATCAGCAGCTGCATCACCGGCCCCAGTTGCGGCGCCGCCACGTAGCGGGTGCGGTAGGTGATGCTGCTGCTGCAGACCTCCAGCAGCCAGCCCAGCGAAGCGCGCAGCGCCGCCGGCTCGGCATCCAGCGCGCCGGCCAGCAGCTGCGACAGGTAGTGCACGCGTTCCAGGCGCCGGCCCAGCATCAACATGCGCCAGCCGTCATCCTGCGTCATGTCATCCAGGGCGAAACCACTCAGCGAGGTCAGCGACACCAGCAGGCGATCCAGCATTTCCACCGGTTCGGAACGGCTTTGCCCGGCTTCGTGAAACTGGCGCTGCATCAGGCTGATCGAGCGCCAGTGTGCGGCGGACAGTCGGCTGCGCGCCTGCGTGGCGGCCCAGCCGAAGCGCCCGAGGTCGGCGGCCAGGCCCAGCTCCAGCTTCTCGTCGTACAGGCTGATACCGGCATCGCTGTCCGGATCCAGCACGCCGAACTCGTCGCAGGTGGCCAGCGCCACGCGCCAGACACGCCGGTCCGTGCGCACTGCCAGCGTGGCACGCAGCAGCCGCGCCTTGTCTTCGCAGCGTTCGGAATAACGGCCCAGCCAGTACAGGTTCTCGACCAGCTGCGAGGGCAGATCGGTATGCCGCGCAATGCGTACGGCCGGCGTGGGCTGCTCCAATGGCAGGGCATTCTGCGGATCGGTCAGCACCCAGACATCCTTGCTGCCGCCACCGCGCTGGCTGGAGACGATGTCGCGCACACCTTCGGCCGCGATGCGTGCCAGTCCGCCCGGCAGCACGCGATAACCCTGCGGCGTCCACACTGCGTACACGCGCAGGCTCAGCGCACGCGGCGCCAGCCGCACGCGCGTGCCGGCGCGCCAGGCCGGCGCGTGCGAGAACAGCAGCCGTTCCTGCGCCACATAGGCATAGGGGCGCGCGCGCAGCCGCAACCGCAATGCATTGCGTTCCTCGGTGGACAGGTGCCGGCCGAAAGCTGGCTCGAAGCTCTGGTTCGGAAAGGTGGTCTTGATCACCAGCCGGTCCAGATTCTCCAGCACATAGTCCAGCGCCGGGCGTTCCCCGCACCACCAGGTGGCCACCGAGGGCATCAGCAGCGGCGTGCCCAGCAGCGCCTTGGCCGCACCCGGCAGAAAGCCCTGCCAGGCCGGAGACTCCAGCACCCCGCTGCCCAGCGCATTGGCCAGCGCCACCTTGCCGGCGCGCACCGCACCCAACAGGCCCGGTACGCCCAGTTCCGAATCGGCACGCAGCTCCAGCGGATCGCAGTAGTCGTCGTCCACCCGGCGCAGGATGGCGTGCACGCGCCGCAGGCCCGCAAAGGTTTTCAGATAGACCACATCGGCGCGCACCGTCAGGTCCGGGCCCTGCACCAGCGGCATGCCCAGCTGGCGCGCCAGATAAGCATGCTCGAAATAGGTTTCATTGAACGGGCCCGGGGTCAGCACCACGGCCAGCGATGCATCGTCATCGGCCAGATCGGCGAGACTTTCGTGCATGGCGGTGGGAAAGCCCGCCAGAGAACGCACGCCCAGGTCGTTGATCAGGCCGGGATAGACACGCGAAACGATCTGGCGATTCTCCAGCGCATAGCCCAGTCCCGACGGGCTCTGCGTGCGATCGCCCAACACCCACCAGCGCCCGTCCGGCGCGCGCGCGATGTCCACCGCGTGCACATGCAGCCACACATCGCGCATGGGCCGCAGGCCGCAGGCCGACCACAGGAAATTGGGATGACCGAAAGGGATCTCGGCCGGCAGCACACCGCTGGAGAGCAGCCGCTGCGGTCCATACAGGTCCTGCAGCACGGCATTCAGCAGCTGAGTGCGCTGCACGACGCCGGCCTCGATGTCGCGCCACTCGGCGGCGCTCAGCAGCAGTGGCAGCGGATCGAGCTGCCAGGGCCGGTCGCGGCCCTGCGGATCGGCGTAGACGTTGTAGGTGACGCCGTTCTCGACCACCAGGCGGCGCGCCAGCTCGACGCCGCGACGCACGCCATCCATGCCGCCGGTGGACAGGTGCTCGACCAGCCGCTGCCAATGCGGCCTTACCGCACCGTTGCCGTCCAGCAGTTCGTCGAAGCGCTGGGCACTGCCCGCGTAATGCTCAAGAGGATCGGCGACCATCGGCCTTCAGTGCTATGGGATATCGCGGCGTCGCAAATCCAGAGTAAACGGAAAATCGGGATTCGTCGATTCCGGAGCCGCCGTGATCGCCTCCTGCGTGTGCCCGAACCTGAAGAAGCGCGCCAGCCGGCGGCTCTCGGCCTCGAAGGAATTGACCGGGAAGGTGGCGTGGCTGCGACCGCCCGGATGTGTGACGTGGTACTGGCAACCACCCAGCGAGCGATTGAGCCAGGTGTCCACCAGGTCGAATGTCAGTGGCGCATCCACGGCGATGCCCGGATGCAGCGCCGAGGCCGGACGCCAGGCGCGGTAGCGCACGCCGGCGACGAATTCGCCCACATTGCCGGTGGGCCGCAGCGGCACGCGCCGGCCATTGCAGGCCAGTGCATAGCGATCCGGCGCCAGCCCGCTGATCTTCACCTGCAGGCGCTCCACCGAGGAATCGACATAGCGCACGGCACCGCCGGCGGCGCCCTCCTCGCCCATCACATGCCAGGGCTCCAGCGCCTGACGCAGTTCCAGTTCGCTGCCCCACAGCGAATAATCGCCGTACTTCGGAAAGCGGAACTCGAAGTGCGGCGCGAACCACTCGGGCTGCAGCGCAAAACCCGCCTGCTGCTGCTCGGCGAGCACTTCGCGGAAATCCCGTTCGATGAAGTAAGGCAGCATGAAGCGGTCATGCAACTCGGTGCCCCAGCGCGCCAGCCTCGCCGGCTGATAGGGCTGGCGCCAGAAGCGCGCGATCAGCGAGCGCAGCAGCAACTGCTGCGTCAGGCTCATCTGCGGATGCGGCGGCATCTCGAAGGCGCGCAATTCCAGCAGGCCGAGCCTGCCGGTGCTGCCATCCGGAGAGAACAGCTTGTCGATGCAGAACTCGGCGCGATGCGTATTGCCGGTGACATCGATCAGCAGGTTGCGCAGCGTGCGATCGACGAACCAGGGCTGCACCGCCGGTCCCGCCGATTGCAGCTGGCGCAGCGCGAGCTCCAGCTCATACAGCGAATCGTTGCGGGCCTCATCGACGCGCGGCGCCTGCGAGGTGGGTCCGATGAACAGGCCGGAGAACAGATAGGACAGCGACGGATGGTTGTGCCAGTAGGCCAGCAGGCTGCCCAGCAGATCGGGCCGGCGCAGGAAGGGCGAATCGCCGGGCGTGGCGCCACCGAGCACGAAGTGATTGCCGCCGCCGGTGCCGGTATGGCGGCCGTCGAGCATGAACTTTTCGGCCGACAACCGTGTTTCGCGCGCCGTCTGATACAGATGCGTGGTGCGATCGACCAGCTGGGGCCAGTTTTCAGACGGATGGATGTTGACTTCGATGACGCCGGGGTCGGGCGTCACGCGGAAACAGTTGAGCCGAGCGTCCTTGGGCGGCTCATAGCCTTCCAGCAACACCGGCAGTTTCAGGTCCGCAGCGGTGGCTTCGATGGCAGTCACCAGTTCCAGGTAATCCTCGGCGCGCTGCAGCGGCGGCATGAACAGGTACAGCACGCCATGGCGCGGCTCGGCGCACAGCGCGCTGCGCGTGATCCAGTGTGCGGATTCGCCCGGCAGCGGCGCCCGCTCGGCGGGCGCAACGGTTGGACGCGGCGCGGCCGCCGACGGAATGGGTGGCAGTGCCGGCAGCGGCAGCATGGGATCGGGCCCATGCACATAGGGGAAGTCGCTTGCCGAGGTCCACGGCTGCGAATCCAGCGGCAGGCGATAGCCCAGCGGCGAATCGCCTGGAATCAGGTAGCACTGTTCCGTGCGCAGGAACCACGAACCACTCTGCCAGCGCAGTCCGTCCGGCGCGCGCGCCAGAGGCAGCACGTGGCCCACCACGTGGCCGAGACCCTGCGTGAACACGCGCATCAGTCGTTCGCGTTCCTGCGCGTCGTCGAGTCGCGCATCCAGCGGATCGACATTGCCCGGCAAGCGTCGCTCGCGCCACAGATAGTAGTAGGCGTCCTCATGGGCGGCGAACACGCCCTCGTCGTCGACGGCGAGGCGCGCGGCCACGCCCTGCAGGAATTGCTGCGCCCGCCCGGCATCCGCACCATAGTCACGGCTTTCGTCGGCCAGCAGTGCGCTGTCCTGCCAGATCGGCAGGCCATCACGACGCCAGAAGCAGTTCAGCGACCAGCGGGGCAGTTGCTCGCCGGGATACCACTTGCCCTGTCCGAAGTGCACCAGGCCCTGTGGTGCATGCTGATTGCGCAGGCGGTGATACAGCTCGGCGGCCAGGCGTCGCTTGTCCGGCCCCATGGCGGTGGTGTTCCACTCGGCGCCATCGGGATCATCGCTGGAAACAAAGGTGGGCTCGCCGCCCATCGTGAGGCGCACATCGCCAGCCTCGAGCTCGAGATCAATCTCCTCGCCCAGTGCCTCGATCTGCTGCCACTGAACTTCGGTGTACGGCCTGGTGACCCGCGGCGCTTCCCAGATGCGCTCCACCTGCATGTGATGTTCGAACTCGACCTTGCTTTCATCGACGGCGCCGCTGATGGGCGCGGCGGAAGCAGGCTCCGGCGTACAGGCCAGCGGAATATGGCCTTCGCCGGCCATCAGCCCCGAGGTGGGATCGAGCCCGATCCAGCCGGCACCCGGCAGATACACCTCGCACCAGGCGTGCAGATCGGTGAAGTCGGCTTCGGGACCCGAGGGCCCATCCAGCGATTTCACATCAGGCACCAGCTGGACCAGATAGCCGGAGACAAAGCGTGCTGCCAGCCCCAGATGCCGCAGCAGCTGCACCAGCAACCAGGCCGAATCGCGGCAGGAACCCGACTGCAATTGCAGCGTCTGCTCGGGCGTCTGCACGCCAGGTTCCATGCGGATCAGATAGCGGATGTCGGCCGCGAGACTTTGATTGAGAGCCACCAGATAATCGATCGTGCGCTGCTTGCGGCCGGCAAAGCGGCGCAGATAGGCCGTGAACTTCGGTGTCAGCGGCTGCTTGACCAGCAGGTAGGATGCCAGCTCGCGCACCTCCTCCACGCTGTAGCGGAACGGCACCTGTTCCGCGTAGGGCGTCAGAAAAAAATCGAAGGGATTGAGCACCGCCATCTCGGCGACCAGCGTCACTTCGACGCGCAGCTCGCGGGTCGGCTCCGGAAACACCAGGCGCGCCAGATAGTTCGACTGCGGATCCTGCTGCCAGTTGATGAAGTGCTGCGCCGGGGTCACCTGCAATGAATAGGACAGGATGCGCGTACGGCAATGCGGCGCCGGTCGCAGCCGCACTTGCTGGGGACCGAGCATTACGCTGCGGTCGTAGCGATAACTGGTGAGATGTTTGAGCGCAACGTGAATGGACACTCGGAACCCTCTGCAATTTCCGGGCAGGCCAGCCATGATGCACGCTGGCGGCCCGCAATGGGCCGATTGCCCTGTCACTGCGCGGCAGCCCTGCCGGTCCGCACCAAAAAAAAGCCCCGCATAGCGGGGCTTAAAGTATCGCGCGGAAACGGGGGGGTCTTGTTCCGCGACGCTCGGGAAGAACCGGACTGACGTCCGTCTCTACCCATGGGACGTATGATAGCGAAATCGAACCGTTTGTAAAGTTAACTGTTCGATACATGCTCATTACCCGCGCGTATGTTTCAGTCGCATGACTGCGACAGGTCGGGGTGCGGGCCGGGAAGGTATCTGGCAGCATCAGACCCACGAGCTGCAGCATTGGTTCACGGGAGCACCATGAAAGGACCGTATCTGGCTGGGGCCATTGCACTTTTTGGCCTGTGCTCCCTCGCTTCCAGCAGCAGCCGCGCGCCGGAAGCGAGCCGCGAGGCGGAGTTCGAGTTCGCCCGGCTGATTTACCAGGACTCGGGTTACGGTGGGGGCCGTGGGCGAGGCAGCTGGACTGTTGACATGCCCGACGCTGAAATCCACCTGCTGGGCGGAATCCGCCGACTGACCCGCATCAATGCCGCGACCGAGGGCGAGGTCGTGGCGGCCACCGACGAGGACCTGTTCGAGTACCCCTTCCTGTACGCCGTGGAGGTGGGCCACTGGTACCTGAGCGATGAGGAAGCGGCGCGGCTGCGCGAGTACCTGCTGCGCGGCGGCTTCCTGATGGTGGACGACTTTCACGGTAGCCTTGAATGGGAAATATTCACGGAGTCCATGCGCCGGATTTTTCCGGACCGGCCCATCGTCGACCTGGCCGACACCAACGAAGTGTTTCACGTGCTCTATGACGTCGATCAGCGCACGCAGATCCCGAATATCGGCAACGCCATCCGCGGGCAGACGTGGGAAAAAGACGGTTACGATCCCTACTGGCGCGGCATTTACGACGACGCGGGCCGGCTGGTGGTCGCCATCAACTTCAACATGGACCTGGGCGACGCCTGGGAGCATGCCGACCACCCGCGGTATCCGGTGCGGTTGACCAACCTCGCCTACCACTTCGCCATCGATTACCTGCTGTACGCGATGACCCACTGAGACTAGTTGGACGGCGCGAGGGCGCGAGCCTGCAGTCGCCGCAGTGCCAGCAGGGCGACGACGCCGCCGCACATCACCAGCAACGCGATATAGCCAGCGTGGCGCGACTGCGCATACCGGATGCTGGAATAGAGCAGCCAGCCACAGGTGGCGACGAACAGCAACGGCAGCAGCGGATAGAGCGGCACACGGAAGGGGCGGGGCGTGCCCGGATCCTGTCGCCGCAGCACCAGCAGCGCAATGCCGCTCAGCATGAAAAACAGCCAGAAAACCGGAGCCGTGAATTCCACCAGCGCGGTGAATCCATCCTTCTGCAGCGCGCCGAACGCGATCAGGCCCAGCGCAATCAACGCCTGCAGCAGCAGGCCGGTCACGGGCGTATTGCCCGCCTCGCTCCAGCGCCCCAGTGGCTTGAGCAACGGCCAGTCGCGCGCCAGCGAATAATTGAGCCGCCCACCGACGATCATGGTCGAATTCATCGATGTCATTGCGCTGATCACCACCAGCGCGCCAATGAGCTGCGCGGCGGTCGATCCCATCAGGCGCTGCAGCACATCCACTCCCGCGGCTTCACTCGAGCGCAATCCGTCGAAGCCCAGGCCGTAACTGACGCCGACGACGAACAGCAGGTAGATCGTGGTGATCAGCGCGATCGAATACAGCAGCGTGCGGACGACCGCCCGCGGGCCACCGCGCACCTCGGCCGAGATGTAGGCGGCATCATTCCAGCCGCCATAGGTCAGCAACACGAACACCATCGCGGCGCCCAGGGCACCGGGGCTGCCGGCTGCGGCCGGAACCCCCGCTGCGGGCGCATCGCGCATCCCCAGCATCAGGCCCGCCACCGCGACGGCCACGACACCCCCCACCTCGAACACCGTCAGCAGATTTTGCAGGCGCGATGAGGTGCGCAGTCCGAGCAGATTGATGGCGGTCAGCGCCAGCACGGCCAGCGCGGCGTACACGGCAGCCGAATACTCGCCCAGCGGCAGGATGCGGGTCAGGTAATCACCGAGGATGAACCCGATCAGTGCAATCGAGCCGGTGGCAATCACCAGTGCCCGCGCCCAGGCAAACAGGAAGCTGACATTGCGACCGTAAGCGCGCGTCAGAAAGCCGTAGTCACCACCGGTGCCCGGATAAGCCGCCGCGAGTTCGGCATAGCTGAGGGCGCCGACCAGCGACAGGACGCCACCCAGCACCCATGCCGCGATCATCAGAGCCGGAGAACCAGCCGTCTGTGCCACCAGCGACGGGGTCTGGAAGATGCCGACGCCGACCACGATGCCCACCGTGATCATCATGGCGTCAAACACGCCCAGCAACGGGCGCGGTTGTGGAGGCATCAGCGCAGCGTGCCGATATAGTTAGCCGAACGTCCGGCGCGGGTCAACGTGGCCACAAGGCGTTCGCCTTCCATGCGTCCGGCAACACGCACCAGCTCGCCGTTGCGAGCGAATGCAAAACTGACGGCGGGGCCATTGATGCGCCCATCGGCCACCGGCGCGCCGGCCGCCGCGCCGCTGAGCTTCTGGAATTGCTGCACCAGTTGCAGATCAATGCTGTCGGTCCCTTCCTGCGCGCGCAGTACCCAGTTGCCTTCCAGCTTTGCCGGCACGATCCACAGGTAGGCCGATCCCTCCGGAAGCAGGGCGCGATCATCCGGTTCCCAGTCGTCCATCAGGAAGGAATGCGACAC
>Ga0190271_10000473_pt1 | contig 20342 bp, 19 predicted proteins | sample Popmic356T_FD_133747 | JGI IMG/M metagenome (GOLD analysis project Ga0190271, IMG submission 133747) | Populus adjacent soil microbial communities from riparian zone of Weber River, Utah, USA - 356 T | ecosystem: Environmental > Terrestrial > Soil > Riparian zone | place: USA: Utah | collected...
GACGGAATGGTCTTCGCGTCGATCGAGCATCCGCCCGTGCTCGGCGGGACGGTGAAGAGCGTCAACGACGCAGACACGCGCGCAGTAAAGGGTGTGCAGGAGACGGTCACGCTCGACACGTTCAAGCCGCCGCATCTCTTCCAGCCGCTCGGTGGCGTCGCTGTTATCGCGAACAACACGTGGGCAGCGTTGCAGGGCCGTCGAAAGCTCAAGATCGATTGGAACGACGGCGGCCACGGTGTGTTCGAGTCCGACGCGTTCAAAAAACAGTTGGTGCAGACCGTCAGTCAGCCTGCGAAGGTTGTGCGGAATCTCGGAAACGTGGACACCGAGTTCGCGAAGGGCGGCAAGGTTCTCGAGGCCACGTACTACACGCCGCTCGCCGCGCACGCGTCGATGGAGCCTCCGGCCGCCGTTGCCGAAGTGCGCGACGGCAAGGCGACGATCTGGGCACCAACGCAGAATCCACAGGCCGTGCAGGATGCGGTGGCGGCCGTGCTCGGCATCGACAAGAAGGACGTCATCTGCCACGTGACGTTGCTCGGTGGTGGCTTCGGTCGAAAGTCGAAGCCGGACTACGCAGCGGAAGCGGCCGTGCTCTCGCGCAAACTTGGCAAGCCCGTGAAGGTCATATGGACGCGGGAAGACGACATCAAGTTCGACTACTACCACACGACTGCCGCCGTGTATCACAAGGCGTCGGTCGATGGCCGCGGCAAGCCGACGGCGTGGTTGCATCGATCCGCATTTCCGCCAATCGCATCGACGTTTGCGCCAGGCGCGCGTGAGCCACTCAGCTTCGAGCTGGATCTCGGGCTCACCGATCTTCCGTACGATGTGCCGAACATTCGCGCCGAGAACGGTCCTGCTGATGCGCACGTGCGCATCGGCTGGTTCCGCGCCGTCAGCAACAACTTCCATGCGTTTGCGGCGCACAGTTTCGCCGACGAGATGGCGAAGGCGGCGGGACGTGACCCGCTCGAGTACCTGCTCGATCTGCTGGGGCCGGGGAAGGTGATCGACCTCAAGTCGCAGGGAGTGGACTACTCGAATTACGGCGCGCCGTACGACAAGTACCCAATCGACACGCGACGGCTCCGCAAGGTGCTCGAAGTGGCCGGTGAGAAGGCGGGCTGGGGCAAGCGCAAGCCGGGCAGCGGCTGGGGCATGGGGATCGCTGCGCACCGCAGCTTCAACACCTACGTGGCGTCGGTGGTCGAAGTCGAAGTCGATGCGAAGGGCACTGTGAAAGTGCCGCGCATCGAGCAGGTCGTCGACGCCGGTGTGATCGTCAACCCGAATCGCGTCCGGTCGCAGATGGAAGGTGCCGCCGTCATGGCGGTTGGTCTGGCGCGTCTGGGAGAGATCACCGCAGCCGGTGGTCGCATCAAGCAGAGCAACTTCCATGATTTCCAGGTCGCTCGCATGGCGGATGCGCCGTACCAGGTGAACGTCCATTTCGTGGACAGCGATGCGCTGCCCACCGGTGTCGGCGAACCCGGCTTGCCGCCGGTCCTCGCGGCACTGTGCAATGCGATTCACTCGGCCACGGGCACGCGCATGCGTGAGTTCCCGTTGTCGAAACAGAAGCTGGCGTAGTGTCGGACTCAACACGGCAGGTCTAAAGAACAAGACCCGCCCTACGTTGCCGAGCGAGGAAAGCCATGAAGCGTGCCTTGATCGTCTTCGCCCTTCTCTTCTTCGTTGCGCATCTTCCGGCCGCGGCGCCACCTGCGCTCAGCACGCAGGCCGGCGCGGCGCTCGGCACGTTCCTCAAAACTGCGATCGACCGAGGCGACGTCCCCGGCGTCGTCGTGCTCATCACCGGACCGGACCGCGTGCTCTATCACGAGGCGTTCGGCAAGATGAGCACGGCCAAGGCGCTCGAGATGAAGAAGGACACGATCTTCAACATCGCGTCGATGACCAAGGCTGTGACCTCTGTCGGTGTAATGATGCTCGTCGACGAGGGAAAGCTTGGCCTCGACGATGAAGTGTCCAAGTACCTGCCGGCGTTCAAGTCGCCTCAGGTGCTGAGCAAAGTCGATGTGGCGGCGGGCACGTACGAGACGCGCCCGGCGACGCGCCCGATCACCATCCGCCAGCTGCTCACGCACACGTCCGGCATTGGGTACTCGTGGTCGGATCCCGGGCTCGCGCTCGTGCAGAAGAAGACCGGTGCGGCTGACCTCGATCTACCGCTCGTCAACGAGCCAGGCGCTCAGTGGACGTATGGCGCCAGCACGCGCGTGCTCGGCATGGTGATCGAGAAGATCTCGGGTCAGACGATCGACAAATATCTCGAGGCGCGAATTCTCGGTCCGCTCGGGATGAAGGACACCACCTACGCCGTCCCGTCCTCGAAAACCGCTCGCGTCGTGAGCCGGAACCAACGGACGGACGGAAAGATCGTCGAGATACCGAACCCCGATCCGATTCCGCCAACGATCCGCGGCGACGGTGGGCTGTATTCAACGGCAGCAGACTACGGCCGCTTCGTCCAGATGATCCTCAACCACGGGCAGCTCGACGGCGTGCGTATCCTCAAGGAGCAGACCGTTCGCGACATGGCGCGCAACCAGACCGGCAACGTGAAGGTGCGGCTGCAGCCGACCGCCGAGCCACTGCGCTCGAAGCCGTATCCACTCGGCGCAGGCGAGGACGTGTGGGGTCTCGGCTTCCAGATCGCCGCGCCATCGAAGCAGGCGCCGAACGTGCGCCGCGCGGGAAGCATGAACTGGGCAGGCATCAACAACACGTTCTACTGGATCGATCCCGAGAGCCAGATCGGCGTGATCGTCCTGATGCAGATCCTGCCGTTCTACGACGATGCGGCGATCAAGATTCTGCAGGGTGTCGAAGCACGCGTGTATCAGCATGTGAGTTGAATGCCCCAACGTGCGAGCGACGCTCCTGTCGCACGCAAAGTCGAAGACGACACTTCTGTTCATTCACATCCCGACACAGGTCGCGCGTCGCTCTGACGCGCGGCGTTCCGCTCCCTCATTCCAACAGAAACGTTCATCGCAATCGGCACTTCCCACAACATTGTCTGACCTCTCGCCAGCGCAACGAATCAATTGCGCGCGCGTGAACTGCGCGTAACTCGCCGTCTTTCCAGCTGATTGCGACGCTCGCGTACCAGTCGCGATCGTGGCGCTGAATTTGCTCGACCGTGGAGCAACACACCTTCGATCGATCAGGCGCGTGGCGCGCCCGACAGGCGATCGACTTCACAACGGGATTCAGGACATCGCGCGGATGCGCTGCGGAAAGGATATCTGTGTCTATTCGACGCTCGAATTGGACGCCCATGATCGTTGCGTTCTTCATTGGTGCGGTCGCCATACCGGCGCGCGCCCAGGATGCTCCATTGCCTCCGGTGACCATCGGTGGCGGCCTTCAGACCAGCTTCTTGCACAACGAGCCCGATGAGGGCGATGGCACCGATGCCTTCTCGCTGAACAGCGCCCGCCTCTACGTCAACGGCTCGGCGACCAAGAACATCAAGTTCATGTTCAACACGGAGTACAACGGCGCGACCAACGACATCGGCGTGCTCGACGCGGTCGCTATGATCGAGTTCTCGCCCAAGTTCAACGTCTGGTTCGGACGCTTCCTGCCGCCCAGCGACCGCGCCAACCTCTACGGTCCGTACTACGCGCATCACTGGTCGGTCTTCACCGACGGTGTGCAGGACGGCTATCCCTTCATCTTCCAGGGACGCGATAACGGCGCGATGTACTGGGGTCAGTTCGGAATGGTCAAGGTGTCCGGCGGCCTCTTCGATGGCGCCACGGCAACGAGCGACGACACGGTGATCAGCGCCGGCCGCGTGCAGATCGACTTCTGGGATCCGGAGGCGGGCTATTACCTGAACGGGACCTACTACGGTGACAAGAACCTGCTGGCGATCGGCCTTGCCGGTCAGGCGCAGGGAAGCGACAAGGGCGCCTATAGCGCCGACTTCCTCCTGGAACGGAAGGTCAAGGGCGGCGGCGCGTTCTCTGTCGAAGCGGAGTGGGCGGCTTACAACTCGCTCGGGGGCTACAACCCGCAGTACACCAGCAACGACGGCGGCTACCTCCTCGGCTCGTTTCTTTTTCCGCAGATGGTCGGCCCCGGCCGCTTCGAAGTGCTCGGCAAGTACGCGCACGCGCGCTTCCGCGAAGGCATCACGCCGCTCGACTTCGACTACGACCAGGACACCAGCGAGTTCAACTTCAACTACGTCATCAAGCAGTTCAACGCCCGCGTGATGATGTTTATCAAAGACACGAGTTTCGACGCCGTCCGCACCGACTTCCTGCAGTTCGGAGTCGGCCTCCAGATTCAGATGTAACTGCTACGTCCCCTACAGGAGTCAACCATGAAACTGAAATACGTCTGTCTCTTAGCCTGTGTGGCTCTTGGCATCACATTGCCAACAGCCGCGAGCGCGCAGGACACCATCAAGGTCGGTGTGCTGCATTCGCTCTCGGGCACCATGGCCATCAGCGAGACCACGCTGAAGGACACCATCCTCATGATGATCGACGAGCAGAACAAGAAGGGCGGTCTGCTCGGGAAGAAGCTCGAAGCGGTTGTCGTCGATCCGGCCTCGGATTGGCCGCTCTTTGCGGAGAAGGCGCGCGAACTGCTCGAGAAGGACAAGGTTGCCGTCGTCTTCGGCTGTTGGACGTCGGTCTCGAGAAAATCGGTCCTGCCGGTCTTCGAGAAGAACAACGGGCTGCTCTTCTACCCTGTGCAGTACGAGGGTGAAGAGTCCTCGAAGAACGTCATCTACACCGGCGCCGCGCCCAATCAGCAGGCGATTCCCGCCGTTGACTACCTGATGAAGGAAGTCGGCGTGAAGCGCTGGGTGCTCGAGGGAACGGACTACGTCTACCCGCGAACGACCAACAAGATCCTCGAGGCGTACCTGAAGCAGAAGGGTGTGGCCGCCGCGGACATTTCCATCAACTACACGCCGTTCGGACACTCCGACTGGCAGACGCGTGTTGCCGCGATCAAGCGTTTCGGATCCGCGGGCAAGAAGACGGCAGTCGTCTCCACGATCAACGGCGATGCGAACGTGCCGTTCTACAAGGAGCTCGGCAACCAGAAGATCTCGGCCGAAGACATCCCGGTCGTCGCCTTCTCTGTCGGTGAAGAAGAACTCTCAGGTCTCGACACCAAGCCGCTGGTTGGCCACCTGGCCGCGTGGAATTACTTCGAGAGCATCAGCTCGCCCGCCAATTCCGCCTTCATCAAGCAGTGGAAGACGTTCATCAAGAAGGCTGATCGCACGACGAACGATCCAATGGAAGCGCACTACATCGGGTTCAACCTCTGGGTGAAGGCAGTGGAGAAGGCGAAGTCGACCTCGGTGGACGCGGTGCTGACCGCGCTGCCGGGCCTCGAGACGCCGAACCTGACGGGCGGCGTCGCGCGGATGCTGCCGAACCATCACATCACCAAGCCGGTGTACATCGGCGAGGTGCGCGCGGACGGCCAGTTCGACGTCGTCTGGAAGACCACCACGACGGTGCCCGGCGACGCGTGGTCCGACTTTCTCCCGGTCAGTCAGGACACCGAAGCTGACTGGGTGAAGCTGAAGTGCGGGAACTACAACACGAAAACAAAAACCTGTTCGGGACAAAACTACAAGTGACGTGTGTGACGTTCGGCGGGCGGCAGCTCTCGTGGCTGCTGCTCGCCGCATGTCTGGTGCCCCTGCCAGCATCGGCTCAAAACGCGGACGACAATTTTCGAGCCGTGCTGGCGGAGCTCCGCGAAGCCGGCTTCGCAGACAAGGAATCCATCGCCGAGCGGCTGATCGCCAGCGGCCATATGAGCGCGCGCCCCGTGCTCACCGCGCTGCTCGATGATCGCCTCTTCGTCAAAGCCGACCAGCAGATCGTCATCGCCAGGTCGGCAGAACAAACGCTGACGACCTACGAGTTGATCGACCCGGTGACGCTGCAACCTGCCGGGGCGTCGCCCTCAGACCAGTTGACGAAGATCGGCACGAACAATCGCCTGCGCCGATTTCTGCGGAACACCGTCGCGCGGTTCGCGCTCGCCAGTCCTGACGCCGATGTGCGGCTGGACGCGGTCAAGGAACTGCTGCGCTCGCTCGACGCCTCGGCGGCTGAACTGTTACGCCAGCGCAGAGACCAGGAAAGCGATCCACGCGTGCGCCATGAGATCGACACGGCGCTCGCGATGGCCGCGCTCGACGAGGGCGATTCGGCGGCGCGACTCGCCGCGGTCGGGACGCTGTCCAGTCGACTCAGTGCCGAAGTCAGGAACCGCCTCGCGGCGCTCGTCGCGCGAGCAGACGATGGCACGTTCGCCGAGAGTGATGAAGCGGTCCGTTCGGCGGCCGCCGCGGCGATCGAGAGCATCGACACGAAGCGAAGTCTGTATTCGGGTGTCGAGACGCTCTTCTTCGGTCTGAGTCTCGGATCGGTGCTCGTGCTCGTGGCCATCGGCCTGGCCATCACGTTCGGCGTGATGGGCGTCATCAACATGGCGCACGGCGAGTTGATGATGCTTGGCGCCTACACAACCTACGTCGTGCAGACGCTGATGCCCGGGCACATCGAGTTGTCGGTGCTTGTTGCGGTGCCAGCCGCATTTCTCGTGGCGGGACTCACTGGCGTGCTCATCGAGCGAACGATCATCAGGTTTCTCTACGGGCGGCCGCTCGAAACCCTGCTGGCGACGTTTGGCGTCAGCCTCGTGCTGCAGCAACTCGTGCGGTCGATCTTCTCGGCGAACAATCGATCGGTCGTCACGCCCGCGTGGATGAGTGGCACGCTGCAGATCAACGACGCGCTCGCCATCACCTTCAACCGCCTCTACATCGTCCTGTTCACGGTGATCGTGTTCGGCATTCTGCTGGCGGTGCTGAAGCGCACGCGGCTTGGCCTGGACATCCGCGCCGTCTCGCAGAACCGGGCGATGGCGCGGGCGATGGGCATCCGCAGCGAGTGGGTGGATGCGATGACATTCGGCCTCGGCGCGGGTATCGCCGGTGTCGCTGGTGTGGCGCTCAGTCAGCTCACGAATGTCGGCCCGAACCTCGGGCAGTCCTACATCATCGATTCGTTCATGGTGGTGGTGTTCGGTGGCGTCGGCAATCTGTGGGGCACGTTCATCGGTGGCATCTCGCTCGGCGTCATCAATAAGCTGCTCGAGCCCTACGCTGGCGCCGTCCTCGGAAAGATCTTCGTGCTGGTCGCGCTGATCCTCTTCATTCAACGCCGGCCGCGTGGGCTGTTCCCGCAAACTGGTCGCGCAGCGGAGGCCGCATGAAAGAGGGCGGATCCGGGCTGCCGCTGGCGTTCACCGATCGCACGTCGATCTCGTTTCTCGCGCTGCTCGCGATCATTGCGATTGCGATGCCGGTGCTCAATCTCGCTGTTCCCGTCTCGTCGCCCTTCCATATCTCCACGTACGTGCTGACGCTGGTCGGCAAGTACCTGTGTTACGCGATGCTGGCGATCACGGTGGACTTGATCTGGGGATTCTGCGGGATCCTCAGCCTCGGCCACGCCGCGTTCTTCGCGCTCGGCGGCTACGCGATGGGCATGTATCTGATGCGCCAGATCGGGACGCGGGGCGTCTATGGCAATCCGGTACTGCCCGACTTCATGGTGTTCCTCAACTGGAATGAGCTGCCGTGGTTCTGGTACGGCTTCAACCACTTCTGGTTCGCGATGTTGATGGTGGCCGTCGTGCCGGCCGTGCTCGCGTACGTGTTCGGCTGGCTCGCATTTCGTTCGCGGGTCACCGGCGTGTATCTGTCGATCATGACGCAGGCGCTCAGCTACGCGCTGATGCTCGCGTTCTTCCGCAACGACATGGGCTTTGGCGGCAACAACGGGTTCACTGACTTCAAGGACATCCTCGGCTTCGATCTTCAGCAGGACACCACGCGGTCGGTGCTCCTCGTCATCACGACCCTGGCGCTGGCCGTCAGTTACTGCGCGTGCCGCGCGATCGTGGGCTCACGCGCCGGACGCGTGATTCGAGCGATTCGCGACGCTGAGAGTCGCACGCGCTTCCTTGGCTATCAGGTGGAGTCGTACAAGCTCTGGATCTTCGTGTTCTCCGCCGTGGTCGCGGGCGTCGCAGGCGCGCTGTATGTGCCGCAGGTCGGCATCATCAATCCCAGTGAGTTCGAGCCGATCAACTCGATCGAGGTCGTGATCTGGGTGGCGGTCGGTGGGCGCGGGACTTTGTTTGGAGCAGCGGCTGGCGCCGCGCTCGTCAACTACGCGAAGACCTATTTCACTGCTGCGCTGCCGGACGTATGGCTGTACGCGCTTGGCGCGATCTTCGTCGGCGTCACGCTGTTCCTGCCTCGCGGTCTCGCGGGGCTGCTGCCTGCCACTGGTCAGACCAAATGAGTACGCCTGGCCGACCGAATGGCGCGCGCTCCGTGCGACGCTCCTGGCGCGACTTGCGCGAGGCCGCGAAGAAGCGTGCGCCACCGCCGCTGCTCGGGAAGATTCTGTATCTCGAGCATCTCACTGTCAGCTTCGACGGCTTCAAGGCGCTCAACGGGTTGACGCTGTACGTTGACCCGGGTGAGCTGCGCTGCATCATCGGACCGAATGGCGCGGGCAAGACCACGATGATGGACGTGATTACCGGCAAGACGCGTCCCGACGAAGGATCCGCGTGGTTCGGTCAGAACATCGATCTGCTCTCCATGAGCGAGCCGGAGATCGCGCAAGCCGGTATCGGGCGCAAGTTTCAGAAGCCGACGGTCTTCGAATTCCTCAGCGTGTTCGAGAACCTGGAGCTGGCACTGGCCGACGACAAGTCATTCTGGCGAACACTCGTCGCGCGCCTGACGCCGGCACAGCGCGAACGGATCGCCGAGGTCTTGCATACGATCGGTCTCGTAAAGGAACAGAGAGTTCTTGCAGGGGCGCTCTCGCACGGCCAGAAACAGTGGCTCGAAATCGGGATGCTCCTCATGCAACAGCCGGAGTTGCTGCTGGTGGACGAGCCGGTGGCCGGTATGACACCGCAGGAAACGGAGCGCACCGCAGAACTCCTGCTCTCTCTCGCCGGCAAACACACCGTTATCGTCGTCGAGCACGACATGGAGTTCGTTCGCTCCATTGCCGCGCAGGTCACGGTGCTGCACGAAGGGCGCGTGCTTGCCGAGGGCGATATGGACCGTGTACAGAACGACCAGCAAGTCATCGAGGTCTATCTCGGCGCATGAGCCTGCTGTCTATCAAAGGTCTCAACCAGTCGTACGGCGGCAGCCACACGCTGTGGGACGTCGACATCGACATCGCGGTGGGGTCGCGCACCTGCCTGATGGGCCGCAACGGCATGGGCAAGACCACGCTGCTGAAATGCATCATGGGCCTGTTGCCGGTGACGTCGGGGTCGATCACGTTCAAAGACAGCGACCTGCGCCGCGTTCCCGCCGAAGGGCGCGCGCGGCTCGGGATCGGGTACGTGCCGCAGGGGAGAGAGATCTTTCCGCAGCTGACTGTCGAGGAGAATCTTCGCGTGGGGCTCGCCGCTCGCAAGCAACGGACACGCACGATTCCTGCGCAGATTTTCGATCTCTTTCCCGTGCTCAAGCAGATGCTCGGTCGCCGCGGTGGCGATCTCTCGGGTGGACAGCAACAGCAACTCGCGATCGGTCGCGCTCTAGTCCTCGAGCCGAGCCTGTTGATCCTCGACGAGCCAACCGAAGGCATCCAGCCGAACATCGTCCACGAGATCGGCGATATCATCCTCCGCCTCAACCAGGAGACGGGCGTGACCGTCCTGCTGGTGGAGCAGAAGCTGCCGTTTGCCAGACGGGTTGGCAGCGAGTTTCGGATTCTCGAGAAAGGGCGCTGCGCGGCAGCCGGAATGATCGGGGAACTGAGCGATGAGATCGTTCGCGAGCATCTCAGCGTTTGATCGTGCCCGACGCAGTGGCGCTCGCAACGTCCAGCATCCGGGCCACGCCGATCTGGACGCATTCACGCGCCCCGGGCTTGGCGAACTGAGGATCATTTGCGGGCCGGACAAGAGCGTGGTCAGTCGCGCACGCGCCACCAGCCCGTTGCGGCTGCTGACGCCGGCCAACCACGGAGATGCGGCGTGGATCTACACATCGACATATGGCGGCGGCCTGGTGGATGGCGACGCGATCTCGTTGCGAGTACGAGTGGAGCAGGGGGCCGCGGCGTTCCTGTCCACGCAAGCCTCCACGAAGGTCTATCGCTCGCCGCGCGGAAGCGACGTGGAGATGCGCGCCGAGGTCGAGCGCGATGGCTCTCTCGTCGTCGTGCCGGATCCAGTCGTGTGTTTCGCCGCGTCGAGGTATCGACAAACGCAGAGTGTCGATCTCGCCGAAGGGGCCGGCCTGGTGCTCGTGGATTGGGTATCGTCCGGGCGGCGCGCATCGGGAGAGCGATGGCTGTTCGATGAGTACGTCAGCCGCACGGTCGTGCGTCATCGCGGCCGGCTCGTGCTCCACGACGCAACCGCACTTCGATCGTCTGACGGCGACCTCGCGACACGAATCGGGCGCTTCGATGTGCTCGCGCTGATTGTGATCGCGGGCGACGCCCTCCAGCAGGATGCCGCCGCGATCGTGGCGAGCATTAACGAGCAGCCGATCGTCCGACGCTCAGAGCTCCTGATCGCGGCAGCTCCGCTTGGTGAAGGCGGCTGCGTCGTGCGCGTCGCGGGCAGGTCGGTCGAGCAGGTCGGCCGCCAGCTTCGACAGCTGCTTGGATTTGTGCCGGCGTTGCTCGGAGACGATCCGTGGTCGCGCAAATGGTAGTCACGGTGAGAAAGCAGGCGCGAGGAGGCATGTCATGCATCTGACACCGCGCGAGGTAGACAAGCTGGTGCTGCACCAGGCCGGGTTCCTCGCGCAGAAGCGTTTGGCACGAGGTCTTCGGCTGAACTACGTCGAGGCGATTGCGCTCATCTCGACACAGTTGCTCGAGTTCATTCGCGACGGGCGATCGGTCGCCGAGCTCATGGATCTGGGTCGTCGCCTGCTTGGCAGGGCAGACGTGATGGACGGCGTAGACACGATGATCGACGAGGTTCAGGTCGAGGGCACGTTCCCGGATGGAACGAAGCTCGTCACTGTCCACCATCCCATCGTCGAGGAGCATGGCGATCTGTCGTTGGCGCTCTATGGGAGCTTCCTCACACCTGCTGCTGTCAGTCGGGGCAGCGTCGGCCGTCCGGCGATCGCGATCGAGGGCGCACCTGGCAGTCGCATGGTGCGCGACGGCGAGATTGTGCTGAACGAGGGACGTCCGACCGTCGAGATCGAAGTTGCCAATCGCGGTGATCGGCCAATTCAGGTGGGCAGCCACTATCACTTCATCGAGACGAATCGTGCGCTGGTGTTCGATCGCAAGAGTGCGTACGGGTTCCGCCTCGATATTCCTGCGGGCACCGCGGTGAGGTTCGAGCCGGGCGAGACGAAGACCGTCACGCTCGTGTCGATCGCCGGTAACAAGGTCATTCGAGGCGGCAACGCGTGGGCGAGCGGGCCGGTGATCCCCAATCCGGATCTCACCAGGATTGTTGAGTCTTGATTGAGGATTCTTGAATCGTTGGTGACTGGAGATTTGGGATTGGAGATTGAGCCTGCGATCTGCATAGACGTTGTTTTCGATCGCCAATCAAAATCAGCAATCACCAACGAATCGATAATCAAAGATCGCTAAATCGATAATTCTGACGGTCATCAGGATGGCTCACCACATCAACCGGCGACACTACGCGGACATCTTCGGTCCGACGACCGGCGATCGTGTTCGCCTTGGCGATACGGGCCTCGTCGCTGAAGTGGAGCACGACGCCACGGTGTACGGGGACGAGTGCAAGTTTGGCGGCGGTAAGGTGCTGCGAGACGGAATGGGGCAGGCCGCAGGCGTCTCCGATGAACGGGCGCTCGACTGTGTGATCACCAACGCATTGGTCATCGACTGGACCGGAATTCGCAAAGCAGACGTCGGCATCAAGGGCGGCCGCATCGCGGGAATCGGCAAGGCGGGCAATCCCGACGTGATGGCCGGCGTTACGGATGGCATGGTCGTCGGTGTGACGACCGAGGCGATCGCCGGTGAGGGGCTGATTCTCACGGCCGGCGGCATCGACTCGCACATTCACTTCATCAGCCCGCAACAGATTTTCGAGGCGCTCGCGAGCGGCGTCACGACGTTCGTCGGCGGGGGCACCGGCCCCGCGACAGGGACCAATGCAACGACCTGTACGCCGGGCGCACGGCATGTCGAGTTGATGCTGCAGGCGACCGATGGGCTCCCGATGAACTTCGGCTTCCTCGGGAAGGGCAACACGTCGCTGCCAGAAGGGATCGAGGAGCAAATTCGGGCCGGCGCGATCGGATTGAAGCTGCACGAAGACTGGGGCTCGACGCCGGCAGCGATCGATTGCTGCTTGACGGAAGCCGATCGCTTCGATGTCCAGGTCGCGATACACACGGACACGCTCAACGAGTCGGGTTACGTGGACGACTCGATCGCAGCGTTCAAAGGCCGGACGATTCACACGTATCACACCGAGGGCGCCGGGGGTGGACACGCACCGGACATCATCAAAGTCTGCGGCGAGCTGAACGTCCTTCCCAGCTCGACGAATCCCACCCGTCCGCTGACGGTGAACACGCTCGACGAGCATCTCGACATGCTCATGGTGTGTCATCACCTCGACAAGAACATCCCGGAGGACGTGGCTTTCGCCGAAAGTCGCATCCGGGGAGAGACGATCGCAGCCGAAGACGTGCTCCACGATCTCGGCGCCATCAGCATGATGTCGAGCGACAGCCAGGCCATGGGTCGCGTGGGAGAAGTGATCTGCCGGACGTGGCAGACGGCGCACAAGATGCGCCACGAGCGCGGGCCGCTGGCGAGCGAGCAGGGCGATAACGACAACCAGCGGATTCGCCGTTACATCGCGAAGTACACGATCAACCCGGCGATTACCCACGGGTTGTCGCACGAGATCGGGTCCGTCGAAGTGGGGAAGCTTGCCGACCTGGTGTTGTGGAAGCCGGCATTCTTTGGTGTGAAGCCGGAGATCGTCATCAAGGGCGGATTCATCGCGTGGGCGCAGATGGGTGACGCCAACGCATCGATTCCCACACCGCAGCCACTGCTGATGCGTCCGATGTTTGGCGGGTTCGGCGGCGCATCAGCGGCGACGTCGCTGGCGTTCGTGTCGCAGCTCTCACTCGATGCGGGCGTCGTGAGCAAATACGGCCTGGCGAAGCGGTTCTCGGCGGTGCGGGGATGTCGCACGGTGACCAAACGCGACATGAAACTGAACGACGCGTTGCCGCGCATCGAAGTGGATGCGGAGACATACACCGTGACCGCCGATGGTGAGGCGCTTCGCGCAAAGGCCGCTGACGTCTTGCCACTCGCTCAGCGCTACTTCCTCTTCTGACATGACGCTCGATCCGACGGCAGATTGGCTGGCATGGCAGGTGGTCGATTCAGCGTTCCCGACAGGTGTGTTCGCGCATTCCTGGGGGCTCGAAGCGGCATGGCAGCAGGGCGAGGTGCCAAACCTCACCGCCCTTCAACGTTTTCTTGCAGCCTCCGTTCAGCAGACCGCATTCGGCGCGTTGCCGCTGCTGAACGCGGCGTACCGCCAGCCAGATCGATGGCTCGCACTCGACGAGCTTGCTGATGCCTTTCTCACGAACGCTGTCGCCAACCGCGCAAGCCGAGTGCAGGGCCGCACGTTGCTCTCGACCGCTGGTCGCGTGTGGCCGTCAGACGAGATGGCCGTGATTGCGGAAGAAGCCGGTCGCGGATGCTCGCACGTGGCGCCACTCTCCGGTGTGGTATTTCAACTGATCGGACTGCCAGTCGAGACCGCGCGCACGGCGATGCTCTTCGGCACTGCGCGCGGCGTACTGTCCGCGGCCGTTCGCCTCGGCATCATTGGCAGCTACGACGCGCAGCGAATGCATCACGACGCCGGTCGCGATCTCGCGCAGTTACTCGCGCGGTGCAACACGCTCGCGGCCGAGGACGTGTGTCAGACGGCGCCCGTGCTCGACATCCTCCACGCCGGGCACGACCGTCTGTACTCGCGACTCTTTCAGTCATAGGCGCTCGCTCAGGAGTTCACGATGCACTACATGCCGAACCAGCCGCACTCGCATCTTCACGAAGAATCCGACGGCCCTGGACTCTTCGAGGATCGCGAATCACCGATCGCGCGGGATTTCAGGTCGCGGGCATTCACCGTCGGTATCGGTGGGCCGGTCGGAAGCGGCAAGACGGCACTGCTCCTCGCGCTGTGCCGGCATCTTCGAGAGCACTACAGCCTCGCAGTGGTGACCAACGACATTTTTACGAAAGAGGATGGTGAGTTCCTGGTTCGCAACCAGGCACTTCCGGTCGAGCGAATTGCTGCGGTCGAAACAGGCGGCTGTCCGCATACCGCCGTTCGCGACGACGTCAGCCAGAATCTCGATGCGCTAGACCGGTTGATGAGGAGGTTTCATCCCGATCTGTTGTTCGTCGAGAGCGGTGGAGACAACCTCGCGGCACAGTTCAGCCGAGACCTCGCGGATTTCACGATCTACGTGATCGACGTCTCGGGTGGGGACAAGATCCCGCGAAAGGGCGGGCCCGGCATCACGCAGTCGGATCTACTGGTCATCAACAAGACGGACCTTGCGCCACTGATCGGTGCCGATCTCTGCGTGATGGACCGCGACTCGCGGCGAATGCGGGGCTCCGGCCCGTTCTTGTTTGCGCAGGTCACCAACGGTATCGGGGTCGAGCAGATTGCGGGTGCGATACTCGCAGGCTGGCGGCAGGTGGTCGGTAGTAGTAGGCGGTAGGCAGTATGCGGTAGGCAGTATGCGGTATGCGCCGGCAACAAGCTGGTATTACGATTCCGCCTACTGCCTACCGCTGACTGCCTACTACTTCAAGGGCTCTGAGAATCCGCTCGCGGTCGGTCGGTGCGAACTGCCAGTCCTCGGGGCGGTTCGTCGTCAATTCCTCGAGGCTCCAGGCGCCACGCATGATGCCGGTTGGGCTGTGTTCGCGCACGCGCAGCAGCAAGTGGCCGACTTCGTGCGCAACCGCCCGGCCCAGCAGCTCGGCATCGTCAACTCCGCTTCGCCGCGCGACCGCACGTACCTGCTCGTGAAAGATGGTTGCCATCTCGCCGGACAGCGTGACCGGGTTGATCACCGCAACGCCGAGCTGAAGGCTCCCGCCTGAAAACGTCCTCAACTGAAGCGCGCTTCCGCGGAACGAGGCACTTGGTGTGACCTCGGGCATGATTCTGACGATGAGGTCCCGCCCAGGGCGCACGTCCTGGCAGCCAGACTCCGTGCTGCTGCTCGTGCAATCCCGCCATTCGACGGAGATGCCGGCCTCAGCCACGATCTCGGAGGCGGTGCGAATCGCCGTGGTTCGGATGTTTGAAGCCGTGTCAGTCGTGTCGTAGACCCTGATGATCAGGGCGGCGCTGTCCGCGCGCGCATCGATGGCGACGGTCAGGAGCGATGCGGCACACAGAGCAGCCGTCGCAGTGCAGGCAAAGGTTCTAGGCATGGCGCACAACTCGGGACGCCTGAAAAAAAGGGCGGTGCATCATGGCCCGTCCCCCACAAGTTGGGGGTTACCGTAGCACACCGACCCCAATTTGTGGGGCCGTCCGCCGTCTTTGTCGTATCGACAGTTTCAGCATTCAACTTCGTCGCTTGCGCGCAGGCAGGAAAGCCCGAGCGCGGTCCACGTCCGCAGGAAGCTTCCACAAAACTGACGATCTCACCCGAACACCTGCTGGCACGATTCGTGGACTTGCCGGTCACCTCTTCGTCTCTATCAAGGAGAAGCCATGCGAGGAAGTCTGATTGCCATTGCCGGCGTTGTCCTCGTCGTCGTGACGATGTCAGCGCAGGCGAACGAGCAGCCGTCCGATGCGTTCATCAAGGCCATGCGCGACAACGCCGAAGCCGCCCGGTCGATCCGGGTTGCGTCAAAGGAGTTCGAGGAGTCCGGCGCCGGCGCACAGGACTTCGATCCATTCGAAAAGGCGGCGGCGACGATGAATGCTTCGTTTACGACGACGCTCACGTATTGGCAGGCGCAGAAAGCTGATGGCGCAGTTGCGCTGACAGAGAAGGCGCTCAAACACGTCGCCGCTCTCCAGGCCGGTGCGAAGGAGCGTGACTACAGGTTGGTTCTCGAGGCGTCAACGGCGCTGAACGAAACATGTGGGTCGTGTCACACGGCGCATCGCGTGCGAACCGAAGACGGCGCCTACGAGATCAAGATCAAGTAATAGACAATTCCGTTCGCGTCGCGGCAGGAAGATCGACGGGATTGTCCGTTCTCGCATTCCGCGCTCATGGCGAGGCGGGCGTGATGGTTGATTTCGCCCGGATCCTCTTTTGATTCATGCGCGATCACTGGTGGCCTTCGTCTTGCTCGAACGGCCGCCATGACAAGACTCCGGACGTTTTCACTGGTGGCCGCGCTCGCGATCGCCCCGACGGCGGCGCTGCACGCGCATCACTCGTTCGCGGCGGAATTCGATGCCGACAAGCCGATTACGCTGAAAGGCACGCTGACCAAGATCGAGATCATCAACCCGCACGGGTGGATCTACGTGGACGTGAAGAACCCGGACGGATCGATCACCAACTGGGCGGTCGAAGCTGGATCCGCCAATTCACTCCTCAAGCGTGGTCTTCGCAAGACGAGCTTCCCGGTCGGAACCGAGGTTGTCATCAAGGGATTCCTCGCGAAGAACGGACGTCGCGTCGCGAACGGGCAGACCGTGACGTTTCAGGATGGACGCGACTTTTTCCTCGGCAGCTCCGGCACGCCCGGCGCTCCTCAAAATCCGTAGCGAAGGCCGCACTCAATGAGGAATCACGCTGTTCCGGCGGTCATCGCTGCGATCGCGCTGTCGTACGGTTTGCTGACTGTCGGTGGACAGTCGTCCAGCGGTCCTGGTCTCCACCGAACGGCAGATGGACATCCGGATCTGTCAGGCGTCTGGCAGGTGATGAATTCGGCGGCCTGGAACATCCAGGGACATCACGCCCAGAAAGGCGTGCCGGCGGGTGTCGGTGTGGTTGAGGGAGACGACATCCCCTATCAGCCGTGGGCCGTCGAAAAGCAGAAGCAGAACTCCGAGAACCGCATGAAGGCGGATCCGGAAGGCAAATGCTTCCTGCCTGGCGTGCCTCGAATCATGTACATGCCGTTCCCGTTTCAAATCGTTCAGACCCGCGACCGCGTGACGATGCTGTTCGAGTACGTGCACGCGATTCGCTACGTCCACATGAGCGGGAAGGCTCATCCCGAAGGGCACATCGATTGGTGGCTGGGCGACTCTCGCGGCCGTTGGGATGGCGACACGCTCGTTGTGGACGTCGTGCACTTCAACGAAGACACGTGGTTCGACCGAGCAGGCAACTTCCACAGCGATGCCCTGCACCTGGTGGAACGCTACACGCCGACCGGCCCTGACCACATCGACTACGAGGTCACTGTGGAAGACGAGAAGGTCTTCACGCGGCCGTGGAAGATGCGCATGCCGATGTATCGACGCAAAGAGAGCAACGTCCAACTCCTCGAGTACGAGTGCTATGCATTCGAGTGGGAGAAGTACTACCCCTATCCCGGTCTCTGGTAGGAAGAGGATCTCGATGATTTCCGTGTCGATTCGAACGACTGTGGCCTTGATCGGCGTGGTGCTCGCGTCTCAGATATCGATACCTGTGGTGGCGCAGGCGCCGAGTGGGCAGACAGATACGTGGACGGGTCCGCGCCTGGCCGATGGTCAGCCCGATGTGCAGGGCACCTGGCGGCCGCAGATCTCCGGTGGACGAAGTCTCGAGGATCCCGGCGTACCCGGGTCGGTCGAGGAGCAGGCGAACAGAACGAAAGGCGTCAGCAAGAAGAACCCGAGCCGGGTGTCAGATCCGGCCGACGGGAAGGTGCCGTATCAGCCATGGGCCGCAGCGCTCCGCCAGCATCAAATCGAGAACGAGAACATCGCGACGAGGCAGGATCACATCGACACGCAGGCACGCTGCTTCATCCTTGGCGCGATCCGTCAGGCAGCGAACGCGAACGAGATCATTCAGACACCAGGTCAGGTCGTGCTCATCAACGAGGCGTATCACACGTTCCGCGTGATTCCTGTCGATGGCCGCGCGCGCCTGCCGTCGCGAATCGCATTATGGGGCGGTGACGCACGCGGCCGCTGGGAAGGCAACACGCTGGTTGTCGAGGTGACCAACCTCAATGGCAAGAATCGCATGAGCCACGACGGCGACTTTCTCAGCCCCACCGCTCGCATCGTCGAGCGCTTCACGTTTCTCGATGGGCAACGCCTGAACTACACAGCGACGATCGACGACCCGAAGGTCTTCACGCGCCCGTGGACGATCACGGTTCCCAATACTCGCGTGAAGCCGTCGGCTGATGACGAGCCGTGGGAGTCAGCGTGTCACGAAGGGGAGCGCAGCGCGGATTTGATGCTGCAAGACGGGACTTCGAAATAGTAGGCGGTATGCGGTAGGCAGTATGCGAAGTGTGCCTACTGCCTACATCCCCAGATACGCTTGGCGGATCCGCGGGTCGTCCGCCAGCGTAGCCGTTTCACCCTCAACTGAGATGCGTCCGGTCTCGAGCACGTAGGCATGATCCGCAAGCTCGAAAGCGGTGAGCACGTCCTGTTCGACGAGCAGGATAGTAAGACCAGAGCGATTGATCTCGCGCAGGACTTCGGCGATCCGCTCGACGACGCGCGGTGCCAGACCGAGCGAGAGCTCGTCGATCATGAGCAACCGCGGGCGCGCCATCATGCCTCGACCGATCGCGCACATCTGCTGTTCTCCGCCCGATAGCGTGCTTGCATCCTGATGACGGCGTTCACCGAGAATCGGAAACAACGTGTAGATCTTGTCGAGATCCCGCTCGAGGTCGAACAGTGGCTCGCGCCGGAGATACGCGCCGAGAAGCAGGTTGTCGCGCACGGACATTCCCTTGAAGAGTCGCCTCCCCTCGGGCACGTGTGCGATCCCCGCGCGAAGGATTTCATCAGGTCCGGCGCCGGTCAGGTCGTGGTTACCGAGAAACACCCGTCCTCCGGTCGGCTTGATCAACCCGGAGATCGCGCGCAGCAGCGTGGACTTGCCCGCACCATTCGACCCGACCAGACAGACGATGCTGCCGCGCTCGATGGCGAGGTCGGCGCCCCAGAGCACCTGCACCTGTCCGTAGCCGGCGCACAAGTTCTGTACGCGAAGCAGTGGATCAGCCATGGGCCAGCCTCTTTTGACGTTCGGCGAATTTGGTGCCGAGGTAGGCCTCGACGACAACCGGGTCCTGAATGACGGTCTGTGGATCACCCTGGCTGATTAACTTCCCGTGGTGGAGCACCAGGATTCGCTGACTCAGAGTCAACACGACCTTCATGAGGTGCTCGATGATGAGAATGGTGATGCCGCGCTTCGCGATCGCGCGCATCAGCGTCAGCGCGTGTTCGATCTCGCCCGTGTTCAAGCCCGCGTTCACTTCATCGAGCAGCAGCACTTTCGGATTCATCGCGAGGCTCTTGGCGAGCTCGAGACGCTTGCGTCCTGGCAGCGGGAGCGCTGCCGCCGGCCGATGCGCTTCATACGCGAGGCCGACGAACTCGAGATGATTCCGCGCGGCGGCTTCGGCGTCCGCGCGACTCGAGGCCTGGCCCGCGAACAGCGCTCCTGCCGCCACGTTCTCGAGGACCGTCATCTCGGGAAATGGCTGAACGACCTGAAACGTGCGAGCCAGTCCGCTCCGCGCGGCCTGCCAGGGCCGCTGCCGTGTCACATCACGACCATGGAAGCGTACGACCCCGGCCGAGGGACGCACGACGCCGGTGATCAGGTTGACGAGGGTTGTCTTGCCCGCTCCATTCGGTCCAATGAGGCCGACGATTTCACCGGGATTGAGCGCGAACGAGACCTCGTCAACCGCCTGGACGCCGCCAAACGCCCGCGACAGGCTTTGAACCTCGAGCACCGCAGCGCTCATCGCGCCTCCGGCACACGGTCACGCAGACCGATCAGCGCGCGCCAGTTCCAGGATGGCATCTGCAGGCCCAGCAATCCGCCGGGCAAAGTGAAGATGAGCAGCACGATCACGAGCCCGAGGATCGCGCGGTTCAACTCGAGGAACTGCGCCCAGATCATTTCCTCGAGGATCACAAAAATCCAGGCACCAACGACGGGGCCGAGCACCGTTCCCGGCCCGCCAAGCAGCGTCATCACCGGCACCTTCAGGCTGAGCAGCGTACTGAACGCATCGGAC
>Ga0190271_10000474_pt1 | contig 20324 bp, 28 predicted proteins | sample Popmic356T_FD_133747 | JGI IMG/M metagenome (GOLD analysis project Ga0190271, IMG submission 133747) | Populus adjacent soil microbial communities from riparian zone of Weber River, Utah, USA - 356 T | ecosystem: Environmental > Terrestrial > Soil > Riparian zone | place: USA: Utah | collected...
TCCTTCTCGTCGTGGGCGGCGTCCTTCATTCGGCGGAGGGTCTCCCGCCGTCGCCAGGACGCCACGTCGGCCGCGATCTCGCGGCGCTGCTCGGGGCTGAGCGGGGGAGCTGTGGCGAGCTGGCGTTGAATCCAGGCCTCCATGTCCGGGTCCGGGTCGGGGGTCCTCACGGGGTCCCCACAGACACCCGCCTGCTCATCTCGGCAACCAGGACGTCACCGGGGATGTCGGCAGGGTTGACCAGGGTGGCCTTCCGGAGCGCGGCTTCCTCGGCGGTCAGGTGACCGGCGGCAACGAGGGCCTCGGCAGGGGAGAGGTTGAAGGTCCGGGCGAAGGAGATGGCCCCTTCGGCGGACGGGGTGTAGCGGCCGTGGAGCCACCCGGAAAGGGTGGTCGGGTGGACGCCGAGCCGGGTGGCGGCGGCGTGCTGCTTGGTCGATCCGATGGCAGTACGGACGAAGGCGGCCCAGGTGCTCAAGGGCTAACCCCTTTCGACTCTTTCGGGAGGGAGCTGGTCGTTTCACGGACGGTGAACGGCGCGGGGGAAAGAGAGGCGCGAGACCCGGGGGGCTTTGGTCTCGCTGGGCCCTGATGGGCCGTGCCATCGAATCTATGGGTGTGCCCAAAGATTTAGCAAGGGGAAGGGCGTGGCGACTTGTATGGTGTGGTGCTATGTCGTATGGCCGAGCCCAACTAAGGTGAACCTTCATGGCCCGAGATAAGTGGCGCGACTACGTGCTAGCAGTGACCGACGGTGATTCCCAGCGCGCGATTAAGGCGAAGACGGGAATCGACCAGGGGACAATCTCCCGCTGGGTGAGCCCTACCCAGGAGCGCTCACTGTTGGAGGCATCCACAGCTAGAAAGTTCGCCACGGCATATCGGAGGCCAATCCTTGAGGTGCTCGTCCACGCCGGGGTCTTATCGGAGGGTGAGGCTGGCATTAAGGTGAATCCGCCGGAGTCGCTGGCCGACACGCCGACCGTGGATTTGATTCTGGAGATGCGACGCATGGCCAATGAGCTGTCGCGCCGGATATCTGATGCCACCGATGGGGTGACAGGTATCTGAGGGCCTTTGGTGGGACCCTTGTGTATGGCACGAGACTCTGTTTAGGTGAGGGCTTAGACAACATTCGTTGGAAGGTCCCAACCCCTCATGAACAAGGCAGACACCTCACGCGTCCTCGCGTCCATCACCGCCATGACCTCGGTCGTCGCGGTGGTGGCCTTCTCGGCCGCCGTGTTCTATGACTCCATCCGCTGGGTCAGCGTCGGTGTGCTCGCGGCGTTCGTTGCCACCCGTGTCGACCGTCACCGCGTGAACCAGACGCTCGCCGCTCACAACGAAACCGTCAGCGCCCGCGACGAGGAGCTACACAACCGCATCCGCCAGGTCGTGACCTGGTGGCAGTCCGACATCCATGCCCTCACCCATGGCATGCCGCGTCCTGACGCGAGTGCGCTCCTGCGCGACCAGCCCCCTCAACCCCGACAGGGCGAGGAGGACCGGGCAACGGAGCAGCAGCCCTAGAGAGACCACGAAGGGCTCCTGTTCCGCATCGGGGGGGAACAGGAGCCCTTCGTTTGGGTGGGGAGGACCGGGTGGCTATCGCCAAACGATGGCCACCCGGTCCTTGTCGAACTTGGGGCCAGCGGCGCGCGACCCCGGCTTGATGATGACCGCCTCGACCAGGCGCTCGATCTTGGCCCGGCGCTCACCCATGGACATCCCTGCCCACATCTCCGGAGTCACCGGAGCGACCGGCGGACCCACGGTCGCGTGGATGAACTCCTCCCTCGCGGCCACCAGCTCGTCCTTCTCGTCGTCCAGCTTGTTCGACATCCGGTAGTAGCGCGCGGCCGGAACGTTGCCCGCCATGTACTCGGCCTCCAGCTCCGCCAACATCTTGCGGACCTCGGCCAGCCGGGCATCCCCCTCGAACTCGGGGGCAACAGCGTCCTCGGTCTTCACGGTGGCGTAGCGGGCCAGCACCGCCTTCGTCACCACCTCGTCCACTCCAGCTCCGGTGGCCGTCACCACGTGCCTGTCGTCGGTGGAGACGTTGCCCACGCCGCAGAGGTAGCGGTGCGTGTTCCGCTCCTCGATCCACACCCCGGTCATCCGCGCTCGGCAGCTCCCACAGCGCACCAGTCCCGAGCACAGGTACCGGCGCGCTCCCGGCCGCGACCCTGCCCCCTTCCTACCTCCGCGCCCGTCGAGGACGGCCTGGAGGCGGTCATAGGTGTCCACGTCCAACAGCGGCTCCCACTGCCCGCGCACGATCACGTCCTCCTCGTCGGTGACCACCTCTCCCCGGTAGACCGAGTAACCGGCGAGCCGGGGGTTGCGGAGCATCTGGCGGAGCACGGTGGGGTGCCAGGGTGAGCCGGTGATGGTGGCCACCCCGTCCGCCTGCCAGCGGTCCGCGATGGAGCGGATGGTGGCCCGGCCCTCCATGAGGTCGTTGATGGCCTCCTCCAGGAGCCCGGCCTCGTCGGTGTTGAGGCTGGCCCGCTCCTCGGTGGTCTGGGCCTTCCAGGGGATGTCCGAGCGACCCCACCCGAACGGGCGGCGCGCGGGGAAGTTGGTGCCCAGCTCCGAGCGAGCCTTGATGGCGCGGGCGATGCGCTCCGCGATCCGCTCGGCCTCGGCAGTGTCGACGGCGGCCAGCATCCGGGCGATCATCCGACCGTCAGCGGTGGCCAGGTCCCCGGTGCCGGACACCTTGGTGACGAACTGCGCTCCGGCGCGCTCGTGCATCCGGATGAGCAACTCCAGCTCCATGGGTCGTCGGGTGAGCCGGCTGTTGGAGTAGGAGAACACCCGCTTGATCTGGCCGGTGATGATGTAGGCCAACAGGCGCTCGAACTCGGGTCGCGGCTTGCGGGAGCGGGTGGACGCCCCGATGTCGTTGTCACGGAACCAGTTGGCTTCCGGCACGGTCACCCCGGCGGCTTTGGCCAGACCGAGGTTGTCATCCCGCTGGCGAGTGACCCCGACCTCGCGGCCTTCCTGGTCGTCGCTGATCCGCTCGTAGAAGGCGTCGGTGGAGTCGAGCCGGGGGAGGCCGCTGTTGATGAGAGCGTCCACCCGGCGCAGCGTGCCCTCGATGAAGTCCTTCATGAGGGCGGAGGCGGCGGCGTCCTGGACGATCCCCGGGGTGTTGGAGCTGGGGGTGATGGCTGTGGTGCTCATGGTGTGTGGTTTCCTTTCCAGTGCCGCCCCGGGCTTGTTACAGGCATGCCCGGGGCGGTCCACGGTCTCAGGGGGTCTTGAGGTCCAGGTCGAGGTGCAGGGCACACTCGCGGCAACAGGGCACCTCGCCCAGGATTGGGTGTGTCACGGTCCCGGCGGCGGGGCGGGGGCAGCGCGCGAACCACTCGCACAGCCCACCCTTGCTACGGCGTGCCTGCTTCATCGCGCGTCCTCCTTGCGGGCCTCGATGGAGCAGGAGAGGGAGAGCAGGGCGAAGGCCACGGCCGCAGCTCCACCCGTGACGGCGGAGGTGAGCGTCCCGTCCAGCGCGGTGTTCACGGCGGTGATGACCACCATGAGGGTGGCGACGACTCGGTAGCCGAAGGCCTGGGTCTCGCTCCTCATCAGGCACCAACCTCGGTACGCAGGAGGTACTCCCGGTCCTCACCCTGTTCGCGCCGGGGTTCGGTGAGAGCTGAGACCGGCACCTGGGCGGTGACGACGTCGATGTTGCGAATGACGGCCGAGTCGGCAAGGACCTCCAGGACGACCACCCGCTGGACCCAGCCCGTGGTCGGGTCGGTGTAGGTCGCGGTGACCAGGTGGCCGCCGTCGAGCGCGATCCACAGCTCGGCCGCATCCCGGGTGTTGAACGCCGGGGTGGTCTGAGCCGCGTCGGGGTCCTGGCCCGGCAGCATCGGTTCGTAGACGGTGCCGCCGCTGGTGGTGCCGCGCTCGTGGATGTAGTAGTGCATGGCGTTCTCTCCTTGGGGTGTCAGGCGACGAAGTAGGTGGCTTGGTCGAGGTAGGCCAGCGTCATTAGGCCGAGCCCGATGAGGGCGGTGGTGGACGTGGTCCACATGAACTTGAACATTGCGGTTGCTCTCTCTGGTGGTAGAGAGAGCGGCCCTTACAGGGGGCCGCTCCCTGGTGGTTGGCGTCAGGCCCAGGCGAGGGCCATGGCCTCGTCACGGTCGGTTTCGTAGGCGACAATCTCGGAGACCTCCAGCGGGCAAGGACCGCCGCCGGGGTAACCGTGACCAGCTCCGTCGCAGATCGAGCAGCAGGGCTGGTCGTGGGCCGCTTCCCACGCGGCGACGTACTCGCAGTCGCGGGCCTCCTCGACGGTGTCGTGGCGGTGGTCCTCGGTGAACTCGGTCTTGTGAATGAACATGGCTGGCGCTCCGTTGGTTGGCTGTGATGTGGTCTTGCTTGGGTCCAACCATACCATCGGAGCAGGTAACCCAAGTAATAACCAGCCACCTGGAGATGGTTTAGGGTACCGACAACGTTTCCCCAGGTGGGAGGGGCTTTGTCCGGTAAAAACCGCTTCAAGGAACCACCCCCGGCGACTGTGGGTGAGCCGCCGAGGGTGGTTTTCCCTGACCCCGTACCGTGTGCCGCGTCTTGGGAGGGATCGCGACGACAGCGCGGGGTGAGAGCTGGGGGTCACTGCTCCTGTTCCTCCTCGAACTGAGGGAGCAGTACCTGTGCGTTGGCCTTGGCGATGTCCACAGCCAGCTCCCCCACCCCGCAGATGCGGAGGCTGGAGGACGCGATCACGTACGGCGACTTGACCCGGTTATAGTCCCCGTCCTTGATCCAGTTGATGACGTTCTCCGCCGAGGTGATGAGCAGCGACCCCAACTGGGGACCGGTCGAGTCGAGAACGGCGTGAGTAGCCACCCGCCGCCCGATCCGGTGGTAAGCGGAGGTCAGCTCCTTGTGTTGGACGGCGAAGTCCGGGACCTTGTCGCGCGCGTCTGGGAGCATGCCGATCAACCCCGAGTTGTGGGGCGCGCTGGCGAGCGTGTGCACGTCGATGAGGGTGAGGAGATAGAGCGCGGTGGCGGGGTCCTCGGTGAGGTTCTCCACCACGTCCACCTGTTCCAGGGTGGGTCGGATCGACGCGCCCACCACCTCGGTCAGAATCTCCTCCTTGCCGGTGGCGAAGTGGTAGTAGAGCGAGGCCTGCCGAATGCCCACCGACTCCGCGATATCGCGGGTGCTGGTGTCGGCGAAACCCTTCTCCACGAACAGCCTCGCCGCCGCGTCGAGAATCTGTTCCCGGGGGGACATGCCGTAGCCGTTGTTGTCCGGCAGGTGGCGGGGACGGCCCGGTCGGCCGCGCCGCTCAGACACGGGGACCACCTCCGGCGACCGTGGCGTTACAGGCGGCACGGTCGAAGGCCTCGGCGTCTTGCTCCACAACGACGCGGAGGAGGTCAAACGCGTCTACCCCCTGAACGGCCAGGCGGGTCAGCTCCTTCGTGGTGAAGTCGCCGTTGAGGATGCGGAGTTTGGTGTCCGAGAGCTGGCCCATCGACCTCGTAGCAATCGCGTGCTGAATCATCCGCGACACGTGCTGAGGAAAGCCGTCAAGCGGCTGTGCCCCGCACGAGCACAGCGCTTGATCGAACGGGCAATCTGGTTCGTAAGTGTGGGTCGTAATCACGTCGGCGATGATGTCACCGGTTGTGTTACTCATGGGGTTCCTTCCGGTGTGTCGGAGTTGTTGTTACCCGAGACCTCGTCAGTTAGTGGTGCCTCACCTCCCGCTCGATGTGGACCGTCTGTTGTGCGAGTGCCTCGGTCATCCGGGAGGCGGCCAGCAGGCTCACAGCGTGTGAGAGCCGGTGGACCGCCGCCGAGAGGATGACCAGGGTGAGCACGATGACGATGAGGGTGAAGGACTGGAGCATCTCCCCGATGCTCTCCCCGAGAGCGGTCCAGTTCACGGCTTCACGTCCCCCTTTGTGTTGGCTGAGGTCCGGTCGGTAAAGGTGCCGCGTAGGTCCCGTTCAATGTCGGCCTCGGTGTGGCCACCTACGAGCGCGACCCGCTGGGGAGGTAGACCGAGTTCGGCCAGGTTTACGAGCATCGGTTCACCCGCCATGAGGCGGGCCATGTTCTCCCCCGACAGCCCGAGGACTGCCATCCGGTCGCCGGTGGTTGGATTGCTGACTACGGCCTTGATCACGCGGGCTCCTCAACCCCGGCAATGCCGGGGAGGTCAGGGTGGACGTAGACGCGCCGGTCCTCGATGGGGTCCTCCAGGGCCTTGAGCAGCTCACGAACGAACTCGTCGGTGAGCGGCTCGATCAGCCACTTGCTCCCGTACTTGTAGCCGGTCTGAGGGCACGGTGGAACGTTGTCCAGCCGCCACCCAATCACGTCGGTGACTCCCTCGGGGACCGTGTCGTCCTGGTGGGTACACGCGGCGCGGAGCCCGTTGTTGTGCCAGGTGTCGGCGGCCTCCTTGAGGAAGCGAACCAGCTCCTCCCCATAGGTGTAGGAGTCCAGCTCGTCCAGGACGTGGTGAGCCTGCCCGCCGGTGACGATGTCCTTGCCGCTCGGCTGCCACACGTTGGTCTGGATGGCGAAGTCCAGCGGACCCGCAATGGTGAGGTGGTCGGTGGTCTCGCGCGCTCCATCAAGCTGTTCGATGCGGATGTCGACGGTGACCTTGAGGGACCGCTTGTAGTCGTACGGCGCACCGGGTGTGCTCCCGATGGTGAGGCCGGTGATGTCGTGGTAGTGGTGCCCCGGGCGGTTGCTCGGGGTGTTGAGCATGATGGTGCCGTTGAGCCCGTTGAACTTCTTCTGCTCGGTGGTCACGCGGGGACCTGCTTTCCGTCCTCAGTGAGGGCCATTCCGTGGCTTCGTCGGGTGTGAATCGAGAGGCCCTGCCACGTGGGGAAGTCGGCGTCACACCCCGGCTGCTGGCAGGGACCGGGGGCAGGCCTGGTGGCTCGGTTGCGCGTCTGCTTGGGTACGGCAAAGGGTTGACCGATGGCATCGGCCAGCTCCAGAGCCTCGTCGAGCGTGATGACCTTCCGGCACGGGGCACACAGGTCAACCACGACCGGCTTGCCCTTGCTGTTGAGCAACGGCGTCTCCTCGGCGTCCTCGGAGCTGTCCTCGTGGATGTTCACCCTGTCACACAGGGTGTAGGTAACAACTTGCTTCACTGCTTCTCTCCTTTGGGTTGAGGACGCTCCCACAGCGGCAGCGCGTCCTCGCCAGTCTCCTCGGAAAATTCGAGGAGGACATCTGGTTGGTCTACATGGTGGCCGAACGTGAACCATCCGGCCGGTGGGGGCTGGTAGCTGGTCACGTCATAATCACTCTCCGGAAGCGCCCGGAGGAGCCTCGGTCATCACGCGGGTGACCGACTCCAGCCGGAGTGCGTTTCTGCCGTCACCCACGATGCGGCCGAGCCCTTCGTGGAGGTAGTCATCGGGGTACTCGTAATGACCCTTGACCTTCCCTCCGTAGGAGTCCAGCGTTTCCCAGCGTTTGGTCTGACAGCTCACACAGCGTAGAGCCCGCTCGTAACCTCCCTTGATGGGGTAGGCCGTCCACGGAGTCCAGTTGTGTCCGGTCTCGCGACACTGTAGGTAAGCCTCGGTGAGCGTCGCCGCGTAATCCGCGACTTCGTGAGGGTCGGCGTAATTCGGATCGTGGGTTGTGGCCTGGAGCATGAACTAAAGGCCTCTCTGAAGTGTTGGGTCAACGTTAATTAGGTTGGGTGTAACCATACCTAGATCTGCGGGGACGTAAATAGGAAACGCCCCACCAAAGGTCCCTATTTCTACAGGACCCCGGTGGGGCGAATTCTGGTGGATATGCCCTGGTGGGCATTGCCGGTAGTCAGTCGTAACAGCGCTTGGGAGGGTCGGGGTAGGGGTTGGCCGCCTGGGTCTCCCCGGACTTCTGAACCAGCTCGTCCAGGGCGGCATAGGCCTTCCGGTGTTCCTCCAGTGCCCCACGGAACCGAGCTGTGTCCGGCGCGTCATTGCCGGGCTCGAACAGCGGGGGCACCGCCGCGAAGACAGCGGCGACCGTGCTGTCCAGCTTGTCCCTAGCTTTGGTGACGGCGGAGTTGCGCGACGTGCGTGCGTCCAGGGCGACCGCGAACTCGGTGGCCCAGGTGGAGAGGCACTCCAGGGACTCGGCGCGCTGCTCCTGTTCCCGCTCGACCCGCTCGGAGGCTCGGGTGGACATCACGGCCGACCAGATCACCACGGCGAGCATGAGGATGATGACGAGGTCGCGGGCTCGCTCCAGGGAGAGGGTGACAGCTCCGCGCTCGTCCATCTTGTTGGTGATGTCGTCCATCTTGGCGTCGATCTCCTTCGTGAGGTCGCGGGTCTGCCACAGCGCTCGGCCGAACCAGCCGACAGCGTTTCCGGCCGTGAACGCGACGGCGGCGAGGAGGAGGTCAGACCACATCGTCGTCCTCCTTCTTGTCCTTGCGCTTCTTCTCGGAGTGTCCGAGCCAGTTGACGACCGCGCCGACCACGGCACCGATGGTGGCCAGGGTGGTGGGGGAGAGGTCCATGCCGAGCTGCTTGCCCCACACGAGCGCGATCACGGCGACGGCACCGGCGGTGATGATGACCCACTGAGGAACGGTGGACACCATGTCCTCCTAACGGGTGTTGAGGACTGTTCCCCGGAGGGAATGGTCGGAATTGAGCCGTCGGGTGAACTTGTGGGTCACCCTCCACCCGGTCCGGGCGACGGCGATGTGGTCGAGCGCCCGGGGCGCGGGAGTGGTCCAGTGCCACCGGGTCATGGCGGGGATCTCCGGCTCGCGCCGGTTCCAGTCCCCACCGATCACCAGCGGTCCGGCCGGAAGGTGTTCTCGAGTTGTGGTCCAGGCCTGCCGCCACCGGTCGGCCCGGTGCTCCCTCCGGCAGCCGTTGCGCTGGGGGTAGTGGAGGGAGAGCGCGGTGAACCGTTGTCCGGTGTCCCGGAGCTGGAGCGGGGCCAGGGTGACCCAGCGCGCGGGGTTGTATGAGGGTGAGCCGTCCGGGCACCTCGGGGTGGGGTCGGAGACGCGGAGCGCCTCGGGCTCACCAGCGCCGCGTAGGCGGGCGGTACGCCACGAGATGGGTACTCCGCCCGCTGTGCGCCTGGTGGTGGCCCAGGGCCGCCCTAGCGCCTCCCGTACGGCCCGGTAGTCGCTCCGCTCCCCAATCTCCTGCCACAGCACCAGGTCACACGAGCGCGCGGCGGTCCGTACGTCCTCGCGCACCTGGTGGTCCGGCATGTCCGGGGTGTTCTGGATGTTGGCGGTACAGACCCTCAGCCGGCCCTCGTCACCGTGTGCCGGGGTGAGGCCCACGGCGTCGACGAACACCACCAGGGCCACCACCAGGGTCAAGGACCCCATCACAACAACGAGCCGGGTCAAGTCCTTCCCGTTCACTCGCGGAAGTTCCGTCCCAGGCCGATCCGGGACAGCGACAACATGTCCGGAGTGGCGGCGCGGCCGGTGCCCCCGACGCGCAGCTCGTGAGCCTTCCAGGCGGCCACGGTCCGCTTGCCGACGTAGCCGTCCACGACGAGCCCAGCTCCGTACTTCTTGTTGAGCGCGATCTGGATGTTGCCGGTGCCGTGGTAGCGCTGGATGTCTCCGAGGTCGAGCCCCTGGGCGATGCGGAATTGGGACTGGATGATGCCGAGGTTGGAGATGGCCGAGGGAGAGGGAACCCAGCTCGGGACCTGCCCGGGGAGCTGGTTCTTCTTGATCCGCTGGGCGATGCCCCGGAGGGTGGTCGAGTTGGTGATGATGCCGAAGTGCATCTCGTCCTTGCGACCCTTGTAGTTGCCACCCCAGCGGACGGTGCCTTCCAGGTCCTTGAGGATCTTCTGGATGGCGGCATTCTGCTTGGCCGAGAACGACCCGGTGACCCCAAGTACGTGGGCAGGAGCGTTTAGGTCGATGGCCGTACCTGACGCATGGTTGGACAGGGTGGAGGACCCGATGATGTCCCGGTAGCTATACCCCCAGGACCAGGCCTTGTTGATCTTCTCCACCTCGGCGTTGAACCGCTGGCAGAGGTAGTTGAAGACCGTGTGGACGTCTCCGGCCGCGACCGAGCCGGTGATCCAGGACAGCGGCTCCAGGTGAGCGGGAGGAGCTGGCCACCCGTTCTGGGAGACGCTCATTCGTCTTCCTCGGGCTCCAGGTGTTCCGGGGGCTCGGTGGCCTCGGTGTCCTCGTCGGGGTCGTGGAAGAACGGAGGGGTGCCCGGCTCGGGCTCGACCTCGGGGGCCTGTTCCGTCATGGCGTGCTCCTTCGGGTACGCGAAAGCCCCCACCGAATGGCGGGGGCTGAGGGGGTCGGGTGAGCTACTCGGTAGGTGGCTGGAGTGCCAACACGAGGGGCTGGACGGCGGCGAGGATGTCGGCGTCGGAGATCACGTCCGTTCTCGCCCCGGTGTCCGGGTTGAAGTCGGGTCGGTAGGTGTCCTTGGCGTACTGCCACTTGTCACCCCACCCGGAGGTGGCGACGAGGTGCAGCATCTGGTCAGCAACCCACTGACCAACGGACGGGATATCGACGTCGGCGGAGGCGGCTTCCTGGGCAACGGCGGCCTGGACGCGCCGTGCGAGCGACGACGACTCGGCGGCCTGGATGATGGACATGTACGACATGAGCGGTTCCTTGAAGGGTTGAGGGTGGTCAGCCGAGGAGCGGGAGGAGGTAGAACTGCATCCCGTTCGGCGTCCGGGCGGTGCCGGAGTTCTGCCAGATCGACACCTGCATCCGGTCACCCACGGCGATCTCAATGGGGGCCACGAGGGTCGGGCCGGTGGAGTTGCCCAGGGCCTTGGAGTGGAGGGCAATGTCGTTGATGCCGCCCATCTGGGCGTCGTTCTTCCAGACCTGCACGCCACAACCCCAGTCGTTGACGGTGTCAGCCGCCCATGAGGCCTTTGCGAAGACGAGGTAGGCACCTGCGGCCCCGGCCTGGCACGTCCAGGTGCCGGTGCTGGAGTCGTAGGTAAACCCTCGAAGGATCGAGTTAGACCAGATCGTGGGGGTTGCTTCCGTACCGAGGCGCGTGCCGGGTGCCCCGCTGTTCGCGGTGGCGCGGTAGGTCGAGACACCAGCTTGCACACGACCCTGCCCGGATACGACTCCGGCGGCGCTTCCAGACAGCCCACCGAGTCGCCAGACTCCGTCGCCGCTGAGGTCGATCAGCGGGCCGTTGCTATCGGTCGCCTGGGACTTGATCGAGGCCGGGTCGGCATTGAGCGCAGCGAACCCGTTGCTAGCGGGCGGCGGGTTCCCGGCGGTCGGCGGGGTGATCGGGGTGACGTCGCCGAGGTTGGTGCCCCGGATGCCCTTGGCGAGGTAGTCGAAGCGGGTCAGGGCTGCGGCCCCGAACGCGGCGTAGATCCCGATCCGGTCGGCGAGGTCGACTCGGGTGGGGTCGGTAATCTCGGCCTCGGGGGCAGCTCCGCCGACGATCACGGGGAACATGCCCTGCCCCAGGGTGACGGTCGTCGTCGGCGACGCAGCAGTCTCGTGGGTACCGTTGGTCGCGTTCCGGTCAGCCCAGGTATAGGCGGCCTTGAGGACGTCACCTGCGAGGTTTGGTCGGGCGTGCCGGTAGACGCGGGTGTCACCGCCGTTGTGGTCGACTTCGAGGAGTTCCTGATCGTGGTTGTCACCGAGGGGGTTGACGGCGAGGAGCTGCTTGGGTCCGACGCTGTCGCTACCGGCCCGAGTCATGTCGGCGGTGGTCCGACGTACCCACGTCGAGGAGCCGGGGTCGGCCTCGAAAGCCCAGAGCTTCGTTGGCGCGCCTACCGGGTTCAGGTAGAGGTACTGCTTTGCGGACCCGGTACCGAACATGAACCCGACGGCGTCACTCGCGTATCCGCCGGTCGGGGCTCCCGGCAGGAGCGCGGAGGCGGCCCCCGGGGTGACCGTCCCGTCGAGGGTGTAGGTACGGGTCCTGACCCCGGTGTCGCTGGTGAAGACCAGGACGACGTTGTTTGTCCGGTCCGGGTTGACCCCAACCCCCACATAGGAGAGGTCAGCCATGGTGCCGATGACGTAGGTCTCGACGACGGTCTCCCAGGTCGGGTCGAGCAGCAGAAAGACGTAGTCCTGGGGGCTGTGATTGATCCGGTAACCGAAGACCCAGACGCCTCCGGTTGTGTCGTCACGCCAGACCTGCTCGACCGAGACTCGGTTCGGGTCACCGATGGTGCGGGGGACCCCGTTCAGCCTGCGTTCTGCGCCGACGAATTGCTGGGTGGCAACGTCGAACTCCTGCCAGTCGATGAGGCTCGACCCGCCGGGCAGCCACGGGTTCCCGCCCTCTTCGAGGTAGAGGATCGACCAGGAGTAGTCGGGCACCTCGATGGTGGGCCAGCCCTGGGTGACCACCGGGGCGACGGCCGGGTTGGGGATTCCGGCGCGCATCACGAGGTCGCCACCGAGTTCCCCGTAGCCGTTGATCGACCAGTCCTGCTCGACGTTGAGAGACCGGGCGTTGATGTGGGCGTCGACGGTCGCGGCCGAGCCGTCGGCGGGGAAGGTGATCGTGCCGCCGTTGCTCTGCGGGATGGTGATCCCGGTCTCCGGGTTGATCGTGATGTTTCCGACCTGGATGGAGCCGGTGAGGATGAACCCGGCAACCAGGCGGGCGGTGACGATCTCGGAGACCTTCGAGGGGTCGAGCACGCCGGGCGTGATCGGGCCAGGTTCGGCCGCGCCGACGACGTTTCTCGCGACGGTCCGGACGTAGTAGATGGTGTCCAGCGCGAGGGGCTGTGAGGTGACGTTGCCCTCCTCGTCGGTGACGGGAGCGGAGACGATCACAAACACGGCCGACCGGCTGGACCCGGAGAGGGTTGCGGCGCTCGGGGCGAAGTCGGGCTCGGTGCTGATGTGAAAGTCGAGCGTGGTGGTTCCGGCGTAGTCCTCGATCACTTCAACCACGAGCGAGTCAATCGTCCCGTGGACTTCCACGGCCGGGGAGGAGGCGGGGGGTTCGGTCGGCTCGGCGGGTGGTGGCGGGTTGACGATGCTGGAGCCGTCGATCTTGGGCTGCACGCCGGGCACGTCGAGGACCTGGGAGAGGTCGTCGGCCACCACGATGGGCGCGGGCGGGTCATAGAGCCCCTCGGGGAACGAGGCCCTCATGCCGTACGGAATCGGCACCTGGGCCACGTCTCCGGCCTCGTCGGCCTCCCCGGTCACCTCGGCGGTCTGAGGGAAGGAGACGAGCGCGTAGGCGTCGGTGGCCACCTCGGTGCCGACCACGAGCCAGACCGGGTCATCCTCGTCCACCTGGATGGCGAGGGGCTCGGTCAGGGTGAGGGTGCCGGGGGTGAGTTCGGCGGTCTCGTCGTAGGTCCCTCCAGCTCCCTCGGTGACCTGGTCCTCGGGGATGCCGGGGGTCACGGTGTCCACGGTGTAGCGCTCACCGAGGATGTCCACGATGACCCCAATGCCGGTAATGGTGGAGGTGTCGGGGTCGGTGGTGTCCTGGCTGGTGTAGTCCGTGAAGTCGGTGATGTCCGCGACGAGCAGCTCGGTGGCTCCGACCGTCGCGACGGCGGCGGCGTTGGAGCCGCGCTCGGTGATGAGTACCTCGGTCAACAGGCCTTCAGTTGGCACGCTTTCACTTCTTCCTTCGGGTGACGGTGCGGCGGCGGTTGCTGGTGGCAGTGACGCGGCGCGAGGGGGCGGCGGAAACCCATCTGTGGGTGCCGATGGACATGTCCCCGGAGGTGCCGAGCGGGATGGAGGCCTGTTCCAGGCGTACGGCCATGGAGCCGTCCTCGCCGGTCACGGTGACGATGTCGTCGGCGTCGAGGTGGAAGATCGGCACGCACGAGAACGAGGGGGTTCCCTGGAGCTGGTCCGAGCCTGCGAGTTCCAGGTCGGCCTTCCACTTGGCTTGGGCGACGGTGGTGTACGCGTCGTCGGCAATCACCTTGGGCAGGAGCCGGGAGACGCCCTTGCGGGCCAGGGAGACCGGGGAGAGCAGCCCGGTGGTGATCTGGGCGGTTGCCTGCGGCTGGGTGGTGGTGGTGATGGTCGACCCGGCGGCGGTCTTGGACGTGGTGGTCGTCTTCTTGCCGGTGACCTGGACAAAGTTGGCCACGCTGGTGAAGTCGGTGGAGCTGTTGGCTACCTCGGTGAGGTAGGGCAGGGTCAGCTCACTGACGCTGGGCTTGGGCCGGAGGGTGGCGTAGCCGTCACAGGAGTAGATGAGCTGCATGCCCAGCTCCGCGGACGCGATCTTGGACGCGACCAGCCAGGGCGAGGCGTCGTCGGCCAACCCGACGCTGTAGGGCTTGGAGAGGCGGCGCGTGCCGGAGCCGAGGTTGAAGCGAAACTCCCCGGTCTTCTTGGCCAGGATGTCCCGGATTGCGGTGCGGGCGTTTACGCCCTTGGACACGGTGTAGGCGGAGGCTCCTCGGAGCGCCAGCGCGGTCTTCTCCTGGAGTTCGATGGAGACCTCGGCACCGTTGCGGCTCATGGTCGACGGCGGCCCAATGAAGCACGGAACGGCCACGGTGAATGCCGGGACGGTGGTGTTGCCGACCCGGGTGGTGGGCACCCGCAGCGTGTGGGTGAGCCGGACGAGCCGGTTGGGTCCAATGGTGGAGTTCTCGAGTGTGGTCACGCCCGTGGTGTCGAGCATCCCGGCGGGGTCGGAGACGGTGATGGACGCGGTGCGCCGAACCTGCTCCCCGTTCTGGAGGTTGATCTGCCCGTCGAGCAGCGTGAGCGCCCCGGCGGGGGTCTCGTTGAGGGTGAGCAGCTCCACCGAGACCCGGTAGTCGTGGGAGGAGAACAGCCGGGCCAGGTAGGCGGTGTTCTGGGCGGTGGTGAGTCCCAGGTTCTTCACTGCGCCCACCAGTTCATGGCCACGTCGAGCTGGCGCTCGGGCCACTGCACCGGGGTCTCGACCAGCGTGATGTCCCCGAGGATGACTTCCCCGGTGTAGTTGCCGAGGGTGAGGAGGTAGCGGGTCCCGGAGTCGGCGGCGGCCCACTCCCGCAACAGCTCCTCGACCCGCTGTGGCGTCGGGAGGGGCTCGGTGGGGGTGGAGTCCCCTACGCGGATAACGGTGCCGGAGAGCGCCCCCTGTGGCGCGCTACGGAGCAACCGGCGGCGTACGACCGGCGCGGCTGCCCCGGAGGCCGAGAGGGTGGCCGGGAGCGGCTGGTGAACGATTGAGGACTCGGGCTGGGTCTGCTCCTGCCCGTCGTTGCCCCACAACACGACGCGGCGGGTGAGGTCCTGGACCAGGTCGGGGTCTCCCGGGCTGGGGAAGTAGGCGTCGACCTCGGTGAGCCAGATCCCGACACATCGGGGCGTGCCAATGTAGGTGGGGCCGGCTGAGGCCTTGACTCCGTTGACGATGGGAACGAGCTGCCAGACGTGCTCCTCGTTCATGGTCGCGGCCGGGTCCACCACGGTGGCCGTGGTGCCCTCGAAGATGTCCAGGCCAACCCAGCGGGCCACCTCCTCCCCGTCGCGCACTAGGGCCAGGAAGTCCGGCACCGTGGCCCGGGTCGCGGTGAGTGTGACGTCAGGTACCCAGGTGCCGACGCGGCCGACCAGGGTGTCCACCGGGGCAACCGACGAGCTGGGGGTCAACACCACCGGCTTGGCGGCGATCACGGAGACGGGGTCACCGGGGGTGGCCACGCGGTCGGTGTCGTCCCACACCTCGATCTCGATGTCACCCTGTTGGCCGTTGCGGGTGAACCCCTTGTTCGGGGTCCACTCGGTGTCGGAGCCGAGCGTGCGGCCGGAGTCAGCGAGGACGTTTCCGGCAGCGTCGAACAACCGCCCGCGCCATGCCACCTGGGCAGCTCCGTCCGGCGGGGTGTAGGTCCACGTGACCGGCGGCGTGCCGTCCTGGATGGGGACGGGACCCGGAGCTGGTTCACCGGGGGGCTGGGTGATGACCAGGGTACCGACCGGCACGCGGGAGAGGGTGGTCCACCCGGACCAGGGCGACCACCCGGCGGTGTTGGACTGGCGTACGCGCCACAACCGGGTCTCACCCTCGGCCAGGGCCGGGAAGGCAGCCCAGCGGCTCTCAGAGAGGTCCAGGAGGCCTCCGGTGGTGGCCACCTCCCCGGTGTCGAACTGGGGGGTGGTGCCGTTGCCGACCGGGTCAACCTGGACCTGCATCTTGGTTATGTCGGCGGCCTCGTTGAACATGAGCGTCGGGCGCGCCGAGGAGATGGCCGAGCCGGAGGGGTGGAGGCCGGTGGGAGCGACCGGCAGAACGATGTAGCTCACGTATAGCGCGGGACGACCACCGGTCGCGGCCGTGCCCCGGATCTTGATCGCGGTCGAGTCCGACAGCTCCAGCCGGAAGCCGTTGTTCGGCTGGGTGCCCCGCACCATCGCCTGGATCGTGGCAGTGACGGGCAGCTTGAACTGAGACCCGTTGCCGAGCGACCCGCGCGTGAGGGTGGCGACCTCGGGTCCCAGCGCCCCGTAGTTCCCCCAGGTCGGCCGGGTGGGGAGCGCGGTCGGCTTGGTCTGGAGGTTCATGGTCCGTGTCCCGCTGGCGGCAGCGGCCAGGCGGATGTCCACGTAGGCATCCGTAACGACGGCGTTGCGCGGAATCTTGGACAGGTCGGGACGGAAGACCGCGACGGCCCGCCCGGTCCCGCTGCCCCCTCGCAGCGGGAGCGAGGCGGGTCGCCCGTAGTAGGTGGTCACCTTGGCGGCCTGGAGGCTGTAGAGCTGGAGGACCGTCGTCTGGGTCGGCATGTCAGGCGGCTCCTGCTCGTGCGGTCTGGGCGGCCATCAGGTCGGCGGCGTCGATCCGCCCGTCCGCGAGGGCCTCGATGAACCCAATGCCGGAGGCCCAGTCGGTGATGGTCATGGCGAACCGGGTGGTGCCGCTGGTGGCCCCGGCGGTGAGCGCGGCTGTCGTGGCGGCGCTGGTGTTGGCGTCGGGGTAGGTGACCCCGGGGAGCGCGGCGTCGACGTTGGCGAGCATGGAGGTGGCCGAGGACATCGCGCGGGTCGCGGTGGGCGCTCCGCTGGTGATGCCCTTGGCCAACAGCTCCATGAGCCGCTTGCCAGCTCCGCCGTTGTTCCAGGACTTGAGCGGACCCCACTTGATCGGGCTCCCAGGGAGCAGTCCCTTGATCTTGGAGACACCGGACTGGACCTTGTCGATGGCTCCCTGGATCTTGGAGCCGATGCCGTCAACGAGCCCCTGGATCAGGCGGGCTCCGGCACCGAACAGGTCGATGCCGGTCACGACCCCAGTGAGGCGGGAACCGAGGGAGGAGAGCGCGGAGACAGCCTTGCCGGGGATGCCCTTAATGAAGGAGACGAGCCCGTTGAAGATGGAGACCGCGCCGGACTTGATGCTGCCCCAGTTCTTGATCACCTGACCGACTGGGGTGAAGTTGAGGAACACCGACTTGACGGTGTTGAGCGCCCGGGAGACGAAGGCCTTAACAGCTCCAAAGATGGAGGAGGCCGCGGACCGGATCTTGCCCCAGTTCTGGATGATCTGACCGACCGGGGTGAAGTTGAGGAACACCTTCTTGAGGAAGCCGAAGATGGCTACGGCTCCGACCTTGATGGCGTTCCAGGTGCCGAGCACGATGGCGCGGAAGGTGTCGGACTTCTTCCAGGCGATGATGAAGATGGCCACGAGGGCCGCGATGGCCACCACGACCAGACCGATGGGGTTGGCCGTGAGTGCGGCGTTGAGGAGCCACTGACCGGCGGCCCACACCTTGGTCGCGACGGCGGCTGCCTTTCCGGCCACGGTGGACGCAATGGTGGCCACGGTGGCCCGCGCTCGGGTAGCTGTTCCCACGTTCTCAGCGGCCGTGCTGGCGGCGATGCTGGTGGCCAGGGAGCGGTTCGCGTTGGCCAGCGCGAGGTTGGAGACGACCTGGGCGGCCTGGAGCGGGATGGCTCCGATGGCGGCCACGTTGGCGGCGGCCTGGGCGGTCTTGTAGGCGGCGAACGCGACCACCAGCGCGGGCAGGTACTTGGCGAGAGTGTCGACGTGGTCGGCCGCGAACCCGATGGCGACCGCGAAGACGTTGATGGTGTCTGCTCCGCCCTGGGCGAACGCTGCACCGAGCTGGGACCAGTCCACGCCTGCGAGCGCGGAGCCGATCTTGCCGAGGGAGACGGACATCTCGGACATGGGTCCGGTGGAGGCCGAGAGCTTGGAGAAGTCGAGCCCGGAGGTGAACTTGATGAGAGCCGGCCCAATTCGGTCGATGACCGGACCGAGCTTTGCACCGATGGCGTCACCCAGCTTGGCGGCGCCAACCTCGACGGGTCCAAGCGCGGTGGCAATGTCCTTGAACAGCGGGGCGAGGTGGGGGAACACCCCTCCCATGACCCCGGCTCCGATACGGCCGAGCGCGGCGTTGACGTTGGCCAGGGCTCCGGTGAACGTGTCACCGCTGGACAGTGCCGCGCCGCCGAGACCGGCCTCCATGGCGGACGAGAACTGGTCGAAGGAGACCTTGCCCTCCGAGGCCAGGTTCTTGGCCTCCAGGGCGGTGACCCCCAGCTCCTTGGCGAGGAACTGGAGGACGGGGATGCCCCGGTCGGTGAGCTGGGCGATCTCCTCGCCCTGGATGATTCCACCGGCCGCGACCTTGTTGAAGATCGCGCCCATCTCGTCCATGCCGATTCCGGCGATGGTGGCCGAGTCAGCGACCAGCTTGAGCGTGTTCTCGAGTTCCTTGCCGGGCTTGATGCCGGAGGCCACGGCACCGGCGGCGGTGGTGGCTGCGGAGTCGAGTCCGAAGGCGGTGCCCTTCACCGAGGCCAGGGCGTTCTTCATGATGCTGTCGACGGTCCCGGCGTCGTGGCCGAGGCCGGTCAGCTTGGCGCGGGCCTGGTCGATGCCCTGGAGCCGGGAGAAGCCCTTGGCCAGGGTGGTTCCGATGAGCGCGACAGCTCCAGCTCCGGCGATGAGCGCTCCACCCTTGAGAGTGGTGCCGAGCGCCTTGGACATCGCCGAACCGGTGGCCTTGCCCTGCTTGTCACCCACCTTGGCCATGTCGCCGGACAGGGCGGCGTCGGCGGCTCGTCCGAAACCTCGGGTGGAGGGGAGCAGCGAGACGTAAGCCTGTGCGACCTCGGCCATGCGGTCACCTCCTGGTGAGTTGCGCCCACTGGGCGTGGAAGTCGTCCTTGGTCATCCGCACCGAGGGCTTGACCCGGCGGCTAGCGCGCTTGGGCTTGGTGGTCCACGGGCGCTTGTAGGGCACGGCCTTCTTGCCTGCGGCGGCCTTCATGACGAGGTCCCACAGGTCGGCCATGACGCGGGCCTCCAGGGAGACGGGCTCGGTGAGTCCGGCGGCGGCGGCTCCGGTGGCACTGGAGGGGTCGGTCAGGAGCTGGTTCATGAGCCGGACCGCCTCGGCGATCCCCATGGCGGGGGTGCCAACAGCGCGGAGCGGGAGGCCGAACCGGACGCGCCAGTCGTACTCGACGGCTCCTCGGTGGGCCGCTACTGCTCCGAGGAACCGTCCGATTCCCCCTGGGACATCCAGTCACCGAGGATCTCCATCATGTCCCCGGTGGACAGGGTGCGGAGCGCGTTGACCACGTCGTCCTTGACCATGAGGCGCAGGAGCGCGAACGCGTACTGGGCCTGCACCTGGGGGTCCTCGGGGCGCTCGACGATGTCCATGGTGAGCGAGCCGGGGAGCGCCTGGGCGTCATCCTCGGAGACCGGGGGGAGGGTGTAGGTGACCCCGTTGACGGTGAACCGGAGCCCGTCATCGGGGCTCCCGGTCTTTGGCTTGTGGTCCTGGGGGGTCTTGGCTGCGGGCATGGGTGTTCCTCCGGTGCGGAGAGGCGCGGATAGGTGCCGCCGAGGTGAGCGTCCGCACGGCACCCACCTCGGCGGCGAACTAGGGGTTACGGGGCGGGAGCGACCAGGCGGGTGTTGAACACGCGGCCGGTCTTGCCGCCGAAGGCGGGGTCGGGCGTGAACGTGATGGTCACGCCGTAGCCGATGAGCTGGCCGGACTGGTTCGTGATCGCCTCGCGGCCGGACAGCTCCCCGACGTAGCAGGCCAGCTCGGCCTCGTCGCCGTCGATCACCTGGAAGATCCACTTCTTCTTCCCGCCGGTCGCGGACGGGTCAATGTCGTAGGACCCGGTAAGGGGGTCGACGGTGGTGGCCCAGTAGGTCTCGATGGTGGACTCCTTGACCTCCACCATGGTGAACGTGGCGGTAATCGAGGCCTCGGTGATGATCGAGCGCAGGACGGCGGCGTTCTGCCAGCCGACCAGGTTCTCCGACGAGGACTCGGGGGTGATCTCGAACCCGTCCTCA
>Ga0190271_10000475_pt1 | contig 20308 bp, 24 predicted proteins | sample Popmic356T_FD_133747 | JGI IMG/M metagenome (GOLD analysis project Ga0190271, IMG submission 133747) | Populus adjacent soil microbial communities from riparian zone of Weber River, Utah, USA - 356 T | ecosystem: Environmental > Terrestrial > Soil > Riparian zone | place: USA: Utah | collected...
CAGCAGGATCCCCAGCGCGATCTCGTTCGGCGTCTTGCGCCGGGAGGCGCCCTCGACGAGGGCGATCATCCGGTCGAGGAACGACTGGCCGGGCTCCTGGGTGATCTCGACGACGATGCGGTCGGAGAGCACCCGGGTGCCGCCGGTGACGGCGGAGCGGTCGCCGCCGGCCTCGCGGATCACCGGTGCCGACTCGCCGGTGATCGCCGACTCGTCGACCGAGGCGATCCCCTCGACCACGGTCCCGTCGCCGGGGATGGTCTCGCCGGCGACGACCACGACGACGTCGCCGCGGACCAGCTCCGCGGCGCCCTTCGGGGTGCCGTCGCGCAGCGTCGCCGTCGTCTCGGTCCGCATCGCCCGCAGGCTCGCCGCCTGGGCGCGGCCGCGCCCCTCCGCCAGCGCCTCGGCGAGGTTGGCGAAGACGACGGTGAGCCAGAGCCAGACGGCGATCGCGAAGCTGAACCAGGCGGGCTCGCTGCCGCCGCCGAGCGGCTCGCCGCCGAAGGCCTGGATCGGCCAGGCGACGGTGACGATGACGGCGCCGACCTCGACCACGAACATGACCGGGTTGCGGACCTGCAGGCGCGGGTCGAGCTTGCGCACCGACTCGAGCAGGGCCGGGCGGACGATCGCGGGGTCGAGGAGCGAGCGGGTCATCTCGGCGCCTCCTCTTCGAGGGCGATGTTGAGCCGGAGGACGTTGACGCCGGGCTCGCCGAGGAGGCCGAGTGAGCGACCGTCGGTGCTCTCGCCGATCAGCTCTTCGACCCTGGCCAGCGAGAGCCGGCGCACGGCGGCGACCCGGTGGGCCTGGATGCGGGCGTTGGCCTCCGAGATGTGCGGGTCCACCCCGGAGGCCGATTCGGTGACGGCGTCGACCGGGACCCGCCCCGCGGTCAGCGACCCGTCGTAGGGCTTCTCGCGCCTGACGTAGGCGGCGAGGCTCTCGCGCACGGCGTCGCGCGCTGCGGCGCTGTTGGGGCCGGCGTTGCCGAAGAAGGTGACGTTGCCGGAGTATTCGGTCGCCGAGGGCCGGGAGTGGAAAAACGCGCTGCCCCCGAACTCCTGCCCGATCAGCTCAGAGCCCACGACCCTGCCCTCGAAGGAGACCTTGGAGCCGTTGGCCGAGCCGGGAAAGAGGACCTGGGCGACCCCGGCGATCGCCAGCGGGTAGGCGAGGCCGAGGACGACCGTCATCGCGACCACCGCGGTCAGGGAGGTGAGCAGGTCCCGCCGCATCTCAGAACAGCCTCGCGGTGAGGCCGTTGGCGACCGGACCGAGCAGGATCGCGGGCAGGAAGGTGAGGGCGCCGACGAGGATCACGATGCCGATCAGCAGGAAGACGAAGGTCGGGTTGTCGGTCCGCAACGTCCCCAGCCCGGGCGGCGAGGCCTTCTTGCCGGCGAGCGCGCCGGCGACGGCGAGGACGAGGAGGATCGGTGCGAAGCGGCCGGCGATCAGGACGACGCCGCCGAGCAGGTCGGTGAAGCCGAGCCCGTAGGCGCCGACGTTGCCGGGCGGGTTCGGCTGCAGGAAGCCCGTGTAGCCGGCCCAAGCGGAGCCGTTGTTGTTGCCCTGGGAGAGGTAGGCGTAGACCGTCTCCGAGAACCCGGTCGGGTTGACGCCGGCGTAGAGCGAGCGTTTCGCGATCGGCGCCGCGCTGGCGATCCCCGCGGAGATGAGGACCGTCAGCGGCGTGACGAGGACGCCGAGCGCGACCAGCTTGATCTCCCGCTCCTGGATCTTCTTGCCGAGGTACTCGGGGGTGCGGCCGACCATCAGGCCGCCGATGAAGACCGCCAGCAGGACGTAGAGCAGCATCGAGTAGAGACCGGCACCGACGCCGCCGAAGACGACCTCGCTGAAGCTGAGATTGGCGAAGGGAACTGCACCGCCGATCCCGGTCAGCGACTCGAAGGCGGCGTTGACGGCGCCGCACGAGGTGACCGTGGTGACCGCCGTCCACAGCGAGGAGCCGGCGATGCCGAAGCGCTGCTCCTTGCCGGTCAGGTTGCCGCCCGTGGAACCGTCGAAGGCGCCGGTGTGGAGGCCGGCGGCGTGCTGCGCCGGGGTGCCGTGCTGCTCGGCCAGGTAGACGACGACCACCCCGGCGACGAAGAGCACGAACATGGCGCTGAAGATCGCCCAGCCCTGGCGCTGGCTGCCGACCATGCGCCCGTAGGTGTAGGTGAGCGCGGCCGGGACGACGAGGATCAGCAGCATCTCGACGAAGTTGGTGAGGCCGCTGGGGTTCTCGAACGGGTAGGCCGAGTTGACGTTGAAGAAGCCGCCGCCGTTGGTGCCGAGCAGCTTGATCGCCTCCTGCGAGGCGACCGGGCCCTGGGCGAGGATCTGGGTGCCGCCGCCGAGGGTGTGGATCGCCTGCGAGTCGCTGAGGTTCTGGATCGCGCCCTGGGAGACGAGGAAGAGCGCCCCGACCGCCGAGATCGGCAGGAGGACGTACAGCAGGATCCGCACCAGGTCCTGCCAGAAGTTGCCCAGCGAGGTCGCGCTGCGGGCGGCGATGCCGCGGATCAGGGCGACGAGGACGGCGATCCCGACCGCGGCGGAGACGAAGTTCTGCACCGCCAGGCCGGCCATCTGGGCGAAGTAGGTGAGCGTCGTCTCGCCGCCGTAGTACTGCCAGTTGGTGTTGGTGACGAACGACGAGGCGGTGTTGAAGCTGAGGTCCCAGGGCCCGGAGCCGAAGCCCTCCGGGTTGAAGGGCTGGACGCCCTGGGTGCGGAGGATCGCGTAGAGGGCGACCCAGAAGAGCAGCGAGAAGACGATCAGGCTGCGCGCGTATGCCTTCCAGTCCTGACCCTCCTCGTCGGGCCGCACGCGCAATGCCCGGTAGGCGAGGCGCTCGATCGGCCCGACGACGGGGGTCAGGAAGACGCGCTGGTCGGTGAAGACCCGGGCCATGTAGCTGCCGACCGGCCTGACCAGCGCGACGAGGACGGCGACGAAGAGGGCGATCTGGAACCAGCCCTGGCTCATACGCGGTCGATCAGCTCGATCGCCCAGTAGAGGAGGGCGAAGAGGGCGAGGGCGAGCGCTATCGCGAACAGGTCGGGGAGCACGGGTCGATCATGCGACCGCCCCCGTCAAGGCCGCATGAAGTTCGCGGCCGCCGCATACAGATCGTGTGAAGACAACCGCGCTAGGCGGCGAAGCGGTAGCCCACCCCGGGATCGGTCCGCACGTACTTGGGGCCGTCGGCTGGCTCGATCTTGCGGCGCAGGTTGGCGACGTGGGCGCGCAGGACCTGCACGTCGTCTTCGTACTCGACGCCCCAGACCGCGACGAGCAGCTGGCGGTGGGTGAGCAGCTTGCCGCGGTTGCGGGCGAGCTCGCGGAGCAGGCCGAACTCGGTCGGGGTCAGGTGGACCTCCTCGCCGTCGCGACGGACGCTGCGGGCGGCGAGGTCGACCACGAGCCCGTCGGCGAGGATCGCCGGCTCCTCGGCCTCGGGCCGGGCGCGCCGCAGCGCCGCCTCGAGCCTGGCCACCAGCTCCCGCGGCCCGAACGGCTTGGTCACGTAGTCGTCGGCGCCGGCCGCCAGGGCCTCGACCTTGCGGTCCTCCTCGCCGACGGCGGAGAGGACGAGGATCGGGATCTCGCTCCACTCGCGCAGCCGCCGCGTCACCTCGACGCCGTCGAGGTCGGGAAGCATCAGGTCGAGGATCGCCGCCTCGGGGGGCCGCACCGCGGCGAGGTCGAGCGCCTCCTCCCCGCTCGCGGCCGGGACCGCCTCGTAGCCGGCGTCGCGGAGGATCACCCGCAGCGCCCGGAGGATCTGCGGCTCGTCGTCGCAGACGAGCACGCGTGGCGACGCGCTCACGCGGCCCCCTCCCGCGCCGGAAGAGCGCCCACCGGCGCCGGGAAGCTGACCACGAAGCTGCTGCCCTGCCCGGGCAGCGACTCGACCGCGACCTCGCCGCCGTTGGCCTCGATGAAGCCGCGGGCGATCGCCAGGCCGAGGCCGGAGCCCGCGCCGCCGTTGCCGAGCCGGTTGAAGGGCTCGAAGATCCGCTCGCGGTCGCCCTCGGGGATGCCGGGCCCGCGGTCGACGACCCGGACGACGAGGCGCGGCCCGACCAAGCGCGAACGGACCAGCACCGGCGCGCCGCCGCCGTGCACGACGCCGTTCTCGAGCAGGTTGGCGAAGGCGCGCTCCAGCTGCGCCGGGTCGGCGCTGAGCGGCGGCAGGTCGGCATCGGGGGCCAGCCGTACCGACTGCCCCGCCGACCCGATCGAGCCCCGGGCCGCCTCCAGCACCTCGGCCAGCGCCACCGGTTCCCGGTGCGGCTCGGCGTCGCCGGCCTGCAGCCGCGAGACGTCGAGCAGGTTCTCGACCAGGCGCGAGAGCCGGCCGCCTTCGGCGACCACGCCCTCGCTCAGCTCGTGCCGCTCGGCGGCGTCGATGCTGGGCGAGTCGAGGGCGGCGCCAGCGGCGATGATCGCCGTCAGCGGCGTCCGCAGGTCGTGGGAGACCGACCGCAGCAGCGCAGTCTTCAGCTCGTCGCTGCGGCGCAGCGCCGCCGCCTCGATCGCCTCCGCCTGCATGCGGTCGCGCTCGCGGGTCAGCTCCTCCAGCTCGGCGAGGGCCCGGGCCGCCTCCTCGCGTTCCCGTTCCGCCTCGCCGGCGCGGGTCCGGGCCAGCTCGGCGAGGGTGCCGCTGGCGATCGCGACGATCGCGAAGACGACGAAGGCGACGAAGTCGCGGTCGGCGGCGATCGTGAAGCGGCCCACGGGCGGGATGTGGAACCAGTTGAAGGCGAGGCCGCTGAGCAGCGCCGCGACCAAGCCCAGCCGCAGTCCCCAGAAGGTCGAGACCAGCAGCACCGCGAGGATGTAGACGACCCCGAGCGAGACCGCGGGCGCGATCTCCTTGAGCGGGTAGACCAGCGCGGTCGCCGCCGCCACCGCAGCGACGCTGGCGAGGAGGCCGAGCCAGAGGGGCGGCGGCTCGCCGCCGAGGTGGAGCGGAGTGCGGCTGACGCTCATCGCCCGTCAGCGTACGCTGCGCAGATGGACCCGAGCGGCTCGTCGCTGAACCGGGTCGCGGTCGAAGCGACCCTGCACTGCCTGACCGGCTGCGCGATCGGCGAGATCGCCGGGATGGCGATCGGGACCGCGGTCGGGCTGAGCGACGGGGCGACGATCGCCCTGGCGATCGCGCTCGCCTTCCTGTTCGGCTACACGCTGACCAGCATCCCGCTGCTGCGGGCGGGGCTGCCGCCGCGCCGCGTCGTCCGCCTCGCCTTCGCCTCCGACACGCTCAGCATCGCGATCATGGAGATCGTCGACAACCTGATCATGGTCGTCGTCCCCGGGGCGATGGCGGCCGGGCTCGGCTCGCTGCTGTTCTGGGGCAGCCTCTCCTTCGCGCTGGCCGTCGCCGGCGTCATCGCCGTCCCGGTCAACCGCTGGCTGATCGGCCGCGGCAAAGGCCACGCGGTGATCCACGAGACCGGCGTCCACGGCGGCGTGCCGCCGCAGCTGGCCGGCACCGTCGCCGCCGCGATGGGCCTGTTCGGCGCCATCGTCCTGGTCGGCGAGGTGCTCGCCTAGCTACTCGTACTGCAGGGCCTCGAGGGTTTTCAACCTCGAGGCGCGGCGGGCCGGTGGGATCGCCGCGAGGACGCCGGCGAGCGCGGAGAGGACCAGCAGCACGATCAGCGAGCCGATCGGGTAGGAGAGCGTGAACCCTTCGTCCTTGAGCGGCTGCGCGATCAGCGCCGCGAAGACGATCCCCAGCACCATCCCGAGGATCGCCCCGATCAGCGCCGTGATCACCGCCTCGTAGCGGATCATCGTCCGCACCTGACGGCGCGACATCCCGATCGCCCGCAGCATCCCCAGCTCCCGGGTGCGCTCGTGGATCGAGAGCGCCAGCGTGTTGGCGATCCCGAACAGCGAGATCAGGATCGCCAGCAGCAACAGGGCGTAGAAGAGGTTGACCAGCTGCCCCACCTGTTCTTCGCGCTGGTCCTTCAGTTCCTGCTGGTTGAGGACTTCCGCGGTCGGGAAGGCGACTTCGACGCCTTTGGTGATCAGCGCCTGGACCTCGTCGGCGTCGGCGTCGGGCGCGATCTCGACGAAGTCGGTCACGTCCTGGGTCTGACCGAACTCGCGGGCCAGCACGCGCTGGGTGACGATCGCGTTGCCGAAGATCCCCAGCTGCGAGTCGAACTCGGCGGCGACCGTGAAGCGCGGCCGCTCGCCTTTCTGGGTCAGCAGCCGGAAGCTGTCGCCGACCTCGAGGTCGTTGTCGGAGGCGAAGCTGTCGGAGACGATCGCTTCGCCGTCGCCGAGGGTGCGCAGCTTCTCCGGCCCGCCCGCCTTCCACTCGAACTCGACCATCTCGCCGATGTTCGGCGTCGGTGCCGAGACCCGCAGGCCGGCGCCGCCCGGCAGCAGCTTCGCCTCGGTGATGCGGCTGGTCGCGACCTGTTCGACGCCGGGGACTTTCGTCGCCGCGATCGCGACGCCGTCGGGGATCGGCGAGAAGCCGTCGGTGTTCTGGATGATCAGGCCACCGGCGAAGCTTTCGTCGACGACCTGGGCGACCGAGCTCTTCAGCCCGGCCGCGAAGACGGTCACGAAGGTGACCAGGGCGAGACCGATCATCAGCGCCGCCGCGGTGACCGCGGTGCGGCCCGGGTTGCGCTGGGCGTTCTCGCGGGCGAGGCGGCCGAGCAGGCGCCGGATCCGCTCCAGCGGCCAGCCGGAGATAGCCGCCAGCGGCGGCACCAGGCGGGGGCTGAAGATCGAGACGGCGAGGACGATGATGACGGCGCCGCCGCCCATCATCCCGGCCGCGGCACCGGCCTCGCCGCCGCCGAAGAGGCCGCCGAGCAGGAGCCCCAGGCCGACCAGCCCGAAGAGGACCGAGAGCACCGCGGTGAGGATGCGACGGCGCCGACTGGGCGGCGCCGTGAAGGCGCGCAGGGCAGCGATCGGCGGCACCCGGGTCGAGCGCAGGGCGGGGATCACCGAGGCGACGAAGGTGACGACGACCCCGACCAAGAGGGCGACGATCACGGTCCGCGGCTCCAGGACCAGGTCGGTGGTCGGCAGGTCGACTCCAAAGGCTTTCAGCAGCGCCTTCAGCACCGCGGCGATCACGAAGCCGCCGCCGATGCCGACGATCGCCCCGAGCAGCCCGATCACGCCGGCCTCGACCAGGACCGAGGAGAGGATCTGGCGCCGCGAGGCGCCCAGCGTCCGCAGCATCCCGAACTCGGAGACCCGCTGGGCGACCGTGATCGAGAAGGTGTTGAAGATCAGGAAGGAGCCGACGAAGAGGGCGATGAAGCCGAAGACGAGCAGGAAGGTCTGCAGGAAGCCGAGCGCGTCGCGGATCTCGTCGGAGCTGCGGTCGGCGCTTTCCTTGCCGGTCTCGACCCGGACGTCGGCCGGCATCTTGAGCTCGATTCGGCGTTTCAGCACCTCCGGCGTGACGCCCTCGTCGGCGGCGACGGAGATCTGGTCGAGGCGGCCGCGCTTGGCGGTCAATTCCTGAGCCACCGGCAGGGTCACCTGGGCGATGCTGGCGCCGCCGAAGGAGGCGCTGCCGAGCTGGGTCAGCCCGGTCAGGCGGAAGACCCGGGTCGCCCCCTGGCCGACCAGCTTGATGCGGTCGCCGAGGGCGAGGTCGGACGCTTCGGCCGCCGCCTTGTCGATCGAGGCTTCGCGCGGGGCGCGCGGCGGGTGCCCCTCGACGTAGTCGACCGAGCGCAGCGCCTCCGGCAGCACCGAGGAGATGAACTTGGGCGCGAATTTGGCCCCGATCGCCTCGTTTTCGGAGTCGAAGAAGCCACCCGGGGTGAAGATCGCCCCGGCCGCCTCCTTGACCCCCGGCGTCCGTTCGATCCGCGGCAGCAGCGAGGCCGGGACCGTCTGCACTTCGCCGCTTTCCTGTTCGACCGGGTTCTTGGCGCTGACGACGACGCTGGTCCCCTTCAGCGACTCGCTGAAGATTTCGTCGAAGGCGGCGAAGATCGTGTCGGTGAGGATGTAGGAGCCGGCGACGAAGGCGACTCCGATCACGACCGCGAAGGTGGTCGTCAGGGCCCGGATCTTGCGAGCCCAGAGGCTCTTGAGGCCGAGGCTAGTCAATCTGCTTCATCAGCTCGATCACGTCGTCGGCCGAGCCGGGGGCGCCGTCCTGGACGAGCTTCCCGTCGCGCAGCGTGATCAGGCGGTCCGCGTGCGCCGCCGCAGCGGGGTCGTGGGTGACCATGATCACCGTCTGGCCGAACTCGTCGACCGCCTGGCGCAGCAGCGCCAGCACCTCCTGGCTCGATTTCGAGTCGAGGTTGCCGGTCGGCTCGTCGGCGAAGACCACGGCGGGTTTGGAGAGCAGCGCCCGGGCGACGGCGACGCGCTGCTGCTGGCCGCCCGAGAGCTCCGAGGGGCGGTGCGTGCGCCGGTCGTCGAGCCCGACGGTGCGGACCAAACGGTCGAGCCACTCCTGGTCGGGCTTGCGGCCGGCGATCGAGAGCGGCAGGAGGATGTTCTCCTCCGCGGTCAGCACCGGCAGCAGGTTGAAGAACTGGAAGACGAAGCCGAGCTTGTCGCGGCGCAGCTTGGTCAGCTCGCCGTCGTCGAGGCCGGTGATGTCGACGCCGTCGAGCTCGACCTTCCCGGCGGTGGGCGTGTCGAGGCCGGCGAGGATGTGCATCAGCGTCGACTTGCCGGACCCGGATGGGCCCATGATCGCCGTGAAGCGACCGCGCTCGAAGCCGGTGTTGACGCCCGCCAGGGCATCGACTGCGGCATCGCCCTCGCCGTAGCGACGGGTGAGATCGGTGGCAACCACGACCTGTCCGTTGGAACTCACGCCCCGGCACCGTATCGAGACCAGCCACTAGCCTGCGCTCCGTGGCCCTGGCGGACGACTTCGATGGACTTCTGATCGACCTCGACGGGGTCGTCTGGATCGGCCGTGAGCCGGTCCCGGGCTCGCCCGAGGCGCTGCGGGAGCTGCTCGCGGCGGGCAAGGAGCTGATCTTCGTCACCAACAACCCCGGCAAGCCCCCGGCCGCCTACGCGGAGCGCCTGGCCGGGATGGGCGTCGAGGTCGGCCCGGAGCGGGTCGTCACCGCTGGGATGGTGGCGGCGCGGCTGGCCGCCGAGGCGGCGGACGGCGGCGGCGTCTTCGTAATCGGCGCCGCGCCGCTGAAGGACCTGGTCGCCGCCGAAGGCCGGCCGGTGCTCGACGTCGACGCCGGCGCCGAGGCCGCCGCGGTCGTCGTCTCCGGCCACCGCGACTTCGCCTTCCCGGAGCTGCTGACCGCAAAGCGGGCGCTCGACGCCGGCGCGGCGCTGATCGCGACCAGCCGCGACCCGACGATGCCGATGCCGGGCGGCGAGTGGCCGGGGACCGGCTCGATCCTCGCCGCGGTCGAGACGGCGACGGGACGAACCGCCGAGATCGCCGGCAAGCCCGAGCGCCACCTCTTCGAGATCGCCCTCGCCTCGTTCCGCTGTGACTTTCCCCCCTATAGCGAGGGAAACTCACAGCGGAACCGGAGGGTGGCGATGGTCGGGGACCGGGTCAGCTCCGACATCGCCGGGGGCAGGGACGCGGGGCTGGCGACCGTGCTGGTGCTCAGCGGCACCACTGACGCCGAGATGGCGGCGAGCGCCGAGCCGCGACCCGACCACGTCGTCGCCGACCTGGCGGCGCTGCTGCGGTGAACGCCACCGGCGAGGCACCCGTCGCCCACCCCGGCGTCGCCTTCGCCGGGCTCTTCGCGGTCACCTTCTGCGGGCTGCTGGCGATCGGCGCCGTGCTGCCGGTGCTGCCCCGCTACGTGCACGGCCCGATCGGCGCCGGCGACCTCGCGGTCGGGATCGTGATCGGCGCCTACGCGGTCTCCGGGCTGCTGCTGCGCCCCTTCGCCGGCCGCTTCGCCGACACCCGCGGCCGCAAGCCGACGATGATCGTCGGCTCCCTGCTGGTCGCCGTCGGCGGCTTCCTCTATCTGCCGCCGCTCGGCGTCGCCGGCCTGATCGTCGCCCGACTCGTGCTCGGCGTCGGCGAGGGGACCGTCTTCACGGCCGGCTCGGCCTGGATCGTCGACATCGCCCCAGTCGAGCGCCGGGCCCGGGTGATCGGCCTCTACGGGCTGGCGGTCTGGTCGGCGCTGAGCGTCGGGCCGCTGCTCGGCGAGCTGATCCAGCACGCCGCCGGCTACACCGCCGTCTGGCTCTTCTCGGCGGCGATGCCGCTGCTGGGGGCGGCGATCGCGACGCGCCTGCCCGACCCCTTCCGCCCGGTCGCCCATCCCAAGGGACAACCGCTGATCGCCCGCGAGGCGATCCGTCCCGGGGCGGCACTGGCCTTGGGAGCGTTCGGCTACGCGGCGGTCGCGACCTTCGTCGTCCTCCACCTCGACGAGCGCGGGATCGGCCATGGCGCCGCCGTCTTCGGCGCTTTCGCGACGACGATCGTGCTGACCCGGCTGCTCGCCGGCGGCCTGCCCGACCGGGTCGGCCCCGCCCGGGTCGCCGTCGCCGCCGCGGTGGTCGAGGCCTTCGGGCTGGTCGCGATCGCCTTCGCGCAGAGCCTGCCGCTGGCCCTGGTCGGGGCGCTGGCGATGGGCGCCGCCTTCTCGCTGCTCTACCCCTCGCTCTCGCTGATCGTCGTCAACCGGGTGCCGGACGCGCGGCGCGGCGCGGCGCTCGGCACCTTCACCGCCTTCTTCGACGCCGGCGTCGGTCTGGGCGCCCCGGCGGCCGGTCTGGCGGCGGCGCTGACCAACTACGAGGGCGCCTTCCTGCTCGCGGCCGCGGTCGCCGTCGTCGCCGCGGTCGCGATCGCCACCGCGGTCGCCCCGCACAGCCGCGAGGTGGTCGCGGCCCGAGCCGCCGGCTAGCGCTCGCTGACCAGCAGGGTCTGCAGGGCGCGCCCGATCCGGCCGCGCTCGTCGAAGAGCACCGACTCCGCGGTGCCGACGCCCTCGGGCCGCGGCAGCGTGCGGGCGTCGACCCCGACCCACTCGCCCTCCGGCAATCGCTCCAGCTGCACGCTCAGGTCGACGTTGATGAACAGGTAGCGGCGGTAGTCGAGGGTGGCGCTGACGCCGTTGCCGACGTCGGCGACGACCAGGGTCCGCTGCAGCGGCGAGGCCTCCTCGCCGGCGACCAGGGGGTGGCGCATCCGCAGCCAGACCGTCGCCGGCCCCGGCTCGACGAAGGCGCCGGAGACGAAGCGGACCTCCATCGCCGAGTGGTAGCCGAGCTCCTGCCCGGTCGGGAAGAAGTCGGACTCGGCGCCCTCGGCGGGCCCGGGCGGGGGCGGGTCGAGCGCGGCGGCCTCGGCGGGGATCTCGACCGCGGCGGTGCGCAGCCGCCAGGCGGTGGCGCGCATCAGCACCTCGCCGTCGGCGTCGCTCAGCTCCGCCTCGACCAGCTGCACGCGGCGACCGGGCCGCAGCACCCGGGCGCCGACCCGCAGCGGCGCGATCGGCACCGAGCGGAGGATGTCGAAGCTGAGCCGGCCGACGTGGAACTCGGCGGCATCCTCGAGCGCCTCGATCGCCCGCCCCAGCAGCGCCGCCGGGGGCCGGCGTGCTGGGCGCCGGGGTCCCAGGGACCGCGGGTCAGCTCGGTGGCGAGGAGGAGGTCGCCGTCGCGCTCGTAGAAGGCGTCGGGGGCGGGCATCGCCTCAGCAGCCGGAGCCGAAGTTCTGGGTCCAGACGTGGGCGGCGGCGTTGCCTTCCAGATCGCCGACCCGCAGCCCGATCCCGATCTCCCGGTAGGGGCCGAGGATGTTGGCGCGGTGCCCCGAGGAGCGCATCCAGGAGCGGAAGATCGCCCGCGGGCTGGCCGGCGATCCCGTCCCCCAGGCGATGTTCTCGGCGCTGGCGTCGCAGTCGGTGAGGCGCTCGATCCAGTAGGTGAAGTCGCGGCCGCAGGCTTCGTGACTGAACTCGTCGCAGCGGAGGATGTCGGCCGACTTGCGGGCGGCGGCGCGGTGCAGGCCGCCGCGGCCCGTCAGCGGCGCCTTGCCGGCGGCCCTGCGAGCGGCGTTGGTGAGGCACAGCATCGCCCGCTCCTGGACGGCCAGCGGCGCCCGCGGCTCGTCCTGACCGGGGCAGGCCCCGGCGCGGGCGGGCACGTTCGGGTGCGGGCCGGCGACCGCTCCCGCGGGAACCGCCGCGACGACGGCGAGGGCCCCGGCCACGATCGCTGCTGCGAGCGCTCTCCTCACGCCTGCAAGCCTAGGCGAGCCCGGGCGGCGGGGGGCGTACTCTGGATGAAGAGACGAAAGGAGAAAGATGGCGACGAAGATCGAGAAGTCCGAGCAGGAGTGGCGCGAGCAGCTGACGCCGGAGCAGTACGAGGTGACCCGCAACGGCGGCACCGAGCGCGCCTTCACCGGTCCCTACGTGGACGAGAAGACCGCGGGGATGTACCACTGCGTCGGCTGCGGGGCGGAGCTGTTCTCCTCCGAGACCAAGTTCGACTCCGGGACCGGCTGGCCCAGCTTCACCGAGCCCGCCAACCTCGAGCACGTCGAGCTGCGGCCGGACAACAGCCACTTCATGCGGCGCACCGAGGTCGTCTGCAAGCACTGCGACGCCCACCTCGGCCACGTCTTCGACGACGGCCCCGCCGACCGCGGCGGCCAGCGCTACTGCATCAACGGCTGCGCGCTGGAGCTCAAGCCTTCCCCCCAGCACCCAGATAGCTGAACTTGACGGCCAGCGCGACCGCCTCGGTTCGGGTATCGACCTCGAGCTTGGCGATCGCGTTGCGGACGTGGGTGTGGACGGTCGCCGGGCTGAGCGCGAGCCGCTCGGCGATCTCTTTCACCCGCAGCCCCTCGGCCAACAGCTCGAGGATCTGGCGCTCGCGCGGCGACAGCTCCAGCAGTTTCTCGACCTCGGAGGGCTTGCCGCCGGCGAAGTCGCCGCCCAGGAAGGTGCCGCCGCCGGTGACCGCTTTGACGGCCCGGGCGATGTCCTCGGCCGGGGCCGACTTGAGCACGTAGCCGGAGGCGCCGGCCCGCAGCGCCAGGGCCAGCAGGTCGGGCTGGGCGTGGGCGGTGAAGATGATGACTTTGGTGCGGGGACGCGCCTTCAGCACCTCGCGCGTCGCTTCGATCCCGTCCCGCTTCGGCAGCTCGACGTCGATGATCAGGACGTCGGGCTCGAGCTCTTTGACGACGTCGACGACATCGCGGCCGTCGCCCGCCTCACCGACGATTTCGACGATCGGCGAATTCGCCATCCGCGACTTGATCGCCTCGCGGACGATCTCGTGATCGTCGCAGAGGACCACTCGCTTCGCCTCTCGCACGCCGCTGCTCATGGTCGCGCCGCGATTCTCTCAGGGGATCCGTAGCGATGCAAAGTATTAGGTAGGGAGAAACTCCCGTCCCGCTCCTGTCGGTTCTCGATCAAAGCGATCATCGTCCGTCCCACGGCCACCGCCGTCCCATTCAGCGTGTGGACCGCCTGCGGTGATTCGCCGTCGGCGGCCCGATACCTACAGCCGAGTCGGCGAGCCTGGTAATCCGTCGTGTTCGAGCAGGAGGTCAGCTCCCGATAGCGACCCTGGCTGGGGATCCAGGCCTCGCAGTCGTACTTCTTGGCGGCGGGGGCGCCGAGATCGCCGACGGCGACGTTGACGACCCGGTAGGGAATCTCCAGCTCGCCGAGGATCCGCTCCTCGATCGCCAGCAGCCGTTCGTGCTCGGCCGCCGACTGCGAGGGCTCGACGAACGAGAACATCTCGACCTTGTCGAACTGGTGGACGCGGAAGATGCCGCGGGTGTCGCGGCCGGCGGCGCCGGCCTCGCGTCGGAAGCAGGTCGAGAAGCCGGCGTAGCGCAGCGGCAGCTGCTCGGCGGCGAGGATCTCGTCGGCGTGCAGCCCGGCCAGGGCCACCTCCGAGGTGCCGACCAGGAAGAGGTCGTCCTTGGGGATCTCGTAGATCTGGTCGCGGTCGCCGGGCAGGAAGCCGGTTCCCTCCAGCGCCTCTTCGCGGACCAGCACCGGCGGCACCACCGGTTCGTGCCCTTCCTCGCCGACCAGCTCGATCGCGAAGCGGACCAGGGCCAGCTCGAGGAGCACCAGGTCGCCCTTCAGGTAGGCGAAGCGGGAGCCGGAGAGCCGCGCCGCCCGCTCCATGTCGATCAGGCCCAGGGCGGTGCCGATCTCCAGGTGGTCGCGGGGCTCGAAGTCGAACTCGGGCGGCTCGCCGACCTCGCGGACGACCACCGCGTCCTCCTCGGTCATCCCGTCGGGAGCGTCGGGATCGGGCAGGTTCGGCAGCGAGCGGGCCAGCTCGCCGAGCCGCGCCTCGACCTGCTCCAGCTCCTCCTTGCCGGACTCGATCGTCTCCTTCAGTCCCTGCACCTGGGCCATCGGCTGCTCGGCGCCCTCGCCGCGCTGCTTCGCCTCGCCGATCTGCTTGGAGAGCGTCTTGCGCTCGGCCTGGGCGTTCTCGACCTCGGGCAGCAGCTCGCGACGGCGGGCGTCGAGGGCGAGCAGCTCGTCGACCTGGTCGGCGGCGCCGCGACGAGCGAGCGCGGCCTTGACCCGCTCGGGCTCGGAGCGGATCAGCTTCAGGTCAAGCACGGGCGCCTTGCTTAGGGCGAGGGCTGGCCTGGACGCGGGGACTCTTCGGCTTCTTCGCCCGCGTACTTGGAGACGAACCGAGCGACGGCTTCGGCCTCTTTGCCGACGACGATGTTCTGCGGCATGATCGCGCCCGAGAAGCCGCCGTTCTGAATCGCGTAGAGCGCGTCTTCATAGGTCTCGGTTCGCTGGTCGAGGTTCGGACCCTGCGTGCGCTCGCCGCGATTGCCGCTGCCCTGGGTGCCAGCGGCGGCGAGCGTGTGGCAGCCCGCGCAGTGACTCGCGAAGAGCTGGGCCCCTTCGTAATTGGGGTCGCTCTTGGAGACGGTGATGCTCTCTTCGCCGAAGCCACAGGCGGACAGGCCGAGGGCGGCGGCGACGAGGGCGGCGATGATCAGTACGGGGCGCACGCGGCGGGCATCATATTGTCTGGCGACGATCGAGCCCTTCTGACGATGCCGACGCCGGACCAAGACCGCTTCCGCGCCGCCATGGCGAGCCTCCCCACCGGCGTCACCGTCGTCTCCGCGACGGGCGCCGAGGGACCCGCCGGAGCCACTGCCAATGCCGTCTGCTCGCTCTCGATCGAGCCGATGCTGATGCTGGCCTGCCTCGACCGCGGCTCCCGCACCCTGCTCGCCGTCCAGGCCGCCGACCGCTTCGGGATCAGCGTCCTCCACGACGGTCAGGAGCCGGTCGCCCGCTCCTTCGCGACCAAGGCCCCGGTCGCCGACAAGTGGGACGGGGTCGCCTGGAGCGAGCGCGACGGCATCCCGGCGATCGACGACGCCCTGCTCTGGATCGCCTGCGACCTGCGCGACGTGATCGCCGCCGGCGACCACGTGATCGTCACCGGCTCCGTCACCGACCTGGAGATCGGTACGGGCGACCCGCTGGTCTTCCACGGCGGCGAGTACCGGCCGCTGGGCTGAGCCGCCACCACCCGGGCGCGGCGGGGTCAGTTGCAGCCGGTGGCGATCGCCAGGGCGCGGCAGACTTCGTGCATGCGGGGCCCGGAGAGGGTGGCGATGGGCTCGGTGAAAAAGGCGCGTGGGACGTGCCGGAGGTTGTCGAGGTTGACGACGCATTCCTCGGGCATCCCGTCCTCGACGCCGAGCCGAACCTCGGTGGGGATGCCGCGGATGGTTCGCGTCAATATGGCCGCCGTCACCTTATGCAGGACCGGGATCGCCTCGGCACGGGTCAGAACCAACATTGGCCGCCGACCGTCGTCCGGAGTCTCGATCCAGCAGACGTCGCCGCGGGTCACCAAGGTTCTTCCCTGATCGCTTCGCGCGCTTCCCGTTCCGCTTCGCGAAGCTCCTCGTCGGTCGTCGGGATCCGTTCGTATCCCTCGCGGATTTCCCGATCGATCCGGGCGTTCTCCTCGTCGTAGAGGTAGGCCTCGATCGCCTCGCGGATCAGGGCGGAGCGGGAGCGGCCCTCGCGGGCGGCGCGCTCGTCGAGCCGCCGCAGCAGCTCGTCGCTGAGCTGAACCAAAGTCTGGGTGCGCGCCACGGCCCATATGCTATCCAATGGTCTTACCCCTCCGTTCACGGCCATGGCGGCCCTAAGGGCTCGGCAGCGTCGATCTCTCCCCCCTAGCGGTGCCACAATCCGGAGATGAGCGATTCGCCTCGCTTCCAGGAGCCGGGCTGGTTCACCAAACACGTCTTCAACCCGCTGGTCGCCTGGCTCAGCCGCCGCGGTCTCAGCCTCGCCGGCTCGCGGGTGCTCGAAGTGCGGGGCCGCAAGAGCGGCGAGTGGCGGCAGACGCCGGTCAACCCGCTGCGGATCGACGCCGAGCGATACCTGGTCGCCCCGCGCGGCAACACGCAATGGGTCCGGAACATGCGGGTCAGCGGCGGCGGCCGCCTGGTCGGGCGCGGCGTCGAGGAGTTCACCGCCGCGGAGGTCCCCGAGGCGGAGCGGCCGCCGATCCTGCGCGCCTACCTGGCGAAGTGGAAGTGGGAGGTCGGCGCCTTCTTCGACGGCGTCGGAGGGGACTCGTCCGAGGCGGAGCTGCGGCGGATCGCCCCCGACCACCCGGTCTTCAGGATCGAGCCGGTCGGGCGTTAGCGCGGTAGCCTGCGCGCCGTGGAGGCGGCGGCGGTACGGCAGGGCTGGACGTTCGCGCAGAAGGCGGTGGTCGTGCTCGCCTCGCTGCAGCTGCTCTGGGCGCTGGCCGGGTTCGTCGCCGAGCCGAGCTTCTCGCTGGCCGAGGACGCCCCGACCGAGCGGGTCCTCTGGGTCGACTTCAACGGCTACCACGCGCTCTCCGGCCTGCTCCTCTTCGGCCCCGCCTTCTACTTCGCGCTGCGGCCGAACTGGGCGGTCTTCTACGCGATCTACGCCGCCTTCGCGCTGATCGTGACCGGCGTCTGGGCCGCCTTCAGCACCCAGCCGGCCTGGGTCTTCACCTTCCCCAACAACAGCTCCGACGCGATCTTCCACCTGATCACGGGCGGCCTCTTCGCCGCGATCGCGGCGATCCAGATCGGCCTCGACCGGCGCGCCTAGAAGAAGGCGCCGCTGGTCCCGGCGGCGCGGACGCCGATGAAGAAGATCACGCCGCAGCTGACCGCCATGATCCCCATCTCGCGGCGGACGATCGCCAGGGCGATCGACTGCTGCCGGTCGCTGGGAAGAGCTTCGAAGTCGGTCTCGCCGAGCTCGCGCTGAGCGGCGCCGGCGCGGGCGCCCTCGGCCAAGAACGAGACCAGCAGGGGCAGGATCCCGTAGAGGAGGTGGAGGTCGTCCGGGGGCTCGTGGTCGGTGAGCAGGAGCAGCATGCCGAGCAGGGCCTGCAGGACCACGGAGGCCTGGGCGGCGCGCAGCAGGTACCAGAACTGGACCGAGGGCCGGTCGCGGAACCAGGCGATCCCGCCGAGGATGCCGGCGGCCAGGTTGAGCACGATCAGCAGCACGCCGACGACGAGGTGGACCTCGGGCATCAGCCGGTCCTCCCGCTGACAGCGCCAAACGCGGCCGAAATCCGCCCAAAGGGGTCGGGATTCCGCTTGCTGATGCGGAAAATCACTATGTAGCAAGTTGTCACAATGTGGTTGTATAACAGCGCCAACGGGCGTTGACGGCGGCTTTGCGGTCGCAGCGCCCGGGGTAGGAACCCCCCAGTGCTGAAGAGCTACCTCCCGATCCTCGTCTTCCTCGTCCTCGGCCTCACGGTCGGTGGCGTCTTCATGATGCTCAACCACCTGATCGGGCCGAAGAAGCCGGCCCGGCCGACTTCGGCGAGCCGCCGTCAGGCCGAGCCGTACGAGTCCGGGATCCCGGTCGAGCCGGCCAAGAACCTGCGCTTCGGCGTCGGCTTCTACCTGATCGCGATGCTCTTCATCCTCTTCGATATCGAGGTCGTCTTCCTCTATCCGCTGGGAGTGATCCTCAAGGACGCCGACAGCATCTTCGTGCTCGGCGAGCTGATCGTCTTCGTGGTCCTGCTGCTGATCGCCTTCGTCTACGTCTGGCGCAAGGGGGCCCTGGATTGGAGGTAGAGCGCCGCAGCCTGCGTTCGAAGCAGCTGACCGCGCGGCAGATGCTGAGCGGCGATCTCGAGGGCGATGACCTCGAGCGCTACGTCGAAGAGCGGGTCGTCACCACCAAACTCAAGGACCTGCAGAACTGGGCCCGGTCGAACTCGATCTTCCCGCTCACCTTCGGGCTCGCCTGCTGCGCGATCGAGGCGCCGATCTCGATCGTCACCGCCCGCTACGACCTCGCCCGCTTCGGTGCCGAGGCGCTGCGAGCCTCGCCGCGCCAGGCCGACCTGATCATCCTCTCGGGCCGGGTCTCGATCAAGATGGCGCCGGTCGTCCGCCGTCTCTACGACCAGATGCTGGAGCCGAAATGGGCGATCTCGATGGGCGCCTGCTCCTCCTCGGGCGGGATGTTCTCCAACTACGCAGTCGTCCAGGGCGCCGACAAGTTCATGCCGATCGACCTCCACATCCCCGGCTGCCCGCCGCGGCCGGAGGCGGTCCTCTACGGCTTCACCAAGCTGCAGCGCAAGATCCAGGGCAACCCCGACCCGGGCTGGCGGCAGCGCTACAACGCCCACGGCACCGAGGAGTGGGCGCGCGGCGGTCCCCGCAGCGAACCGAGCGACCTGGAGCTGGCGGCCTACGAGGAGGCGCGACGCGCCGTCGAAGAACCGCCGAGCGCGGAGGCCACCCGTGCCTGACGCACCCGGCCTGGAGCTGATCCGCGGCGAAATCGAGGTCGACCACGCCGGCGCCGTCCTCGCCACCTCCTTCGACCGCGAGCAGGCGGCGCTGATCGCCGACCCGACGCGGATCGTCGAGGTGCTGAGCTGGCTGCGCGATCAGCCGGCCCACGGCTACCGCTTCCTCTCCAGCCTCCACGTCGCCGACTACCTGCCTGCCGAGCCGCGCTTCGGCGTCCACTACGAGCTGCTCAACCGCGAGCGCTGCGAGCGGGTCCGGGTCAAGGCGATGCTGGCCGACCCCGGCGAGGAAGCCTCCCCGGAGATCGACTCCTGCGTCGAGCTCTTCCCGACCGCCCAGTTCCAGGAGCGCGAAGCCTTCGACTTCTTCGGGGTCGTCTTCCGCGGCAACCCCGACCTGACCCGGATCCTGCTGCCCGACGACTACGTCGGCTGGCCGCAGCGGCGCGACTTCCCGGTCGGCGGCGAGCCGGTCACCTTCACCTACAGCGAGCGCGCCCGTGGCTGACCTGGTCGCCCAGGAGATCGAGCTGAACGAGGATCGCACCACCGAGGTGATGACGGTCAACATCGGCCCGCACCACCCCGCCACCCACGGCGTGCTGCGGCTGGTCGTCGACCTCGAAGGCGAGATCGTCCGCGAGTGCAGGCCGGTGATCGGCTACGTCCACACCGGGATCGAAAAGTCCTGCGAGGACAAGAGCTACTGGAAGGTCATCCCCTTCGTGGAGCGGATGGACTACGTCTCCTACTTCTTCCAGATGGAGGCCTACTGCGGCGCCGTCGAGCGGCTGATCGGGCTGGAGATCCCGCCCCGCGCCAAGTACCTGCGGACCCTCTTCCTGGAGCTGAACCGGATCCACTCGCACCTGGTCTGGCTGGGCACGACGGCGCTCGACCTCGGCGCGATCTCGATGCTCTGGTACTGCTTCCGCGAGCGCGACCGGATCCTCGACCTCTTCGAAATGGCGACCGGGCAGCGGATGCACACCCGCTACTTCCAGGTCGGCGGCGTGATCGAGGACATCCCGGTCGGCTTCGAGGAGAAGTGCCGCAAGTTCGTCGAGGAGATGCCGGTCCGGGTCGGCCAGTACGAAGCGCTGCTGGACCGCAACGAGGTCTTCCTGCAGCGGACCAAAAACGTCGGGATCGTCTCCCGCGAGCGACTCCTGGAGCTGGGCGTGACCGGGCCGCTGCTGCGCGCCGCCGGCGAGCCCTGGGACCTCCGCAAAGCCTTCGACTACCTCGCCTACCCGGAGATGGACTTCAAGATCCCGGTCGGCACGATCGGCGACAACTACGACCGCTACCGGGTCCGGGTCGCCGAGATGGTCGAGTCGACGCGGATCGTCGGCCAGTGCCTCGACGCGCTCCCCGAGGGCCCGTTCATCGCCGAGGATCGCAAGTACGTGCTGCCGCCGCGCTCGGAGCTCTCGACCTCGATGGAGTCGCTGATCCACCACTTCAAGCTGGTCACCGAGGGGTTCCGGGTCGAGCCCGG
>Ga0190271_10000476_pt1 | contig 20305 bp, 19 predicted proteins | sample Popmic356T_FD_133747 | JGI IMG/M metagenome (GOLD analysis project Ga0190271, IMG submission 133747) | Populus adjacent soil microbial communities from riparian zone of Weber River, Utah, USA - 356 T | ecosystem: Environmental > Terrestrial > Soil > Riparian zone | place: USA: Utah | collected...
ACCTGTGAGTATCGGCCCGAGTACGCGTGCTACCAGGACCCGACGATCACCGTGTGCGGCTGCGTCGACGGCGCTTGTGCTTGGAGCCAGACCGACGAGCTGGCCAAGTGTCTCGCTGCCGCTGGCGGCATCTGAAGTCACAGCCATGCGGGCGTGCGCGAGACACGCGTGCGCCCGCAACTCGCTGTGGTTTTAGCAGTCCGCGTCGATACACACGCGGTCGTCCGAGCCGGAGTTATTTCGACACGTATCGAAAGGAAATAGGCTCTCTAGCTCGGCTTCGTCCGTAAGCTCGGAACGGCAATGCGTAAGACATCCAGCACAGATATCCACTGAAAAGGTGAACGTAGGCGTAGCAGGGACTCGAAGCTCGGGAAACGAGATGACGGTCTCGAGCAGAATGGAATCGCCGACCACGTCTCGGAGCTGTTGAGCATATGAGCTCGGAATTGAGCCCATTGCGACCAAGGGTTCGCCTCCAGCTTGAGAGCTTCCAAGCGCTTGTGTGAACGGATTGGCGAGCACCTCGAACGAGATGAGCGTGCCGTCGGCGCGGCGCAGCGTGAGCTCAGCCTGCGTGCTGATGAAGGCCGCGTTCTGAACCGCCAGCTGGATTGGATACGCGTGCGGACAGTCAGCAGCGCTTTGCTCGCTACCGATGTCCCAGGTACCCCTAGCCACAAGCTTACTCGCCTGAGGATGGCAATCGCTGGCGAACGAGACTTGTCCCTCGATAAAAGCCGTAGATTCCATAGGCTTGGCTCCTAGGCTATCGCACGCTGACACGAGTGCGAGCCCGAGCATCGTCAACACTGCATCCAGCCTCATGGCCTATCCTCATGCTGAGCTCATCTGCGGGTGGATGAGCTTGCAGGACCATGTCTCCGACTTCAAGTAGCGGTGAATACAGCTGCGCCATTCGACCACGATGTCGCCAAGCTTCGACGCGAGGTGCGAGCGCAGGGACTGAAGCTCGCACGGGATTCCGACGCGCGAACAGGATGACCAAACACAGGGTCCAGGGCTGGTGGGAACCTACGCCACGCGCGAAGCATGCACTAGCGTGTGGTCGTCCTTCAGACCCCAGCCGTTTGGGTACCCCGTAGCTCTTGCATCGGATACTTGGCTGTTGGCGCGTGGAGAGCTCCATAAGCAGCGGCACCAGGCGGCTGGGCTTCTCTGAGCTGCGGTCGTGGCGCTCATGACCGCCTCACCAGCGCTCATAGTCTTTGAGCTCGAATGGCAGCGTCAGCGCACCGAAGTCGGGAAGGCCATCTGCAGCGGCGTTCTCTCCCTCGTCAGTCGGCTCGCCGGCTGACGTCGCTTGCGGAACGGCGTTCTGCGCGTGCTGCTCAAGCGCGATGTCCTGGTTGCGAATCACGTAGTCGCGCACGTCGAAGAGGTACTCCACCCGATTGCCTGCGGCCTCGTGCAGCACGCGGCAGAGGTCGTCGCGCATGATCTCGATATCGGGGCTCTCGAAGCGCCCGCCGGTGAGGGTGCGCTCCTCGCTCCGGTGGGTCTCGTTGCCGTCGGCGTCGACCATCGAGAACCCTGTGAGCTTGGTACTGTGCTGGCGGAGCGTCGCGAGGATGTTCATGCGCTCCGCGGGCTGGGGAAGCGGAGAGCTGGAGTCATCGCGTACCCCCATGTTACATTTTCGGCCTGCCGGCCCGGATTGCTAAGGTTCCCCGGTGGTCGAGACAACTGTCCGGACACTTCGCCCATCCTTCGGCTATCATCGTGCAAGGTGCGATTCAGGAGATGTGTCACATGCCGCGCGAATTTGCAGCGCTCGAATCTAGCTTGCACCCGCATAGCGAAGACAACGGGCGTGGACCTCTGGGTGACTTCAAAGAGGGACACGTGCACAGGTTCACGATAACAACCCGCCAGGTCTACCGCTGGACCCTTATAACTACGCTCGTGTCGTTCGCGGGATTGTACGGGCTGTGGGTTGCGTTGTACGGCTGGCGCCTCGGTCCGCGCCATCCCATTGAAGGCTTTCCAACGTTGAGAGTGCTCGGGAGTGTCGCACTCGCGCTGTCGCTGATGGCTTTGCACGAGCTCATCCACTTCGCGAGCTTCCGACTATCCGGTGTTCCGAAGGGGCTTGCGACCATCCGGTTCTCGCCGAAGAGCCTGCTCGCGTATGTGCAACTGCACGCTCCGCTCGAGATCGTGCGCTTTCGATGGGGGGTGGTGCTGCCTGGACTGCTCACCGGCCTGTTGCCAGCCGCGGTTGCGCTCGTGATCGGAAACGGTACGTTGCTCGTGGGAAGTGCCGCGATGCTGGCCGCCACAGGCGGAGACGTCGCAGTACTTTGGGCTACGCGCAGCTACGGCCCTGGAACGCGTGTGCTTGGCGATGCCGATTTCGCGAGTACGGAAGAAGCTCGACGCAGTGAGGGCTAAATACTCAGCGCGTCAGCAACACGCGCACGCCCGCATGCTCCTGCACGTCTACACGCCGTCGGACACACACGCGGTCCCCATCAGCCGCTAGTGCCGTGCACACAGTCGAGCTTTCCGCGGCTGGGAAATTATTGCGGGTTCGGCAGGATAGGGTGGCGCGTCTTGCAGCAAACAGCTGCCGATAGAACTGTTCGGTACGGTGGCCTGCTGCCGAGGAGCTCTTTCGGGCCTCAGGAGGAGAGGGTAATGAAACAACTGGCAGGAAAGACCGCATTTGTTACAGGCGGCGCGAGCGGGATTGGATTGTCGCTGGGCCGTGCTTTCGCCGAGGCAGGCCTGAAAGTCATGCTTGCAGACATCGAGACAGCAGCACTTGCGAGCGCGCTGGTAGAACTAAAGTCTTTCGGGACGAATGTGCGCGGCGTGTACTGCGATGTAGCGGACTCAAATAGCGTCGACCAGGCCGCCAAGGCAACTGTCGCCGCATTCGGCAATGTCCACATCGTCTGCAACAACGCCGGCGTTGCCGGGGGATGGGGGCTAGATCAAATCGACCTCGACAGTTGGCGCTGGGTGCTCGAGGTCAACGTGATGGGCGTCGTGCACGGCATTCGCGCCTTCCTGGCCAATATGCGATCCCATGGTGAAGGTGGGCACTTCGTCAACACAGCGTCGATGGCTGGAATGCAGAGCGAGGGCGGGTTCCATGCTTATGCAGCGAGTAAGTACGCGGTGGTCTCGATGTCTGAGGGACTAGCGAAGCAGCTCGCGCGTGAAAACATCGGTGTCAGTGTGTTGTGTCCGTCCTTCACCCGAACTCGCATCGGTTTCAGCGGGCGCAATCGTCCGGCGCGCTTCGGTCCGGCGAGCGCCACAAACGAGACGGTCCTGGAGGCCTTGGACAAGGGCCGCGAGCCGGCGGAAATCGCCGCGCGTACTGTTGCTGCGATTCGTGACAATGAGCTGTATGTATTCACGCATCCCGAGTGGAACTGGGAAGCCGAGAAGAGGTTTGCTGCGATCCAAGAAGCAATGAAGAAGTCGGAGCAGTGATGGGCGACCTGGGCGTTGGCCCTGGTGCATCCCTATCGTCTTGGTTGTGCGTCTCAACGGCTCGTTCCAGGTCCCCGGCGCCGCGCGGACCCCGCGCAACGCTGCTCGCGGCTTGGGGACTGTTCCGGCGGGGTCTTCGCGCACACGCGAATGGTACGCAGCCGTGTCCCCGTGGATGCGTCCCGCTTGAGCCGTCGGCGGCGCAGCCGTCACGTAGAACAGCCGACAGCGCCGACCTGGCAGCCATGCGCTGGCAGCCGCCAGCTCGCGCCAGAGGGGCGAAAGCCGAGCACGCAGGCACGGCAGGCGCGAGCCAGGCACTTCAGGTGTCGACGCCGCTCCGCAGCAGTGAAATGCAGGCGACGATCTTGTCGCGTTCGTCCGGTGCGGCGAGCGCGACGGCCTGCTGCATGGCGCCCTCGAGCACATCAGCCGCATACGCCGGTGCGAGCAGGAGCCGCAACATGGTGCACAGCGCCCGAGCTACGTACTGCACGGGCACGACCCCGTGGCCGTCCCGCGGACTGACCCACAGGTTCGCACGCGCGGCCAACACATCGCTGCGTAAGTCCTTCCAGTCGTCCAGCAGCGCGACGAAGACGCCCAAACGCTCGAACGCAGCCAGCGTATGCTCGCGGGCGCCGCCGTCAGGCAACAGGCTGTAGAAGACGATCGGCAGTGACTTGGCCGAAGAGCGGTCGTAGCGCGCCTCAGTCTCGCTGATATACATTTGCTCCAACGCACTCGCCAGTGCGTCGAGCGCGCTCGGTGGCTGGCCCGCGAAGCGTTGCGCGATGCTGCACAGCGCGGCATCGAACAGTCGGATGAGCGGCCGCGGCCGCAGCTCCGCCTCCCGGCAAAGGCTCGCGGCAGGACTCGCGTCGCGCAAGCGCAGCACGAGCTTGTCCGGATGCAGTGCGCGCAGCAGCCCCGCGCGCTCCTCGAGGATCACGTCGTCGATCACGGTGTCGAACAGCGCGATCGCCAGATTGAAGAGCGCCGCCTCGCGCAGCACCTGCTCACGCTGCGGATGATCGTGGGGAGTGGCTGCGTCGGCGAATGCCGAACCCAGCCACGCGAGCTGGCGCAGCCGCGCTTCATCCCCGCGGCTGGGGTAGCGCGCGGCCAAGTCTGCAAAATCGTGCTCCAACGCGAGCTGGTCCAGTCTCTCTCGTGCGAGGCCGAGCTGCGTTACAGAAGCTGATGGCTGCGATCTCGCCAACGCCGTTCGATGTCGGGATCTGACGTGCAACATGATTTTGGCACCTCACAGTACAGCTAATAGTCAACTGCATCGGCGCCGAAGCTAGCAGGCCGCCACGGATGAACAAGCGCGATCTCGTCGAGCGCCACGATAAAAGCTCATCAGTCGGATTCTTAGTCACAAACCACGACGGCGCTTCTCTACCTGTCGCGGGAGCTTGTGCGCGGGCAGCGTCGCGAGCGAGGCGCGCGTCTGCACCGTGACGCTCGTTTCCAGAGGCCGCTCGCCGCGCTGCTGAAAGCGGCAGACACTGGGGCGTATTTCGAGCTATAAGCGCTCCACTGTGTCAGCTCACTACCGCAGTCGATGTCGACAGTTCTCCGCACGGTGGGCCATCCGTGGCTGCCGCCGACGACGCCTGCGAGCTACATCCGTCGATGTTTCTTCGTCGCTGACCAGTCGCCAAGGGCTGCAGCACTTGGTCGAGCATCTGCCCTGCATGTTGGCGGTGCTCGGCCCCGAAGGCTTCATCGAGTTTGCGAATCAGCGCACGGTCGACTTCGTGGGCCTTTCGCTCGCGGAGTTGCGCCGCTGCGCCTGGGATCAGCTCATTCACCCCGACGACGTCGCCAGCACGCGAAATACGCTGAGACGTTCCAGCGACAGGGTCAGCTTGCAGATCATCAATTGCCGGCTGCGTCACGTGAGCGGCGGGCGGCGCTGGGTGGAGATGCACCTGGAACCGCGCGTCCGCGAGCACAAGCTGGTGCACTGGTACGCGTTGCTGATCGACATCGAGCACCGCAGAGAAGCGGAGGACGCGCGCAAGGCGAGTGAGCACGAGCTGCACTTGCTCGTCGACACCGTCCCAGCGCTGATTTGGCGAGCCACGCCCGACGGCTTCCCGGACTACCTGAATCAGCACTTGTGTGACTATCTCGGAAAATCCATCAGGGACTTCGATCGCTCGATGCAACTGCATCCGGACGACGTCGACGAGGTCTTGCGCACGTGGGACGAAGCGCGCGCCTTGGAGCGGATGTACGAGAGCACCCATCGCCTGCTCGGCGGCGACGGGCGCTACCGCTGGGTCACCTGCTACGGGCTCCCTCTGCGCGACGCGCAAGGGCGCATCCGTTGTTGGTACGGCGTCATCGCGAGCATCGAGCGTGTCAAGCGCATGGAGTCCGTGCTCAACACCATGCAGACCCGGCTGTCGCGTGCGTCCGAGCTGGCGGCCGTGGCGCAGCTGTCGGCGTCGATTGCCCACGAGATCAATCAACCGCTTGCGGCACTCGTCGCCAACGGCGCGGCGTGTCTGGAGTGGTTGATGGTGGACCCGCCCAACGTCGAGCGCGCGCGTCTGACGGCTGAGCGTGTGGTCCGGGACGGCTACGCGGCCGCGAACGTGATCCAGCGCGTGCGCGAGCTGTTCAGCCAGGTGCCGACTACGCGTGTCACGCTCGATCTCAACGCAGTCGTGCGCGAGGTGCACGAGCTCATCAGCACCGAGTTGCTCGATCGCAAGGTGCATTGGGCGTTGGATCTAGCCGCACAGCTCCCGCTGGTGCAAGCCGACCGCGTCCACATGCAGCAGGTGCTGGTGAATCTGATCCGCAACGCGCTCGAAGCCATGGAAGCGACGACGTGTCCCAATCAGCTGACCGTCCGCACGCGCCACCAGACTAAAGTCGAAGCACACCCGAGCGTGTCCGTCGAGGTGTGCGACAGCGGTCATGGTTTGCGCCCCGGCGAGATGGTGTTCGACCCATTCTTCACGACCAAACGGCGCGGCATGGGCATGGGCCTGACGATCTGTCGCACGATCGTCGAAGCTCACGGCGGCACGATCTGGGCGCGATCCAACACGGACCAGGGAGCGACCTTCGGCTTCTCGCTGCCCGTTTGCGAGGCCGATCTCAGTCTGACGTCAAACTAGCGTCGTGCGTTTGGCACGCGCCGTCGCTCGGCCGCTCATAGACCCAACGTCACCGACATCCTGACTAGATCAGCGAGCGAGCTCGCACGCATCTTCTGCATGACTCGGCGCCGATGGATCTGCAGCGTGACCTCACTGATGCCGAGCGCCGCGGCGACTTGCTTGTTGAGCATGCCTTGCACGATGAGCGGCATCACATCCCGCTCACGCGGCGTGAGCTGAGCCAATCTCCGCTCCAAGCTGGCGCGCTCGGCTCGTGCCTGGCGCTCATGGCGATCGCGGACGATCGCGGTCCGAATCGCTGCGATCAGCTCGGCGGTGCGCAGGGGCTTCGTGAGAAAATCTACGGCCCCGCCCTTGAGGGCAGAAACTGACATTCGAATGTCACCGAAGCCAGTGATGAAAACGATCGGTGGCTGGGACATGCCGGCGTTGCGGGCTTGGAACTCGAGACCATCCATGTCAGGCAGTTTGACATCCAGGATCAGGCAGGACGGCACATCCGGCCGGGGAAATTGCACGTATTCGGCGATGGACGCGAAGGCCGTGGAGTGGAAGCCGACCGCGGACAGCAGCTCGCTGAGCCCTTCGCGCACGCGACAGTCATCGTCCACGATCAGAACGGTGTGATCCTCACTGTTCATGCGTTCCCCCGGAAGCTAACACGCGCTAGCGCACGCTGTCATCGAAACAGGTGGTAGCGCGCGGGGCGTGTTCGTGCATGCGCGGCGCTCCCGCCGCGTACAGCGGCTGGCGGGCCGTGCTCGGCCCCACGAAGCCGCACCGCGCCGGGGCCGCGTCATGGAAAGACATGATGGAGGAATCGGTCAGCTGACGCCTAGCGTCGGACGCCATGGAGAGACGTTGGCCATGCCGGCGGCGACGAGGAGGAAGTGCCCGTGGACCTCGAAGACTCTGAATGCGCGATTCGTGAAGCCTTCGACGCCGGGCGGCTCGAACACGCGACGACCGCAACCCTGGAAGCCTATGGCGCGGAAATTCTGAGATTTCTGTGGTCGCGGCTGCGCCGTCACAACGACGCACAGGAAGCCTTCTCGATATTCGCCGAAGACCTGTGGAGCAGCCTACCCCAGTTCGCCTGGCGATGCAGCATGCGAACCTGGAGCTACACGCTCGCGCGCAACGCGGCAGCGCGCTACGCAGCCGCGCAGCACCGGCACGTTCTGCAGCATGCGCGGTTGAGGCGCAGCGACCTGATTCCGCACTTCACAGCCAGCACGCTCAGCTCCGCGCTTGACCCGAGCACGCGCATCTCGGACAGATTCGCGCGCCTGCGCGAGCAACTCGACAGCGAGGACCAGCTGCTACTCGTGCTGCGCGTCGACCGAGGCATGAGCTGGCGCGACCTGGCCATCGCGATGAAGAGCAACCCACGCGCAGACCATCAGACTCTCGAGCGTGAGGCCGCACGGCTACGCAAATCCTTCGAGCGCATCAAGACGCAGCTGAAACACCTGGGAGAGGTCGACGGATTGCACGAGATGATCCGCGAGCACGGGTTTGGGTGAAGAGTGGCGAGCTTTCCTGGCTCAGTGCACCGTGTCGTCGTCCGCCTTTCACACGCGTGACGCTGCAGGCAAGCCGGTGTTCTCGATGATCATCTCGGGCAGGCGCTCCGCGACGTCGGCATGGCAGGCGTACCAGCCATGACATCGCACTCGATCCTGCTCGAATCGACGAGTCCGTACCGGAAACTCTGCCTCGCGAGGTCACAAACCTCGCGCGCCGTCCTCTAACAGTCAGGTGCGGCAGAGCGCAGTTGCCAACACGACAGGCAGGGTGAGCATGGAGTATCAACAACCGTGATTGTGACGCATGTCGCCGGCCTTGCGCTCGGTATAGCGATCGGCCTGTACAACACCTTGGCGTCACTGCTGTTGAGTGGCAAGCAGCTGTCCGATGCCGCGATAGGCTTGGTGTCGAGCGGCTACTTCGTCTGTCAGGCGCTCGGTAGCGCCCTCGCGATTCCGATCATGGGTCGCGTCGGCGGGCCTGTGGCGCTCGCTGTGTGTTCAGCGCTGGCCGCCGCGACCGGCGCACTCCTGCCGTGGTGCGACTCGCTCGTTCTGGTAATCGCGCTGCGGGTCTCGATGGGAATTGGCATCGGCGCGGCCATGACGATCACACAATCGGAGGTCGTGCAGCGCGCGCCCCAGGCTCGGCTCGAGGCCAGCAGCGGAGTGTATGCGCTCTTGCTCGGCGTCGGCTTCTCGCTCGGTCCGGTCATGGGCACGGCGCTCCATCAGCGCTGGCCGCACGCGATTTTCGGGTTGGGCGCGCTGGCGGCGGGCATGCCGAGCCTGCTGCTGGGCCGGAGAATCCGAGTGGTAGAGCGTGCCGCGCAGAGCGGCATCCAACCTCCGGGCGGGATCTTCCTGCCGCTGCTCAGCGTGTTCGCATACGGCTTCGCCGAAGCGGCGCTCGTGACGTTGTATCCGGTCGTGCTGCAGCGCCAAGGTCGAAGCACGTTCGAGGTGGGAGCCACGCTGAGTGCGTTCGTGCTCGGTGCGCTGCTCGCCACCTATCCGGTGGCGCTGCTGTGCCGGCGGATCGGTCAGCGCAAGACGCTCGCGCTCGTGCTCGTGATCAGCATCGGCGCGCTGAGCCTTCTGTCCGCGCAGCCGCCGACCGCGCTGGCGTACGGATTGTCGGTGCTGGCAGGCGCGAGCGTGGGTCCAATGTACACGATCGGCATGGGCTGGATCGGGCGACTGCTGCCCAGCTCGGAAGTGTCGCGCGGCATGGCCGCTTTCGCGTTCGCGGTCAGCGTCGGCTGCATCGTTGGCCCAAGTACGACAGGGCTCGCGATGACGTTGTTGGGTGTCAACGGCGCATTCCTGGCTGTAATCGCAGTGCAAGTGATCGCGCTGATCGGCCTTCGTGCGAGCGGCACTCCGGATGGCGCGAGCGACGCCACGCTCGAGGCCCAGCACGGCGAGCTGGTAGGTTAGTATGCTCGACACGAGTGTGCGGCGCGGCGCGCGTGCCCAGAGCGCGCAACGCGACGACTACGAGTACTACGACGTGACGGCAGAACACCGGCGTGTTCGTCCGATCGGCCACAAGATATTCGAGGGCAAGCTGGCGATGGTTCGGGTGACTCTGCCCACGGATCAGCCTCGACGCATAGAGACCGCGATCGGCACGATCGATCCGTCCGACCACTTGATCGCCAGCCTGCACGCGGCCAATGAGCGCTATCGCGCCGAGCTGGGCTACACGCTTGTCCGAGTGGACCTGATCGCGCCCGCGCGCCAGCGACTGCGCTTCGGTGCGATCAGCGTGCTGCTCGGATACCGAGACGCCAAGCGTGGCCCATGCTGCTATATCTTGGAAGCTGGCCTGGCGACCGGCGAGCCCCGGATGCTCTATCTCAGCAAGACCATCGCTGGAGAGATCGAGCAGGCCACCGGCTACAGCCCGACTCCGTTTGCCAGCCCGGAAAACCTGTACATGGCCGGGCTCACAGTCGACGGCGAGCACCCGAAGCTGCTGCGTGTCAGCGCGCGGGAGCGCGGCCTGGTCGCGTCGCAGTGCACCTATATGGAGCTAACTGTCAGGTTCGCGCGCCAGCGTGGAATGCCTTCCAGCAAAGCACCAGGCTGGCTATTGGCGCGCGCCACGGGGATCGTGATCGCGCGCATGCTCCGTGGCGTTCCAGTACGAAGCCCAGAAACGCTCATCCCTCCAGCCTGGCGAGGTTGGTATCGCGGCTTGAACGAGCGGAAATCCAAGTAGCGCGCAGCCTGCGAAGCAACGCCGCGGGGGAGGAAGAGACCAAGCGTGGCGGGGGCAATCTATGTCCTACACGCTGCTAGTCGGCAACGGAGTGCCGCTCGATCAACTGATTGAGAGGCAGACTACGGTCGAGGACCGAGCGCGTAGATTCCACTCCCAGTACAGGCAGCCTGGCCGGATCGAGCAGCCCGAGCTGAACGAGCACCGAAGCCTGATCCCAATACAGGTGTTCGTGTACGATCCTGTCGCCGGCCAGCTGCACTACGACCACGAGCGCGACCTCGATGCGCTTACCGGTCGGCGGGATTCCAGGCAGCATCCAGATCATCGGGATCGTATGTGTAAATTGGACATTGAGCTCGTCCACGACACGGCCCTGCCCGATGGTGCGCGAGACCGGCGTGATCGTCATGTCCGGAGGGAGTTGAGGCAGAAAGTGTCGCGAGTAGAACGCGTGCAGCTGAGCCCGTCCGTCGCCACCGGTCATCACAGGGATGTGATTCACGCGAGGCGTCTCGGTCATCGTGCTGAGGGTTCGATCCGCGTCATGCGCGGAGAACTCGGCCTGCAGATGCGCGTCCCACGCATCGTTCAACGTTTTGTCACTCGGCTGCGGCTGTAGTGAGGTTTCGTCGGGCGTGGCGTCGTTTGTTGTCATGTCGTTTTCGTCAGAAAGGCGTACGTTCTCTATCCAAGTCTGTGGCAGGTCAGACTCAGCATGCCCTGCAGCTCGCTCGTTGCGTTGGCTACTCGACTGAGGGAGGTAGAACATGGCTCCTTGACCGATGCGCACGCCCGCATCGTCGAGCACGTTCCACAGGATGCCGTGCTCGATCCAGAAGCGCCGGCCGGATTTTGCGATGCGTAGTCCGCGATAGTGGGTCGTGTAACCTTGAGCGGCTACCCGTGCCAAGGTCGCCGCGCGTTCAGCGCGGTCAGGAGTGTCCGCTGACAAACGCGATGGCATCCCGATCAGTTCCTGCCACGACATCTCGAAGCAGTGCTGCGCGCAGAGGTTCGCGTACACGAACACAGGATCGCTCGCTGCGTTATGCGCGAGCACTGCGAAGTCGGCATTGCGATACAGCCAGTCGGCGGCCTCTTCGTGACGGACCTCGGCAGGCACGAGCGGCGCATGCAGGTGCCCGCGATAAGACGCCATCAAATGCTGGACAAATGCGCTCTCGTCGGTTTCCTTCGGGCTCATCGCAGCTACCTCGTCGGCATCACTTTCACCAAGGAATCTGGACCGCATGCGACCGGGGACCGGCGTGTTTGACGCGCGTGTCGGAAGCGACTCGGCAGCGAGCTAAGGATGGAACGGCGGCGCGAAAATGGTTGTTACGGACGCCGCGTGTTGGGTCTATCCGCGGGGCAGCCAGTCGCGAGCAGCGTCCCGGTGGCAGCAGCGGTCGTTCTTGCCCTGCTTCGTCGATCATTTCATGCTTCCCGTCCATCGGGCTCCCGGCGGCGTGGGCCGAGCCGACGTGATCAACCGGTTGAGTGTTCAGAGTACGTGGTGTGACGAAGAAAACGCGCGCTCCGTGCAGTTCGAAGCTTGCCGCTGCGCGAAGCCTTGCGAGTTACACAAATGACGCCGTCACGATGCGAAAATCTGCCGCTGCGCGCGTCACATCCGTCCGGGCAAGCTCTCTATCTCGCGGCGCTATGGCTGTCGGATGCAGCCAACGTGACCAGCGAGGTGAACTGTGCCAGGTGGATACGACTACATCATCATAGGTGGGGGCTCCGCGGGGTGTGTGCTGGCGGCGCGCTTGTCAGTGGATTCTAGGGCTCGGGTCTTGCTGCTCGAGGCCGGAGGGCCTAACAGTCGGCCGGAGCTCTCGGTCCCGAGCCTTTGGCCGACGTTGCTCGGCACTGACGTCGACTACGCATACACCACCACGCCGCAGCCCGGCACGCATGGCTCCACGCACGCTTGGCCGCGCGGAAAGACGCTCGGCGGTTCGAGCAGCATCAACGCCATGGTGTATCTGCGTGGTCACCCGCACGACTTCGATCGTTGGGCTGCGGACGGCTGCAGCGGGTGGGACCACGGGAGCGTGTTGCCGTACTTCCGGCAGATCGAGCAGGTGTCGGGCCGAAATGCTGAGTATCGAGGCGATCGCGGGCCGATGCGTCCGGCGATCGCCGAGGCGCCGTGCACGCTGTCGCAGGTCCTGCTCGATGCGGCGCGCGAGGCTGGATATCCGGCCACCGAGGATTTCAACGCAGGCGCAGCCGAGGGCGCGGGCTTCCACGATCTGAGCGTTTTCGAGGGCAAGCGCCAGAGCGCCGCCGATGGCTACCTCACGCCCGCGGTCTTGGCTCGCCCGAACCTCAGCGTGCTCACGCACGCGCGCGCCGAGCGCTTGGTGTTCGAAGGACTGCGCTGCGTCGGCGTGGACTACGTGCAAGATGAGCAGCGAAAGTCGGCGCGCGCGCTGTCTGATGTCATCGTGAGCGCCGGCGCGATCGATTCGCCGCGGCTGCTCTTGCTCTCGGGCGTAGGCCCCGCGGCCGACCTCAAACGGGTCGGAGTGCGAGTGCTGCACGATCTCCCGGGCGTGGGTCGCAACCTCCACGACCATCCGATGTGCAGCGTGGTCTACGAAGCAGCGCAACCGATCGCTCGCGGTGTCGCGAACCACGCGGAGAGCTCGCTGTTGTGGCGAAGCCGCGCCAGTTTGGCGGGGCCGGACATGCAGATCATGTTCATCCACATGCCGTTCTTGCCGAACACCTTGCCGGTGCCTCCGGAGAACAGCTTCACGTTCGGCGTGAGCACGATCCCGGAAAGTCGCGGCGAGCTTCGGCTCGTCGACGCCGATCCGCGCACGCAGCCGTGGATCGACCCGAACTACCTCGCAGAACCCAGCGACGTGGATAGGCTGACGCACGGACTCGAGGTTGCACGCGAGCTCGTGGCCACCGCGCCGTTCAGGCCCTGGCGCGGGCGCGAAGTGTCTCCGGGGAGCGATGTCGAAGGTCAAGCCGCGCTGCGCCGCTACGTACCGTTCGGCATCAGCTCGTACTTTCACCCGGTCGGCACGTGCGCGATGGGCAGCGGCCCCGAAGCAGTCGTGTCTCCCGACTTGCGCGTGCGCGGTCTCGAGGGCCTGCGCGTGGTGGATGCCTCGATCATGCCTCGCATCGTCTGTGTCAACACGAACGTCGCGACGCTGATGATCGCCGAGAAAGCCGCGCACATGATCACCGTCGGCAGGACCGCGAGCTAGGGCGCGCCATGGGGCACGAGGATATGACACCTGTGATGCACTGACAGTGTCACATCCGCGGCCGCGATTGCTAGATCGCGCCAGCTCATGTCGCGGTCGACGCGTAGAACGAGCCGCGTTTGCTCGTCTGGAGCGCCGGCCTTCCGTCGCGGCGCGCGTGCATACCGTGTGGCGGCAGTGTGCGCGAGCGTGTAGCACCACGTCCGCATGCTGCAGCCCTAAGCGAACCGGGGTAACCCAAGCCAGAGATCTTCCATGAACATGGAGAACGCTTCTCGGCTATCCGCCTCGTTCGCGCGGGGTGTTTCCGCGCGTTCGAAGGCGCGGGCTCGACGCAGTCGTCAAGTGCTCAGGTCCTGCCCACTGACGTCATCATGGAAACACATGATGGATGAGCTGTTGGGCTCGGAGTAGCCTCTCGCCCACCTCGCCGTCGATCAGTTAGGGAGCAGACCGATGAGACGCTTGGACAAAATTTCGTTCGTCCAGGGGGACGGTGACCGTGCGCAGACCTTGTATCAGACGGCGGGTCGGGCCGAAGGCGAAGTCTGCCTCGCACGCTTCCGTTTCCGCGGCGGAGCGTTCGTGAGCGGTTCCAGCGCGTGCCACTGGGTGACGATTCATCTCGATCAGCCTTCGCGAATGTGTTGCCGCATCGGCAAGTACCGCTCGGATCACGTCGCGATGCCCGGCACGGTCGTGATCTGTCCGGCCGACATCGACGTCACCGCCGAAACCGACTCGTCGTGCGATAGCCTATGTCTCGCGCTTTCCAAGGCCCCATTTGCGCTATTGGCCGCCGAGCGGGCTCAGCCCAACGCTGACTTTTCGGGTGTGCTTTTGGGCCGAGACGACACCGTGCTCGCGATCGCGCGCGAGCTGGCCGATGAAGCCGCAGTCGGCTCGGGGGGCCACGGCGCGGCTTGGCGAGAACTGAGCAATGACCTCTTCGAGCACATCTTTGAGCGCTACCTGCTCGGCCAACGCGAGGACAGGCGCGGCGTGCTCACTTCGGAGTCTCTGGCGCGCATCCACCAATACGTCGGGGCACACCTCGCAGAAACGATCGAAATCGATGTGCTAGCCGACGTGGTGGGCACGTCTCGCTCGCATTTTCCTCGACTGTTTCGGCGTTCGCTTGGCATCAGCCCACATCAGTACATCGTGAGACGTCGACTCCAGCGCGCCATGCAGCTCATCCGGAAGGACCGCCTGCCGCTGGCCCAGGTGGCGGCTGAAACTGGTTTCGTCGACCAGAGCCACCTCACGAATTGGACGCGACGTGTCTACGGTCTCTCGCCCGCCAAGGCCGCGAGGTCGCCGTCGACGCGCAGAAATCTGCAAGACCGATACCTGAGCGATGCGTAGGGTCGTTGGGGAGAAAAGCTCACAAAAGGAGGCAAGAGCGTGACCCCCAACGAACAGATGCGCGTCGCGGTGAGAGCCGTCGAGCTCGACGAAAGCGCCATTCGCCGAGCGTTCGACGCAGGGCTGATGGACCTTGCCGCCACCGCGGCATTCAGGGCACATCATGATCAGATCCTGCGCTTTCTCACCACGCGACTGCGCGACCCGGGCGATGCCCGCGAAGTGTTCTCGATGTTTGCGGAAGACCTATGGAGAGGACTGCCCGCGTTCGACTGGCGCTGCAGCATGCGAACCTGGAGCTACTGCCTGGCGCGCAACGCAGCGAGTCGCTATCTCGGCTCACGGACGCGCCAGCGCGCGCACTTGCAGGTCTCACACTTAGACGAGTTGGCGGACGTGCCAAGCTCTTCATCCACGGTGCCATACATGAAGGACGCTGTGAAGGATCGCTTTAGAGCGCTTCGGGAGCAGCTCAGCGACGCCGATCAGAAGCTGCTTGTGCTACGGGTCGAACACGCCATGTCGTGGAGTGACATCGTGCACACCATGCGTGGCGACACGAACCTCGACGATGACACCCTGGCACGTGAGACGGCCAGGCTGCGCAAAGCCTTCCAACGCGTCAAAGCCGACCTCCGCAAGCGCGCCGAGCGCGAAGGTCTGATCTGAAGCTCCGCTGTAGGGTGCGACGCGGGCAGAGCCGCTAGGTGCTCCGGCAACCGGCGCCTTCGCCGATGTCAAATCGGGTCACAGCTCGGGGCCGCGCGGCTGCCGCGCTCAGTGCATCTGCGCAGGCATTCGAATGCATGCGTTTCGTCATACAAACCACTTGCACGGTGTCCCGTGCTGTGCCGGGCTGTGTCAGCCAAGGCATGCGATGACATGGGATGGAGCCGCGAGCCGCCGCGAAACGTGGGGATCGACGGGGACGCCCGCACCGAGATCATGCTGAGGCTCGAGACCATTTCCGGCAACGCGCGGTCGTTCAGCGTCGTTCCTACAGAAACAATCCGGCCGGGCTCACAGCTCGCGCTAGAGGCCGACGCAGTGGACTACTTGGTGCAGCTGCCCGATATGCGCGCGCGGTTCTCGATCACGGAGGCGGCGCCACTTCCTGCGACGCTAGGCACGCTGCAAGTCACTACGCAGCAGGGGCGGTTGCGCGTAGCGGCGCGCGGGGGCTCGTGCAGTGCGGAGATCGACGCTGCGTATGCCGACTTGTCGATACCGTCGACACAGCTGACCGCGGCGCGGCGGCGGTGCCGGTAGCGTGTACGGAGGCGTGCGTCGCGCAGCAGTGCCGGCCGACGCCGCACGCCTCATGCAGCTCAGTGGGCGTCGACCTCGCGCACGTCGACCTCGATGTCGCCCAAGATCTCGGCGTAGCGCGTGGCCCACGCCAGCGCTTCCTGCCTCGAGTCGGCCTTGAGTATCGTGTAGCCGGAGATCAGCTCCTTCGTCTCGGCGAACGGCCCATCGGTCCACTTGTTCTTGCCGGCGACCCGCTGTAAGCGCGCGGCTTTGGCACTCGGCCGCAGCGTCTCGCTCCCGAGCAGCACCCCGGCGCTCTTCATCTCGCCGAGCAGCGCGGCGAGCTTCGCTTCACGCTCCGGCGCGCGCGGCACGCCCGCTTCAAACGCGTTGTCGGCCTTCTGCATCACGAGCACACGCAGAGGCACCGGCCCCTCGGGCTTCGGCGCGACGCCGATGTCCCAGGCTTCCGTGATCGGGCCGACATCCACTTCACTCGCACCCAGGGCTTCGCCGTAGCGGCTCGCCCACTGTACCGCTTCGTCCATCGAGCTCACCTTGAGCTTGATGAAGCCGGCCACGAGCTCGTTGTGGCCCTGCAGCGGCCCGTTCGAGACCGAGCGCTGGCGACTGCTCGCGCCCGTCCACTGGAGGCGCACGCGCGTCTCAGGGCCGCGCAGCCCGTCGGCGTCGTGCAGCTTCCCCGCCGCAATGGTCTCGCCGATGAGCTTGCCCATCCCCTCGATCAGCTCTTGGCGGGGCGGCCCGCCGGCTGCGATCTCCTGGTTGATCTTGTGCATCACGATAAAAAGCATTGGAAGTTCCTTGGGTTGGATGGCTGTTGGCGTTGCGGTTCAAGGTGACGACGCTTCGCGGCCTGCAGAATCGACACGCGTCGACGATTTTTCGGAGACTCTCTGCGCCGCGCCCTCCGTGGCCGGCGCCGTGCTTCTTTCGCGCGAAAGGCGCGCGCAAGCCTGATCGTACGGAGCTCGCGCTGCGCTCACGCGATGTAGCCCTCGTTGCGGGGCCGTCGCAGGCGGTGCAGATCACTCTGGAGAGCCGGCTGCGACGCTCTGAGGCGCTTGCACTGCAGCCCGTGCGGCACAGGTCGCGCTGCGCGTGTCGAACCCTCGTGCGCTCGCAGCTGCCCCGCGAATGGACCCATCAAGGAGGCGACCTTCTGCCATAATGCGCCGTGACGTGGACGGCACCAGCAGTCCCAGCGGGAATCACGATGACTTCGCTGACCGCATCGAACTGCGTCCAATCCTTGCCATTCAGCGTCACGGATTTCATACGCGCGTTGTCAGGCGCACGCAGGCGCAGTCTGGTTTCGGCGCGCAGACCCGACACGGGCAACGCGAGCTGAGCGGTTATGGCGTCGCTCGCTACCTGCGACACGATGGAGAAGCCTATGCGCCCCCATCGGGTGGGTGCATCTACGACGGTCGTGACCTTCCCATCCTCCAGCCAGCCGCGCGGGATCGCTTTACCTAACCATAACGTCTCCGATTCCGGGTCCTCGAACACCAAGAACCAACGGGTCATCAACGAAGCGACCAGTTGCGCAGGCGTGCAGTAGGGTGCGGCGTCCTCCGACGATAGCGGTCGTCGCGTCTCCGGCGCCATCCAGGCGCCGCGCGTGTATTGGTGCGCCATGTCCGCGTACGTCATCAGCAAGGCCTCGCGGATCATATCGCTTTGGATCAAACCGTAGCCGTAACCATACGTAAGAAACCCGGCCAGCTCTTGCTTGCTGTAGGCAGTCGGCATTCCGAGCGTGATATCTCGATGATTCGAGCGATACTCCACGATCGCGCGAACCTGCAGAGCCGATAAGCTCCCCGAGTACATCATTTCATTGTAGGCGCGATAGGCGCGGAACTGAGGGTCGTCAGCATCGCGACGAACTGCCACGTCAAAAGGCTCCTTCGCGCCTGCTATCGCGGGCAAAACTCGCGCACCATCCACCGCGAGCGACGATCGGACCATGGCCGTGTCGATGTCCTTGCGCAGTCGCGCCGCTTCGCTGATCAAACGCTCGCCCCAAGCAGCTAACTCGACGTTGGCCGTCTGCTTGCCGATCTTGACCCAGACTCTCCCCAAATCTCGAAAGCCGCGAGCGGCCTCCGTGCTGTTCGAGAAGTAAGGCTGCATGTATCGCTTCGGGTCCTTTTCCAGAGATGCATCGGCCTCACTCCAACCGGCGATCATGCCGTACGCCGGGTCGTTCACAGGTAGCTTCAGTGCGGTTTCCCGAAGCGCGAGCAGCGATCGTGCGACGCCATCGATCCGGCTGCGCAGCCTGAGCAGCAGGTCCGAATCGCCACCCAGATTCACATACTGTGCGACGACTGTGAGCATGCGTCCGTACTGTCCGATCTCCGGCCCGCGATACAAAATGGAGCCGTCGTCGCGTACGAACTTCCCAAAGTAGTTGTCGATGTATCTGCCCGCGCGATCGGTCAAGCCCCACTCGAGCATCGCAGCCGTTTCGACGGTGAATGTGTCAGGGAAACCATCATGTTCGCTGCCGCCATAGTCTTTGTCGATGACGCCGTACTTCGGAAAGTCACCGAACCGCGTCATGATCGCTCGGACCAGCCCGAACCGCGCCATGTTCGCGACATGCTCATCCGGGAGCTCGATCTTCATACTCGGCTGCAAAATGCCATCCCAGCCCTGCTTCAGCTGCAAGAGGTCTGCGTAAAAGGACGGGGGATCCGCGGCTTTCCAAGTTGGAAAGGGATGGTACGAGTCGATGGCGAGGGTCCACTTCAGGGCTCCGTGCTCGATGCGGCTTACCCGATACCAAACCGGTTGAACACGATTGTTGCCGTTCGTGACTCGCAGCGGCGCAAACGCAAGCAGCTCCGTCCAATCGCCGGTAGCTTCAGGATATACGAAGCGCAGCACGGGTAAGTATCCGCCGACCAATCCGTGCCAGACATCTCCTTGCTTGCGTACGACTTCGATCGACGGCTGATATACGGCGGGGTCGAAGTTGGGGGAGCGCCCCCCATAAGTGAAGCCGATCTTGTCTTGTGTGTCCGGAGCGCCGACGAAGTTGTACGTACCCAAACGGACGCCGCGGATCGGCGGAAAGGCTCGGGCAACCTCGGCATACGCAGGATCACCTGGCTGGCCAAGGATCTGCCGACCGAGCATATCCGAGGCGCTTGCGGCAATTTCCTGCGCGGAGTGCCCGAGATACAGCGTCTTGGCGTCCGCCCGGGTCGACTCGAGGCTCTTCGACAGCGCGGCACGTACGCCATCGGTGTCGACGAACAGGATACGGCCATCCTTGTGTTCGAAGTCTTCCAAGACCGCATAAGGTGTTGCTCCACCGAGCACGTCCATCAGCGTCCAGGCTCCGAAACGCTCGCCCCGGTGCATCCTCTTCTTGTGCTCGCCCTCGATGAGCTCGATCTGCGAGTCGCGCAGGAAGCGTGCGACTTTGATGCGCGACGATGGATCGGCGGCACCATCGGCGCAGACCCTACTCACGACCAACGGCAGCAGCATCCCCAGCGCCGGCAGCGTCCTCCACAGTACGTTCATACGCCCTTCCTTCCTCGCATGCGAGCGAGGGACACTCGCACGAGCCTCGCCATACTCGGACGAGCTCGCTGCCGAAGTCCACAGCTACGGTGCCCATCACGTACGCGTAACCGATGCGCGCGTCTGGATCGGCACACCGCTCACACGCGCAGACTCCGTTTGAGCACCGAGCGTTGTGCGAGGCACCCTCGGCTCGCGGCCTCGCTGTACTCACGGAACAAGAGTGGCTGTTAGCACTCCGCACGATCCCCGACGAGTCTGGTTGCAATACAGCCGTGACGACGCGTTACGCCCGCGCGCCGATCGGGGAACGCGCGATCGCGTATCGACCGGTCAATCGCGGCAAGAACGTCAGGATCATTGGTGCCATTCGGCTGAAGGGTGTCGTGGCGCTCCGCTCATTTGAGGGCGCGGTCAACGCGGAGAGATTCTTGAGCCTCATGGAGCGCGACCTGCTGCCGTACACGCGGGTCGGAGATGTCCTCGTGATGGACAATCTCAGCGTGCACAAAG
>Ga0190271_10000477_pt1 | contig 20286 bp, 20 predicted proteins | sample Popmic356T_FD_133747 | JGI IMG/M metagenome (GOLD analysis project Ga0190271, IMG submission 133747) | Populus adjacent soil microbial communities from riparian zone of Weber River, Utah, USA - 356 T | ecosystem: Environmental > Terrestrial > Soil > Riparian zone | place: USA: Utah | collected...
CTTCCCGGTGTTCGCGACCGCCGTCCACGCCGCCGACTCCTACGGCCGCGCCGAGGTGATCTCCTACGGCGAGCCAATCGTCTGCGGGGGGGTCGCGGTCCGGCCCGGCGACCTGGTCGCCGCGGACCCCGATGGCGTCGTCGTGATCCCCGCCGAGGTCGCCGACCGGTGCCTCAGCGACGCGGCCGGGAAGCTGGAGAAGGAGGATCGGGCGCGGGTCATGCTCCGCGACGACGGCGCCTCGGTACGCGAGACGTACGCGCGTCACGGCGTCCTGTGAGCGGCGCGGCGGAGCGGCTGCGCGGGACCAGGGCGCTGGTCACCGGCGGCGGCTCGGGGATCGGCCGCGCGACCTCGCTACGGCTCGCCGCCGAGGGCGCGCGAGTCCTGGTCACCGATCTCGATCCGGAGGGGGCGCGCGCGACCGCCGAGGAGATCGTCGGCGCCGGCGGCTCCGCGACCTCCGCCGCGCTCGACGTCAGCGGGGACGTCGACGCGCGCCTGCCCGAGCTGATCGCCGACCACCTGGTCGAGGTCGACGCGCTGGTCAACAACGCCGGCGTCGGCGTCGCCGGGACGATCCTCGAGACCGAGATCGAGGACTGGCGGCGACTGTTCTCGGTCAACGTCGACGGGGTCCTCCGATGCACCCGCGCGGTCCTCCCGGGGATGCTCGAGCGCGGCGCCGGCGCGATCGTCAACGTGGCCTCCGTCGCCGGGATCACCGGGCTCACCAACCGGTTCGCCTACTGCGCGACCAAGGGCGCCGTGGTCAGCATGACCCGCGCCCTGGCGCTCGACTACGCCGGCACCGGCGTGCGCGCCAACTGCGTCTGCCCCGGGACCGTCGACACCCCCTGGGTCGAGGGGATGGCCGCCGGAGCCCCCGACCGGGAGCTCTTCTGGTCCGAGATGGCGGCGCGCCAGCCGCTCGGCCGGCTCGGCACCGCCGACGAGGTCGCCGCGGCGATCGCGTTCCTGTGCAGCGCCGACTCCGAGTTCATGACCGGCAGCGCGCTGGTCGTCGACGGAGGGCTGACCGCGGGCGTCCCGCGCCGGCGCTAGGACCGGCGGGTCAACCGCTCGACCAGCGGTGCCAGCTCGGGGCGCCGGGCGAGCCGGACCAGCGCCCGACGCGAGCGGGGCCGGGCGAGCAGCCGGTCGATCGGCGGCACCCGCGGGATCGGCTCCGCCTCGGGCCGAGGCGGCCTCGCGACGCGGCCGGCGAGCTCGGATGCGATCGTCCGCGAGGCGTTGTGGCCCGGGACGCCCATCACCCCGCCGCCCGGATGGGCGCCGGATCCGCACAGATAGAGGCCGCCGACCGGGGTCCGGTAGTCGCTCCAGCCGGGCGCCGGGCGGCCGTCGAAGACCTGATCGGGGGTCATCGCGCCGTGGAAGATGTTGCCCCCGGTGAGCCCGTACTCGCGCTCGAGGTCGAGCGGGGTGATCGTGCGGGTGTCGATCACGTGGTCGCGGATCCGAGGGGCGTAGCGGCTGAGGATGTCGAGCACGCGCTCGGTGAACGGCGCCCGGTGCTCGTCCCAGGTCCGATCGGCGAGCTCGAACGGGAGCTGCTGGATCCCGGTCATCAGCATGTGCTTGCCGCTCGGGGCGAGCGAGTCGTCGTGGACGCTCTGGATCAGGAACTCGATCGGGAACTTGTCGGGGATCAGCGACCGCCGCTGCGCCTCCCACGCGGATTCGAACCGGTCGACCTCGGCTCCGAGCAGGGTGAGCCCGCGGGTGTGGGGGCCCGCGCCGGGCTCCATGCCGACGAAGTCCGGCAGCCCGTCGAGCGCGATGTGCACGCGCGCCATCGATCCGCGCACGTCCCAGCCCTCGATCTCCGAGCGGAACTCCTGCGGCAGCTCGGCGGCATCGAGCAGGCCGAGGAAGGTGCGCTGCGGATCGGCGCTCGAGGCGACGGCACGGGTCGGGATCTCGTCCCCGGCGGCGGTCAGCACGCCGACCGTGCGGCCCGCGTCGACCAGCACCCGCTCGACCTCGGCGTCGGTGCGGATCTCGACCCCGCCGGCGCGGGCGCGCCGGGCGAGAGCCTCGGCCACCGCGCCCATGCCGCCGCGCGGGAACCCGTACTGGCCCATGTGCCCGTTGAACTCGCCGATCGAGTGGTGCCCGTAGAGGAAGCTCCAGCCCGGGGTCGAGGGACCGCCCCAGGCCGAGACCAGCGCGTAGAAGCTGAGGAACCCCTTGAGCAGGTCGGCCTCGAGGTAGCGGCCGAGCAGCTCGCCGACGCTGAGCGAGAAGAACTCCCCGAACAGGCGATCCTCGCCGGCCGCCGCGAAGCGGGCTCGCAGGTCCGACCTCGCCGCGGGCGCCGTCAATGTCCACGGCTCGATCAGCTGCGCAAACCGCTGTAGGCGGAGGCCGAGGGCGACGAACCGCTCGGCCTCGCCCGCGCGCGTGCGGTCGAGCCCGCGCAGGGTCGCCCCGAGGTCGTTCCAGAGCACGAGGTGGCTCCCGTCATCGAGCAGGTTCACGTTCGCGACGTCGCTCTGGTAGAGCTCGAGCCCGTGATCGGCGAGCCGCAGGTCGCCGATGATCTTCGGGTGCAGCAGGCCGACGACGTAGGCACACGAGGAGGAGCGAAAGCCCGGGATCAGCTCCTCGGTGACCGTGGCGCCGCCGATCACCGCGCGTCGCTCGAGCACCGTCACGCTCAGCCCCGCGTCGGCGAGATAGTTGGCCGCGACCAGGCCGTTGTGGCCGGCCCCGATGACGACGACGTCGGGCCCCACGCTCAGGTCGAGGCCCGGACCATGAGCTCGACCGGGAACTCGATCTGCTCCGCGGGCGTCTCGGCGCGGTCGCCGCCCAGGTGCTCGATCAGGATCCGGGCGGCCTCGCGACCCATCTCGTAGGCCGGGATCCGCACCGTGGTCAGCGCCGGATGCGTGAACTGCGAGAAGGGAAAGTCGTCGAACCCGCAGACGGCGACCTCGCCCGGGACCTCGAGCCCGAGCCCGCGAGCCGTGTGCATGGTCGCGAGCGCGAGCAGGTCGGTCGAGCACATGATCGCGTCGGGGCGCGGGTCGGCGTTCAGCAGCCGCTCGGCGATCGGCACCGCGCTCGCCGGCTCCCAGCCGGCCTCGAGCCTGATCAGCTCGGGGTCGGCCACGACCCCGGCATCGCCGAGCGCCTCGTGGAAGCCGAGCGAGCGATGCTCGACCACCGCCCACGGGACCGCCGCGCCGATGAACGCGATCCGCTCGTGGCCACGCTCGAGCAGGTGGCGGGTGAGCGCCCGGCCGCCCTCGCGATCGGCGGCCCGGACGGACATCACCCCCGGGTCGGCGACCGGCTCGTCGAAGACGACGAACTCGGCGGTCGTCTCGGCGACCCTGGCGATGATCGACTCGCGCACCTCGGGCTCGCCCGAGAGCAGCATGAAGGCGCCGTCGACGCGGCTCTGCAGCAACGGCGCGAGCAGCCGGTCGGGCTCCTCGGACGGGCTCGCGGACTGGATCAGGATCCCGTACTCCTGCTCGCGGGCCACGTCGCCGACCCCGGCGATCACCAGGTCGGTGAGCGGATCGGCGAGGAAGCGGGCGTGCTGGTCGAGGACCAGGAACCCGAGCGTCCGGGTCTCCGAGGAGCGCAGCCCCCTGGCGGTGACGTTCGGGTGGTACCCGAGCTCCCGCATCGCCGCCGCCACCCGCCGCCGGGTGTCGTCGGCCATGTACTGGTGGCGGCCGTTGACGTGGTTGGAGACCGTCTGGACGGAGACGCCCGCCAGTTCGGCGACTTGCCGCATCGTCGGGCGGCCGGCGGCGCTTTGCGACGGAGTCATCGGCCGGCAGGGACCCTACCGGTCGAACGGGCGGCCGCCGGCGGGACGGGCGTCAATAGACCTTCGAGAGCAGCCCGCCGTCGACCTGCAGGAACGAGCCGTTGACGTAGGAGGCCTCATCCGAGGCGAGGAAGAGGATCGCCCGGGCGACCTCGCCCGGCTGCCCGATCTTCCCCGCCGGGTACATCGCGGCCATCTCCCGCTGGGCCTTCTCCGGGTCGCCGGTCGCCTCCCAGTAGCTCTCGATCATCGGCGTCTGCATGTCGCCGGGGCAGACGCAGTTGCAGCGGATCCCGTCGGCGGCGAAGGCGACCCCGACGGACCGGGTGAGCCCGAGCGTCGCGTGCTTGCTCGCCGTGTACACGGGCAGGAACGGGTCCGAGACCAGCGACAGCGCCGAGGCGGTGTTGACGATCGCCCCGCCGCCGGAGTCGCGCAGCCGCGGGACCGCGTGCTTGCAGCCCCAGAAGACCGCGCGGACGTTGACGTTGAAGAGCCAGTCGAAGTCCTCGTTGGTGGTCTCCTCGAGCGGCTTCTCGACCTGGACGCCGGCGTTGTTGACGACGTAGTCGAGCCCGCCCCATGCGTCGACGCTGCGGTCGAGCGCCGCGATCACCTGACCCTCGTCGGTCACGTCGCAGGCCTCGGCGACCGCCTCGCCGCCGGCGGCCTCGATCTCCTCCGCGACCGCGGCCGCCCCGTCGCCGTTCACGTCGGCGACCACCACCCGCGCTCCCTCCCTGGCGAACAGCAGCGCCGTCTCGCGCCCCAGCCCGGAGGCGGCGCCGGTCACAATGCCCCGCTTCTCGTTCATCCGCATACGGTCACCTCCGGTCTCAGACCATGGTCGTGCCGCCGTCGAGCGGCAGCGTGGTTCCTGTCGCAAAGGGCGCCTCGAAGGCGAGGAAGCGGATCGCCTCGACCACCTCCTCCGGAGCGGCGAAGCGCTTCAGCGGCACCCGCTCGATCGCCTCGGCCCGCACCGCGACGGGGTCTTCGAACCAGTCGAGCTCGGCGTCCATCATCGGCGTGTCGATCGGGCCCGGGCAGACGACGTTGACGCGGACCGTCGGCGCCAGCTCGGCCGCCAGCGCCTTGGTCAGGCCGATGACCCCGAACTTCGACGCGCAATAGGGGGCGTACATCGCCATCCCGATGCTGGAGAGCTCCGAGCCGACGTTGACGATCGAGCCGCCGCCGGCCGCCGCCATCCGCACGCCGGCCTCACGGCAGACGTAGAAGGTTCCGGAGAGGTTGATGTCGATCACCTCCTGCCAGCCGTCGGCGTCGAGCTGCTCGAGCGGGGTGGGCATCCCGACGCCGGCGGCGTTGATCGCCAGGTCGAGCCCGCCCCACGCGTCCCATGCGCCGCCGACGGCGGCGGCGACGGCCTCCGGGTCGGCGACGTCGGTGGGCAGCGCCAGCGCCGCCTCCCCGAGCTCCTCGGCGAGCTCGGAGAGCAGCTCGGCCCGCCGTGCGAGCAGCGCGACCCGCGCGCCCCTGCCGGCGAACTCGCGGGCGGCGGCCAGGCCGACGCCCGAGCTTGCGCCCGTGATCAGGATCCGGCTCTCGGCCAGCTCGGTCGCCGGGCTCATACCGCGGTCGTCCCCCCGTCGATCGGGACCACCGCTCCGGTGGCGAACCGGGCCTCGGCGAGCAGCCAGACGGCCGCGTCGGCGATCTCACCCGGCTGCGCGATGCGGCCGATCGGCGGCCGCCGGTTCTCGTCCGCGCGGGCCGCATCGGGGTCGGGGGCGAGCGCGAACTCGCCCGCGAGCATCGGCGTGTCGACCGGGCCGGGGCAGAGCACGTTGACGCGGACGGCCGGGGCGAGCTCCGCCGCCAGCGCCTTGGTCATGCCGACGACGGCGAACTTCGACGCGCAGTAGGCGGAGTAGGCGGGCATCCCCATCGCCGAGAGCTCCGAGCCGATGTTGACGATCGACCCGCGCGCTCCCGCTTCGCGGAGGCGCCCGCCGACCGCCCTGCACGGAAAGAACGAGCCGCTCAGGTTGACCCCGATCGTCCGTCGCCAGGCCTCCGGGTCGAGCTCCGCGAGCGGCCGCGGGTCGGCGATCCCGGCGGCGTTGACGAGGCCGTTGACGAGCCCGAGCCGCGATTCGGACTCGCGGGCAGCGGCGTCGACGGCGCCCGGGTCGGCGACGTCGCACTGGACCGCGACCGCGGCCTCGCCCAGCTCCTCCGCGAGCGCCGCCAGCTCGTCCCCGCGACGGGCCCAGAGGGCGACCTTGGCGCCCCGCGCCACGAGCCGCTCGGCGACCGCCCGCCCGACCCCGGATGAGGCCCCGGTGACGATCGCGCGCAGCGGATCGGCGGGGCTCCCGTCGCTCGTCATGGAGCTATGTATAACGATAAATAAGACTCGGCGTCAAGTGCCCGCGCCGGCGGCCGCGACCACCGGGTTGGTCAGCGAGCCGAGCCCGTCGATCTCAACCGTGACCTCGTCGCCGTCGGCGAGGAAGATCGGCGGCTTGCGGGCGAAGCCGACCCCCGCCGGGGTCCCGGTGGCGATCAGGTCGCCCGGCTCGAGCGTGATCGCCTCGCTGATGAAGGCGATCAGCTCGGCGACGCCGAAGACCATCTCGGCGGTGCTCGAGTCCTGCAGCGGCTCGCCGTTGACGATGCAGCGAATCCCCAGGTCCTGGGGGTCCGCGATCTCGGCAGCCGGCACCAGGCGCGGGCCGATCGGGCAGAAGCTGTCGAAGGACTTGCCGCGGGTCCACTGCCCGTCGCCCATCTGCACGTCGCGGGCGGAGACGTCGTTGACGCAGATATAGCCGCCCACGTGGTCGAGCGCGCGGTCTGCCGATACGCCCCGCGCGCGCTCGCCGATCACCACCCCGAGCTCGGCCTCGAAGTCGACCTCGTCCGAGACCGGTGGGAGCACGATCGGCTCGCCCGGGCCGATGATCGAGCTCTGCCACTTGGCGAACAGGAGCGGACGGGTCGGCAGCTCGAGCCCGGACTCGGTTGCGTGGTCGCGGTAGTTGAGCCCGACGCAGACGATCTTGCCCGGGCGGTCGAGCGGAGGCTCGGCCATCGCTAGTAGGTCTTCGCGGTCAGGCCGCCGTCGACGAGCAGGTAGGTGCCGTTCACGAACGAGGCTTCGTCGGTGGCCAGGAAGAGCACCGCCTGGGCCACCTCGCGCGGGTGGGCGAAGCGCTTGCCCGGGTAGGTGGCCTCCATCTCGGCCCGGGTCGCCGCCGGATCCGGGGTCGAATCGAAGTACTGCTGGATCATCGGGGTCTCCATGTCGCCGGGGGAGACGCAGTTGCAGCGGATCCCGTCGCTCGCGTAGTCGACCGCGATCGCCCGGGTCATCCCGAGCACGCCCGCTTTCGTCCCGGTGTAGATCGGCAGGTAGGGATCGCCGGTATGGGCGAGGATCGACGCCGTGTTGATGATGCTGCCGCCGCCGCTCTCGCGCATCGCGATCACCGCCTGCTTGCAGCCCAGGAAGACGCCTTTGAGGTTGACGCCCGTGACCCAGTCGAAGTCCTCGGCGGTCGATTCGTGCAGGGGCTTCTCGACCTGGACCCCGGCGTTGTTGTGGATCACGTCGAAGCTCGCGAACTCGTTGCGGCAGCGGGCGATCGCGGCCGCCAGGTCGTCCTCGTTGGTGACGTCGCTCGCGAACGCGACCGCCCGCCCGCCGGCCTCGCGAGCCTCCGCGGCAACCGCCTCGGCTCCCTCCTGGTTGACGTCGAAGACGACCACGCCGGCGCCCTCCCCCGCCATCAGCAGGACGACCTCACGGCCGAGCCCCCGGCCGCCGCCGGTGACGACGGCTCCCTTGCCCTCCAACCGCATCAGTTCTCCTTTCGCTTGCTCGCCCGCTTGACCAGCGGCCGGAAGGCCTTGTAACGCGCGAGCTTGTAGCCGGCCTTGCGGCCGGTGTCGGTCTCCATGATCCGGTCGATCACGCCCTTCGATCTCGCGCTGCCCTGGCGCGCCGTCGTCGCCGTGGCGCCGCCGCCGGCGTCCTCGAGCACCGCCCGGGCCGCGTTGTGGCCCGAGGCGCCCATCACCCCGCCGCCGGGATGCATGCCGACCCCGCACAGGTAGTAGCCGTCGATCGGCGTCCGGTAGGACGAAATCGAGCTCAGCGGGCGGGCGTCGAAGAGCTGGTCCAGGTACATCTGCCCGTGGAAGATGTTGCCGCCGGTGATCAGGTAGTCGCGCTCGAGGTCCTGGGGGGTGATCACGGCCCGGTCGAGGATGTGGTCCTTGAGGTTCGGCGCGTACTCGCAGAGCTCGGCGACGACCTTGTCGGCCCAGCTCGCCTTGATCCCGTCCCAGGTCTGCCCGTCGGCGAGCTCGAACGGGAGCTGCTGGACGCCGAGCGTCAGCGTGTGCAGGCCCTCGGGCGCCAGGGTCGGGTCGGTGGTCGACTGGATCACCGCCTCGATCACGTAGCGCTCCGGGATCTCGCCGCGCCGCTCGGCCTCCCAGGTCGCCTCGAAGTTCTCCACCGAGGCGCCGAGCATCTGGTGGCCGTGGTGCTGCGGCCCCTCGGACGCGTCGAAGCCGAGGTAGGCGGGGAGCTCGTCGATCAGCAGGTGGATCCGGGCCATCGAACCGCGCTGGTCGATCCCCTCGACCCCGGCGACGAACTCGTCGTCGAGCTCCGAAGCGTCGACCAGCTTCAGCAGCGACCGCTTCGGGTCGGCGTTCGAGATCACCGTGCCCGCCGAGATCTCGTCCCCCGACTCGAGCGCGATCCCGACCGCCGAGCCCCCGCGGACGATGACCTTGGCCACCGGCGAGCCGAGCCGGATCTCGACCCCGTGGTGGCGGGCGCCCGCTGCGAGCGCCTCGGTGATCCCGCCCATGCCGCCCTTGACGAACCCGTACTGGCCGAACTCGCCGTTGAACTCGCCCCAGGAGTGGTGGCCGTAGACGTAGGAGGTCCCGGGGGTCGATGGCCCGCCCCAGATCGAGACCATGCCGAAGAAGGTCAACAGCCCCTTCAGGTGCTCGGACTCGAAGTAGCGGTCGAGCAGGTCGCGGGTCGAGATCAGCACGAACTCGTTGAAGAGGTCCTCCTCGCCTGCCTCCTCGAACGTCCGCAGGAGCTCCGATCGCATCGGCGGCGGCTTCAGCAGCCAGGGCCTGACCAGGTCGGCGAAGCGTCGCAGCCGCAGGCCGAAGTCGAGGAAGCGCTGCGCGTCCCGGGGGCTGTAGCGCTCGATCTCGCGCAGGGTCCGGTCGAGCTCCTTCCACAGGAACATGTGGCTGCCGTCGCGGAAGAGGCTGAAGCTGAGCACGTCGGACTGGTACATCTCGAGCCGAACCGCTTCAGCTCCAGGTCGGCGACGATCTCGGGGCGCAGGAGCCCGGCGATGAACGCGCACGACGACCATCGCGAGCCCCCGATCAGCTCCTCGCTGACGCAGGCGCCACCGACCACGTCGCGGGCCTCGACCACGATCACCTTGCGACCCGCTCGGGCGAGGTAGTTGGCGGCGACCAGCCCGTTGTGGCCGGCTCCGATCACCGCGACGTCGTAGCTCGGGCTCATCTGGGCTCGATCCGGCTTCCGAACAGGGTGCGGACGGCGCCCGGATCGACCCGTTGCTCGAACCCGGCCCCGACTGGCTTGATCGCCTCGGCGTTGTCGCGCACCTCGACCCACTCCGGCCACGAGCGGACCTGCATGACCTCGACGATGTCGACGCCCGGCGCTCCGGGGTCGCGCCGGGTGATCGCGTAGGCGTCGAAGCCGAGCACCACGTCCTGGGCGAGCAGGGTCGGTTGGTCGACCTCCGCGGAGAAGCGCGCGAAGTCGTCGAGCTCGACGCCCCGGCGCAGCGGAATCAGGTTGATTGCGTACTCCCCGGGCTCGCTCAAGCGGGCCATCCTTTCTTCGATCGCGGGGCTCGCGGCCTCGCTGGGTCTTGCGAACGCCTCGTCACTCGGCAACCTCGGTGAACGCCGAGCGGGCGGCCTCGACGGTGAGCTCGACGTCGTCGTCGGTGTGCGCGGTCGACAGGAACCACCAGCCGCGCGGCAGGACGTTGATCCCGCGCTCGAGCATCGCCTCGGCGAAGCGGGCGAAGCGCGCCGAATCGGCGGCGAGCGTGTCGGCGTACTGCTCGACCCGCGTCTCGGGGTCGAGGATGAAGGTCTGCACCAGAGGGCCGACCCGGTGGATCTTGAGCGGGACCCCGGCCTCGGCCGCGGCCCCGGCGAGGCCGTCGGCGAGCGCCGCCGCCGTTCGCTCGAGGCCCTCGTACATTTCCGGGGAGCGCGCGCGGTAGACGTCGAGCGCCGCTGCCGCAGCGGCGGCGGCCGGAGGCGCGCAGTTGAAGGTGCCGACGTGCGGCACCCGGCCGTCGGCGACCACCTCCATCGCCGCGCGGGTCCCGGCCACCGCGCTCAGCGGCATCCCGGCCGCGATCGCCTTGCCGTAAGTGGCCAGGTCGGGGGTGACGCCGAAGCGCTCCTGGGCCCCGCCGCGAGCGAGCCGGAACCCGGTCACCACCTCGTCGAAGATCAGCAGCGAGCCTTGCGACCCGGTCAGCTCCCGGGCGCGTTCGAGGTAGCCCCGGCGCGGTGGGATCAGGCCGCCGTTGGCGGCCACCGGCTCCATGATCACGGCGGCGACCTCGTCGCCGTGGCGCTCGAACAGCCCGGCGAGCTCGTCGGGGTCGTTCCAGCGGCAGATCAGCACCAGCCCGCTCGCGTCGGCCTGGCCCTCGGTCGCCGGGACCGGCGGCAGCGGGGGCTCGGCGCCGGCCGGCGCGGGCTCGGTGCCGGGGCTGGAGACGGCCATCGGGTCGAGCCAGCCGTGGTAGTGGCCTTCGAACCGGATCACCTTGCGGCGCCCGGTGGCGGCGCGTGCGATCCGCAGCGCCGCCTGCACCGCCTCGCTGCCGGTGGTCGAGAAGCAGACGAGCTCGGCGCAGGGCACGGCGTCGACCACCCGCTCGGCGACCTCGGCCTCGAGCCGGTGCTGGGCGCCATAGGTGAACCCGCGACCGAGCTGCTCGCGGACCGCCTCGATCACCTCCGGCGGGCTGTGGCCGAGCAGCATCGGGCCGAAGCCGAGCACGTAGTCGACGTACTCGTTGCCGTCGACGTCGACCATCCGGCTGCCGGCGGCGCGCTCGATCACCAGCGGCACCGGCCGCTGCGCCGCGCGCATCGCCGTCGCCACCCCGCCGGGGATCGTCCGCCTCGCCCGCTCGATCTGGTTCAGCGAGCGGGCGTAGCGCGTCGTGGCCACGGACTCCGCCGACATCAGTCGTGCTCGACGTCCTCGGGGTCCTCGTGCCAGCGGACCCGGTCGCCGACCCGCGCGCGCATCTTCCAGCGCCGCGACTTCGGCGCCCGCTCGAGCTCGGCGAGCATGTGGCGGATCCGGTCCGGCACGTGGGCGAGCTCGGCGCCGTCCGGCTGCTGCGCGAGCTGCAGCGCGACCTTGTGGGTCTTCTCGGCGACCATCGTCGCCGTCCGCCACCAGCCCCAATCGCTGGCGCAGAGCTCGTTCAGCCGGTTGATGTTGATCCCGGTGTCGTCGCCGGTGACCTCGTGGTCGGCGAGCACCGCGATCGCGTCCTTGTAGTCCTTCTCGTTGGTGTTCACCACCTGCAGCTTCGAGAGCAGCAGGTCGGCGGGGGCCAGCGTGCGATCGAGGGTCCGGGCTCGCTCGCGCAGGTCGAGGCGGTGGCACATCTCGATCGCGTCGAGGAAGACGTCCGCCTCCCGGCGGTGCCCGGTGTCGAGGAAAAACAGCCGCCGCTGGCCGTGGAGGACGTTGAACTCCTCCTCCGGTGCGTAGCCGAGCGAGACCAGCAGCATGGCGATCGCTTGGGCGTCCTTCGACCGGGCGACGAAGTCGATGTCCTGATAGCTGCGCGCCAGCGGCGGCCGGCGGGCGCTGGGGCAGATCATCGCCACCCCGACCCCGCCGGCCGCCCGCAGCGGGACCCCGGCGGCCTCGCCGGCTGCGATCAGCCGGTCGGCCTCCTCCAGCGGATCCGCGAGGCAGGGGCCGGAGTCCGTGGCGGTCGGGCCGTCCTCAGCCATCGGAGAGCCGCGCCATCACGTGCTTTATCTCCGTGTACTCCTCGAGCGCGTAGACCGACATGTCCTTGCCGTGCCCCGACTGCTTGAAGCCGCCGTGCGGCATCTCGGGGACGATCGGCATGTGGTCGTTGATCCACACGGTCCCGAACTGAAGCACCCGGGCGGCGTTCAGCGCCCGCCCGACGTCCTTGGTCCAGACCGAGGCCGCGAGCCCGTACTCGACGTCGTTGGCCCAGGCGAGGACGTCGTCGTCGCTCGAGAACCGGGTCACCGAGACCACCGGCCCGAACACCTCCTGCTTGACGATCTCGTCGTCCTGCTGGGCGCCGACGACGATGCTCGGGTTGTAGAAGAACCCCTTGCCGTTCGCCTCGCCGCCGGTCGCGAGCTCGGCGTGACCGGTGTCGAGCGCCCGGTCGACGAACCCCTTGACGCGCTGCTGCTGGCGCTCGGAGATCACCGGTCCCATCTCGGTCTCCTCGCTGGTCGGGTCGCCGACCGCGATCGACTCGACCGCGGGCACGAGCGCCGACATGAAGTCGTCGTGCACCCCGTCCGAGGCGTAGATCCGCGACGACGCCATGCAGTCCTGGCCCGAGTTCGCGTAGCCGCCCTCGCGGATCCGCTCCACGGCGAGCTCGATGTCGGCGTCGTCGAAGACGATCACCGGCGCCTTGCCGCCGAGCTCGAGGTGGACCTTCTTCAGGTTGCCCGCGGCGGCGCGCATCACTTCCTTGCCGGTGGCGACATCGCCGGTCAGCGACGACATCCGCACCCGCGGGTGGCCGACCAGGGCGGCGCCGACAGGATCGCCGTGGCCGGTGATGATGTTGAGCACCCCCTCGGGGAGCAGGTCGGCCGCCAGCTCGGCCAGCCGCAGGGTCGTCAGCGGCGTCTGCTCGGAGGGCTTCAGGACCAGTGTGTTGCCGGTCAGCAAAGCCGGGCAGATCTTCCACACGCCCATCAGCAGCGGGAAGTTCCACGGCGCGACCGAGCCGACCACCCCGAGCGGATCGCGGCGGATGATGCTCGTGTAGCCGGGCTCGTACTCGCCCGCAGCGCGTCCCTCGAGGCTGCGGGAGGCGCCGGCGAAGAAGCGGATGTGATCGGACGCGAAGGGGATCTCCTCGCGCGCCGCGCTGATCGGCTTGCCGACGTTCAGCGACTCGAGCTGGGCGAGCTCCTCGGCGTGCTCCTCGACCAGGTCGGCGAGCCGCAGCAGCGCCAGCGCCCGCTGGCCGGGGGAGACCTCCGCCCACGAGGGGAACGCGCGCTCGGCCGCGGCGACCGCCCGGTCGACGTCCTCGGCCGATCCCTTCGCGACCTCGCCGATCGTCTCGCCCGTCGCCGGGTTGATCACCGGCTCGGTCTCGCCCTCGGCGGCGGCGACGCGCTCGCCGTCGATGAACATCTCGTGGGTGGTCTCGGTAACGCTCATCTCTGGTCCTCCGGTCAGCCCGCGGTGGGCATTTGGCGGGTTATCTGCTTGTCGTCGAGGTCGACGATCACTCCCTGGAGCGACCAGTCGTTGTAGGTGCTGCCCGGGTTGATCGCCAGGGTCCGGCCGAGCTTCTGGGATCCGCGCGACTCGTGGATGTGGCCGTGCAGGCTGAGCAGCGGCTGGTACTCGAGGATCGCGTCGCGCACCGCGGTGCTCCCGACCGGCTTCATGATCCCGCCGCCCCGCTTTACCGTGGTCGCGTCCTCGAGCTCCGGCGCGTCGTCGAGGCCGGTCCCGTAGGGGGGCACGTGGATGTTGAAGATCGCGTTCTCCATGTCCTCGATCCGCTCGGCGAGGGCGGCGATCTTCGCCCCGAGCTCCTCCTCCGAGCACTCGCGCGGCGTGTCCCACGGGGTCTCGTTGGACCAGCCGATGCTGAGCATCTCGTGGCGGTCCCCGACCCGGACGATCCGGCCCTCGGCCGCCTCGACGAAGCTCGAGCTCTCGATCACCTCGTCGACCGAGAGCTCGTCGTCGTTGCCCGGCGTGACGATCACCTGCAGGCCGGAGTCGCCGAGCCGCTCCTCGGCCAGCGCCAGCCACGCGGTCAGCGTCTCGACCATGACCCGCTCGAACAGGCCGGCGAGCCCGTCGGAGTCCCCGGCGAACGCCTCGCGCTCCTCGGCGGTCATCCGCACCGGGTAGAGCCCGTTGTTCTTGATCTGGGTCTCGAGCTCGGTGAGCTCCTGCTCGCCGCTGAGCTCGACGTCGCCGCCGCTCCAGCTGCAGAACCAGTCGCCGTTGCCCCGGTCGATGATCGGGATCACCATCTTGCCGGTGCAGTCGCCCCCCATCAGCACCGTGTCGGCCTCGTAGACCTTGCCTGCGCTGAGGAACTTGCGGAAGCAGATCTCCGACCCGTGAAGGTCCGTGCAGTAGAAAAGTCGCGTCATTCGGCCCTCCCCGGTACCGGCGCCTCGTGGTCATTGTCGCTCGCCGCGGTCGAGCTCTCGTCCCAGATCCGGACGAGGCGACAGAGGCGCTCTTTGGCCAAGTGAAGGTGCTCGGTGAGCCGGGCGCTGCAACGCGCCCGCTCCCCGCCGGCGATCAGGTCGTAGAGCTCGCGGTGCTCGCCGATCAGCTCGCGCGGATCGTCGTTCGCCCGGTCGACGATCGAGAGGCAGAGGCGCAGCTCGCCCTGGATGTTGTCGTAGAACCGGTCCAGCCGGGGGCTGCCGAGAAAGCCGACCAGGCGCCGGTGAAAGAGGCAGTCGGCCTCGACCACCTGCTCCCAATCGTCGGCGTTGGCCGCTCGCTCGAGTCGTCGCACGGTCTCCTCGAGCTCCGCCAGCTGCTCCGGCGTCGCCGAGCCGCTCGCCTCGATCGCCTGCGTCTCGATCCGCTCGCGGACCCGGAAGACGTCGACCACGTCGCGCTCGGTGAGCCGCGCGACGATCGCGCCCCGGTGCATCGTGTGGGTGACCAGCCCCTCGCGGGCGAGCGCGCGGACCGCGTCGCGGACGGTGTTGCGCGAGATCCCGATCGACTCCGCCATCTGGATCTCTCGCAGCGGTGTGCCCGGGAGCAGCTCGCCGCGAAGGATCATCTCGCGCACCGCGCCGGCGACCTGATCGACCGCGCTCGCGCGCTTGATCTCCAGACCCTGGATCGAATCACCTGCGGTCGCTGCCGCCACGCGGCCACCCTATCCACAGGTGGTGGATGAGTCAAATGATTTGTTGTCGGACAACTTCTGGATCGTTATAGTGCCCGCAGTGGAGCGGCGGACCCTCGATCTGACCGACCGTGCGCGGGCCGTAATCCCGGGCGGCGTGAACAGCGGCCAGCGCGGGATCCCCGGACTCGAGCGGCTCGTGATCGCCTCCACCGACGGCGCCGGCTTCACCGACGGCGAGGGCCGCACCTACGTCGACTTCCACGCTGCTTTCGGCCCGCCGCTGCTCGGGCACAACGATCCGGACGTCGATCGGGCGGCGTCCGCCGCGAGCCGCCGGGTCGACCTGATGGGCGTCGGGATCACCGAGCTCGAGGTCGAGCTGGCCGAGCGCCTGGTCGAGCACGTGCCGTCGGTCGAGCAGGTGCTGGTCACGGCGACCGGCAGTGAGGCCACCTTCCACGCCCTGCGGCTGGCGCGCGGGGCAACCGGCCGCAGGCGGGTGCTCAAGTTCCAGGGCTGCTACCACGGCTGGCACGACGCGGTGGCGATGAACGTGATCTCGCCCCGCGACCGGGTCGGCGACCGCGACCCGATGTCGACCGGGATGATGCCCGAGACGGTCGAGGCGACCGCGGTGGTCCCGTTCAACGACCTCGAGGCGACCGAGTCGGAGCTCGCGGACGGCGACGTCGCCGCGGTGATCGTCGAGCCGATCCCGCACAACATCGGCGCGGTGCTGCCCGACGACGCCTTCCTGCCCGGCCTGCGGACGCTTTGCGATCGCTACGGGACGATCCTCGTGCTCGACGAGGTGATCACCGGCTTCCGCCACGCGCTCGGCGGCTTCCAATCGATCTGCGGGGTGACCCCGGACCTGACCACGCTCGGCAAGGCGATGGGCAACGGCTACCCGATCGGGGCCCTGGGCGGCCGCGCCGACCTGATGGAGCAGTTCAGCACCACACCGGGCAAGCCGGTGTTCTTCGCCGGCACCTACAACGGCCATCCAGGCTGCGTCGCCGCGGCGATCGCGACGATCGACAAGCTCGCCGGCGAGCCCGTGCACGAGCACGTCTTCGCGCTCGGCGAGCGGGCCCGGTCGGAGCTCGCCGACCTGTTCCGGTCGCTGGATCAGGCGGCGCAGGTGAGCGGCTATGGCTCGGTCTTCGTCACCTACTTCCTCGACCACCCGGTGCGCGACTACTCCGACCTGCTCGACAACGACGTCGAGCTGTTCACCGGCCTGCGGATGGCGCAGATGGAGCACGGCGTGTTCGAGCTGCCGCTGAACCTGAAGCGAAGTCACTTCTCCTACGCACACACCGAAGCGGACGTCGACACGCTGCTGGGCGCGACCGAGGCGGCCTGGCGCGACCTGAAGGGATCCTGACCATGCGTTCACCCGGCGTACACCACACTGGCATCACCGTCTCCGACCTCGACCGGTCGATCGAGTTCTACGGCCGGCTCGGGTTCGAGCCCGACGAGGAGCTGATCGAGGAGGGGAAGGAGGTCGAGCGCGGCGTCGGGGTCCCGGGGGCGAAGCTGCGTTCGGCGATCCTGCTCGGCCCGAACGAATCGAGACTGGAGCTGATCCAGTACCTCGAGCCCGCCGGAGCACCGCCCGCGCATCCCAACAACGGGATCGGCGCGGCGCACATCTGCCTCGAGGTAGAGGACGTCGACGCCGCGGTCGCCGAGCTGCGCGAGCACGGGGTCGAGTTCCTCACCGACCCGATCACCCACGAGGCCGGCATCCGCTGGGTCTACGCCAAGGACCCGGACGGGGTCACTGCGGAGCTGCTCCAAGTCCTCGAATGAGGCTCGACGGCAAGGTCTGCCTGGTCACCGGATCGGGGAGCGGGATCGGCCGCGCGACCGCGGTCGAGATGGCGCGCCAGGGCGCCCGCGCGGTGGTCGTCTCCGACCTCGACGACGCCGCGGGCGAGGCGACCGTGGAGATGGTCCGCGCCGAGGGCGGCGAGGCCGACTACCGCCACTGCGACGTCTCGGACTCGGCCGAGGTCGCGGCGCTGATGGAGTGGATCGGGGAGCGCTTCGGCGCCCTCGACGTGCTCCACAACAACGCCGCGATCGTCGACACCCAGATCACCGACGCGACCCGGATCGACGAGCTCAGCGAGCAGGCCTGGGACCGGATCTTCGCCGTCAACGTGCGCGGGAGCTGGCTCTGCATCAAGCACGCGGTGCCGCTGCTGCGGGAGTCGGACGCCGGCGCGATCGTCAACTGCGCCTCGGTCTCGAGCTTCCTCGCCTTCAGCGGCGAGTCCTGTTACTGCGCCAGCAAGGGCGCGATCCCGATGCTGACCCGGTCAGCGGCGCTCGACCTGGCCCCGCTCGGGATCCGCTGCAACTGCTACTGCCCGGCCACCATCGACACGCCGATGGTCGCGAACCAGTTCGAGGCCGGCGATGCCGACGAGATGCGGCGCACCCTGACCGCGACGCACCTGATGCCGAAGCCGCGACTCGGGCGCCCCGAGGAGGTCGCCCGCCTGGTCTGCTTCCTCGCCTCCGACGCCGCCTCGTTCATCAACGGGGCCTCGTATCTGATCGACGGCGGCGCGCTCGCCTGGCGCGGCTCGTACGGCTAGTCGCGCCCGGGCCTCAGGAAGCCGCCGCCAGCGCGCGGCCGATCTTCTCGCCGATCACCGCGCAGGGCATGTTCGTGTTCCCGCTCATCACCATCGGCATGATCGACGCGTCGGCGACGAACAGGCCCTCGATCCCGTGCACGCGCAGCTCGGCGTCGACGACCGCCGTCGGATCGGATGCGGGGCCCATCTTGCAACTGCCCGCCGGGTGCCAGTAGTGGACGACGCCGTCCTCGACCGCCGCGGCGATCGCGTCGGCGCCCTCGACCGCGGCGCCCGGACGCACCTCCTCGCCGAGCAGTCGCGCGAGTCGCGGCTCGGTCGCGGTCTCGCGGATCCGGACCACAGCCTCGACCAGCCGGCGCAGGTCGCTGCGCTCCGGGTCGCCGAGGAAGCGGTGGTCGATCGAGACCCCGGCGGCCGCCTCCGGGCCGTTGACGACGAGGTTGCCGCGCGAGAGCGGGGTGAGGACGGCGGCCGCGATCGTCCAGCGCCACTCGCCCGGCCGCAGCGGATCGCGGCCGCCGAGCGGGTAGATGTGCAGGTCCCAGCCCCCGTCGCACTCGCTCGAGGGGAACTTCGCGATCACCTGCTCGTCGGGTCGCCAGCGATCCTCGGCGTACTCGCGCATCAGGGTCAGGAGCTCATCGCTGCCCGCGTAGTCGACCTCGAAGGTCGGCTGGTCGTGGAGGTTCGCGCCCACCCCCGGGAGCTCGTGGGCGACCTCGATCCCGGCAGCGCGAAGCTGCCCGGGGTCGCCGACCCCGGAGCGCTGCAGGACGGCCGGGCTGCCGTAGGCGCCGCCGCAGACGACGATCCGCTCGCCGCGCACGGTGACCTGCTCGCCGCCCGACCCGAAGACCACGCCGACGGCGCGCGAGCCATCGAGCGCGATGCGCTCGACCTCGGCGTCGCCGACCACCGTCAGGCTGCCCTTTCCCCTGACCGGATCCAGGTAGGCGAACGCGCTGTTGATCCGCCGCCCGTCGGGCTCGATGTTGATCGAGAACGGCGCCGTTCCCAGCGGCTCGTCGATGTCGTCGAAGTCGTCGACGATCGGGATCCCCGCGGCGGCGAGGCCGTCGGCGCAGGCGCGCTGGAACGGGGTCAGGTCGCCGAGGCCGACGGGGCGCACGCGGAAGCGCTCGAACGCCGACCTGAACAGCGGCAGCAGCTCCTCGGTGGTCCAGCCCGGATTGCCGGCGGCCGCCCAGCGGTCGTAGTCGAGCCGGCTGCCCCTGACCGCGACCCCGCCGTTGTGGGAGGAGCAGCCGCCGATCACCTTGGCGCGGTTGAAGTCGACCCGGCGCCCGTTGACGTCCCCGTGCAGGTCCCAGTCGTGGGAGACCATCGCCAGGGTGGCGGCGTCCATCAGGTCCTCGGGCCAGCGGCCGCTGTCGGCCGGCCCGTAGTCGGGACCGGCCTCGAGCAGCACGACGCGGGCATCGCTGCGCTCGGCGATCATGCCCGCGGCCACCGCTCCGGCTGTCCCGCCCCCGACCACGATCACGTCGGCATCGCTAGGAATTGGCGTTTTCCCGGCCACGGACGGGGAGGTTACTTTATCGTTAGAGTAGGCGTGGCAGGGCGGATTCGAGAAGCGATCGAGGTGGTGTGTGAGCAGGTTGGCGAGCAAGCGGGCGGTGGTCACGGGCGCCTCCAGCGGGATCGGCGAGGGGATCGCCGGCGCCTTCGCGGACGAGCGCGCCGAGGTGACCGTGTGGGGCCGCGACCCCGAGCGGACGGCGGCCGTCTGCGCCGGGATCTCCGAACGCGGCGGTACCGCGCACGAGGCGATCGGCGACGTCTCGGACCCGGCCGACGTCGAGCGGATCGTCGGCGAGGCCGCGTCGACGATGGGCGGCATCGACGTGGTCGTCAACTGCGCCGGGATCGGCGAGCTCGACGGCTGGGTGCCTGTCCACGAGCACTCGCTCGACGCCTGGCAACGGACCCTGGCGGTGAACGCGACCGGGCCCTTTTTGATCTCGAAGGCCGCGATCCCGCACATGCTCGAGCAGGGCGGCGGCGCGTTCCTCCACATCAGCTCGGTCTGCAGCATCACGGTCTGGGCCGGCGACAGCGCCTACTCGGTCTCCAAGGCCGCGCTCAACATGCTCTCCGACCACATCGCGGTCGAGTACGGCGCCAAGGGGATCCGCTCGAACACGCTCTGCCCGGGTGAGATCCTCACCCCGATGCACGAGACCGCCGCCAACGCCTCGCCCGACGCCAAGGAGTGGGAGCGGGCGGTGCTCTCCAAGCACCCGATTGGCCGCTTCGGCGAGGTCGAGGAGGTCGCGCAGGCGGCGGTCTTCTTGTGTTCGGACGAGGCCGCGTTCATGACCGGCGCCAACGTGCCGATCGACGGGGCGTACAGCCGTGTCTGAGGCTGCGGCCGCCGACCCGTTCTCGATCGCGGGCCGGACCGCGATCGTCACCGGGACGGCCACCGGGGTCGGCCGTGGGATCGCCGAGCACTTCGCCCGCGCCGGGGCGAGGGTGCTGATGTGCGACGTCTCCGAGGACGACGGGCGCGCGGTCGCCGAGGCGCTCTCCGCCGAGGGCCACGAGATCGAGTTCCGGGCCGCCGACGTCAGCGACGCGGAGCAGGCGCGGTCGCTCACCGACGCCGCGCTCGAGCGCTGGGGATCGCTCGACGTGCTCGTCAACAACGCGGCGATCC
>Ga0190271_10000478_pt1 | contig 20279 bp, 18 predicted proteins | sample Popmic356T_FD_133747 | JGI IMG/M metagenome (GOLD analysis project Ga0190271, IMG submission 133747) | Populus adjacent soil microbial communities from riparian zone of Weber River, Utah, USA - 356 T | ecosystem: Environmental > Terrestrial > Soil > Riparian zone | place: USA: Utah | collected...
GACCGGGCGCTGCAGGCCGCACTGGCCCTGGCGGAGAGGCTCGACGAGCCGCTGGTCCTCGTGTACGGCGCCGCGCCACCGGGCCGACAGGGCGAGGAGTTCAGGTCCCACCTCGAGGCGCTGCAGGCCATCGGCCGTGAGGCGGTCGATCACGCCCTCCGGGTCGCCAACGAGCGTGGGGTGCCGGCCGAGGTCGCGGTCATGACTGCCAAGCCCACGGACGCGCTGCTCCAGGCAGCGGACCAGCACGACGCGACGCTGATCGTGGTCGGCTCCGCGGGCGAGTCACCGATCCGAGGTGCGCTCCTCGGGTCGACCCCGCACCGGCTGTTGCACCTGTCGACACGGCCGGTGCTCGTCGTACCGGCCTGAGGCGTCGGTCAGGAGCTCGGCTCCTCGCCCCACTCCTCCCACCAGAGAATTCCTCGCTGCACGGACACCGATGAGGTATCGGTGGCCCGGAAGCACCCGACCTCCTCCGGGCAGTTGTTGAGCAGCGTGGAGACCGTGGCCGGCCCCGGCCGCAGGGGCGGCCCCTCGGGCAGCGCGACGATCGTGACGAGCTGCTGCTCGGACCCCGTGCAGTAGAACTCGTGCACCCCTGGGGCGGCGACGTCGCCCTGCTGGACACGGGGGAAGAGGTACGAGAAGTAGTTCCTCGGGCACGTGGCGTTGTGGGCCAGCACGACCCCTGCGCCCCGCGCGACGATCCCAGCAGACACCACCTCGACGTTCGCGTCGAGGTACTGGGCGTCGCCCGTCGGCGGCGCACTGCCGAGCGAGTCACTGAGCAGCGCGGACGCTTCACGGACCCGCCCGGGGACCAGCCGCACCGCGGCCGCCTCGGTGCCCTGCCAGGAGCCGGGCTCGTTGTCCAGACTGATCTCCGACTGGACCAGCGCCCGGCCGACGGCGAAGTCGCCCGAGGAGGACGAAGCGACCTCGACGCGGAACGTCTGCTGGTCGCCGGAGCAGGTGATCTCGCGGAAGTTCTGGCTCTGGACGACACCCGCTTCGGTGCTCTGGGTGACGATGCCGGAGAGGAACGCGACCGGAGGCCCTGCGGGACACACCACGTGGTAGCGCAGCACGAGGCTCGTGCCCGACGGGTCCAACCGGGCGTCGAGGAGCTGCACGGTGGCCGGAGGTTCAGCGGGAGGTGCCGCGTGCGCAGCGGGCGCCATCACGAAGGCACCGAGCAGCGCCAGCAGGAGCCCGCCGAGCACTGCTGGACGTCGTCGCATGGCCAAACCCCCATCGTGACCCGGCAGGTCGACCCCTTCGACCTGCCCCACCCGGCGTCCAGTGTGACATGGGGGACGGGTGCGTCAACCCTCCATTCGACGACGGGCGTGTCCCTCCGGCACCGCCGTGACCTCGACCTTCTCCGGGTAGAAGCAGACCATCCCCTGGATCGGGAGGGCGTCCCCCAGGGCCTCGGCGTAGGTCCACCCGACGTCGGTGATCTCTTCACCGTTCCCGCCCCGGAAGGACCAGTACGACGCAACGCCCTTGTACGGGCAGAAGGTGTGGCTGTCGCTCTCGACGAGCACGTCGGATCGCAGGTCCTCGGGAGGCAGGTAGTAGCGCTCCGGGTACGACGTCTCGGACAGCAGCACCGCCCGGGTGGTGTCTGCGAGGACCGCGTCGCCCACGGTGACCCGGACCTGCCCCGCGAAGTCCCGGCACTCGACACGGTGCTGTGGGTCCTGCGTGTGAGCCATGCAGTCAGTCTCGCCCCAGCACCAAACCGCTGGTCGGCACACCGGTCCCAGCGGTGACCACCACGTGCGCCGCACCCTCCACCTGGTTCACGCTGGTGCCACGCAGCTGCCGCACGGCCTCGGCGATGCCGTTCATGCCGTGGATGTACGCCTCGCCCAGCTGGCCGCCGTGGGTGTTCACCGGGAGCCTCCCGCCCACCTCGATCGCGCCGTCCGCGACGAACCCCGGCGCCTCGCCCCGACCGCAGAACCCGAGCTCCTCTAGCTGCATGAGGACGTACGGCGTGAAGTGGTCGTAGAGGACCGCCGTGTCCATGTCGGACGGGCCGAGGCCGCTCTGACGCCACAGCTCTCTGCCGACGACGCCGATCTCCGGGATGCCGAGATCGTGCCGGTAGTACGACGTCATCACGAACTGCTCGGCGGCGCTCCCCTGTGCCGCTGCGAGGACCGGGACGGCACCGGACCGGAGGCCACGGGCCCGCTCGGTCGTGGTGACCACGATCGCCACTCCCCCGTCGCTCTCCTGGCAGCAGTCGAGCAGGTGCAACGGGTCCGCGATCATCCGCGAGGCCTGGTGGTCCTCGATCGTGATCGGCTTGCCGTGGAACCAGGCCTTCGGGTTGGTGGCCGCGTGCTTCCGGTCCGCCACCGCGACCGCCCCGAAGTCGCGACTGGTGGCGCCGTAGTCGTGCATGTAGCGCCGCGCCTGCATCGCGACCGTCGCGGCAGGCGTGCTCAGGCCCATCGGGTAGGAGAAGGCGTTGTCGAGGCCGTTGGTGTTCACCTGGGTCGCCGCCCAGCTCTGCACCTGGCCGAAGCGCTGGCCGGATCGCTCGTTGAAGCCGCGGTAGCAGACGACCGTCTCGGCGACGCCGGTCGCCACCGCCATCGCGGCCTGCTGCACGGTCGCGCAGGCGGCCCCGCCGCCGTAGCTGATCCGGCTGAAGAAGCGCAGCTCGCCGATGCCGAGCTCCCGGGCCAGCGCGATCTCGCTGCTGTTGTCCATGGTGAAGGTGACCAGCCCGTCGACGTCCGACGGCGTCAGGCCGGCATCGGCGAGGGCGTCGAGGGTCGCTTCGGCCGACAGCTGCAGCTCCGAGCGCCCAGACTCCTTCGAGAAGTCCGTGGCCCCGATGCCGGCGATGGCGGCGACGCCACGCAGGGGGCTGGCGCTCGTCATGGCAGCACCACTGTGACCCTCGCGGTCACGTGAGCGCCGAGCGACACTGCGCCGACCACGTCGACGACGTGCCTGGTCTCCCCGTCGACCTCGAGGACGTCGGTGACGGCGCCCGAGAACGACAACCTGTCGCCCGGGTACGCCGGCGCGCCCAGGCGCAGCTCGCACGCCCGGACCAGGGCTGCGCTGCCGGCCCACTCGGTGACGTAGCGCTGCACCAGTCCCGTCGTGGTGAGGATGTTGAGGAAGATGTCCTTCGACCCCCGCTGCACCGCGAGGTCGCGGTCGTGGTGCACGTCCTGGAAGTCCCGCGTGGCCAGCGCTGTGCTCACCACCAGCGTCGTCGTGACCGGCAGCTCCCACGCCGGCAGGCGCTCGACGACGGCCTCGTCCGACTGAGCGGGGCGTATGTCGCGCTCCCGATCGGACGAGGCGGGCTCCCAGGCCGGGAGGACCAGCTCGTCGTCGATCTCGTCGAACACCACCCGCACCGGCGTGCCGATGTCGGTTGTCTCGGTGCCCGTGAGCTCGCCGATCATCCGGACACCCTCGTCGAGCTCCACGACCGCGAGCACGAGCGGCAGCTCCTTGCCGGGGATCTGTGGTGCGTGGTGCACGACGTACGACGCGACCTTGCCCCTGCCGGAGGCCACCACGAAGCCGCGGTCCATCGCGAGGCACTCGGGGCAGCCGGGCCCCGGCGGGTGTCGGAGCGCACCGCACGCGTTGCAGCGCTGGATCCTGAGCTCGCCCTTGCGGGTGCCCTCCCAGAAGTACTCCGTGTCCCGGTTGACCATCGGCCGGACGGTCCGGGAGCGGTCGACGCGCTTCGGTGCCGTCGCCGGGTCGTACTTCAGGACCCGGAACATCATCGTCGCGACCTGCTCGTCGCCGACCCGCCAGACCGCGCGGGTGGTCACGAAGTAGCCCTCGCCGACGCCGGTCTTCTTGGGCCCGACGACCGACTCCAATGCCGTCGTCACGGACACGCGCTCACCGGGACTGAGGTAGCGGGCGTAGGTCTGGTCGCAGTTGGTGCCGAGCACCGAGGTGAGCCCGGCCTCGTCCAGGACGCCCATCATCAGGTGCAACGGATCGGACCCGCGATCGGCACCGCCTCCCCCGACATCAGGGAGCCCCAACCCGTACATGGTCCACACCTGGGCCATCGCAGGCGGTGCGACCGGGCCGCCGTGCACCTTCGCAGCCTCGGGGGTGTCGCGGTAGACCGGGTTGGCGTCACCGATGGCCTCGAGCCAGGTGTGCACCTGCGGCTGGTTGACCGGGTCCCGTGCCCAGCGTGGCTCGGTCTCGCCCGTGGCCCTCAGCCGCTCGGCCTCGGCCATGATGTGCTCGTGGGTCATCGCGGCACCTTGGGGAGGCCCAGGCCGAACATGCAGACCAGCTCGCGCTGCACCTCGTTCACGCCGCCCCCGAAGGTGAGCACGAGGTAGCGCTTGGCCTGGCTGTCGAGATAGAGCAGCAGCTCGTCTGTCTCCGGGTCGGACGGGTCGCCGTACCGGTGCACGACCTCCTCGACCAGCCGACCGACGAGCTGGAGCCGTTCGGAGGCGAAGACCTTGCCGGCGGAGGCGTCGGCGACAGCGGGCTCGCCGGACGCGGTGGCCTCGCAGACCTGCCAGTTGAGCAGCTCGTTTACCCGGAAGGTCGCGGTTACCTGCGCCAGGAGCGCCTGTACGTCGGGCTGCTCGACGACTGGGCGACCGTCGGGCGCGCTGTGGGCGGTCGCCCAGTCGCGGACGAGGTCACGCAGGCCCTCGAAGCGACCGGCCGGGGCGAGCATCACGCGTTCGTGGTTGAGCTGGCTGGTGATCAGCCGCCACCCCTCGTTCTCCTCACCGACGAGCATGTCGACCGGGACCCTGACGTCGTTGAAGTACGTCGCGTTCACGTGGTGGGAGTTGTCGGCCGTGATGACCGGCGTCCAGGAGTAGCCCGGGTCCTTCGTGTCCACGATGAGCACGGAGATGCCCTTGTGCTTCGGTGCGTCCGGGTCGGTGCGCACCGCGAGCCACAGGTAGTCCGCGGCGTGCCCGCCGGTGGTCCACATCTTCTGCCCGTTGACGACGTAGTGGTCGCCGTCCCGCCGAGCCGAGGTACGCAACGAGGCGAGGTCGGTGCCCGCGTCGGGCTCGCTGTAGCCGATCGCGAAGTGAACGTCGCCGGCGAGGATGTCGGAGAGGAACATCTCCTTCTGCTTCTCGGTGCCGTGCGCCATCAGCGTCGGACCGACGGTCTGCAGCGTCACGGCCGGCAGGTGCACGTCGGCGCGCGCGGCCTCGTTGACGAAGATCTGCTGCTCTACCTCGCCGAGCCCGCGGCCGCCGTACTCGCTGGGCCAGCCGACGCCCATCCAGCCGTCCGCGCCCATCTGCTTGATGATCCGGTGGTAGGTGTCGCCGTGCCGCTCGGTGAGGAGGGTACGGCGATCCTCCGGGCTGACGAGCCCGGAGAAGTAGGCCCGTGCCTCCTCCTTGAACGCGCGCTGCTCCTCGGTGAGCTCGCGGTTCTTGCCCTCGGTCTCGGCGAGCGGCACCGCCGCCAGCGTCTGCCGCGTGCCGCCGAGTGCGCGGACCACGTCCTTGGTCCAGGAGTAGTAGCGCCACAACGGGTAGGTGATGTCGACGCCCATGCCGCCGTGCACGTGGTGGCAGGTGTGCAGTGCCTCGGGACCCTCGACGCTCAGCCAGTAGGACGCAACCGCGAGGTCGTCCGCGGCCGGCAGCCCCTCCGAGACCCGCCAGGCAGCGGCGTCAGCGGCCAGGCCGATCGTGCGTGACGCGATGTAGACGTCGGCCATCTGCATGGCCACGGCCTGGAACTCGGCGAGCGACCGGCCGAACTGGCGGCGCTCCTTGACGTAGTCGGCGGTGAGGTCGCGGGCACCGGCGACCAGCCCGTCACCCAGCAGGCACAGTCCGGCGACGGCGTGCTGCCGGAGCACCGCGGCCGCGCGCGCGGCCTCCGTGGTGCCGGGCTCGCCGCCGACGACGTCGTCGGGAGAGACCGGCACGTCGTCGAGCACGAGCGTGTGCTCGGTCTCCTCGCGCGAGGACCGGGTGGCGACGAGCCCGACGCCCTCCGCACCGGGATCGAGGAGGACGACGGCGGTCTCGTCCGAGTCCTCGACCCGGGCAGGGACCAGGATCGCCGTCGCTCCCTCGGCACCCCAGACCCCGACCTTGCGACCCGACAGCAACCACCGGTCCCCGCGACGGCGCAGCGAGGTCGTGGGCAGGACCGGGCTCGCGGCGCCGGGCTCCTGCAGCGCGGCAGCGAACCGCACCTGGCCCGTCGCCACCCCGGGGAGCAGGCGTTCCCGCTGGGCCGGGGTCCCGACGAGCGCGAGGGGCAGGGCGCCGCACACGAGCGTCTCCCACACCGGCAGGTGCACGGCCCGGCGTCCGACCTCGCGGACGAGCACGCCGATCTCGGGCAGGCCGAGCCCCTCACCGCCGTACGCCTCGGGGACGCACAGTGACAACAGTCCTGCCTCCGCCAGCGCGTCCCACGAGACGTGGTCGCGCCCCAATGCGTCACGGGCGACGGACAGCACCGCCTCCTGGGTCTCGCTCAAGGCGTGGGACACGGACCCTCCTGCCGGGCTGTCGAACCTACCGACACTGCCAGAAACTGAAACGTGTTCTAGTTTCCCGTCTCACGGCTGACATTGCAAGCCTCGAGGAGCCGGTCCAGCTCGGTCCCGAAGCCGTCAGCGAGCTCGTCGAGGTCCGGCATCTGGTCGGGGCAGGCAATGAGGCCGACGTGGACCTTGCCGTTGCTGGAGATCACGGTGATGTTGAGCCCGGCCTGGTGGAAGATCGGGCCGAGCGGGTACATGGCCTCGACGCGCGCACCCACGAAGTAGATCGGTACGGGTGGTCCCGGCACGTTGGAGATCACCAGGTTGTGCACCACCGGATGCTTCTCGGGCAGGCGCAGTCCCGAGTACATCCGCACTGCGACCCCGAACGTCTTGGGCGCGGCCAGCTCGGCCCACTCCTGCAGCGCCGACGCGGGGATCGCCTTCTGGTGCTCCTTGGCGGCCCGGTTGCCGTCGGAGACCGTCTTCAGCCGGGCGAGCGAGTCGGGCTCGTCGGTGGCGAGCTTGGCGAAGAGCGCCGAGACCTGGTTGGAGCCGGGCGCCCCGGACTCGTCGCGGACGGAGACCGGGACGGTCGCGACGAGGGAGCTCGTGGGCAGCTCGCCGCGGCCCTCCAGGTACGAGCGGAGCGCTCCGCCGCAGATCGAGAGGAGCACGTCGTTGACGGTGCTGCCGGTCGCGTTCTTGACGGCCTTGATGTCGTCGAGCGACAGGTCGACGAAGGCGATCGAGCGGCGTCCGGTGATGGTCCCGTTGAAGACCGTCCGCGGAGCACGGAACGGCGCGGCCATGGAAGTGCCTCGTCGTGCTCGTCCGATGGAGCCGGTGAGCGCGCCGACGGTGGGCGCCAGCAGCTTCGCGGCCTGGACGGGACGGGCCGCCGTGCGCACCATGGCGCGGGCCAACAACTCCACCTGGCCGGGACGGTCGGTGTCGATCTCCCCCGGCTCGGTGGCGGGAGTGTCGGGCTCCAGGCTGCACAGGTGCGCCAGCAGGCTCATGCCGGACATCCCGTCGACCGTGGCGTGGTGCATCTTCGCGAAGACCGCGATCCGGTCCTTCTCCGCGAGGCCCTCGATGATCCACATCTCCCACAGCGGGCGGGAGCGGTCCAGGGGCTGCCCGGCCAGGTGCCCGCACAGCTCGGCGAGCTCCGCGTCACCGCCGGGCGCGGGCAGCGCCATCCGATGCACGTGCCGGTCGACGTCGAAGTCGGCGTGGTCGACCCAGACCGGGTGGTCGAGATCGAGCGGGACGCGGCGCAGCTTGCGGCGGAACTCGGGCACCGTGGAGACCCGGGCGTCCATCCGCTCCTTCATCGAGGCGAAGGTGTAGCCGTCGGGCATCGACGTGGTGTCCAGCACGATGAGGCCGCAGACGTGCAGCAGCTGTGTCGAGGTCTCGAAGTAGAGGAACGATGCGTCGAGCCCGCTCAGTCGCTGCATGGACGGATCCTACTCCAGCAATCTGGAACACGTTCTAGTTGGCGATAGGCTGGTCCCCATGAGCTACCTGCGCCGACAGCTGGTCACGTCCGTGCTCACCGCCAACGCGATCCGACCTGCGCCCGGGCCGGCACTGAGCATCCCCGCGATGTTCGCAGGCTGGTTCGTGTCCGAGCTGGCTCCCCACTTCATCGTCGGTACGGCGGTCGACACCGCGCTGGAGCTCGGCGTCCGCGGCCACCGTCGTACTCCCCTGCTGGGACTGGCCAACATCGCCGCCCTCGCCTACGTCCTGGGTCAGAGTCGCGGCTCCCACCAGATCTTCGAGTCGGCTCTCGCCGAGGGCCTCGGACGCGACTACCGCGACGAGCTCGACCGCGTCCACGACGACCTCGACTGGACGACACCCGTGCGGCAGCTGGTGTGGCCGTTCCGGATCCCCGAGAAGGACATCGACGTCGTCCGCGACGTGAGCTACGCCCCGGAGTTCGGCAAGCGCGGGCTCCTCGACGTCTACAAGCCGAAGGGCGACGTGTCCGGCGCGCCGGTGCTGCTGCAGGTGCACGGTGGCGGGTGGACCATCGGCACCAAGGACCAGCAGGGCATCCCGCTGATGAAGCACATGGCGTCGCGCGGCTGGGTGTGCGTGGCGATCAACTACCGGCTGAGCCCGCGAGATGCCTTCCCCGCTCACATCATCGACGTCAAGCGGGCCATCGCGTGGATCCGGGAGCACGGCGAGGAGTACGGCGCTGACCCGTCGTTCATCGCGATCACGGGCGGCTCGGCAGGCGGGCACCTGACGGCGCTGGCGGCACTCACGCCGAACGACCCCGAGTACCAGCCGGGCTTCGAGGACGCCGACACCAGGCTGCAGGCCGCCGTGCCGTTCTACGGCGTCTACGACATGGCCGGCGCGACGGGCTCCAAGGCGATCCAGCGGATGCGTGACTACTTCCTCGGCCCGCGGGTGTTCTTCGCGGACCCGAAGCAGGACCTCGAGCCGTTCGAGAAGGCCTCACCGCTGCTGCGGGTCCGCGAGGACGCGCCGCCCTTCTACGTGATCCACGGCGTCAACGACACGCTCGCCCCGCTGACCCAGGCGCGGGCCTTCGTCGAGGCACTGCGCGAGGTGTCGCCGAGACCGGTGGCCTACAGCGAGCTTCGCGGCACCCAGCACGCGTTCGACGTGTTCCCGTCGATCCGCAGCCAGCACTCGGTGCGCGGCGTCGACCGGTTCCTGCGGTGGGCTCACGAGGACTGGAAGTCCGGGTCGTCCTCGAGCGGCGAGGAGTGGGAGGCGGGTGACCCGCTGGACGAGGCGGCCTCCTCGGCGTGAGCGGTGATTGGTCTCCGCCGTGACGGGGAGGAAGAACCTGTGACGGGGAGGAAGAGGGAGATGATGCACACCGGGAGGGACGAGATCGTCTCGGCGCTCCGCGAGCGCGGTGACCACGACCGAGCGTTGGAGGCGGCCTGCGGGCTGCCCCGCGACATCGACACCGATCGCGACTGCGGCGCCCTCAAGAAGTTCGGGGTCAACCCGGACACACTGCTGGAGATCCCGGTGGTGGACCCGGGGGACCCCGATCCTCGCGAATGAGGTCCCGTCGCGGGTTCAGTGGTCGAGCGGCACCCGGAGCGTGTTGAGCATCGTGGCCAGCATGTCGTAGTGGCCGACCAGCAGGATCAGCTCCACGCACGCCGCCTCGTCGAGCTCCGCGTGGAGCCGCGTCCAGGTCGCGTCGTCGAGGTCGTGCTCGGCAAGGAGCTCGTCGGTGACCTCGATCAGCAGCCTCTCGTGCTGTGTCCACCCGTCGGCCGACGAGCCGGCGAGCACCCGGTCGAGGTCCGTGGGACTGACACCCACCCGCCGTCCCAGCCGCACGTGGTGGTCGAACTCGTAGGCGCAGTCGCGCACCGCGGCCACCCGCAGGATCACCAGCTCGGTGTCGCGCCGCGGCAGTCGCCCGCGCGGCATCAGCCGGGACGCGAACGGCAGCCACGCGAACAGCAGGGAAGGGCGCCGGCCCAGGGCGAGGAACACCGACGGCGGCGCACCTCCGGTCACCCGACCGGCCAGTCGGGCGAACGCCCACACCGGCCAGCCCACGTCCTGCCGGGTTCCCCGCGGCAGCCGGTCTGCGCTCCGCGGCTGCGGGGCCGGGTACGTCGGCGCCGGGCGGCTCATCGGGCAGCCTTCCGGACCGGCTCGAGATCGGCCGCCCGAGCGCGTCCGACCTCGGGAAGCACGCGGTTGGCGACCCGGTTGAACACGTGCATCAGACCGGCGTACGCCGGCGGCGCCCAGCGCTGCAGTGCATGGGCGGCGCGGATGTCGTGGGAGGTGTAGACCCAGTACTTCTTGCGCTCGACACCCCTGAGGATCGACGCGGCCGCCGACTCGGGGGTCACCGCACGCTTCCGGAAGCCGGCTTGGGCGCGGTGGAACGCCGGGCTGGTCCGGTCGACGCCGGCGATCCGGATCGTCTCGGTGAGTCCGGTGTCGACGCCACCAGGACAGACCAGGCTGACGCCGATCCCGTGGCGGGCCAGGTCGAAGCGGAGCACCTCGGAGACGCCACGCAGCCCGAACTTCGACGCACTGTAGGCGGCGTGCCAGGGCATCCCGATGATCCCGGCCGCCGAGGACACGTTGACCACGTGGCCGCCGTGCCGGGCCTCGACCATCGGCGGGACGAAGGCCTCGAGGACGTGGACCGGTCCCATCAGGTTGACCTCGACGAGACTGCGCCAGTCGTCGTTCTCCAGGCCGCTGATGGTGCCCCAGCGCGAGATCCCGGCGACGTTCATCACCACGTCGAGGGCGCCGTGCTCGGCGGTGACCTGGGCGGCGTACTCGAGGACGGCCTCGAAGTCGGTCACGTCGAGGGCCTCGGAGGTGAGGACCGAGCCGCCTGTGGTCCGGATCGACGTCGCGGTCTCGTCCAGCCCCTCGGCGTTCACATCGGTCAGGTGCAGGTGCGCACCGCGGGACGCGGCCAGGACCGCGGTCGCCCGGCCGATGCCGCTCGCCGCGCCCGTGACCAGGACCTGCCGACCGGTCCAGTCGTAGCTTCGCCACCTCATGTCGCCACCTCCACGGACGAGTAACGCGCGGGACGGCGGTCGGTCACGTGCGCGGCAGTCCGAGGATCCGCTCGGCCGCGACGTTGCGCAGCACCTGCGTGGTGCCGCCCGCGATGCTCAGGCAGCGGGTCACGAGAGCCTCCGCGACCGCCGACGGGCCTTCACCACGCCCCAGCAAGGCGTCGGTGGCCAGCAGGTCGAGGACGAGCTCGGCCGAGTCCTGACGTTGCCGCACCCCGACGAGCTTGAGCACGCTCGACTCGGCGCCCGGCCCCTGCCCGGTCAGTGAGCGCAGGGTGCCGCGCAGGCCCAGCGCCTTGGTGGTGCCGGCGTCTGCAACGGCGCCGCCCACACGCGACCACACCGCCTCCCCGACGTCGCGGTCCGCAAGCACCCGCAGGGCTCGTTCCACGCTGATGCCGAACGAGCTGTCGCTGATCGCGACCCGCTCGTTGGCCAACGTGGTGCGGGCCAGCGGCCAGCCGCCGTCGACCTCACCGACGAGACAGTCGTCAGGGACGAGCACACCGTCGAGGAACACCTCGTTGAACAGGGCGTCACCGGTGAGCTCGCGCAACGGCCGGATGTCGATGCCCGGCGTGGACATGTCCACCAGGAAGTAGCTGATCCCCTGGTGCTGCGGGGCGTCCGGGTTCGTGCGGGCGAGACAGATCGCCCAGTCCGACTGCGCCGCGAGGGAGGTCCACACCTTCTGACCGTGCAGCAGCCACCCACCCTCGGTGCGCTCGGCCCGGGTGCGCAGGGACGCCAGGTCACTGCCCGCTCCGGGCTCGCTGAACAGCTGGCACCAGGTGATCTCGCCTCGCAGGCTCGGCCACAGGAAGCGCTCGCGCTGGGCGTCGGCACCGTGCTGGAGGATCGTCGGCGCCGCCCAGGCGCCGATGCCCAGCGACGGCCGGGACAGCCCGGCCGCGGCCAGCTCCTCGTCGATGACGAGCTGGTCGACTGGTCCCGCCCCTCGGCCGTACGGCGCCGGCCAGTGCGGCATCGCCAGGCCGGCGTCGACGAGGGCCGTGCGGCGTTGGTCGTCGGGCTTCGCGGCGATCTGCTGGGCGAGCGCCCGCACCTCGGCGCGGAGGTCCTGCGCTGCTCCTCCCAGGTCCACCCGCGGCGCCCGTCGTACGCCGGAGCGGGCGAGGTCGGCGAGCCGCAGCCGCCACCGGTCCGAGCCGCCGACGAGCTGACGGGTGACGGTGGCCCGCCGGAGGTACAGGTGGGCGTCGTGCTCCCACGTGTAGCCGATCCCGCCCAGCACCTGGATCGCGTCCTGCGCGGTCGCGACGGCGTGGTCGAGGGCGACCGCGGCGGCAACGGCGGCCGCGATCGTGAACTGGTCCGGGTCGTCGTCGTGCGCCGCGGCGGCGTCCCAGGCGACCGCGGTCGCGGACTCGGCCGCTTCGAGCATCTCGGCGCAGAGGTGCTTGATCGCCTGGAACGACCCGATCGTGCGGCCGAACTGCTCGCGGACCTTGGCGTACGCAACGGCCGTGTCGAGCGACCAGCGGGCGATGCCGGAGGCCTCGGCGGCGGCCAGGGTCGCGACGACGTCGAGCACCCGCTGCCGGTCGAGGTCGAGCACGACGGCATCGGCCGTGCCGAGGTCGACGGTGGCGGTCCCGACCCGCGTGGCGAGGTCGACCGCTGCCGCAACGTCCACCTGGGCGCGGTCCGCCTCGAGCAGCACCCAGGGACCGGACGTCGTCGGCAGCAGCAGGTGCGTGGTCGTCCCGACACCCCAGACGAGGTCGGCCGTGCCCCGGACGTGGTCGTCCTCGACGGCGATGCCGGTCTCGCCCATCCCGAGCGCGATGCTGACCTCGCCCGAGGCGATCCCGGCCAGCAGGTCGGCCTGGTTGGCGCCCGACAGCAGCACCGCGGCCGCGCCCGTGGTGAGCAAGGGGCCGGGCACCATGGCCGCAGAGGCGGCCTCGACCGCGACCGCGAGGTCGAGCAGGCTCCCGCCGGCTCCCCCGTGCTCCTCGGCCACCACGATCCCGGCGGCCCCGAAGTCGGTCAGCCCCTTCCAGACCTGCTCGAACGCGCGCGGCCCGTCCTCCTCCGACTGCTTGGCCAGCTCGGCCGTCCCGGTCGAACGCGCCCAGTCCCCGATCGCCTCGGCCAGTGCGCGCTGGTCGTCGTCGAGCGCGATACCCATGCCCGGTCACTCCTCGCTGTCCCGCGGTCGGGAACTAGAACGTGTTCCAGATTGTCCCACGGCCCGTCACCGTCGACCAGCCTGCCGAACGAGCTGTCTGACCCACGGACGGTGAAACGCCGTCAGGACCGTCCGTGCGTCTGACAGCTCTGGCACGCATCTAGGGTGAGGGCGCCATGACGGAGACGCTCCCCCACGACCTGCTTGCCGCGGCGAGAGCAGCCAAGGGCTTCATGCCCGACGACGAGGGACTCTTCCTGCATGAGCGCGGAGTGGAGCAGGGACGGCTCGGTCCGGTGCTCGAGGTCGGCACGTACTGCGGGAAGTCCGCGATCTATCTCGGTGCGGCCGCCCGGGCCACCGGGAGCACGCTCTTCACCGTCGACCACCACCACGGCTCGGAGGAGAACCAGGCCGGCTGGGAGCACCACGACACGGGCCTCGTGGACCCGCGCACCGGCCGCATGGACACCCTTCCGACGTTTCGTCGGACGATCGAGGACGCCGGCCTCGAGGACGCGGTGGTCGCGGTGGTCGGCGCGAGCACCACGGTGGCTCGGCACTGGCACACTCCCCTGGCGCTGCTCTTCATCGACGGTGGCCACGGCGAGGAGCCGGCCCATGCCGACTACGAGGGCTGGGCCAGGTGGGTGCAGCGGCACGGCCTGCTGGTGATCCACGACGTCTTCCCCGACCCGGCCGACGGCGGGCGACCGCCGTACGAGATCTACCTCCGCGCCCTCGACGACGGCTTCGAGGAGATCGGCGTCCGCGGGTCGATGCGGGCCCTGCGCCGATCGCGCGGCGACGCCGGCGACGAGCTCAACCAGGAGCGCCGGTGGTCCAGACCTTGACCAGAACGTAGTTGTAGTGAATACGGGCACGTTCTAGCCTTGGCAGGGCCGGTCAGGGACGGGAGATGAGATGACCAAGACCTCGCGGGCGCGCTGGCAGCCCGACCGAAGCACCCAGGCGCCCGCGGCCCGATGAGCACCGACGGGGCGACACAAGGGGGGCAGCCACGGCGGGCGTACCGCTCTCCCCGGCGCCTGCAGCAGGCGGCTGAAAATCGACAGGCCGTGCTGGACGCCGCCACCCGGTTGTTCGACGAGCGAGGGTACGTCGCCACAGCCATGCGCGACGTGGCGGCCGAGTCGGGCCTCTCGCTCGAGACTGTCTACGCCAACTTCCGGTCCAAGAGCGAGCTGCTGATGGCCGCGATCGACGTGGCCGTGGTGGGCGACGACGAACCCGTGCCCCTGCACGACCGGCCGGAGTTCCAGGCTCTCGGTCGCGGGAGCCGGGAGCAGCGCGCCCGGGCCTGCGCCCGCCTCGTCACGGGCATCCATGGCCGCACGTCCGGACTCATCCTCGCCCTGAAGCAGGGAGCCGCCGCCGATCCGGCGCTCGAGGACGTTCTCCGCGACCGGGAGACCAGCCGGCGCGCCGACGTCGAGCTCGGAGCACGACTGGTCGCGGGGCGCGACGTGGCGGAGGAGGAGTGTGACGGGTTGTGGGCGCTCTACGACGTCAGCGTGTACCAGCTCCTGATCGAGCTGCGCGGCTGGACGGCGACCCAGTACGAACGCTGGCTGGCTGACGCAACCGACCGGCTTCTGCACGAGCGGGGCTGACAGGGATGACGGCAGGGAGCACGAGTGCACCCCGACGCCGCGTCGCCCGTACGTGTCGGGTCGAGGCGACCACTCATGCGACGATCGATGCGGTCTGGCGCGTCCTCTCCGACGTCACGCGGACCCCCGAGTGGAGCCATGAGTGCCACCACGTCGAGTGGCTCGGCGGCGCGACCGCTGCGGCGCCGGGTGTCCGCTTCCGTGGTGCGAACCGGTCGCTGTGGTGGCGGTGGCGCCGGACGTGTGAGGTGCTCGTCGTCGAGCCGCCGCACATGATCGCCTGGCGCACGATTCCGACCCGGCTCTTCGTGGACAGCACCGATTGGCGCGTCGTGCTCGAGCCCGCCGGCGACGGCACGCTGATCGTGCAGGAGTTCCGGGTGACGCAGTGCCCTCGGTGGTGGGAGCTTCTCGTGGTCCACCTGAACAGCCCGCACATCGACCGCACCCAGGCGCTCACCGATGACCTGCGCCGGCTCGGCGAGGTCAGCGGACGCTGACGGCGCTGTCGGCGTACTCGCAGCCGCAGCGCAGTGCGATGGCGGGGAGGTCTGCCCGAAGACCGTCGCCGCGGAAGACTCCCGACCCTGGCGTGCTCCGCGACAGCGCGTCGGCCGCGAGGATGACGGCCGCCGAGGTGTACGTCGTCTGCTCGTGCGGCCAGAACACGTCCTCGTCGAAGACGTAGCCGGTCCAGTAGAGGCCGCCGGTGTGCCGGGTGTGCAGCATGTCGCCGAAGACCCGTGACGCGCGCTCGTGCTCCCCCAACGCGTCGAGCGCCAGGGCCAGCTCACAGGTCTCCGCCCCGGTCACCCAGGGGTTGGTGTCGACACAACGCACACCCAGTCCGTCGACGACGAAGTCGTCCCAGCGCGACGCGAGCCGCTCGCTGCCCGCTTCGCCGCGCAACGCTCCGCCGAGCACCGGGTAGTACCAGTCCATCGAGAACGTCGACTTGTCCAGGAACCGGTCCAGGTGCGAGCGCAGTGCGTGCCGCAGCCGGCCGCCGACCAGCTCCCAGGCGGGCTGAGGCTCGTCGAGCACCTCCGCCAGCGCAAGGCCCGCGCGCAGCGCGTGGTCGATGCTCGCGCTGCCGGCGACGAGCGCGTCCTGGTTGACGCGGCCGTCGCCCTGCTGCGACCAGGCGATCCCGCCCCAGGGCAGCTGCATGCCGGCCACGAAGTCCAGCGCACCTCGCACCGTGGGCCACAGGGAGCGGACGAACTCGAGGTCGCGGCGCACCAGCCAGTGGTGCCACACCCCGACCGCGACGTAGGCCGTCATGTTGGTGTCACCGCTCGCGTCCTCGACCTGGTCGCCGATGACCTTCATCGCCCACGAGCCGTCCGCCCGCTGGTTCTGTCGGCACCAGTCGTACGCCGCCTCGGCCGCCTCGACCTCGCCACCGACGAGGAGGGCCATCGCACCCTCGACGTGGTTCCACGCGTCGATGTGCTCGCCGACCGCCCACGGGATGCCTCCGTCGCGCTGCTGAACGACGGAGATCGCGGCCGCGGTCTCCCGGACCTGCGTCGCGCGCAGCAGCCCCGGTACCTCGGGAACAGCCGTGGCAGCCGTCATGGCTTCTCGAGGTAGAGGACCATGCTCTTGCCGATGAGCGGATCGAGCACGCGGTCCGCCAGACGCGTGGCCAGCGGTCGCTTCACGATGTCCCACACCAGCACCCGGTGGTACGCCCGCACCGCCAGGTTTCGGTCGTTGTCGACGCCCACGGCACACTTGAGCCACCAGTACGGCGCGTGCAGGCCGTGCACGTGGTCGCGACCGGCGTACCGCAGCCCCGCGGCCTCGAGCTTCGCGACGAGCCCGTCGCCGCGGTAGATCCGGACATGGCCGCCCTCGACCTCGTGGTAGGCGTCCGAGAGCGCCCAGCACACCTTCTCGGGGAGCCACCGCGGCACGGTGACGGCGATGGTCCCTCCTGGCCGCAGCACCCGGACCAGCTCGGAGATGGCTCGTTCGTCGTCGGGGATGTGCTCGAGCACCTCGGCGGCGACGATCCGGTCGAACTCGCCGTCCGGGAACGGCAGGTCCAGCGCGTCGCCCTGCTTGACGTCGGCCTCTGCGCCCAACGGCACCGTGCCCTCGTCGCGCATCGCGGCGAACCACTCGCTCACGACAGCGAGCTCGTCGGCGTCCTGGTCGAGGGCGATCACGTCCGCACCGCGCTGGTACATCTCGAAGGCGTGCCGCCCCGCGCCGCAGCCCATGTCCAGCACGCGTTCGCCGGCCTGGAGGCCGAGGCGGTCGAAGTCGACGGTCAGCATCCCTGCTCCTTCGCGTTCTCGATGGCCCGGGAGTAGGCCTCCGCCGTCGCATGCGCGACGGCGCTCCAGCTGAAGCGCTCCTGGACCCGACGGCGACCGGCCGCTCCCATCCGGGCGCGTCGCTCGGGGTCGTCCAGCAGCGCGGCGATCGCGTCGCACAGCTCTCCCACGTCTCCCGGGGTGACCAGGTCGGCGCACTCGCCGTCGGGCCCGACCACCTCAGGGATCGCGCCGGCGCGGCTGACCACCAACGGGGTCTCGCAGGCCATCAGCTCGGCCGTCGGAAGGGAGAACCCCTCGTAGAGCGAGGGGACGCACGCGATCTCGGCCGACCCCATGAGGTCGACCAGCTCACGGTCGGAGATGCCGTGCACGAAGCGCACGCAGTCCTCCAGCCCGAGCCGCTCGATCAGCCGCTCGGTGCGTCCGCCCGGGCTCGGTCTCGTCACGAGGACGAGCTCGACGTCGCGCTCCGTCCGAAGCTTGGCCACCGCCTCGAGCAGAGTGGAGACGCCCTTCATCGGCGTGTCCGCGGATGCCATCGCCATCAGCCGGCCGCGGACCCGGGGCGTGCTCGGCGGTCGGAACACCTCGTCGACCCCGAGCGGGATCACCTCGATCCGGGACGGGTCGATGCCGAAGTCCCGCGCCATGTCCCGGCGCGAGCTCTCCGACACCGTGAGGATCTGCGGGAGTCGCCGCGCGACGCGACCTTGCATGCGCAGGAAGGAGTACCAGCGGCGCAGCGGGATCTGCTTCCTTCTCGACGCGTGTGCGAGGTCGACCCGGCGGTCGAAGGTGATCGGGTGGTGGATCGTCGTGACCAGCGGGAAGCCCATCCGCCGGATGGCGAGCATGCCGTACCCGACGGTCTGGTTGTCGTGCACGACGTCGAAGTCGCCGCGCCGGGTCCGGAGCACCTTCGCGACCCGACGGCTGAAGGTGCGCGGCTCGGGGAACCCCGCGGTGCACATGGTCAGGAACTCGGAGACGTCCGTCAGGTCGCGGAACTCCGACAGCCGGGGGACCCGGAAGGGGTCCGGCTCGCGGTAGAGGTCGAGGCTCGGCACCTCGGTGAGTCGCACGCCCTCGTCGAGCTCCGGGTAGGGCTGGCCGGAGAAGACCTCGACCTCGTGACCGAGGGCGACAAGCTCACGGCTGAGGTGCCGGAGGTACACGCCCTGGCCCCCGACATGTGGCTTGCTGCGGTAGGACAAGAGGGCGATCCGCACAGCATTCCTCCGGGTCGACAGCTCCCGACGGGGGTGGTCCTGACCGCGAGAGAAAACTGGAACGTGTTTCTATTCTAGACGTCTGCGCTGATACCCTACGACCAGGCCCTGCCGGGCCGCTCATGCGTCGCCGACGCATGAGACCCCGCATCGCACCGCGGTCAGGGTTCGTGCAATCTCGAGGAGTCGACCCCGATGAGCACGCTGAATTCCCTCACGTACGAAGACCTGGGCTCCACGGCACAGCGCGAGCGCCGCAAGCGCATCCTGGACGCCACCATCACCCTCGCCTCCAAGGGTGGTTTCGACGCCGTCCAGATGCGGGCCGTCGCCGAGCGGGCCGACGTGGCGCTCGGGACGCTCTACCGCTACTTCCCGTCGAAGATCCACCTGCTGGTGTCCGCGCTGGGCCGGGAGTTCGAGCAGGCGAACGCCGGCATCGAACGCCGGGTCATCCCGGGAGACACCCCTCACGAGCGGGTGATGCACGTCCTCGGACGCACCACCCGGTCCCTGCAGCGCGACCCGAACCTGACCGAGGCGCTCACCCGGGCCTTCATGTTCGCCGACGCCTCGGCCGCGACCGAGATCCACGTCGTGGGGATGCACGTCACCAAGCTGCTGATCCGTGCGATGGCGGACCCGGACGAGCCGTTCGACGACCACGAGCCCAGCGAGGACGAGATCGCGATCGCCAAGGTGATCGGTGACGTGTGGCTCGCCAGCCTCGTGCAGTGGGTCACCGGACGAGCCAGCGCCGCTGACGTGAGCAAGTCGATGGACGTCGCCGTCCGCCTGCTGCTCCGCTGATAGTCCCTTTCGCGTCAGTCGTGGGCGTCGGGCGCCCGGCGTAGGGTCGAGCGCGTGGATCTCCCCGTGATGCCTCCGGTCCTGCCGATGCTCGCGAAGTCGGTCAAGGGGATCCCCGACCCGGAGAAGTACGACGACGCCGCGCACCCTGGCCTGCTGTTCGAACCCAAGTGGGACGGCTTCCGATGCCTGGTGTTCAAGGACCGCGACGAGGTCGAGCTGACGAGCCGCAACACCAAGCCGCTCACCCGCTACTTCCCCGAGGTCGTCGCGAACCTGCGTTCCGCCGGCCTGCCGGACCGCTGCGTGCTCGACGGCGAGCTGGTCATCGCGACCGGTGACCGGCTGGAGTTCGATGTGCTGCAGGAGCGCATCCATCCCGCCAAGTCCCGCGTCGACATGCTCGCCAAGACCACGCCCGCGTCGTACGTCGCCTTCGACGTCCTCGCCCTGGGCGACGACGACCTCACCGCCACCCCACTCGCCCTCCGTCGCGAGAACCTCGCCGCGGCGCTGCTGACTCCGCCGACGGGGATCCACCTCACTCCGGTCACCATGGAGACCAGCGTCGCGACGCAGTGGTTCGACCAGTTCGAGGGCGCGGGTCTCGACGGGATCGTCGCCAAGCCCCTCAACGGCACCTACCAGCCCAACGCGCGGGCCATGCTCAAGATCAAGCACGAGCGGACCGCCGACGCCGTGGTCGCCGGCTACCGGCTGCACAAGAACTCCACGGAGAGCCGGCCGCTGCTGGGCTCGCTGCTGCTCGGCCTGTACGACGGCGACGGCAACCTGCGGCACATCGGTGTCTCTGCGTCGTTCACCGCGAAGCGCCGCGCGGAGCTGTACGACGAGCTCCAGCCACTGGTCTGCGACCCGGCGGACCACCCGTGGGGGGCGTGGGCCGACATCACGGCCTCCGGGGGGCGGACCCCGCAGGCCGCGATGAGCCGCTGGAACGCCGGCAAGGACCTGTCCTTCGTGCTCCTGCGGCCCGAGCGGGTGGTCGAGGTGGCGTACGACCACATGGAGGGCGAACGGTTCCGGCACACCGCGCAGTTCAGGCGCTGGC
>Ga0190271_10000479_pt1 | contig 20271 bp, 14 predicted proteins | sample Popmic356T_FD_133747 | JGI IMG/M metagenome (GOLD analysis project Ga0190271, IMG submission 133747) | Populus adjacent soil microbial communities from riparian zone of Weber River, Utah, USA - 356 T | ecosystem: Environmental > Terrestrial > Soil > Riparian zone | place: USA: Utah | collected...
AGTTCCGCGGCACCTCCGACTCGGAGATCATGGCCGCCCTGCTCTCCTCCCACGACGGCAAGATGATCGAGGACGCCGTCACCGAGGTGATGCCGCGGCTGCAGGGCGCCTACTCGACCGTGGTGATGACCAAGCGGGCGATCGTCGCCTTCCGCGACCCGCACGGCATCCGCCCGCTCAGCCTCGGCCGGCTCGGCGACCGCTTCGTCGTCGCTTCGGAGAGCTGCGCCTTCGACATCATCGGCGCCGAGCTGATGCGCGAAGTGCACCCCGGCGAGATGGTCTCGCTGACCGAGCGCGGCCTGGAGACGCGCCAGGTCGTGAAGACCGAGCGCCGCGCCAGCTGCGTCTTCGAGCACATCTACTTCTCCCGCCCCGACAGCCGGCTGCAGGGCAAGGTCCTGCAGCAGTCCCGCGGGCGGATGGGCGAGATCCTCTGGCGCGAGGCGCCGGTCGAGGCCGACCTGGTGATCGCCGTGCCGGACTCGGGCAACCCGGCCGCCGCCGGCTTCGCCCGCGCCTCGGGGATTCCCCGCGATGACGGCCTGATCAAGAACCGCTACGTGGCGCGCACCTTCATCCAGCCGGGTCAGGAGCTGCGCAAACACGGGCTGCGGCTGAAGTTCAACCCGCTGCCGGAGATCGTCGCCGGCCAGCGCCTGGTCGTCGTCGACGACTCGATCGTGCGCGGCAACACCACGCGGCAGATCGTCGGCATGCTGCGCGACGCCGGCGCCAGCGAGGTGCACCTGCGGATCTCGGCGCCGCCGATCCGCAACCCCTGTCACTACGGGGTCGACATGTCGACGCGCGAGGAGATGATCGCCCACAACCGCTCGGTCGACGAGATCGCCGACGAGCTCGAGGCCGACAGCCTCGCCTACCTCCCGATCGCCGGCGTCTACGAGGCGATCGGCGGCGACCCGAGCGAGCACTGCGACGCCTGCTTCACCGGCAACTATCCACTTGGCGATCCCGACGAGGCGGACAGCAAATTCGCCCTCGAGACGATCGCCGCGGCACCATAGGGAGAGAAAGCAATATGAAAGAGCGCCTGAAGGCGGCGATGGTCGCCGCGAGTGTGGTTGTCCTGGTCGGCCTCCTGGTGGTGCCGTTTGCCGCGGCGAAGTTCCGCGGCGCGCCCAACTCCAAGCTGCAGAAGCAGCTGACCAGGATCGTCGAGTCGCCCGCCGGTCCTCCCGGGATCGCGATGCTGATCGACCGCGGCCGGCACACGGAGTTCTTCTCCGCCGGAGTCGCCGACGTCAGCAACCGCCGCCCGCCGACCCCGTTCGAAGCCTTCCGCATCGCCAGCGTCGCCAAGGGGTTCAACGCCTACCTGGCGGCGAAGCTGATCGGCAACGGCGCCCTCACGCTCGACACCACGCTGCGGGAAAAGATCCCCGGCGTCCTGCCGGCGGCCGAAGGGGTGAAACTGCGCGAGCTGTTGCAGCACACCAGCGGCCTCGCCGACTACATCAGGGCTCCCGCCTTCGTCGAACAGCTCATCGCCGACCCGGCCCGCTACTTCTCCCCGATCCAGCTGACCGAGTTCGTCCGCGACGAGCCGCTCGAGTTCGCCCCGGGGTCCAAATACCACTACTCCGACACCGACAACATCGCCGCCGGCCTGATCGAGGAAGAAGCCAGCGGGCTGAGCTACGACCAGCTGCTGCAGCGGCGGATCTTCGGGCCGCTGAAGATGCGCAACAGCAGCCTGCCGACCACGGTGAAGATGCCGCGCCCCTACCTGCACGGCTACGACGTGGCGCCGGGCGAGAAGCCCGAGGACGTCAGCGAACTGATCAACCCGGCCGGCGCCTGGGCCTCCGGCGGGATCGTCTCCACCCCGCTCGACATGGCCCGCTTCGTGCGGCGCTACGTGCCCACGGTGCTCGCCACCTCGACCGTCGAAGGCCCCTTCCGTCTCGGCTCCTCATCGCCGCCAGGGCCCGGCAAGAACTTCGCCGGGCTGGGCCTCTTCCGCTACCAGACCGGCTGCGGCAACGTCTACGGCCATACCGGCTCCTTCCCGGGCTACCGGATCTTCGTCGCCTCCACCTCGGACGGCAAGCGCTCGGTGGTCTTCGTCGCCAACTCCCAGATCGTCCCCGGCCAGGGCTCGCAGCTGATCTCCAAAGCGATCACCAAGGCTCAGGCGCGGGCGGTCTGCCGGGCGCTGAGCTGAGCCGCCGCCGGTACGCGAAGATGCGGCGGTGAGCTCGTTCCGAATCGTCGTCCTCGCCTCGGGCAGCGGCACCAACCTGCAGGCGATCCTCGACCAGCTGCACGGCAAGGGGCTGGTCGAGGTGGTCGCGGTCGGCTCTGACAAGCCCGGCGCGGGTGCGCTGGAGCGGGCGGCGCGGGCGGGGGTTGACACCGCCGTCTTCCCCGCCGACGCCTACGCCGACCGGATGGGCCGGGACGCGGCGATGGGCGACTGGGTCGAAGCGCACCGGCCCGGGCTGGTCGTCCTCGCCGGCTACATGCAGCTGCTGACCGAACCGTTCGTCGCCCGCTTCGCGGGGCGCATCGTCAACGTCCACCCCGCCCTGCTGCCGAGCTTCCCCGGCCTCGACGCAATAGGCCAGGCGCTCGAGGCCGGCGTGCAGGAGACCGGGGTCACCGTCCACTTCGTCGACGAGGGAATCGACACCGGCCCGGTGATCCTGCAGCGGCGGGTGCCGGTCCCGGTCGGGCGCGAACGGGGGGTGCTGGAGGCCGCCGTCCACACCGTCGAGCACCAGCTCTACCCGGAGGCGATCCGCATGATCGCGGAAGGCAGGGTTAGGATCGACCCGAACGACCCACGCAGGGTCGTGATCGATGACTGAGCCGGCCACCGACATCCAGCAGGAGAGCCTCGGCGAGGGGCAGCTGCGGGTGCGGCGGGCGCTGATCTCGGTTTCCGACAAGACCGGGGTGGTCGACTTCGCCAAGGGGCTGACCGCCCTGGGGGTCGAGATCCTCTCCACCGGCGGCACCGCGACGGCGCTGCGCGAGGCGGGGATCGAGGTGACCGACGTCTCCGAGTTCACCGGCCAGGAAGAGATCCTCGGCGGCCGGGTGAAGACGCTGCACCCGCGGCTGCACGCGGCGCTGCTGGCGCGGCGCGGCGACCCGGAGCACATGGCGACGCTGGAGCGGGAAGGGATCGAGCCGATCGACGTCGTCTGCGTCAACCTCTACCCCTTCGAGCAGACCGTCGCCGCCCGCGACGTCCCCCACGAGGTGGCGATCGAGAACATCGACATCGGCGGGCCGACGATGATCCGGGCCGCGGCGAAGAACCACGAGAGCGTCGCCGTGATCGTCAAGCCGGAGTCCTACGACGCGGTATGCGCCGAGCTGGAAGAGAGCGGGGGCGAGATCTCCGCCGCCACCCGCCACTGGCTCGCCAACGAGGCCTTCGCCCAGACCGCGCGCTACGACGCCGCGATCAGCCGCTGGTTCTCGATGGAGTACGAGGACTTCCCGGAACACCTGGCGGTCGCTTACGAGAAGGTGCTCGACCTCTCCTACGGCGAGAACCCGCACCAGCGGGCCGCGCTCTACGCCGAGTCGGGACTGCGCAGCCACATCCTCTCCCGCTGCTCGAAGCTGCATGGGCGGGCGCTCTCCTTCAACAACGTGCTCGACCTCGACTCGGCCCGGGCGCTGGTCAGCGACTTCGAGCAGCCGGCCTGCGTGATCGTCAAGCACAACAACCCCTGCGGGGTGGCGATCGGTGAGGACGCGCTGGAGGCCTACCTGAAGGCGCTGGCCTGCGACCCCCTCTCCGCCTACGGCGGCGTGATCGCGATCAACCGGCCGATCGGGCGCGCGCTGGCCGAGGAGCTGCACCGCAACTTCGTCGAGGTGCTGAGCGCACCCGGCTACGAGGACGGGGCCCTGGAGGTCCTGACCCAGAAGGAGGCGATCCGGATCCTCTGCGAGGAGGAGCGCCGTGAGCCCGACTCGCGCGAACGCGACGTCAAGCGGGTGATGGGCGGCCTCCTGATCCAGGACCGCGACGGCGACCCCGAGCCGCGGGAGATCATGGAGGCGGTCACCGGCAACGAGCCGAGCGAGGAGCAGTGGCAGGACATGCTCTTCGCCTGGACGGTCAGCCGCCGGGTCCGTTCCAACGCGATCGTGATCGCCAAGGGCGGCGCGACCCTCGGCATCGGCGCCGGCCAGATGAGCCGCGTCGACTCGGTCCGCCTCGCGGTCGAGAAGTGCCGCGAGGCCCGCGGCGCCGACGCCGCCTCCCTCCTCGCCGGCTCAGCCCTCGCCTCCGACGCCTTCTTCCCCTTCGCCGACGGCCCCGAGCTGGCGATCCAGGCCGGCACCACCAGCGTCATCCAGCCCGGCGGCTCCAAACGCGACGCCGAGGTGATCGAGGCCTGCGAGCAGGCCGGCGTGGCGATGGTGTTCACGAAGCACCGCCACTTCCGGCACTAATACACACTGAAACTTTCTCGCCGATCACTTCGGTGGTGTGCATTGCTCAGATGGCTCTGCTTAGGGTATGCAGATGACTGCTAATGGGGACGGTGTGGGTACCGCTGGTAAACCTTGGATGCCAGCTCGCCTGATTCCGGTTGCGGGCATCCGGGGCCAAGAAGAGCAGGAGATTCGGGCGGCTTCGTCTCTCCTCGCGGTGATGGGGGCCGTTGACGAGTTCGGCCGCGTCCTTTTGAAGGAGATCGGAGCACCAGCCGGACGTATTTCGACCTTCACGGAGATACCGCTGAAGGGGGCGAATGGGAAGACCCTGCGGCCCGACGGGGCGATCACCGTTGAACGAGGGAAAACGTCGTGGAAATGCCTCGTTGAGGTGAAAACCGGTAGTGCCCCTCTCGATCCAGACCAAGCTTCCACCTATCTCGATCTCGCCCGGGAACACGGCTTTCAAGCACTCGTGACGATCTCGAACCAGATCAGCAACAGCTCGGCGGATGTTCCGGTAACCGTTGACCGACGTAAGCTGCGAACCGTCCAAATGCGACACCTGTCCTGGTGGCGGATCCTGACCGAGGCGGTCATGCAGCATCAGCATCGGGGGGTACAGGATCCGGACCAAGCATGGATTCTCGGTGAGCTGATTGCATACCTCGAGCATGAGAAGTCAGGTGCGGTCGGATTCGAAGACATGGGACAGAGTTGGGTGCAGGTCCGTAATGCGGCCCGGGACGGAACGATCAGACCCAAGGATGCTGGCGTCCAAGACGTAGTCGTGAGATGGGAGCAGTTCGTCGAGTATCTGTGCCTCGGCCTCAGTCAAGACCTGGGAGTACAGGTGGTATCGGCCCAGTCGCGGACGCGGGATGGGCAAGCGTGGACCGACGCTCTCTTGAAGAGTCTCGAAACCGACGGGACTCTCTCGGGTTCGTTTCGAGTGCCGGGGGCCGTGGGCCCGATCGAGGTCGAGGCCGATCTGCGCGCGAGGCTCACTCGGGCAAGCGTCAAGGTCGCGGCACCAAAGGAAGGGCGCGCGCAGACGCGGGTCAACTGGATCCTGCGTCAGCTCAAAAAGGCTCCAGACGATCTCCGAGTTGAAATCCAGTTCGCTCGGACCAAGGAGACGACCGCGATGCTCCTGCGAGATGCGCGCGAGGACCCGGCGGGCCTCCTCTCGCCTACCGATCCGAGACGCGAGCCCCGCAGCTTCACTCTCTCGCTGGCGAGGCCACTGGGCACTAAGCGAGGACGCGGAGAGCGTTCGTTCGTCCTCGAGACTCGACGCCAGGTCGTCAGCTTCTACGGAGATCTGGTCGAAGGTCTAAGGGAGTGGCGACTGAAAGCGCCCAAGCTTCACTCCGACGAACCGCCGGCGGATGGCGACCCCCGCCTCACCATTCCACCCTCCCCGAGCCCCCCGCCGCCGGCTGCGACCTCAGCTGAAACCTAGGTTTCTGCCCGCTGGCGCTCGCTCGCCCGGATCACGTGCTCGCAGACCTGCATCGGCTCCTCGGCGACCATCAGTAGCTCTTTGTCGCCGGGGGAGATCAGGCCGTGGTCCTCGAGGCTGCGGTCGATCCAGTCGAGCATCGGGGCCCAGAACTCGGCGCCGACGAGGATCACCGGGAAGTGCTGGATCCGCTCGGTCTGGATCAGGGTGAGGGACTCGAAGAGCTCGTCGAGGGTGCCGAAGCCGCCCGGCATGATCACGAAGGCCCGGGCGTAGCGGACGAACATCAGCTTGCGGGCGAAGAAGTAGTGGAAGTGGAGCGAGCGGGTGAGGTACTGGTTGGGCTGCTGCTCGTGCGGGAGCTCGATGTTGAGCCCGATCGACTCTCCGCCGGCCTCGGTCGCGCCTCGGTTGGCCGCCTCCATCAGGCCCGGCCCGCCCCCGGTTATCACGCTGAAGCCGTGCTTGACCAGACAGGCGGCGGTTTCGCGGGTCAGCTCGTACCAGGGGTGGTCCGCCGCGACCCGGGCGGAGCCGAAGAGCGAGACGCCGTTCTCGACGTCGCGCAGGGCGTCGAAGGCGTCGTCGATCTCGGCCCGGATGCGGTCGGACCGGCGCTCGTCTTCCTGCTCGAGGTCGCAGGGAACGCGGAGCAGTCGCTCGTCAGAGGGCAAGGTCGCCTTCCACGAGGCGGGTGGCGACCGCGGCGGCGGTCTGCTCCGCATCCATCCCGCCGACGTCGATCGCGTGGCGCTCGAACTCGCCGAGATCGTCGAATTCGGCGCTGATCGCGGCAAGGGCCTCCGGTTCGAACAGGTCCGGGTCTCCTTCGCGCTGGTGGACGCGGCCGGCGCAGACCGAGCTGGGCGCTCGCAGGACCGCGTACGCAGTCGGCACCTCGGCCGCTTCGAGGATCTCGCGGATAGCGCCCAGGGTCCAGCGAGGGATCACGATCCCCTCGAAGATCGTCTCGTAGCCGGCCTTCGCGTAGCTCGCCGCGGCGGTCGCCGCCGTCCGCATCACCAATGGGTTCTGCGCATCGGACGCCGGATCCCACGGCTCGACGAAGCCGCTCTTGATGAAAAAGAAGAAGCGGTCGGCTTCGAGGTGGACGGAGCGCTCGGAGCGCTGGGCCAGGAGCCCGGCAACGGTCGTCTTCCCGACCCCCGGCGGGCCGCTGAGGATCAGCACTCCCAAAGGTTAAAGGGAAGGGGGTGAGACCTCGAAACAGAGGATGAGGGAGGTGGCGCGGATGCCGTCCTCGCCGCTGGACGCCAGGCGTCCTTCGACCCGCTCGCGTAGCTCCATCACCTTCAGGTAGGAGTCGTAGTGGATGCGCGCCAGCTCGGTCCAGCCCTCCTCGTCGAGCACCATCGGGATCCTGGTGAGGCAGTTGTCGGCTCGCCCCTGGGTGCTGGCGGTCGGGCTGGAGACCAGCGAGCGCAGGGCTTCTCCCAAGCCGACTTTGAGCGTGTAGCCGTCGATCCGGCGCCGCACTTCAAGTGAGAGCTCGGCGCGCTCCTGCTCTGAGAGGATGAAGTCGCTGCGCAGCGCGTAGACCTTCTCGCCGGCGCCGCGGCGGGCGCGGACCTCGACGACCTCGATCGCCTCGGCTTCCTCCATCGCCCGCAGATGCCGCCGCACCGCGTTCGGCGTCATCTCGACCACCGCCCCGAGCTCGGTCGCGGTCATCGGACGGTCCGAGAGCAGGGTGGCGAAGTACCAGCGGATCGTGTGCTTGATCGCCCCCGAAGCGAAGGCGCCGTCAGCTGAGCGCACCAGGCCCTACTTCTTCCCCCTACCCCCGCAGCTGTTCTTCACCGGCGCTTTGAAGGCACTGACCTTCCCGTTCTGGCCCGAGAACTTGACCAGGGCCTTGTGGGTTCCCTTGCAGATGTCCACCGAGTTGACCAGCAGGCCCTTCTTGCCGCCCTTCATCTCCAGCACGAATTTGCTCACCGGGGCGTCGGGGACAGCTTCGAAGGTGTTGCGGATGCCGCCCTTCTTGCCGGTGTCGACCCGGCCGTGGACCAGGACCCTGATCTGGCCGTTCAGATCGGCGACAAGGTCGGGCAGGGTGTGGCCGAAGCCGGCGCCGAGGTAGACGGGACCGGAGAGCGGCTTGTCGAGCAACGGCGAGTAGGCGGTCGCCTTGCCGTAGATCGAGGCTGCCGGGCAGGTCTGGGTCTTCAGTTGGGGCTGGGTGCAGACGGTGCCGATGTGGCCCTGGTCGAGGAACTCGGAGGGCGGCAGTTCGACCTGGGCGCGGGCGATGTTGGCCTGGCCCGAGCCCTTGGGGTAGGTGACCACTGCCTTCAGCGCCGGGTGGCCGGTGCGCTTGGTCGCTCCCTTGAGCGAGATCTGCAGCTTCGGCTTGAACTCGAGGCCCTTGCAGCCACCGACCGCGAAGGGGGCTGAGAGCGAGGCGCTCTGGCCGGTGAGCGTGGTGAGGCCGCCCGCGACGGTCTTCGAGGAGCAGTTGGTCGGGTTCAGGGTGAACTCGTTGCGGTCCATCTGCAGGGAGATCGTCCGCACGTCGAGCGGGATGCCGTGGAGGATCGTCGGCAGGGGATCGGACTGGGCGTGGATCTGGGCGTCGAAGAGACCGATCGAGAGCGCGGTTCTGACCGCGACCGAGCCGAGGTCGAAGGGACCTGCCACCGCCGGGGTGATGATCTCGAGGCTCAGGGGGGCGCCTTTGTAGGGACCGGCCAGGTAGGCCTTGCCCTGGACGTAGTAGGGGCTCGGGCCTGACCCGGCGGCTACGTTCACGACTCCGACCTGGGAGGCCGCCGGGCAGGAGGGTTGAGCCAGCTCCAGAGCGCCTCCACCTTCCTGGGTGCGGGACTCCGCGGTGGCGGTCCCCGACTCCGGGCAGTAGGGGACGCCCTTCAGCTTGCCGAGCAGACCGGTCGGCAGGGTGGCCGCGATCGAGGAGAAGCGCTGTTCGCCGTCGTTGCGGGAGACGCGGAAGACGAACGGGGAGTAGGCGCCGGCGATCGGGGCGGTGGTGCCGGCGGAGAAGGCCGGGTTTGCCGGCAGCTCGGCTTCGCTGGAGGCGCAGGCGGAGCCGCCCGCGCCGGAGGTGACCTTGAACGGGACGCTCCTCACCGTCGCGGTGTCTGGGTCGGAGTAGGGGTAGAGGCGGGCGGTGGTGGTGTAGGTGCCGCAGGTCTGCGGGGTGGTCAGCGGTGCCCGCGGGCCTTCCCGCAGCCTCACTTCGAAGCTCGAGTAGGGCACCGGCGGCAACCCGTCGAAGGTGGTCGTGAGCTGACCGGTCGAAGGGTCGACGTCGACCCGTCCCGCCTGCTTGATCAGCACCCCGCGTTCGGGCGCGGCGGCGACGATATAGAGGGCGAAGAGAGAGCCGAAGCGATTGGCTTGCGGAGTCGCGAGGTAGACGGAGCCCTCGATCGGTTCCTCCAGCAGCGGCGTGGATGCGAACAGGGTGCCGAGCTTGGACGCCGCCGGGCAGCCGGGGTCGTTGACGGTGGCCGCGGCGAACTGCGCCTCGCTGCAGGAGGACAGGCCGTCCGCCGCCGACGGATTGGCGGTCACGCCCTGCGGCAGGGTGACGACGGTTTTGACCGGCTGAGTTTCGGCGACGCCGTCCGGCGCCAGCAGGCCTTTGTTCGGCAGCTCGAGATGGAAGTCGAGACCGCTCGGGCTCTCGGCCGCGCTGCTCGAGTAGCCCGCGAGCGCGGTCGGCGCAAACGGAACCGCGTCGCAGCCGATCAGCGAGGCCGGCAGTCCGGCTTCGCTGCGGATGGGAGCGCTTTCGGTGGCGTACACGCCCGGGTTGAGCTTGGAGTTCGCGTAAGCGGTGATCACCGGCTTTGCATGACACGAGGTCGGCAGGGTGAAGAACGCGAGCGGCGGAGCCTGCGAGGATTCGCCGCCGTCTTTGCCTTTGGCGATGTTGGCCCGTTCGGGATCGTGGGTTTTGTCGGGAGGATTACCCCAGATCGTCGCCGTAACCGCGGTCGCTTCGATCGGGAGGTTGGTGGTGGCGACCCGGATTCCGTAGCGTTCTTCCGCTTCGTTGGGCAGACCTTCATCGCTGCGCAGCGTTGCCGAAGGCATCCCGATGAACCCCTGAGCGGAGAAGCCGAGCTGGGCCGCCTGGGCGGGACCGGGTTCGACGTTGAAGAGCGGCGGGCTGAGCTGGCCGATCCCCGGCACGACCGCGCGCACGACTCCCACCTGGGTGCTCGGAGGACAGTGGGGAGCGTCCGCGCCTTCGAAGTCCTGGATCGAGCACTGCGGAAGCGCGCGCGGGTTGCCGACGAGGCCCGGCGGCAGATCAAAGATCAGGTCGCGCATTTCCCCGCCTTCGGAGCGACTTTCCAAAGTCTTCAGCTCGACGTGGATGGTGAATGCGTAGGGGTGCGAGCCGGCCCGGAAGTCGTTGTTGCCGTCTTCTTCGAGCGAATCGACCGTCATCGAGCCCGGCACGAAGCCGAAGTCCGCCTGGGCTGCGGGCGCGGCGAGCGCGAGAACGAGCATTGCGAGCAGGGTGGCGCGGCGGATCATCGACGGGCCCCCTTCTTGTGCTGAGGCTTGCGCTTCTTGTGGTGTTTCTTTGCCACGCACTTTCCTCCCCTTCTGACCTTTCCTTTGCCGCACTTGGGTGGCTTGTAATTACCGCCGCCAGGGACGCCGAGGCTGCCGGGAATCGTTTCCGGCGACGGGGCGGAGCTCGGCTGACAGGCTTCGCCCTGGCATTGCGGCGTCGCGTTTCCTTCTTCCTCGAACCCACCCCCGACGCGCGCGTCGTAGAGGTCGATCAGCTGATCGGTGTCGGCGCCCACCAGCCGGTCGCGGGTGGTGAAGAACACGTTTGCCCCGCTTTCGTCGGCGGCCACGAAGTTCGAGTCGAAGTCTTCGCGGCCGGCCGAAAGCAGGGCCACGCAGCCCCCTTCGGCGAAGGCCGAATCGCAATCGCCGACTCCCTGCGGCTGCCACTGGTAGACGTCTTCGAACCCTTCGTTGGTGTCGAACGGGCTGAGCGAGTCCTGGCTGTCGAAATAGAGGCGGCCGGAATCGGTGAGGTAGCGGGACTGCTGCACGAACGTGGAATGGATACGCCGCAAGATCGTCCTCCCGAGGGGGGGCGCGCCGCTGGGACTGCACGAAGCGCAGGCAAGACTGTCGGCCTCGGAGTCGTAGACGAACGCCTCGGAGCAGGGAGTCTGCAGGAAGGTTTCGGTGCCCGAGATCTGCTGACAGGGCCCGACGTTGTCACGGCCGGTGAGTGCCCTTACTGAGACAAAAGCCAGGTAGCGGCCATTGGGGCTGGCCTCGGCGGTGCGGTTGGCGGGGATATTCGCCCAGTCGGCGCCTCCGACCCCACCGGTGCTTTCGGTTCCGTTGTCTTCGCTGTCCAGGCGAGCGACGAAGCGCGCCGGGTCCCCCGCCTGCCAGGCATAGAGATTGTGGGCTCCCGCTTCGGCGGCTTCTCCCTTGGAGTTGGGCGAGCCGTCGAGCACCTCGGAGTCGACGAAGTAGACATGGGTGAGGTCGGAGCTTTGGCCCACCACCCCTTCGAAGCCGCCGTTTCCTTCGGTCAGGTCGGTGCAGGCCGTCGCCGCCACGTCATAGAGGCAGCCGTCGGAGAGCAGCGCCTTGGAGCCGTCAGTCGCGGCCACCAGGAATCGACCGTTGTCGAGACCTTCGATGCTGCGCGTTTCGGTGCCACCGATCCGCAAGTAGACCTGGCCGGATTGGTCGGACCAGAAGATCCGGCTGCCATCCGCGGAGATCGGGTTTGCGCTCGGTGGAGCAAGGACCGCGCCCGGCTGGGTGCTGGCATTCCCCGGCGCCACGTTGACGAGAGCGAGCTGGCCCTCGTGCCATTCGTAGAGGTTGGATTTCCCCGCGCCACCATCGACCGCTTCCGGCGCGGACGAGGACGGGCCGGTGAGCGCGTCGTTGGCGGCAAAGATGATCCGCTGACCATCACTCGAGGCTCCGGCGAAGGTGAGCCGGAATTCAGCGCTGCTGCGGTTCGGGGGCGCCGAGACCAGCAGCGCAGAGAGCGCTGACGGTTCGCCCAGAGACTGGGTGTAGAGGTTTTCGTAGCCGACCGGAGCGTCGGCGGTGAGCGTCGGCGATTGGGTCGCGAGCGTCGCCCGCTCCAGCGTCGGGGTGAGCCCCTGGTAGCCGGTGGACTTCGCAAGCAGGGCGGGCGTCGGGTCCGCGGTCGACCAGCCGCCTGCGCCTCGTCGCGCCAGGTACAGGTTCTCGACGGCGGACCCGCCGATCCCGAAGTTGGTTCCCTGGAAGGCCACCGCTTCCCCGTCCGGAGCGCTTTGCATCGGGAAGTGCGTGAGGGTGAGTCCGAGCTTGCATCCGGCGAAGAGACAGCTACCGATCGAGGGGTCCGCGGGAAGCACCTGCCCGCCGTTCTTCTGCGCCGGGCTGACCAGCTCCCAGGCCCGGGCGTCGGGCAGGGTCGGCAGCCCCGACGGGTAGGTGCGGAATTCCGCCGCAACGCCTTCGGCTGAGCACAGGGGTTCGCTTTCTCCTTTGCAGGCGCTCGACACGACAACCCGGTACCGGTAAGTCGTTCCCGGCAGCAGCGGCCCGAGCGCGGCCGACACTTTCTGCACCCCGCCGGCGCCTTCGATCGAGGAGCCGCCGATCGGAACCTGCTGCGCACCTTCGAAGCCGCTCGCATCGAATTCGGCCTGGGTCACATACTCGAATGCATAGGTGGTCCTGAATCCGCTGGGATCCACGGTCGCCCGGGCGACAGCGCTGGTCGCGGTTACGTGGTTGACCGACTGGGCTTTGACGATCGGGCTCGCCTCGATCGGGTGGGCGAACACGTACCCCAGGGCGCTGCGACCTCCTTCTTCATATTCTTTGTCACTGATGCTCGACGAACCGGCGTACAACTGCCCGGGGGGACGCAGCGCCGAGGCCTGTCGCCCAGGGTCGACGACCATCGCGTAGATGAACTCGGGCTGAGGCGTCAGGGCTATTTGTTCCGGCGCAGCTGCCCCAGCGAATTGGTGGGTCGCTTCGTTGCAGGCGCCGAGCCGCCGGATCCGCACCGGAGGCTTGTCGCTGAAGAAGAACGGTTCCCCCGTCGCCGGGTCGACAGTCATCGACTGCGTACCGCCTTTCGGGAATTTGTATTCACACCGCGGCGGCGAGGCCAGCTGCGGGTACGCTCCCGGCGCTTCGGGTGCCAGCGCTTCGATGTGGTCGCCTGCAAGGTTGATTCCTGCCACGTAGAGGTTTCCGGCAGAGTCGAACACGGGCTGCCTCGGTATCCGTTCTTCGTCGGGACCCGCGGCCACTTCACCCACGTATTTGTAGTTTTTGTAGTCCCCTCCCTGCGGCTGGAACACCATCAGGCGGTGCCACCGGTTGTCGCCTCTGACCTCGTCGTAGATGAAGACTTCACCCGCGCCCTTCACAGCCAGAACATCTGGGGTATATACGCCGTGCATCTTTTCCGGGCTTTCGGCCACCGACTGACCGCCCGGCGCGGATTCGCCGAAGCGGGTCACCACTTCGCTGCCGTCGGCGGTGAACACCACGACTTGGGCGGCATCGAGGAAGCCGGTGTAGACGTAGATGTAACCGGTGGTCTGGTCAACGTCGATTCCCAGCTGCCCCGGGCCGGAGAATGGACGGGTCGGACAGGGATGTTCGGTCGCGCCTTCGCCGTCGACTCCCAGGAGTGGCCCGCAGCGTTCGTACGACCCTTCCTCTTCGGGCACTTCCCATCCCTGGGCGAATTCGAGGCCGCCGCTGCCTGCTTCGGGCTCGAACATCGCCACCCGGGGCGTGTGGGAGCCGGATGACAATTCGGTGACGGTGTAGAGCGTTCCTTTCGGAACTCCGCCGGCCCCGGTGCGATTCACCGTCATCCCGCCGAGTCCTCCCAGCTGGACTTCTTCGGAGAATTTCGGGGTTGACGCGGCGCTACCGCCGAAGATTCCTTCGGTGCCCGGCAGCTGCTCGTAGGCGGCCGAGGCCGGCGATGCGAGAGCGAGGAGCACGAGCAGGATCAGTACCGTCCCGACCCCTGCGCGGAATGACTTTCGAGGGCTCATCGACTTTCCTCTCTCTCGCATCGCCGATCGCCCGCTATTCCGCCGCGGTCACGGCCCAGGTTCCGGCCAGTTCCCACAGCCCGTCTGCTTCGGTAGCCCCGAAGATCAGGGTGCCGGCGACGGTGTCCTGCTGAACGAAGGCGACTTTGCCCAGGGATTCGATCCGGGTGAAGACGCAGAGCGTCCCCGCAGGCGCAACCGGCGCCGCATCCGGATCGAAGATGTCAAGTTCGCATCCGCCCGATCCGACCGATTCTTCGGTTTCTTCCGCGTCCAGGTATTTGACCTGTTCGGAGTTTTCGGCCAGCGGAATGGGATAGGAGATCGTGAAGACCGGGTTGGTGAATTCTTCGCCTTTACCGTTCGAACCCCAGTAGCCGGTCTCGGTCTCTCCGGGGGGAAGAGTGGCGGTGAAACCGGTCTGGCCCGCTTTTCCTTCTTTGCCTTCTTTGCCCTGCGGGCCTTCTTTGCCGATCGGCCCTTCTTTGCCCTGGGTACCCTGCGCCCCGGTGTCACCCTTGGCGCCGGCGGGTCCAGCCGGACCTGCCGGTCCAGCCGCACCCGGAGCACCCGGCTTGCCGGCGTACTTCTTGGCGATCTTTTCGACTTCCTTCTTCTGCTTGCCGGTCAGGGCGCCCGCCGCGTAGGCGGCGCCGCTCAGCGCGAGAACTAGCGCCACGATCGAGATGACGAAGCCGGCGGTGCCGAGCTTCTGATGGATGCGTGAAATCACTCCACTCCTCCTTTGAGCCAATTGCAGTTGTGGCGGAGCGGCGACGGGGAATCGCCGCTCCGCAGGCGCGGCGCACCGGGGAAGGCCGCCGACACCGATCGAGCGAGCGCCGCCGGCGCACCAAGGTGCGATCGGAGGTCTCTGACACTGCAATTCGCAGCCGTTGCTCGCAAAGTCCCGTCCCCTTCATCTGTCCCGTTTCGCAGACTTCTTGTTTGCGAAACACCCTGTACTCGCCACCCGAAACTGCTTCCCTGCAGGCGGCCAGAGCAAGATAGGTGCTTACCCTTTTCGGTGTCAAGAGCGAAAAAGCGACACAGGCGGACAAGGCGATTCGACCGGGTTGTATCTCGCATGACTACAAGGAATGCGCGGTTTTGCTGAATTTCTCTCGAATATGTTTCCTTGATAGATATGTACGTCTAATTTTCAAATTAGGCGCTCCTTTTCGCTCTCTTTTTCCGGCCATAGGCTGCCCCCGGATGACGACTACGCCGTGGGGGGACTCGGACGAGCTGAGCGGCAAGAGGCTTTCCCCCGGCCCTGGCGTCTCGCGGGGGGATGTCGAGATGAACCACCGCGAAAGGCTCTACGGGGCGATGGTCGCGGTGACCGCCGAGAAGGGCTACGCGGAGACCACCGTCAGCGACCTGATCCGCGTCGCCGGGGTCTCGCGGACCACCTTCTACAAGTACTTCGAGGACAAGGAAGCCTGTTTCCTGGCGACGCTGGAGGCGCTGATCGCGGGCATCGTCGCGCTGACCGCGAGCAGCCTCAAGGGCGACGGGGACTGGCAGGAGCGGGCCGCCCAGGGGATGGAGACGTTCATGCAGCTGCTGGTGACGCAGCCGGCCGCCGCACGGCTGTGCGTGGTCGAAGCCGACGCAGTCGGACCGCAGGCCAGAGCCGTGGTCGACGGCGCCGCGAAGGAGTTCGAAGCGATGGTCAGCTCGGTCTTCGAGCAGCTTCCGAATCAGCGGGGGATGCCGCCGGAGATGGTCCGGGCGATGATCGACACGGTTCGCAAGATCATGCAGACCAGGCTGCAGCGCCGGAACGAGACGGAGCTGATCGAGATGGTCCCGCGGCTGATCGAGCTCGCTTTCCTCTACCAGCCACCCCCGGGGCCGCTGCCGAGACGGTCGCGGAGGAAAGCCGGACCTCCACCCGTTCCGCCGGGCGCCGACGAACCAGCAGAACGGATCGAGGCGGCGACGATGGCGGTGATGGCCCGCGACGGCTACGCCGAGACCACGCTGGCCGACATCGCGGCCGAGGCGGGCATCTCGCTGCGGACCTTCTACGCGACCTTTCCCGGCAAGCTCGAGGCCTTCGAAGCGGCGCTGCTGCGGGGACGGCTGCGGATGTCGGCGGCGAGCGTCCCCGCCTTCCGCCGCGCCTCGAGCTGGCCCGAGGGCGTCTGGGCGCTGATCCACGCCGGGCTCGGCTTTCTCGAGGCCGAACCGGACTTCGCCCGGCTGATCACGATCGACGTCTACAGTGCCGGCCGCGAGGCCCTGGAGGGACGCGACCGGGCGATCGAATCGACGCGCTACTTCATCGAAGCCGGGCTGGCGGCTTCGGGAGTCGAGAACCCGGTGGTCGCCGAGGCGATCCAGAGCGGCCTCTACGGAATCCTCTCCGAGCGGATGCGCTCAGAGCGAAAAGGGAGCCTGCGCGGGCTGGCCCCGCTGATGATCTACATGACGCTGGTGCCGTTCCTGGGGCCGGAGCAGGCGTACATCTGGGCGATCCGCTGAGCCCCTTTAGGGCGCCGCTCCCGACTCGAACAGCAGGATCGCCGAGGTGACCTTGAACCCCTCCTCCCCGTTCTCCTCCAAGCGCTTCGCGATCCGGTCGCGGGCCGAGAAGACGCGTTCGAAGAGCTCGCGGTGGAGCTCGGCGAGTTCATCCCAGCCCTGCTCATCGGTGAAAATCGGGATCCGCGCGACCGGTCCGTCGATGCGTTCGAGGTTGCGGTCCAGCGGCTGCGTGACGAGCGCCCTGGTCGCCTCGGTAAGCAGCAGTTTGAGGATGTAGCCGTACTGCCTGCGCCTTTGCTCGAGGCTCAGCTCGGCAAGGTCCTCGTCCTCCAGCCAGAGACCGCCGATGATCAGGTGGTAGTGCTCCACCGTCCCTCGCCGGGTCTCTTCCCGCGTCGACTCGATCAATCCCTCTTCCCGCATCTGCCGAAGGTGACGGCGGACCCGCGCCGCCGGCAAGCCGGTGATCTCGGCCAGCTGGGCCGCGCTATGAGGCGCGTCCGCAAGTTCGCCCGCGATCAGCAGCCGCTCGGGGTCATCGAGATAGCTCTCGATGACGTGGCGGAACTTCCAGCGCTCCGATGACATCCCTTCCCTCCGATCCGGCGCCTCGCCGTTCCCCGTCGGACGGTGTCGTCAGACACTTTAACCGCGGCGCTGCGTCCCGCTCTTTGAAACCCGAGCTCGGTGAACCCGGCCGGGAGTCAGGAACCGAACCGGGCCGCCTCCTCGGATCCCGCCGTTGCGTTCCCGGCCGAGTAGGAGTGGGCGCCGGCGCCGGCCAGACGGCCGCTGTCGACGATCAGGTATTCCTCGCGCTGGGGGGCGCCGGTGAAGTAGTTCTCGAGGATCTCTCGGGTTCCGGCGGCGTAGCGAGCCTGGGCCGAGAGCGTGGAGCCGGAGACGTGGGGAGTCATCCCGTGGTGGGGCATCGTCCGCCAAGGGTGATCGGCGGGAGCGGGCTGGGGAAACCAGACGTCTCCCGCGTAGCCGGCCAGCTGCCCCGACTCGCAGGCGGCGGCGACCGCCTCGCGATCGCAGATCTTGCCGCGTGCGGTGTTGATCAGGTAAGCGCCGCGCTTCATCTTGGCGATCATCTGCGCGTCGAAGAGGTGCTCGGTCTCCGGATGCAGCGGGCAGTTGATCGTCACCACGTCACAGACCTCGACCAGGCTCTCCACCGACTCGTGGTGGGTGACGCCGAGCTGCGCCTCCGTCTCGGCGGGCAAGCGGTGGCGGTCCATGTAGTGGAGGCCGACGTCGAAGGGCACGAGGCGCTTCAGGACCGCGGTCCCGATCCGCCCCGCGGCCACCGTGCCGACCTGCATCCCCTCCAGGTCATATGCACGCGAGACGGCGTCGGCGATGTTCCAGCCACCGTCGAGGACGATCTGGTGGGAGGGTATGTAGTTGCGGACCAGTCCCAAGATCATCATCACCACGTGCTCGGCAACGGAGATCGAGTTGCAGTAGGTGACCTCGGCGACGGTAATCCCCGCGTCCATCGCCGCCTGGAGGTCGACGTGGTCGGAGCCGATGCCGGCGGTGATCGCCAGTTTCAGGTCGGGAGCCTTGGCGATCCGCTCGGCGGTCAAGTAAGCCGGCCAGAAGGGTTGGGAGATGACCACCTCGGCGTCGGCCAGGTGCCGGTCGAACTCCGAGCTCTCCCCGTCCTTGTCCGAGGTCACGATCAGCTCGTGGCCTTCGCTCTCCAGGTAGGTCCTGAGACCGAGCTCACCGGAGACGCAGCCCAGGAGCTCCCCGGGGGAGAAGTCGATTCCTTCGGGGGTCGGAGCGCTCTGGCCATCCGGGTAAGAGGCAATCGCCGGGATCCCCTCGCGAGCGTAGGTCGGCGGATACCCGCTTACCGGGTCGTCGTAGAGAACACATAGGACCTTTGCCATTCTTTCCTCCAGTCGGGATCGCCAAGGATCGGCTCGACTAAAGGTAAGCCGCCGGGCCGGCAGGGTCCAATGTCAGGCGGCCAGGTCCTGCGGCTCACCCACTTACGACAATGCCCCCGGCGGGATTCGAACCCGCGCCGCGCGGCTTAAAAGGCCGCCCCGCTCCCCATGGAGCTTCCGCGTCTGGAGCCGAATTCCGAAGCTTAGATGGTCAAAGGGAAGGTTGAAGGGAAGGTGGCCACCGTTTTGCTGCACAGGATCTGTTCGTCTTGCTCCCGTTCACGCGTCTCTAGGAAACAGTCCAACTGGTCGCGGGCGCGCTCCAGCTCACCGGGGAGAACATGGGTATAGCGGCGCAGGGTGATCGGGGCCGCCTCGTATCGGCCCTGCGGGACCTGGTGGCCCATCATCACCGAGGCGACTTTGGGGCTGACGCCAGCGTGGTCGAGCCAGGTCGCGGCGGTGTGGCGTGAGTCCTGCAGGCCGATCGGCTCCAAGCCCTGATCCAGCCAGACCCGCCGCGCCCGCTTCTGTAGCTGATCGAGCGCGAGCATCCCGGAGCGAGAGGACGGAGCGGTGGACAGACCCGCCCTTCACGGGGGCGGCCGGCTGCGCTCCAGGCGAACCTGAGCCGGCCCAAGAGAGGGCGCACCAGCGGCACAGCCCTGTGAGCTGCTCTCGACTTGCGAGCGCCCTGCTCGCCGGCGAGCACCATCTGCCGATGATCCAGATCGACTTGGGGCCATCCGAGGATGCGGATCTCCTGGGCACGCGCGGTTCCGTAAGCAGCAAGGGCGAAGGGCAGCCCCTCGGCAGCCTCGAGACACCTCAGCAGCCGAACGAACTCGCCAGGAGTCGCAACCCGATCCCGTTCGACCGAGTCAGGGGCCGGCAGGCGAACCAGCCCGGCGGGATTCGCGAATGCCAATTCGCGCTCTTCGGCCCATCGGTAGAGGGCGCGGGCAGAGTTGATGATCGAGCGGATCCGCGAGGCGGAAAGGCCGGCTCTTCGGAAGTCGTCGATCGCCCGCTGGAAGTCTCCGCGCGATACCTCGATCAAGCGCTGGTGACGCAATGCACCGGGCAGCCTCCTCAGCGAGGAGTCGAGATTGAGGACTGCCTTGTGCTTGTAGGACCTGCCCTGTTTGTTCAGCGCCACGCCTTCTGCGCATGAGGCAACGAAGATCCTGCGGGCTTCGTCGAACTCCAGGTCTGGTCGCCGTGCCCCGATCGCGTTGACGCGGACCATGGTTTCGAGCTCGGCGCGCCACCGTCTCGCCTGACCGACTTTGCTGTGCGCTGGGTCCGGCGATTGCGGCCAATCGAGCGATCCCAGACGATGCCGTAGTAGGTGAGCTTGCAATCACACTCCGCGCCGCCAAGGGCCAGGGAGCAGCCGATGCGATGCCGCGCATATACACCCTTGTGGCGGGTCCGGGTGTCGACGTAGCGTCCGGGCCGCCGCTTGGCACGACCCTTCTTCATGGACCCAGAATCCCACCGCGTTCACTGCCTGCAAAGGGCAATGACGCCCGGTCCTCGATGCGCCCGGCGGAGCTAGGCCGAGAACGGATCGACGAGCTTCACGCCGCTGCCCTCGACATCGGCGACGTTTCGAGTGGCGAAGGTCAGCCCCGCCACCTTCGCCGTTGCCGCCAGAAGACCGTCGATGACCGGGAGCGGGTCGGGCACGTTCAACCTCCCCCACTCCTCGGCAATTGCTCGGTCGACCGGCAAGATCCGGTCGCGGTAGGCCTCGCCGAGGCGGGCCAGCCAGCCGTCCAGAGCGACTGCGGAATCGGGGTCACGCCGCCGCACGCTCTCGACACCGCGGCGGATCTCGCCGATCGTCAGGACACTCAGGTAGATCTCGTCGTCTCCGAGCTGCTCGAACCACGCCCGGACGTTC
>Ga0190271_10000480_pt1 | contig 20269 bp, 10 predicted proteins | sample Popmic356T_FD_133747 | JGI IMG/M metagenome (GOLD analysis project Ga0190271, IMG submission 133747) | Populus adjacent soil microbial communities from riparian zone of Weber River, Utah, USA - 356 T | ecosystem: Environmental > Terrestrial > Soil > Riparian zone | place: USA: Utah | collected...
GCCTCGCTCGTCGAGCGCGGCGAAGCCGGCGCGTTGCGTGTGCACGTACTCGTCTCGCGCACGATCCGATTTCATGACGAAAAGCCCGCACGCACCGAAGTGCTGCGCGCGGCGGCCGTGAGCACACTGAACGAACTGTTGCCCGCGGTCGTTGACATTCGAGCGCATGAGGGTCTTTCACTTGAAGTCCAACACGCCCACGCGCTATATGCGCGAGAGCTCTGGGACGCGGACACCGTGACGCTCACCCATTGGGTGGCGCGCTACTACCGCGAGCGGGGCGCGTACGAGACTGCTCGCGTACTGCAAGCCCGGGTGCTGGAGGTGGGGCGCCACCTGCTCGGCGAGGAGCATCCCGACACGCTGACGTCGATGAATAACTTAGCGGAACTGCTCGGCGAGCAAGGCGACTATGCCGGTGCCCGCGCGCTTTTGGAGCGGGTGGTGTCGATCTCACGACGCGTGTTAGGCGAAGAGCATCCCGTCGCGTTTACCTCGATGAACAACCTGGCGATGACGATCTCCAGGCAAGGCGATCTCGCCGGTGCGCGCACGATTCAGGAACAGGTTTTGTCGAAGGTTCGCAATGTTTTAGGCGAGGAGCACCCCGACACACTGAGGGCGATGAACAACCTGGCGCTTACGATCGGCTCGCAAGGCGATCTTGCTGGTGAACTCGCGCTTCATGAGCATGTGTTCTCAATCTCACAACGTGTGTTGAGTGACGAGCATCCCAACACGCTGAAGACGATGAGTAACGTGGCGGAGATACTCCGGATGCAAGGCGATCTCGCCGGTGCGCGTGCACTTCAGGAGCAGGTATTGTCAATTCGACGGCGGGTGTTGGGTGATGAACATCCCGACACGTTGATGTCGATGAACAACCTCGCGTTCGCGATCGATGAGCAAGGGGACGTCGCCGGTGCGCGCGCGCTTCATGAGCGGGCGCTATCGATCCGTCGACGCGTGCTGGGCGAAGAGCATCCCGACACATTAGCGTCGATGAACAACCTGGCGTTTACCATCTGCGAGCAAGGCGATCTCGCAGGTGCGCGCGCGCTTCGAGAGCAGGTGTTGCCGATCGCGCTGCGCGTGCTGGGCGAAGAACATCCATTCACGCTAACGTCTATGAACAACCTGGCGCTGATAATCTACGAGCAAGGCGATCTCGTCGGTGCGCGCTTGCTTAATGAGCAGGTTTTCTCAATCTCACGACGCGTGTTGGGCGATGAGCATTCCGATACGCTTAGCTCGATGAACAACCTGGCATCCACTGTCGAAAAGCAAGGCGATCTCGCCGGTGCGCGCACGCTTCATGAGCAAGTGCTGTCGATCCGTCGACGGGTATTGGGTGAACAGCATCCCGCCACGTTGACGTCGATGATCAACCTGGCCTTCACGGTCAACGAGCAAGGCGATCTGGCGGGTGCACGCGTGCTTCATGAGCAGGTGCTGTCGATCCGTCGATGCCTGTTGGGTGAAGAGCATCCCGACACGCTGACGTCGATGACAAACCTCGCCGGCACGGTCTACGCGCAAGGTGATCTCGCCGGCGCACGCGCGCTTCAGGAGGAACTACTTTCGATCCGTCGACGCGTTTTGGGTGATGAACATCCCGACACGCTGACGTCGATGAACGATCTGGCGGAGATACTCGGGGCGCATGAAGGCGCGCCCGCGCATCAGGAACAGAATCAAAACTGCGCGCGCACCCCCACCGTGTAACGCGGACCGGTCTCCTCTAACAGAAGAATCTGGTTCGCATATCGCCCGACGCGGCGCTGCAATTCATTACTGAGGTTCACGCCCTCGGCAAAGATCGAGAACCGGTCATTCAGGTCGTAGCTCGCGCGAGCATCGAACTGTTCGAAATCCTCGACGAACGTAGGCTCACCGCCGAATCCCACCGCCGTCTGCAGGAACCGGTCGCGCAGATTCCACGCGACGCGCGCTTCGAACGGCCCGTGCTCGTAGAACACGATCGCGTTGTACGAATCGCCGAGACCTTCGAGCGCAAAGGTCTGCGTGACATCGTCGACGTCGAGTTCGGCATCGCTGTCGACGAACGTCGCGTTGGCCGTGACGCCGAAGCCGCTCCAGAATCCCGGCAGCCACGTGAAATTGTGCTGCACGCCGAATTCGACGCCCTTGACGCGTGCGTCCTCCAGGTTGTCGAGCAGGCTCACTTCGAAAACAGGATCGCCTGCGAACAGGTTGTCGGAGTCGGCGATTGGAAACGCGCGATTTTCCACGGTGTTGACGAGGAAGTTCTCCACGTCCTTGTGGAACAGGCCGAGCGTCACGTAACCGTTTTCCTGGTAGTACCACTCGAACGACAAGTCGAAGTTTTCCGACAGGAACGGTTTGAGGTCCGGATTGCCGCTCGAAGCCTGCAGATTTCCCGGCCGTGTGGTGCCGATCACGAGACGCGGCGAGAGCGCGCCGAGTGGCGGGCGTGTGAGCGTGCGCGAGGCCGCGAAGCGCGCGACGAAATCGTCGGTGAGCTTGAGGCGAAAGCTCAGCGAGGGCAGCACGTCGTCGTATTCGTGGGTTTCGCTGACGGTGACTGCGTCACCGAGCACGGTGAGATACAGCGTGGGATCACCGCTGTTCACGAGGTCGAGCAGGGGCTGCGAGATTCCGAAAGCCGTGGTCTCGGTGCGCGCATATCGGACGCCGGCGGTGAGGCTCCATTCCCGGCCCGCGAGTTCGCCGGCGAATTTCGCGTCGACGTGGAATGCCGCGATGTCTTCTTCGACGCGCGATGAATTCGGGCGTTGGTGAATCTCGAATCCATTGTGATCGGCCAGGATCGCCGCGGTGGTTCCGGGAGCAAGTCCCAGGAGGGAGTCGCGCTCGAGCGCGGCGGCCGGCGTCTCGAGATAGGCGAGCACTTCGTCGATGTCGTACGTCTGCCACGCGTCCGGCACCTGCACGGCGCCATCGAGGTATCCCGAGCCGGGATCGAACGGGCGCAGGAGGTCGTCGGGAATTCCAACGAAGTAGCCGCAGTACAGGCACAGGATCTCGTTGTCGGAGAGGCGTGTGGTGGTCGACTGCTCTTCATTCGAGAAGAACGCGCCGAACGAGAGACGCTCGAAGGCGCCCAGATCCGGTTTCCAGTCGGCCGAGATCTTGTGCTCGAACAATTCGTCGCCGAAGTCCGCGCCGCCCCCGAGCGGGCCTCCGCCGGTGCCGCGCAAGTTGAAATGCGCGACCGGCAGTGTCGGGTCGACAAACGCCTCGGCGGATACACCGGAAACCGAAGGGATGCCATTCGGTGCGTAACTCAATGTCCAGATGTCGCGCCGATAACCCACCACCGCGACATCCGTACCCTCGGCGCCACCCGAACGGGTGCGCGACCACGATGAATCAAAATCGACTTCCCAGGAGTCGCCCGGCGTCCAGGCGAGGTTGAGGCCGGCGGCGTTCGACTCCGTCGGCCGCGCGCGCACCGAACGCGTGAAATCGACCGCCGCGTCCACCGTCTGCGTGAGCTGGGTCGCCACGCGGTTCTCGTCGAACTGCGCGTCGGTGATGATCGACGGCGTGACGAAGAAGGTCAGCGTGTTCGCTTCGGTCTGCACGTCGAACTCCGCGTACATGCCGTCGAGCGTGAACAACAGATCGTCGGTCAATCGATATTGGAAAGTCGCATTGAGATTCGTGCGTTCGCGGTCCTCGTCGATCGGACTCACGTTGAGGTTCTGCGGAATGAAGAACTGATCGTCCGCGGCGAAGCCCTGCGCGGCGAGATCCGCGGCGATGAACGTCATGCTGTCACGCGGCGCCGTCAGCACGCCGTCCATGAGGATTCGTTCCGTGCGGTTCTCGCGCTTCTGAAAAGACGCGGACAGCAGCCAGCCGCCACGGTCGTCGGCGAACGTGTCGCTGACCATGGCGAAGGCTTCGGGCGTGACGTTTTCGGACAAGCCTTCGTAAAGCGCCTTCACCGAGAAGATAGCCTGGAGCTCACCCAGGTCGAGAGGCCGAGGCGTGTGCAGCACGATCGTCGAGCCGATGCCGCCCTCTTCGAGCGTCGATGGCGCGCTCTTGTACACGTCGAGCCGCGTGATCAGCTCGGCCGGCAGCACGTCGAAGTTGAACGATCGCGCGCCGGTGTCGGAGACGATGCGCCGCCCGTTCAGCAGCACGGTGTTGAACTGCGGCCCGAAGCCGCGAACCGTGACCGCCTGGCCCTCGCCGCCGCTGCGATCGATGGACACTCCGGTAATTCGCTGCAGCGACTCGGCGATGTTGCTGTCGGGGAATTTTCCGAGACTTTCCGATGCGATCGAGTCGACGATCTGCTCGGAATTGCGCTTGATCTCGATGGCCTGCCTGAGGCTTTCGCGAATGCCGGTGACGACGACTTCGTCGAGAGCCTGGTCCTGCTGCTGAGCGTCCGCTGCGGCACTCAGGGAAACCAGCACCACCATGAGCGCAACTGCGTGACCGCGAAGTTCCTTGTTGCTTTGCATGTGCCCTCCTTGGCGCATGCACACAGCCTAAGGAGACACGGGTAGTCGGACCAATGAAAAAAGGACGATTCGGAATATGAACTTGAGGATCAGTGGATGATGACGCGGGGACCGGCGCAGTAGTTTGGATGGACGCGGCGGAAGTGAACACAGTCGTCTACGTAGTTACCCAAGTCGTATTTGTATTTGCATCCTTCGATCGTCAAACCGGTATTTGTCGGACCACTCTGGTGAGCACAAGCTGCGCGCGGCACGGATGCCTTCTACCAGCGGTGCAGCTCATGAAACTTCTCCTCAAGGCAGTGGCCCTCGCGGCTGCGCTGTCAGTGTTGCCGGCTCAGGCAGCAGATGAAACGGTCACGGTCAACTTCGCGCTGAACGGCGGCGCGCCGACCTACCGCGCTTCGGGCTTCATCTACGGCACCTCGCAGAATGCCGCGACGCCCGCGACCAGCAACCTGACCGGCATCAAGACCCGGTTCATGCGCGGTGGCGGCTCGCAGATCGGCCTTCCCAACGGTGGCTGGGTCAACGGTCAGTTCGGGCCACGCTGGGAGTTCGTCAGGGCTTACTACGCGAAGGCCCGGTCGATCGGCGCGACCTACAGCATGATCCTGGCGCCGCTCTGGGGCTCGGACGGCCCTAACAATGTGCCACGCTGGCCTGGAGACAACGGCAACTGGACCGAGTTCAACACCTTCCTCGACCTGGTCATCAACAACGCCAGGGCCAATGGCATGACCGGCCGCGATGTCCGCTGGGATATCTGGAATGAACCGGAGATCTTCTTCTGGGGCCGATCCCAGGCGCAGTATTTCGAGATGTGGAGGCGCGCAGTGCTGCGCATTCGCGCCGCCCTGCCGAACGCGGTCATCGAAGGACCCAGCTTTGCGTTCTCTCCCGGTTCGGCGTGGTGGAACGCCTATCTGGACTTCATCCGCAACAACAACGTGGTGCCCAACATCATGAGCTGGCACGCGCTCCCGGGCGATCCGGTGGCGGACGTCAACTGTCTGAACGGCGCGCTGGCCGCGCGCGGTATCACCACCGTCTCCGGCTTTTCCATCAATGAATATGGCGCGTTCGGCGATGAGCAGCAGCCAGGACCATCCGCCTGGTACATCGCGCGCCTGGAGCGGGCGAATGGTGGAGTAGATGGGGCGCGCGCCAACTGGGGCAGCGTGGGCCAGACTCCGTCTCTATATGCCACGCTGGGCTGGTTGCTGACGCCTAACAACCAGCCGATGGGCCAATGGTGGGTCTACAAGCGCTACGCGGACCAGACGGGTGTACGCACGAACATCGTGCCGTCCGCTTCGATCGACGGAATCGTGTTCCAGGATGCTGCCGCCGCGAGATCCATCTCCGTGCTGGGCAAGCGATGGAATGGCGGGACCGGCATCGTCACGGTGCGCTTCGACAACGTCCCTGCGTTCCTTCGCTCGAGCGCAAACCGGACGCGAGTGGTGCTCGAACGGATGCCGTCGACCAATGCTTTTGTGAGCGCGCCGACGCAGGTGTCCAACACCCAGGTGACGGTGGTCGGCAATTCGCTGGTCGTGAGCATCAACTGGAACAACGCGCTGGACGCATACGCCATCACGCTGACGCCCTGAGCTTTGTACCTACCTCCTTTGGGTGACTCGCGGCACCCCGACCGGGCGTTGTTGCAACCCCGCCGCAATCCGAGAATGGCTACACCGAAATCCGGCAGAGACTGCAATGAAAACTCCTGAATCACTCCCCGCCTCCATTCCCCAGCACGACTACGGTGTGGCGCTGAAGCGCGCGGTGTCCTGGCTCGGCGACCGCTATCTGCTGGCGGATCCGCTGCCGAGGCGCCGCGACGAGCGCAAGGAATACTTCAGTGAGTCACGGCGCTGGCTCGATGTGCGCAACGCGAAGAGGCATTCGGCCGTAAACACGGCTCGTTGATCGCCTGGGTTGCGGCGGCCGGGGCAAAGAACCGGCCACGTCTATTTCCGCACTTTCATGATAACGCCAGCCGCGGCAAATTGAACTGCCCCATTCGGTGGAGGACAGTCGTGCATCCCGGCTGTAGGGTGCGCGGCCATGAATACACCCACTTCCCCCGCAATCGCGCCTTTTTCCGGCTACCAGAAGTTGGTGGTCGGCATGCTGGCGTTCCTGCAGTTCGCCGTCATTCTCGACTTCATGCTGATGGCGCCCCTGGGCGCGCTCATCATGCCCTCGCTGTCGGTCACCCCGTCCCAATTCGGGACCGTCGTGTCGGCGTACGCGTTCGCCGCTGGCATCTCCGGCCTGCTCACCGCGGGATTTGCCGACCGTTTTGACAGAAAGAAGTTATTGCTGGTGTTCTACACCGGCTTCATCGTGGGCACCGCCTGGTGTGGCGTCGCGCAGAGTTTCGAATCGCTGCTGCTGGCGCGAGTCGTCACGGGCTTGTTCGGTGGCGTCATCGGCTCAGTCGTTCTCGCCATCGCGACCGACCTGTTTCCGCCACAGATGCGCGGCCGCGTGATGGGCTTCATCCAGACGGCATTCGCCGCCAGCCAGATCCTCGGCTTGCCCATCGGCATCTATCTATCGAACCAGTGGAACTGGCATGTGCCGTTCCTCGCGCTGGTGGTGCTCGGCGTGATCGGCGGATTGCTCATCGCCGTCTACATGAAGCCCGTGGCGGACCACTTGAAAGTGCCGCACGAACACAGTGCCTTCAATCATCTGCGCCACACCGTGACCGAGCCGCGCTACCTGCTGTCGTTCGTTTCAGTGCTGTTCCTGGCGACCGGCGGCTTCATGCTGATGCCGTTCAGCAGCGCCTTCACGGTGAACAACCTCGGGATTTCGCTCCACGACCTGCCCATCATCTACCTGGTCACGGGAATCGCGACGATCTTCGTGGGCCCGCTGGTAGGAAAGGCGGCCGACGCGTTCGGCAAGCTGCGCGTGTTCTTCATTGGAACGGCGCTCACCATCATCATGGTGCTGGTCTACACGAACCTGGGCGTCTCGACGCTCACCGTCGTGATCGTGATCAACGTCGTGCTGTTCATCGGAATCTTCTCGCGCATGATTCCGTTCCAGGCGCTGATGTCGCAGGTGCCGGCGCCAACGCAGCGTGGCTCGTTCAACGCGATCAGCGCGTCCATTTCGCAGCTCGCCGGTGGCCTGGCATCCCTCGTCGCGGGACACATTGTCCAGCAAGGCGCGGATGGCCGAATCCATCACTACGACGTCGCCGGCTATGTCGTGGTCGCGACGTCCCTGCTGGCCTGCTACCTGATGTGGCGCATTCAGCGTGGCATCACCGCGCACGCGCCGCTCGCCAGCGCCGTCGACTGAGCGCCCGGAAAGTATCAGGGATCGAGCGCCGCCGGGTTCCAGCCATCCGTTCGCGCAAGCACCGACTGCGCATTGATCGCCGCCGCCTGGGAGCTCGAAAGCACACGCGACCAGCTCACGCGCGCCGAGGTGCTCGAGCCGGGCCCGGTGTTTCCGAACTCCGAGTACCGCGCCGTCGCCTCATTCGCCGTGTTGCCCCAGTTGTTCCAGCCCGCGGGACGGACGTGCGTGTCCATCCAGCTATTCAGATAGGTGACCGAGCTGTACGGACGCCACGGCCGGCCAAGGTCCGTCGTATCGTCGAGCGACCCCGAGCGCGTCAAACTACTGTTGATGAACACGTAGCCCCACGGATTGGCCTGATCCGTCGAGGCGGCGGTAACTGCGACGCCAGACGCAAGGCTGCGAATCTCGCAGCTCTCGAACACCGCGGTACCCGACCCGAATATGAAATCGACGTGGCCTTCGATGTAGCTGTCGCGGTAGTACTGGCGCCCCGCGCCGTTGGCGTACAGCGTGTCCTGCCAGCCGAGCACGCGCACGTTGTAGAACGCGTCCCGATCGCCGCTCACATACAGAGCCACCGCCTGGCCGGCCGTCTGGCCCGCGTTGTTGCGGAACGTGATGTTCTTTGCCGTGAATCCGTTGCCCCGCACGAACGTGCACGAGCTGTTCGTGGTGCCGCCCGCGCTCGCGGCGGTATCGTTGCAGCTCAGGATCGTGCCGGTAGCGCTCTGGCCGATCAGCGTGATGTTCTGCTTGTCCGCCGGAAAGTTGAGCCGCTCGTTGTACGTGCCGTTCTTCACATAGATGACACGCGGGGTGGTGTTGTTGGCGGGAATGGCCGCAATGGCCGCGCCCACCGTCATGTAGTTGCCCGTGCCGTTGAAGTCGACCACGGCCGCGCCGGCCGGTATCGCGGTCGACACCGACTTGATCACCACGTCATCGAGGTAGTGAGAACCTGCGCTGCCGTTCGGCGTGAAGGAATCGAAGCCGTCGAGCGACCCGACGGGTGTAAAAAACGCGCCGCCGGTGACCCTGCGCACGCCGTTGATGTAGACATCCGCGGTGTCATTCGCCGGGTTCGCGACGATGCGCAGCGAATACCACCGGTTGGCAACATATCCGCTGAGGATGTTGAGGTAGGTGCTGTTCGGCAGGCGAAATTGCAGGTTGCCGCCAATGGTTTCGATCGACACACCCGCCGTCGTGCCGCTGAGCAGCCGGAACACTTTCGTGTTGTTCACGAGCGTGGGCTGCATGAACTTGAACTCGGCATCGACGACGCCGCTCTGCGCCGTGAACGTTTTCTTCGCCGACACGAGCGTGGCCGTGCTCGTGTCGTTGAGGAATACACTGCGGTTCGATGAGCTCGGTGTACCCGAGATACGCACCGTGCCACCTGCCTCGGACACCGTGTAGGTCGACGGCGTATTGCCCACCGACGTGCTGTTGAAATTGGTGTCGGTGAGCACGGCCGCCCCCGCGGTGCCCGCGCCCAGGGCGAGCGCCGCCCAGACGAATGTTCTTGCCATCATTTTTGTTCCCCTCCATGGGGTGCTACGGAATCCTTTCCGGATCGCGCCAGTTACGATCAGTGAAGCAGGCAAGTCAAGCCGGAATCCATAATAAATTCGATATGCCACGACGTGCATCTCTAGTTAGGGACATGAATAGATTGAGGAAACTACGGGCTCGACATACGGTCTCGAGGATGTTCGAGTACGCCCGCTGCACCCGGGGGCACCATGCTCAGACTTTCCATTTTCATGTTGGCGATGATCCTCCCGGCCCTCGCAGTGGCCGGCGAGCCAGGCGATCGAACGGTTGACCTGCGGGCTCCGAAAGCGTTGGAAGAGTTGCAGCGCAACAATCCTGTGCACTTCGAGAAGATCCTGCGTCTGCTCGCAAGCCTGGAAGAGGAACCGGGCCGGGTGGAAAGCGACTGGCTGCAGGTGAACTTCGACGCGCGGGACATCGAGCTCTGGCGCATGCAGATGAAGACCAGCAACCCGCCGAAGCAACTGCTGCGCTTCAGGCTCGACGAGGTGCGCTACACCCTGTACGTCACGCGGAGCGATCTCGTCGCAACGCCTGTGCTGGTGAAGTAGTAGTGCTTTTCGATCGCGAATCTGAATTTTTTACAAAGAAACCGTCAAACTCTGCCGCTTCAGCAAGTCGGAAACGCTCTTGTTGCAATACAGCGCGTTGCTGCGATCCATGCCAAAAAAATGCGGATCGGATGGATTTCGTCGTATGGAAGAGATCATCTGTCTTGCGCGACTTTCTTGCGCATCGACATTCTCGCGTGCAACAAAGCATCGAAAGCAATTGAAATGAAAAGCTGAACCGGTATTTCGTCAAACTTTGGGCCGTCATGGCAGCAAGTACCCGTTCACGTGAAAGACGCTCATGTACTATCTACCAAGGAAATGAATTCGGCTGCCCAAGCGCAGAAATGTAACGGATTGCATTTACCTTACCTTCGTTGATTGCCTACTCTGATATGGAGATCGGGGATGAAGCCTTGGCAAGAAGACCTCGTGACGGAGTTCGATGATGAGGTCACACCTCAGGACATCTTCAAGAAGGTAGAAGAAGCTGCGCGCGAGCTCGGCTTCGACTATTGCGCCTATGGCATGCGCGCACCCTTGCCGATCGCCAATCCGAAGATGATCTTGCTCAACAATTACCCGGCCGAATGGCGGTCCCGGTATGAGCAAATGAAATACATCAACATCGATCCAACCGTTCTGCATGCCCGGCGGTCTCGCGATCGACTGATCTGGTCGGACAAGCTGTTTGCCGACACTCCCGCACTCTGGAACGAGGCCCAGTCTTTCGGCTTGCGCGTCGGTTGGGCCCAATCCACGTTGAATGCGAGTGGCGTGGCCGGAATGCTCACCTTGGCGCGTCCCAAGGAGGCACTGCGTGAGCCGGAACTGCAGGTCATCGAATCGCGGCTGCGGTGGCTCGCCCAGGTTACCCATGCGGCAATGTCGCGAGCGCTTGGTCAGAAGTTGGGTATGGGAACGCAGATCTGCCTGACGGATCGCGAGATCGAGGTCCTGAGGTGGAGCGCCGACGGCAAAACATCCTCAGAAATATCGACAATCCTGTCGATTTCCGATCACACGGTGAATTTCCACGTCAAGAACGCCATCAGCAAGCTGGGTGTGACCAACAAAACCGCGGCGGTCGTGCAGGCTGCGGTCCTGGGCATGTTGGCTTGAGTGTCCGCCTGGCGGCAGCCGCCTATATATAAGAGTCGAACGGCCACCGCGTTGTAGGCCAGCCTCGCAACCAAACAACCGTTTGAGGCCATGCCGGCACGCCGGCAACCGCCCTTGATGGGCGGAACACCCCCGTTTCGGCCGATCCGGGGCATCCACCTCCCGGTGACCCTCCCAGAGTTGCTAGTTACCGAATGCGGCACGGCGACCGTATCCTATTGTCGTTACATTCAAAAGACGAAGAGCGGACCGATGAGTCATCGAGCCCTCGACGACTTCTCCGCTTCTCCGCCCAGCAAGGACTGCCCTGAAATGCCCATGACGAAGCTCGACGAAGGTTGCGTGGAATTGCGACTGGACTCACTGCTGGCCACGCCGCTCGTGCATCTCGTTTCCGGGCTGGACGAGGAAGACGGTGTCGACCTCAAGCACGACGGAAAGCAAACGACCATCTCCGGCTATACCGAATGGGTCAGCACCAGCGAACCCATCATCTCGCTCGGATGGGACTGGCACCTGGATCCGCTGCGAGGCGCGCCGTGGTGCGTAAGATCCTCTCCACCGCGCAGCAATATCCGACTCCTCGACGAATCCATGCGTGAAGTCGAGTGGCGCAAATCCCAGCTGGCGCTCGAAGGGGTCGTCGACGCCTTGTCATGGCAGGAAGGTACTCAAGCAGCCATCGCATCCCGGTATGCCTGGTTCGCAGAACTTCTCACGATCGCCGCGCACGGTGATCGCTCACGCTGAAGTCTGACGATGCTTGCGTTGAAGCATTGATCCGTTCGAGCCCGCTTCCGGGCCGAACACATACAACCTCGAAACGCGAAAACCTCCGCACAGGTTTGATGTGCGCTTCCTCGCGCAGCATTCGCTGCGATTGCGCATCACGATCACGTGAGGCCATTCACAAAAAAAACTTTTCCACCACTACGAAATCTATGAGGGCCAACCTCCGATAGTTGCTAGTTACGAAGTGCCATAACACGCGCCTAGTCTTCACTCCACGAACGGATGCACACATGGGAGTGAAGAAGAATGGAAATCTTGACGGGCAATTCACGCGAACTCTGTGCGGGTGTCATGACGGACCTCTCCCGCTACCGGCACAAGGTCTTCGTCGAGAAGTTAGGCTGGGAACTCAACTGTACCGATGGCCAGGAGCTCGATCAGTTCGACGGACCGCACGCACGATATGTGATCGGCCGTAATTCCCGCAACGACATCATCGCCAGCGCCAGGCTCCTCCCGACCACCCAGCCTTACCTGCTGAGCGAAGTCTTCCCGTACGTCCTCAATGGCCGGCCCGTGCCGAGCTCGCCGGAAATCTGGGAGCTGTCGAGATTTGCTTCCGTGGATTTCACCGTCTCCACCGTGCCACGCATCGCCAGGAGATCCGAGCAGTCGATCGCCATCGAACTGTTGCGCGCCTGCATGGCGTATGCCGCCGCGCAGGGCGCACGGCGCCTGATCACTGTCTCGCCGATTGGCATCGAACGACTGCTTCAGCGAGCCGGCATCGTGATGCGGCGCGCGGGTCCGCCGACGCTGATCAACGGCCACCCCATCTTCGCGTGCCTGATCGATTGTGATGACGCGCAGTTCACGGACGGCGAGCAAGAGATCGACGCCGCCTGAGCAGGCAGCGCCAGCACAGTTCTCGAGTCACTCATCAAAAAACGGGATTTTGAAAACCATGTACTCCGAACCCACTGACACGGTCAACCCATCAATTGCAGTCGTCGGTATCGGCTGCAGATTTCCCGGAGGCGCCAACGATCCCGAGTCGCTGTGGGCAAACCTCATCGCCGGCAAGGATTGCGTCACGGAAGTCCGGGCGGACCGCTTCTGCGTCGACAGTCACTTTCATCCAAAGCGCTCGACACCGGGGAAGACCGTTTCCAAGTGGGGTGGCTTCATCGACGACATCGCAGGATTCGATGCCGAGTTTTTCGGCATCTCGCCGCGCGAGGCGTCCCTCATGGATCCCCAGCAGCGAATACTGCTCGAGGTGTGTTGGGAAGCGCTGGAAGACGCGGGCGCCCCGCCCTCGAATCTGCGCGGACATCCAGTGGGCGTGTACATCGGCGGCTTCACGCTCGACTACATGCTGCTGCAGCTGGGCGGCTCGGAATATCGCTCGGTCGAGGCGCACACCGCCACCGGTTCGATGATGACGTTGCTGGCGAACCGCCTCTCTTATGTCTTCGGGTTCCAGGGACCCAGTATCGCCTTGGATACCGCCTGCTCATCTTCCATGGTCGCCGTGCACCTGGCGTGCCGAAGCCTCGCCACCGGTGAATCCGAGCTGGCGATCGCGGGCGGCGTGAATGCGTTGCTCGGTCCTAGCTACACGATTGCCGAGTCGCGTGCCGGCATGCTCTCCCCCACCGGTCGCTCGAGGGCATTCGACTCTCGCGCCGATGGCTATGTCCGCGGCGAGGGCGCCGGAATCGTCGTGCTGAAACGGCTCAGCGATGCCCAGCGGGACGGCGACCACATCTACGCAATCATCCGCTCCACCGCGTGCAACCAGGACGGCCACAGCGACGGCCTCACGGTGCCGAGCGGGGATGCGCAACAGTCCTTGATCGAGTCGGCTTGTTCAGCGGCCGGCGTGACGCCCACCGAAATCAGCTATGTCGAAGCACACGGCACCGGCACTCCCGTTGGCGATCCTATCGAAGCCAATGCCATCGGCAGTGTCGTCGGCCGTAATCGCGCAATCGACCGGCCCTGCCTGATCGGCTCGATCAAGACCAATATCGGCCACACCGAAGCAGCCGCGGGCGTGGCGGGGCTCATCAAGGCCGCGCTCGTGCTGGAGCACGGCATCGCGCCGCCGCACCTGCATTTCGGTACCGCGAATGCCAAGATCGATTTCGCCGCGCTCTATCTCAAGGTTCCACAAACGCCCACGCCGCTGACCGTGGACGGCGAGCACGCCTATGCAGCCGTCAACTCATTCGGCTTCGGTGGCACGAATGCACACGCCATCCTGCAATCGTCTTCACGGGTCAGTGCCACGCCGGCCGAACCCAGTCCCTCGCAGGCATGGATGCTGCCGCTTTCGGCTCGCCATCCCGAAGCATTGCCGCTGCTCGCGCAGCGCTATGCAGCGAGCCTCGAATCCGGCGGCGCGCTCGAGAATGCGGCGCTCGATGATGTCCAGCACAGCGCCATCATTCGCCGTGAGCATCATCCCCATCGCGTCTGCGCGATCGGCGCCACACGCACCGATCTGATCGAAGCGCTGCGGGCCATCGCGAACGGCACCGACCATCGGCATCTGCTACGCCGTGCCGAACATGTGACGAGCGAAAACCAGGTCGTCTTCGTCTATTCCGGCATGGGCCCACAGTGGTGTGGCATGGGTCAGGAGCTCTATCGCACCGAGCCGGTATTCCGCGCCGCGGTGGATCGGCTGGCGGCGGAATTTGAAGCCCAGGCGCACTGGTCCATCCTCGAACAGCTGCTGTCCGACCAGGCGCACTCGCGCATGGCGGACACGGATGTTGCCCAACCCGCCAACTTCATCCTGCAAGTCGCACTGACCGAATGGCTGGCAGCGTGGGGAATTCGTCCGGCAGCGATTGTCGGCCACAGCGCCGGCGAGCCCGCGGCAGTTCTGGCGGCCGGTTGCATCAGCGAAGTCGATGCAATCCGCGTCGTCCTGCATCGCAGCCGCTTGCAGCACCAGACGGCAGGCCAGGGACGCATGCTGGCCGTCGGATTGAATGCCGCAGACGCCCTCACGCAGTTGGAAGAAGTCACCGATGGCACTCTGTCGCTCGCGGCGATCAATGGACCGACCGCGGTCACCGTCGCCGGATCCGCAGCGGCGATCGAACGACTGCGCGCAGCACTCGAGGCGCGCTCCGTGTTCGCGAAGATGTTGCGTGTCGACGTTCCCTACCACAGCAGTTTCATGGAGCCCCTGGAGGCGCCGCTGCTCACGGAACTTGCAGACCTCGATCTGCGTACGGCACGCACACCGCTGTTCTCGACGGTCACGGGCGAACGTGCCGACGGACCCGAGCTGGATGCGGGCTACTGGTATCGCAACGTGCGTCAGCCGGTGCTGTTCGCCAAGGCCATGGGAAATATTCTCGCGGACGGCTATCGCAGCTTCCTGGAAATCGGTCCCCATCCGGTGCTGTCCGGCTCGATCGCGGAGAACGCCATCCTTCAAGGTATCGGCGTCGAGGTCATTCCGACCTTGCATCGCGAACAACCCGAACGCCTGCAGATCAACAAGGCCGTCGCGCAGTTCTATTGCAACGGCGTCCAGCTCGACTACAGCCAGATGCTTCCGGCCGGCGGCCACGTGCGCCTGCCTAACAATCCCTGGCTGCACGAACATCACTGGCACGAAACGCCCGCTTCGCGCGCGAGCCGCACTGCCCCCATGTTGCATCCCATCGTCGCGCGTCGCGTCGACACCATCGTCCCGACCTGGGAAGCCGATGTGGACTGCACCAGGGCAGACTTCCTCCAGGATCACTGCATTCAGGGAGGCGTGGTATTTCCCGGCGCGGGATACGTGGAAATGGCGCTCTTCGCCGCCAGGCAGCTGTTCGGATCAACCGAGATCGTGAGCTTCTCCGATGTGGTGTTCGAACGGGCACTCTATCTTTCGCCGGATACGCCGCGCACCCTGCGCATCGCGGTCGATCCGGACACTTATCGCTTCAATATCGCGAGTCGCACCTACGGCAACGATGGCGCCGAGTGGCAAACCCATGCCACCGGGCGCTTCTTCACCACGATACCCGGGCGTGAGGAACCCGGGTCTCTGCCCGAGATCGCAGCCCGCTGCCCGCAGGAAATTGCCGTCGAGCGCTGCTACCGGCACTTCGAGAAGTTAGGCCTGGAGTATGGCCCGGCTTTCCGCGGCATCGTCGAGCTGCACCAGGGTTCCGCGGAATCATTCGCCCGCGTGCAGATACCCGCGCAGCTGCAGGCAGGCTACGAGGACTACAGCATCCATCCGGCGGTGCTCGATCTGTGCTTCCAGACACTGGCGGCCGCTCTGCCCTTCGAGGAGCAAGACTCGGCAGCTTCCAAGGTGTACATGCCGGTCGGCGTCAAGACCGGACACCTGCTCGGCCGCATTCCGCCCAATCCGCGCATTCATGCGCGCATCACCTCACGCGACGAGCGCGGCATGCGCGGTGACATCCGGATGTACGACGAGTCGGGCAAGCTGTTGCTCAAGATCACAGATTGCGAAGCACGTGTGCTCGGAGGCGCCGCCGCGCCTTTCACCATCGTGCCGCAACGCCTCTACGCGCCGCGGTGGGTCTCCGCTCCGCCGGTGGTCAGCGATGCCGGCCTCCAGCCGGGTTACTGGCTCATCTTCGGCGGCCAGCCCAAATTCGCCGACCACGTGGCGAGAGCCTTCATCTCCGCGGGTCATCGGCCCGTGCGAGTCGAAGCGCAATCCTCGACGGCCATTTCGGCTGATGTGGAAACGGTCGATCCGTGCAGCGCGGCCAGCTGGTCGGAATTGCTGCAGCGTATTCCCGGCGATCGGCCGCTGCTCGGCTGCGTGCAGCTGGACCTGTGCCGGAGCTTTCCGCAAGACGAACCTTCCGTCGACGACATCAATCGGGCGCTCACGGCCGGGTGCCTGACGACACTCAACATCACCAAGGCACTGGCGGCACTGACAACCGTCGAAAAGCCCCGCCTGTGGATTGCCAGCTGTGGCGCGCAAGCCGTGTCCGCCGACGATCGCTGCAACCCGTTCGCGGCGCCGGTCTGGGGTCTGGCACGCGTGATCGGTCATGGAGAGCATATCGATCTGTGGGGCGGCCTCGTCGATTTGCAGAGCCTGTCCGAGATCGACGCGAAGCATCTCGTTGCCGAGTGCCTCGGCGGCGATGCCGAAGATCAGCTCGCCTGGCGCGATGACGAACGCTTCATGTTGCGGCTGGCCGAGTGCGACACCGCGGACGAATTGCCGGTGCCGCCGGCGCTGCGCGCCAACGCCAGCTATCTCATCACCGGTGGCCTCGGCGCCCTCGGCCTCGAGATCGCGCGCTGGATGGTGGTCCGCGGCGCGCGCCACCTGATCCTGGCAGGACGTGAAGGCCTGCCGCCGCGCGAAGAATGGAGCGGCCTGGCTCCGAGCCACCCCGCGCAGGCGCGCATCACGGCCGTATGTGAGCTCGAGCAACTCGGAGCCAATGTGCACGTCGAGCGCCTGGACGTGGCCGATCGCGCGTCCGTGGAATCGCTGGTGGACCGTATTCGATCCTCGCGCCGGCCGCCCCTGCGCGGCGTGGTGCACTCCGCCGGCGTCGCGCACCCCAAACTACTCAGCCAGATCGACAACGCCGAGTTCCTTGCCGTCATGCCTGCCAAGTTGTTTGGCGCATGGAATCTGCACCAGGCGCTACGGGACGCTCCGCTCGACTTCTTCGTGCTGTTCTCGTCGGTGGCCTCCACCGTCATATCCATGGGCCAGGGCAACTATGCCGCCGCCAATGCCTTCCTCGATGCACTTGCGCACCGGCGCCGCGCAGAAGGCTTGCCGGCGCTGAGCGTCAACTGGGGACCGTGGGGCGATGTGGGCATGGCGACGCAGCTCGACCTGATCACCCACTTCCAGGAACGCGGATTCTTCCCGATGACCTCCGCGCAAGGCTGCGAAGCGCTGGGAAGAATGATGGGCGGCCGCCTCTCGCAGGCGCTCGTGCTGGGCGCCCACTGGACCCGGGTCGGCGAAAGCATGCCTCTGGGTATTGCCGCGCCGATGCTCGAGCAGCTCATCGCCGCGGAGCGCGAGCGCGATCGTAACGCGCCGACGGAAACGGCGATCGGCAATGTCCTGGAGGCGTTCGCAGAATGCGCCGACCCGGATGCGCGCATGGAATTGCTCATCGGTCATGTGCGCAGCCTGGCTTGCAAGGTGTTGCGCATCGAACCGGCGAAACTGGGCGACGACGACTCGCTCAACAATCTCGGACTCGATTCGATGATGGCGATCGAATTGAAGAATCGCATCGAGCAATCGCTCAAGACTCCCATCGCCATCGTCGACCTGCTGCGCGGCGCGAGCGTCAAGACAATCGCGGCGAGTGTCGGCGAGGAACTTCACGGCCGCATGCTCGCCGACAGCGACACCGAGGTCGCTGCACTCGTAGCAGATATCTCCCAACTGAACCCGGCGCAGCTCGAAGAGCTGCTGCACAACGCCTGAGAGCAGCCTCACATGGAACAACTCAAAACACGCATTCAGACCCTCAGCCCGCAACAGCGACGGGCCCTCAAGCAACTGCTGCGCGAGCGCGGCGGCAGCAAGGGCGAGCTCTCGCCGATCCAGGGAGCAACCTACCCACTGTCGCCTCCTCAGCAGCGGTTGTGGCTGCTGTCGCAGCTCGGCGGCGCCAGCAGCGCCTACAACATCCCCGGATGTTTCCAGCTCACCGGCGCCATCGATCACGATGCGCTGACGGAAGCCCTCGCCGAAATGCAGCAGCGGCACGAGATCCTGCGCACGACGTTCCATACGGACAGCGAAGGCCGCCCGATGCAGCGAGTGTCGGAGCTGCAGACCATCGACTACCAACAGATTCCGGCGCGGCTGCCGGGCAATGACGCGGCGACCGGATCCGATGCCGGGATCGCCGCCGTCGTGCGCGAGGTGCTCCTGCAGCCCTTCGACCTGACGGCAGGACCGGCCTGGCGCGCGCGCCTGCTGTCGCTCAATGAAACACGTTCGGTGCTCATCCTGAGCTTCCATCATCTGGTGTTCGACGGCTGGTCGCTGAGCGTCTTCGCCACCGAACTCTTCGCTGCCTATACGCGGCTGATCGGCCTCAGCAATGTCGAGTTGCCGGAGCCGAAGTACCAGTACCGGCACTACGTCAGCTGGCGGCGAGACCACGTCAGCGAATCACAACTGGCGCGCGAGACGCAGTTCTGGCGCAGCACTCTGGCAGGTGAGCTGCCCGTGCTCGAATTGCCGGCGGACAGGTCGCGTCCCGGCATCAGCAGCTACCGCGGCGCCATCCACAAATGCGTGCTGTCGCGCGAGGTGTTCGACACGTTCAAGTCGCTCGCGCGGCGATCGAGCACCACTCCCTACGTCGCCTTCATGAGCCTGCTCAAGGTGCTTCTGTATCGCTACACCGGCCAGACCGACCTCATCGTGGGCACGCCGGTTTCCGGGCGCGAACGGGCCGAAGATGCGTCGCTGATCGGCGCGTTGATCAATACCCTGCCGATCCGCACCCGTCTCGATCCGCAGCTCGGCTTCCGCGAGATGCTGGGACGCGTACGGGCCGCAAGCCTCGATGCATTCGCTCATCAGTTGCTGTCCTTCGATGCCATCGTCGAAGCGGTAAACCCTTCGCGCTCGCCAGGCTGCAATCCCGTTTTCCAGGTGCTGTACACCTATCAGAACGCACTGCCGGCGATTGCGACCGGCGACCTGCAAGTGCAGTACATGGATGTGGATTGCGGCACCGCCAAGTTCGACTTGTCACTGGACGTGTTCGAAGGCGTCGACGGACCCACCTGCATCTTCGAATACAGCTCGGACTTGTTCACGGCCGAGCGCATCGAGCGCATGGCACGACATTTTGCGCAGCTGGCGCAATCGATCTGCGCCGCGCCGGATACCCCGATCAGCCAGTTGCGGCTGCTCACCGACGAGGAGATCGCCACTACCTATGCTTGTTTGCAGGCCCCCGCCCTCGAAGTGCCCTACACCGACTTCGTGTCGCTGTTCGCACGACGGGTCCTGACTGGCGCCGACAACTGCGCCGTGCGCGATGGGGATCGGGCTGTAACCTATGCCGATCTCGACGCACAGGCCAATCGTGTTGCACATGCGCTGAACGCTCGCAGCGTGACCGCAGGTTCGGTCGTCGGCGTGTGCATGGCGCGTTCGCCCGACCTGATCGCCGCGCTGCTCGGCGTGATGAAGACCGGCGCGACGTTCGTGGCGCTGGATCCTAACTATCCGCCGGAGCGCCTCGGCTTCATCGCGACCGACGCGGGTATCTGCTGCCTGATTCGTGAAGGCAGCCGCGAAGCTTCGGCCCGCATCGACGTACCGACGCTCGTTTTCGACAGCGAATCGCTTGCGCATCTGCCGGCCACGGCGCCGGAGTGCAAGGACATCGATGCCGATGCGGTGGCCTACATCGTCTACACCTCCGGCACCACCGGCCAGCCCAAGGGCGTGATGATCACGCACCGCAACTGGAC
>Ga0190271_10000481_pt1 | contig 20213 bp, 17 predicted proteins | sample Popmic356T_FD_133747 | JGI IMG/M metagenome (GOLD analysis project Ga0190271, IMG submission 133747) | Populus adjacent soil microbial communities from riparian zone of Weber River, Utah, USA - 356 T | ecosystem: Environmental > Terrestrial > Soil > Riparian zone | place: USA: Utah | collected...
CCAGTCTCTCGGCACCGCCGAGCCGGTCTCGCTGCAGCGCCTGCAGAAGACGCTCGGGGGCGGCTGACCCGCGCGTGACAGCACGTCACCGGCCGTAACCTCGACCCGCGACTTCACACGCGCCGCTTACCGTGACAGTGCGGAACCGAAGGGAAGACGGATGACGGAACTGACAGTGGTGGCGCAACCTGCGACGACCGCGCGCTACGGCGAAGGCGCGGAGACGCCGGCGATCGTGACGGACGAGCACGGGGTGATCCCGGTGCTCCTCGGGCACCGCTCGGTGCGGACCTTCGCACCGACGCCGATCGGCGAGGATGTCGTCCAGACGCTCGTCGCGGCGGCGCAGTCCGCCTCCACCTCGTCGAACCTGCAGACGTGGAGCGTCATCACGGTGACCGACCCCTCCCACAAGGACCGCGTGGCGACCCTCGCCGGCGACCAGGACTTCATCCGCGACGCGCCCGTCTTCCTCGTGTTCGTCGCGGACTGGGCGCGGGGGCGATCGATCGCCGCGGCCGCGGGCACCGGCAGCGAAGGCATCGACTTCCTCGACAGCACGCTGGTGGCGGTGATCGACGCCGCGATCGCCGCGCAGAACGCCGTCGTGGCCGCCGAGGCGCTGGGCCTCGGCGCCGTGTATGTCGGCGCCGTCCGCAACAACCCCGCCGAACTGTCGGCGCTCCTCGACCTGCCGCCCGGCGCCTTCCCCGCGGTCGGCGTCGCGATCGGGCATCCGCGCGACGACATCCCCACGGCGGTGAAGCCTCGCCTGCCCCAGTCGATCGTCCGTCACTCCGAGACGTACCGCGCGGCAGCCGGCGACGAGATCGCCGCGTACGACGAGACGCTGCGTGACCACTACCGGTCGCAGGGCCGCGCGCGCGGCTGGACGGATGCCGTCATCGAGCGCGTGCGCAGCGCCGACGCACTGCACGGGCGCGAGGCGCTGCGGGGCGTGCTCCACGAACGCGGACTCGCGTCCCGCTGACCAGCGCGGAATACTCCGCCGCCCCGAGGAGGTTGCGCCCTGACATGGCACACGCGATCACATATGCAGAGTTCGGCGGACCCGAGGTCCTCACGCTGACCGAGACTCCCGCGCCCCAGCCCGGCCCCGGCGAAATCGCCGTCCGGGTCGAGGCGGCCGGCGTCAACCCGATCGATGGGAAGCTGCGGTCGGGCGCCCGGCCGAGCGGCGACATCACCGAGCCGCGCACGGTCGGCTCCGACCTCGGCGGGGTCGTGACGGCCGTCGGGCCAGACGTCGACGGCTTCCGGGTCGGCGACCCGGTTGCCGCCTTCGGCGTACGCGGGGCTTACGCGACGGACGTCGTGGTGGCGGCAGCCCAGGCCTATCTCCGGCCGCCGAACGTCTCGGCCACCGACGCCGCGGCCCTCGGCATCCCGTTCGGGACGGCCTATCAGACGCTGCGCTCGCTGGGCGTCCGCGCGGACGACACCCTGCTGGTGCACGGCGGCTCGGGCGCGGTGGGCCAGGCGATCATCCAGCTCGCCGCGCTCTGGGGTGCGACCGTCATCGCGACGGCATCGGAGCGCCGCTTCGAGCGCGTGCGCGAGCTCGGTGCCGTCCCCGTCGCGTACGGCGATGGTCTCGCCGATCGCGTCCGCGAGGCGGCACCCGAGGGGGTCACGGTCATCATCGACGCCGCGGGAACCGATGAGGCCCTCGGCACCTCCATCGAGCTGCTGGCCGACAAGAACCGCATCGCCACGCTCGTGCGGGGACGGGATGCCGCAGGCCTCGGCATCCGCGCCTTCAGCGGCGGCAGCCCCGTGCCGCTGACCCCGCAGCAGCAGGCGTGGCGCGCGGAAGCGGTGCCCGTCGTGCTCGCGCTGCTCGGCGCGGGTGCGTTCTCGATCGAGTTCGGTCCCTCGTTCCCCCTCGCCGAGGCCGCGCAGGCCCACCAGGCTGTGGAGGACGGCGTCGCCGGCAAGGTCGTGCTCGTTCCTTAGCCGAGTCGCCGCCGGGTCAGCCGCGCGAGGCACCGCCCGGCGCCGGTCCCGTCGCGACGGGGCGGCCGGGCGTGTTCGACCACTGGCTCCACGAGCCGGGGAACACGGTGACGTCCACGCCCACGACAGCCCCGGCAAGGGCGAGGTGCGCGGCCGTCAGCCCCGACCCGCAGTACGCGGCGACGGGCGAGCCGTTCGTCGCCCCGGCGCCGGCGAGGGCTTCACGGATCGCCTCGGGCGCCGCGAAGCCCTCGCCTTCGAGGTAGGCGCCCGCCGGCAGGTTGACCGCTCCTGGGATGTGCCCGGCGATGGGGTCGTACGGTTCGGTCTCGCCGCGGTATCGCTCGGGTGCACGCACGTCGAGGAGCACTCCGCGCGCGGGCCAGCCTTCGGCGTCATCGATGCTCGCGACCGGCCCGCCCAGCTCCTCGAGCTCGATCGAGCCGCGCTCGGGCACCACGTCACCCTCTTCGAGCGGCAGCCCCGCGGCTGTCCACGCCGCGAGTCCGCCGTTGAGCACGCGGACGTCCTCGATGCCCGAACGGCTCAGCAGCCACCACGCCCGGGCAGCCGACACCGAGCGGTAGTCGTCGTAGACCACGACCGCATCACCGGGATCGAGTCCCCACCGCCGCGCGGCATCCTGGAGCACGTCCCGCGACGGCACGGGATGCCTTCCCTCGGACGGGTCGCCGTGCGTCGCGAGCTCGGTGTCCATGTCGACGTAGACCGCGCCCGGAAGGTGGCCCGCGCGATGGTCCTCTCGCCCGTTTGGCTTCTCGAGTCGGTACCGCACGTCGAGCAGACGGATGCCGTCGCCCGCCTCGAGGCGGGCGCGCAGCTCTTCGACGGAGATGAGAGGGGAGGTCGTCATACCGGCATCCTCACACGCCCCGACACTGCGGTTCGCGCCGAAACAGAGTGAAACAGCATTCCCACCGCGGGGATGGCACGTGTGACGATGTCGGGATGACCGAAATCCCGACCTCGCCCTCCGACTCCGGCGGCAAGGCACCCGCGCCCTCCGGTTTCGCGACGCTGCAGGTGCAGGCCGGGTACCGGTCGGGGGTCGCGCAGAACACGGCGATCCCGCCGATCTACCAGTCGAACGCGTACGAGTTCGCCTCGCTCGCGGACGCGCGCGATGTGTTCGCGCTCACGAAGCTCGGCAACGTCTACAGCCGCAACGCCAACCCCACCCAGCTCGTGCTCGAAGAGCGCATCGCCAAGCTCGAAGGCGGTCGCGCTGCCGTCGCCGTCGCCTCCGGCCAGGCCGCGACCGCCGCGGCGATCCTCGCGCTCGCCTCGCGCGGCCATCATGTCGTCGCTGCCAAGCAGCTGTACGGCGGCACGATCGACCTGCTCGACGACTCGCTCGCCGACTTCGGCATCGACGTCACGTTCGTCGACCAGGACGACTTCGACGGATGGCGCGCCGCCGCTCGTCCCGAGACGCGGCTGTTCTTCGCCGAGTCGATCACGAACCCGCTCGCCACGGTCCTCGACGTCCGCCGCATCGCCGACATCGCGCACGAGGTCGGCGTGCCCCTCGTCGTCGACAACACCGTCGCGACCCCCTATCTGCTGCGCCCGGGCGACTTCGGCGCCGACTTCATCGTGCACTCCGCGACGAAGTACATCGGCGGGCACGGCATCGCTCTCGGCGGCATCGTCGTTGACATCGGATCGTTCGACTTCGGCGCCCACCCCGAGCGCTGGCCGCAGTACACGAAGCCGTACCCGCGCTTCGGCGACCTCGTGCTCTGGGACCGCTTCGGCCCGGAGGGCCTGGCCGTCTCGGTGTACATCAAGACGAAGTTCGTGCACGACTTCGGTCCCACGCTGTCGGCCTGGGGCTCTTTCCAGTTCCTGCAGGGACTCGAGACGCTCGACCTGCGCATGCAGCGTCACAGCACCTCGGCGCTCGCGGTCGCGGAGTTCCTCGAGGCCCACCCGGCCGTCGCGCGCGTCCACCACCCCGGACTCGCCTCCAGCCCGTGGCACGCCACCGCAGAGCGCTACCTGCCGCGCGGCGCGTCGGCGGTCTTCTCCTTCGACCTCGCATCGTCTGGCGACGCGGACCTCGACTGGACGCGCATCCAGCAGGTCGTGGACGGACTCGAGATCGTGAAGCTCGTCGCCAACATCGGCGACGCGCGCAGCCTCGTGAACCACCCCGCGTCGATGACGCACAGCCACCTGACGCCCGAGCAGGCTCTCGAGGCAGGCATCTCGCCCACCACGATCCGCCTGTCGATCGGCCTCGAGGACCCGGCCGACGTCATCGCCGATCTGGCGCGCTCGCTCGACGCGGCTTTCACTGCGCACCCCGAAGCCGCGCTCGGCAGGAACCTGCGCGAGCCCGAGCACCAGTAGGCGGTCTGCGTGTCGCTACGCTCGACAACATGACTTCACCTGACTCGACCGGCCTGCGCTGGGGCATCCTGGCGACAGGCGGCATCGCGCACGCTTTCACGAAGGATCTCCGCACCGCAGGGCTCGACGTCGCCGCGGTCGGCTCGCGCCGCCCCGAGGCATCCCGTGCCTTCGCGGATGAATACGGCATCCCGAACGCGCACGGCTCGTACGAAGCGCTCGTCGAGGACCCGGACGTCGATATCGTCTACGTCGCGACGCCGCACCCGGCCCACGCCGACAACGCGATCCTCGCGCTCGAACACGGCAAGCACGTCCTCGTCGAGAAGCCGTTCACGCTCACGGCGCCCGAAGCCGCACGCGTCCGCGACGTCGCCCGGGCGAACGGGCTGCTCGCGATGGAGGCGATGTGGGCGAGGTACCTGCCGCACATGGTCCGCATCCGCGAGATCGTCGCGTCGGGGGTCCTCGGTGACATCCGCGCGCTCTACGCCGCCCACCTGCAGAACATCACGACCGACCCCGCGCATCGCCTCAATGCCATCGAACTCGGCGGCGGCGCGCTCCTGGACCTCGGCATCTACCCCGTGTCGTTCGCGTGGGACATCCTCGGCGCCCCCACCTCGATCGTGGCCTCGGGCCGGCTGATCGAGACGGGCGCCGACAGCGAGGTCGCCACGATCTTCACCCACGCGGACGGCGCCATCTCGACGACGATCTCCGCCGCGCGCTCGGCGGGGCAGAACACCGCCCACGTCGTGGGGACGAAGGCACGCATCGACATCGACCACACCTGGTACAACCCCACGACCTTCCGCGTCGTCGCCGCGGACGGCAGCGTCCTCGAGGAGTACGTCTCGCAGAACGAGGGGCGCGGGATGCAGTTCCAGGCGCTCGCAGCCGAGCGCTACATCGCCGAGGGCAAGACCGACAGCGACATCCTCGGCATCGACGAGACGGTCGCGATCATGCAGACCCTCGACGACATCCGAGCCTTGATCGGCGTCCGCTACCCGCAAGAAGGCTGACATGCCCGACCTGACGACACCCCGCGTCGCGGTCTACCTCGACTTCGACAACATCGTGATGTCGTGGTACGACCGCGTGCACGGACGCAATTCGTACTCGCGAGACCGACAGCGGATCAGCGAGGGCGGCACCGCCGACCCGGAGATCGCCGAGCGCCTCGCCGCGGCGACGATCGACGTCGGCGCGATCATCGACTACGCGGCATCCTTCGGCACGCTCGTGCTGACGCGTGCGTACGCCGACTGGTCGGCGCCCGTCAACGCCATCTACCGCAACCAGCTGGTTGCACGCGCCGTCGACCTCGTGCAGCTCTTCCCGGCCGCGGCGTACGCGAAGAACGGCGCCGACATCCGTCTCGCGGTCGACACGGTCGAGGACATGTTCCGGCTGCCCGACCTCACGCACGTCGTGATCGTCGCGGGCGACAGCGATTACGTGCCGCTGGCCCAGCGCTGCAAGCGCCTCGGCCGGTTCGTGGTGGGCGTCGGGGTGGCGGGGTCGACCGCGAAGTCCCTCGCGGCCGCATGCGATCAGTTCGATTCGTACGACTCGCTTCCGGGCGTCGCGGCCCCGGTGACGGCGAAAGCTGCGGACACTGCTCCCCCGTCGCGTGCGAAGCGCACCAAGAAGACAGCCCCCGACCCGTCCGGAGAGCTCCTGTCGCGGGCTCTGGTGCTCGAGCACGAGCGGACCGACGAGGACTGGGTGCATCTCTCGGCGGTCAAGAACCTGCTCAAGCGCATGGACCCGTCGTTCACCGAGAAGGGCCTCGGCCACAAGTCCTTCTCCGACTTCGTGAAGGCGCATCCGACGGTCGCCGAACTCGACGAGTCGACGAACATCGTGCGGGTCCGCCTCGTCGGACGCTGACACGCGACGAAGCTCCCCGGACCCGGTCCGGGGAGCTTCGTCGTTTCGGGTCGAGGGTCAGGCCGCGAAGGGGATCGACCCGACCAGCACGCCGACCGCGAGCATCACGAGCGACACGACCGCCGCACGCCACAGCACCTTCTTGTGGTGGTCGCCGAGGTTCACGCTCGCGAGCGAGACGAGCAGCAGGATCGCCGGGACGAGCGGGCTCTGGAGGTGCACCGGCTGCCCCGTGATCGATGCGCGCGCCATCTCGACGGGGGCGATCCCGTAGGCCTGCGCGCTCTCGGCGAGGATCGGCAGGATGCCGAAGTAGAACGCGTCATTCGACATGAAGAACGTGAACGGGATCGACAGGATGCCGGTGATCACGGCCATGTAGGGCCCGAGCGAGGCGGGGATCACGGTGGTGATCCAGTTCGCCATCGCGTCGACCATGCCGGTGCCGTTCAGCACCCCGACGAGCACGCCCGCCGCGAGCACCATCGAGACGACACCGACGATGCTCGGCGCGTGCGCGACGATCTCGTCCGCCTGGCTCTTGAGCTTCGGGAAGTTCACGACGAGTGCGACGGCGGCACCGACCATGAAGACGTACGGCAGCGGGAACAGGTCGAGCACGAGCAGCACCATCACCGCGAGCGTGAGCGCGAGGTTGAACCAGATGAGCTTCGGCCGCAGGGTCGGCCGGTTCGGGTCGAGCATCGTGTCGGCCATCGCCGTGTCGAAGGCGTCCGGGACGGCGGAGGCCAGGACTGCCGTGCGGGCGCCGGAGACGGTGACGAGGTTGCCCGTGCGCAGGGTCGCGGCCGCGCCCGGCTTGACGTCGCTGCCACGGAAGATCTTCGGGGCCTGGATGCCGCGCGAGGAGCCGCCGTCGTCGATGCGCGAGGTGTCGATCGTCCCGATGCGGCGGCGCTCGCCGAGTCCCAGCATCCACGCGAATGTCAGCGAGACGGCGAGGCCGGCAGCAAGCGAGGGAAGCATCGGCACGAAGATGTCGGTCGTCTCCAGTCCCAGGGCGGTCGCCGCACGGACGGTGGGCCCGCCCCAGGGCACGATGTTCAGCGTGCCGTTCATGAGGCCCGCGACGCACGTGAGCACCACGGGGCTCATTCCGAGGCGGAGGTAGATGGGCAGCATCGCCGACGTGGTGATGATGAACGTCGTGGATCCGTCGCCGTCGAGCGAAACGGCGCCCGCGAGGATGGCGGTGCCGAGCACGACCTTCGCAGGGTCGTCGCCCAGCAGGCGCGTGATGAAGCGGATCAGCGGGTCGAACAGCCCGACGTCGATCATGATGCCGAAGTACATGATCGCGAACATGAGCAGTGCGGCCGTCGGCGCCATCGTGCCGATCGAGTCGAGGATCATGTCGCCGAGCCCGAGGCCGGCACCGGCGAACAGGCCGAACACGGTCGGCACCAGGATGAGCGCCACCATCGGCGTCAGGCGTCTGGTCATGATCAGCGCCATGAACGTGAGGATCATCACGAAACCGAGGATCACGAGGATGCTCTCGGACGGCGCGAACGCCAGGTTGTAACCCTCGTCGGCGGCGGCCGCCCAGTGGAGTGCTGTCGGTTGCATCTCGACTCCTTCGTCTTGCACACCGGCGTGGTGTGCGATCCAGCGATGCTGTCAGGCACCGGTGCGGCGCGCGCGCTATCTCGCATTGCCGCGGGTTCTGCGCGTACGGTTGGTTCAGCGCATTGTGCTCACGATGGCGAGGAGGCCCCGTGCGGTTCGCGACCCGGGTTCTCGTGCTTCAGCTCGCGACGGTCGTCGCGGTCGTCGCCGTCTGCACAGCGGTGTTCGCCTTCCTCGCCGTCCAGCAGCTTCGCGCCGAGGCGGGGGCATCCGCCCTCAACATCGCGCGGACGGTCGCCGAGGACGATGACGTCCGCCGGCTGGTGGCCGAGTACTCGGCTGACCCGGGGACTCCGGATGCCAGGGCACTGAGCAACGGCGAGCTTCAGCGTCTCGCGGCAGCCGTCATGAAGCGGACGGACGCGCTGTTCGTCGTCATCACCGACGATCACGGCATCCGTCTGGCGCATCCCGATCCGGAGCGGCTCGGCGAGGTCGTGAGCACGAGCTTCGCCGAGGCGCTCGCCGGTGACGAAGTCGTCGAGTGGGAGACGGGAACCCTCGGCGAGTCCGCCCGCGCGAAGGTCCCGGTGAATCCGGTGGCGGGCAGTTCACCCGTCGGCGAGGTGAGCGTCGGCTTCGCACGGACGAGCGTGTTCGACGACCTGCCCGCCGTCGTGGTCGGCATCGCGGTGGCGGCCGCCTTGGCGCTCGGCATCGGCGTGCTCGCGACCCTCCTCCTGCGGCGGCGCTGGGAACGACTCACCCTCGGGCTGCAGCCGGAAGAGCTGGTGGGACTCGTGCAGAACCAGGCCGCCGTGCTGGACGGCGTGGGCGACGGCGTCATCGCCCTCGACGACGCCGGAGTGGTGCGGGTCTGCAATGAGCGGGCCGAACGGATGCTGGGCCTCGACGCGCCGGTCGGCCACCGCCTCGCCGAGCTGGGGGTGCCGTCCGAACTCCTCGAGGCGGTGGACGAGCGAACGCCCCGCGATGGGATCGTCGTCGGCGACCGCGTGCTCTACCTGGACGCGCACGCCGTGGTGCGCGACGGACGCTCCCTCGGCGACGTGCTGATCCTGCGCGACCGCACGGACCTGATCGCGCTCGCCGAACGCCTGGAGACGGTGCGTGCCATGACGAGTGCTCTGCGCGTGCAGCGGCACGAGTTCGCCAACCGGCTGCACGTCGCGACCGGACTGATCGATGCGCGGCGACCCGACGAAGCTCGCGCGTTCCTCGCCGAGCAGCTGGGCCGAGGGCCGGTGGACTTCCCGGTGGACGGCCTCGAACGCGTGGAGGATCCCCTGCTGCAGTCCTTCCTCGGCGCCAAGGCCATGGAAGCCGGTGAGCGCGGTGTCGCCCTGCGGATCGCCGAGGACACGCTCCTGCACGGCACGCTGATCGGGGCTGAGGATGTCGCGGCCGTTCTCGGCAACCTGCTCGACAACGCGTTCACCGCCGCAGTGCGCGGCGCCGAGCCCCGCGAGGTCGAGGTGGCGCTGCTCGACGACGGGGACGCGCTGGTCGTGACGGTCGCCGATTCGGGTCCGGGCATCGAGACGGGCCGCGACGTCTTCGCGTCCGCGTCGGCAGTCGAACCGCGGCCGGATGCCGTGCACGGCCACGGCCTGGGGCTGCGACTCTCACGCGAGCTTGCGCGGCGCCGCGGCGGTGACGTGTGGGTCATCGAGGAGATTCGCGAGGACGGCGGTGCGGTCTTCGGAGCGCGCCTGCCCGGCGTGATGGCGCCCTCGGGAGAAGGAGAAGACCGGTGACCACTGCCATCCGTGTGCTCGTCGTGGACGATGACTTCCGCGTCGCGGGGCTGCACCGCGACATCGTCGAGGGTCGTCCGGGGTTCATCGCGCTCGAGCCGGTGGGCTCGCTCAGCCAGGCGCGAGCCGCGATCCGCGCCGGCGACCCCGACCTCCTGCTCGTCGACGCCTATCTGCCCGACGGCGATGGGGTGGGCCTGATCCGGGAGAGCGAGCGGGATGCCGTGATGCTCTCCGCGGCGAACGACTCGGGCACCGTTCGCCGCGCGCTCCGCGCTGGAGCCTTCGGGTACCTGATCAAGCCCTTCGAGGCTCGCGCCCTCGGTGACCTCCTCGACCGCTACGCCCGTTTCCGCAACCTCGTGACGGCTGAGCGTGCGCTCAGCCAGAGCGAGGTCGATCGAGCGCTCTCGATCCTGCACGGCGGTGAGGCGCCGTCCCTCTCGCGATCGGCGACGGAGCAGCTCATCCTCGAGTCCCTCGACGACGACGGCGCATCGGCGAGCGACGTCGCCGACCGCGCCGGGGTTTCACGGGCGACGGCCCAGCGGCACCTCGCCGCGCTCGCGGCGCGCGGGATCATCGAGGTGAAGCTGCGCTACGGGAGCACCGGGCGGCCGGAGCACCGGTACCTCCACAAGCCCGGGCGGTGACCTCAATACCAGGCGCTGGAGTCACCACCGGTCCCTGAGCCTGTCGAAGGGTCGACCCGGAGTCCGTCAGCGCGCCGGCGCGACCTCGGCGAGGAAGTCCAGCATCGCCGCGTTGAACGTCTTCGGCTGCTCCATATTCGCCGCATGGCCGTCCCTCGGGATGACGACGGCACGGCCACGAGGCGCAAGAGCCGCGGCGGCCTCGGCGTGGCTGGACGGCCACAACTCGCTGTCGGCTCCGCCGACGAAGAGCACCGGCACATCCGCGCCCTCGATGACACGTCGCCAATCAGCCTTCGCGTGGTCGTTCAGCAGTGCCAGCTCGCCGGTGGAGATCTTGTAGTCGACACCCTTCATCGCACGCAGGAACCGCACGAGCCGCATGCCGCGCTTCGCGACGGGCGTGCCCTTGCCCGTGTCGGGGATGGCGGTCGCGAAGTAGGTGTCGATATTGGAGGCGTCGAACCCGTAGAAGCCGTGGGGCCACTCGTCGGTGTTGAGCATCTTCGGCGTCTGATCGACGATCACGATCGCGCCCACCCGCGAGGAGCCGAACTGCCTGACATACGACCAGATCGTATTGCCGCCCATCGAACCGCCGACGAGCACGGCGTCGCGGAGGTCGAGCGTCTCGAGCACGTCGTTCACGTCCTGCCCGCGCACCTCCATGTCGACGCCCGACTCCGGCCGATCGCTCGCCCCGTGCCCGCGCAGATCGACGACGATCACCCGGTACCCGGCCGCCGCGAGCGGCTTCACCTGATAGCGCCAACTGCCCGCGGGGGCCTTGAACCCCGCCAGCAGGACGACGGGTCGCCCCTTCGCGTCGCCGTACTCCGTGTAATCGAGGCGTATGCCGTCGTGGGTGGTGAGAGATGCCATCATGCTCCGTTCGGGAAGGCTTTGCCGGGGTTCAGGATGCCCCGAGGGTCGAGCGCGTGCTTGATCGATGCGTGGAGGTCCAGGACCACCGGACTCAGCTCCTGCGCGGCACCGGCGAGCTTCAGCAGCCCGACGCCGTGCTCGCCCGTGACCGTCCCCCCGAGTGCTCGGCAGTCGTCGACGATCCGGTCGAAGGCGCGCTTGGCCCGGGCCTTCGCCTCGTCGTCGCCCTCGGGCGCGATGATGAGCGGATGCAGGTTGCCGTCGCCGGCGTGTGCGATGTTGGCGATCACGACGTCCTCCTCAGCCGCGGCCCGCTCGATGCGCGCCAGCATCTCCGGCACGGCGGCGCGCGGGACGCAGACGTCCTCGGTCAGCACGGGCCCGAGTCGCTCGAGCGCCGGGTAGGCGAGCCGTCGCGCGGCGAACAGGCGCGCGATCTCGTCGGGGTCGGCGGCGCGCTCCACCTGCGCTCCCCCAGCGGTGTGGAACTCGTGCGCGATCAGGTCGGCCAGTTCCTCGCCGCGGGCGCCGGGCTCGTCGACCTTCGCGAGCAGCAGCGCGTTCGCGCCCTCCGGAAGCTCCCACGCCTGCCACTCGGCGACCGCCTGCAGACACGTGCGATCGATGAGCTCGAGCGCAGACGGGATGATGCCCGCCGATGACACGGCCGCGACGGCGCGGCCGGCATCCGTCAGCGAGCGGAAGTAGCCGACGATCGCACGCTCTTCGCGGCCGGTCAGCGGCAGCAGCTTGACCGTCACGTCGACGACGATGCCGAGGGTGCCCTCCGAGCCGACGAAGAGCGAAGCGAGGTCGTACCCCGTGACACCCTTCGCGGTCGTGCGGCCGACCGTCGCGATGCGGCCGTCGGCGAGGACGACGGTGAGCGCCAGCACGTAGTCGCGCGTGACACCGTACTTGACGCAGCAGATGCCGCCCGCATTGGTCGCGACGTTGCCGCCGATCGTCGAGATGGACTGGCTCGCGGGGTCGGGCGGGTACCAGAGCCCGACCTCGGCGACGTGACGACGCAGGTCGTCGTTGAGGACGCCGGCCTGGACGACGGCGTAGCGCTCATCCACGTCGACCCGGAGGATCTCGGTCATCCGCTCGAGCGACAGGACGAGGCATCCCGCTGTCGCATTCGCTCCGCCGGAAAGCCCCGTGCCCGCGCCACGCGGGACGACTGGCACGCCATGGTGCGCCGCGATGCGGACAGTCTGGGCGACGTCCTCGGTCGAAGTGGCGAAGACCACGGCGGCCGGGATGCCGAACTCGGCCCACTCCGCGTCGTCATGGCTGCAGCGCGCGAGGGTCGCAGGATCGGTGTCGACCGTCCCCTCGGGCAGCGCGGAGAGCAGGTCGGTGACGACGGCAGCGGCGTTCATGGCCTACCGATGCTACGACAGGGCCGGCCGCCCGCCGTCCCGCCGGGGCGAGCCGGGGCGCACAGGCTCTCACGAAGAACCGGACAGTGCAAGGGGTTTTAACCTGAATGGACTTTCAGGTACGCTCTGCCTGCGGCATCCCCCAGCCGCGTTCGCGCCTTACATGGAGGTATCCGCGCATGGCATCCACCCAGAACACCGACCCACCGGTGCAGCAGTCGAGTCTGCGACGCGTCGTCACGGCTTCGATGGCCGGCACCGTCGTGGAGTGGTACGAGTTCTTCCTCTACGCCACGGCGGCGACGCTCGTCTTCAACAAGATCATGTTCCCGCCGTCGGAAGACCCTTATGCGCCGATCATCGCGGCGTTCGCCACGTACGCGGTCGGCTTCTTCGCGCGGCCTCTGGGCGGCATCGTCTTCGGCCATTTCGGCGATAAGTACGGACGCAAGAAGCTCCTGCAGCTCGCCATCATCCTCGTCGGCGTCGCAACCTTCCTCATGGGGTGCCTGCCCACCTTCGAGCAGGTCGGCTATCTCGCCCCGGTCCTCCTCGTGGTGCTGCGCTTCGCACAGGGCTTCGCCGTCGGCGGCGAGTGGGGCGGCGCGATCCTCCTCGTCTCGGAGCACTCCCCCGACCGGACACGTGGGTTCTGGGCATCCTGGCCGCAGGCCGCTGTACCGCTCGGAAACCTGTTGGCGACGGTGGTGCTCCTGGTCCTCAGCCGCACCCTCACCGAGGAGCAGTTCCTCTCCTGGGGCTGGCGCATCGGATTCTGGCTGTCGGTCGTCATCGTCGCGGTCGGCTACTACGTGCGCACGCGGGTGACCGACGCCCCGATCTTCCTGCAGGTGCAGAAGGAGGTCGAGAAGTCCAAAGAGGTGCGCTACGGCGTGCTCGAGGTCATCAAGCGCTACCCGCGCGGCGTGATCACCGCGATGGGCCTGCGGTTCGCCGAGAACATCATGTACTACCTCGTCGTGACGTTCTCGATCACCTACCTGGCGGTCAAGCTCGAGGTGAACACGGCCGAGATCCTCGGGCTCGTCGCCATCGCCCACATCGTGCACGCGATCGTGATCCCCCTCATCGGAGGTCTCACCGACCGCATCGGGCGCAAACCCGTGTACCTCATCGGCACCGTGCTCGCCGCCGGATGGGGCTTCGTCGCCTTCCCGATGTTCGACACCAAGAACCCGCTGATCATCGTGTCGGCGATCTCACTCGGACTGTTCATCCACGCGTTCATGTACGCGCCGCAGCCGGCGATCATGTCCGAGATGTTCCCGACGCGGATGCGCTACTCGGGCGTCTCGCTCGGCTACCAGGTCACCTCGATCGTCGCGGGTTCGCTCGCACCGATCATCGCGACCGCGCTGCTCGCCACATACGACTCGTACGTACCCGTGGCGATCTACCTCGCGATCGCGGCCGGGATCACCCTGATCGCAGTGATCTCTCTGCGCGAGACGAAGGGCTCATCGCTGCACGAGCTGGACCGTCTCGACGACGAGAAGCTCGCCGCAGACAAGGTCGGAACCCGCGCCTGACCGCCGCGGCCACGCAGACCGCCTCGCCCCTTCGGGGGTGGGGCGGTCCTGCGTTTCGGCGGCGTCACCGCGCCGCGATCACCTCGTCGACCCACGCGGGGACGACCTCGCCGGCCCGACCGGTCCGGACCTCGTCGAAGGGCACCGCGGCGTCGGTCGGCTCGAGGTTGAGCTCGACGGTGCGCGCGCCGAACGCCGCGGCGAGAGCGACGTAGCCCGCGGCGGGATAGACCGCGCCCGACGTCCCGATCGAGACGAACACGTCGCACGCGACGACGGCCTGCTCGATGCGGTCCAGGCCGTACGGCATCTCACCGAACCAGACGACGTCGGGGCGCAGCATCCGCTCGCCGCAGACAGGGCACGGCGGTCGGTCGACCAGGTCTCCGGTCCACTCGGGGCGGCTCCCGCACACGGCGCACAGCGCTCGACGCAGCTCGCCGTGCATGTGCACCAGATTGCGGCTGCCGGCGCGCTCGTGCAGGTCGTCGACGTTCTGCGTCACGACCAGGAGGTGGTCCCGGATGACGTCCTCGAGCGCCGCCAGTGCGCGATGCGCCTCATTCGGGACGACGGATGCCACGCCCCGCCGCCGCTCATCGTAGAACCGCAGCACGAGTTCGGGGTCGGCCTCGAAGCCCTCGGGTGTGGCGACATCCTCGACCCGATGTCCTTCCCAGAGTCCGCCCGCATCTCGGAAAGTCGGCACGCCGCTTTCGGCCGAGATCCCGGCTCCGGTCAAGACGACGATGCGCATGGCACCATTGTGGCGTGAGCGACCTCCCCGGGAAGACACCGCTGACCCGCCTCCCCGACGGGACCGTCAAGCAGATCGGACCCCTCACCGGAACCCGAGTCTGGACCGTGCCGGGGCGCGCCAACCGGCCCCTGGCTGCACCGCGGGCCGAGCCGCGGCCGCTGTCGCCGGGTGAGGCGACGCGGCTGTGTGCGTTCTGCGAGGACCGGTATCTCGAGACGACGCCCGAGAAGTCCCGTCTCGTCGGCCCGGACTTCGCCGAGGTGCGGGCAGTGCCGGCATCGGAGCTGTTCGACACGAGGGCCGAGTTCCGGCGGTTCGGCAACCTGTTCGAGATCGTGTCAGCCGAGTACTGGCGCGAGAACCACGGCTTCCGCCAGCCGGCCAGTGTCGTCGCGTGGGCCCGAGACTACCTGCAGGACCCGGCGGGGCGCCGGCACATCGAGCGGCTCGCCGTCGAGCGAGCCGGGGCATCCGGGTTCACGCAGAGCGTCGAAGAAGCTGCCCTCGATCTCATCGGGGGTTCTCACGACGTCGTCGTCGCGCGGCGCCATGTCGTGGATGGGGCGACGAGCGATGACGAGCTCGTGTCGTCGGGAGCGCTGACGCCGCGGGAGCATGCGGAGTACTTCGCGTTCACCGTGCGCACGCTGGACGAGATCGCGAAGCGGCAGCCACACGCCGCCTACGTCGCGGTGTTCCAGAACTGGCTGCGACCGGCGGGGGCGTCATTCGAGCATCTGCACAAGCAGCTCGTCGCGATCGACGAGCACGGCCCACAGGTCGATCACGAGCTGCGGCTGCTGGCCGGAGACCGCCGCCTCTACCAGCACGCGATCGCCGACCTCGCCGCCCAGCACGGGCTCGTGGTGGCGGCGAATGAGAGCGCCGTCGTGTTCGCGGGCGTCGGCCACCGCTACCCCGCCTTCGAGGTGTATTCGCGATCGACCGCGAACCTGCCGCAGGAGCACTCGGCCGACGAGGTGCGCGCGATGTCGGACCTCGTGCACGCGCTGCACGCCGCGACCGGCATCCACGTGCCCACGAACGAGGAGTGGCACTATCGACCGCCCGGCGCGCAGTGGCCCATGCCGTGGCGCATCGTGCTGAAGTGGCGCATCTCCAACCCCGCCGGGTTCGAGGGCGGCACGAAGGTGTACGTCAACACGATCGACCCGTGGGAACTCCGCCGCCGGGCCGTCGCCGAGCTCAGCCGCCTGCGCGCGTCGGGGGCCCTGGCTGACGGCATCCGGATCGGCGACGAGTGCCTCCCGGAGGACGCGCAGCTGGGCTACGCCGACTGAATCCGACCCCGCGCAAACCCCGTGCACAGGAGCGGGGATCATGTACGACACGCCGTGCCGCGGCATCCGTCTGCCGCGCGTCGCGACCGATCTCCGCCGCCGTGTACAGCGCGAAGGACCTACCCGCGCGTCGACCAGAGCGCCCAGGCCACGAGCAGCGGCTGGAAGAACAGCCGACCGAGGCGCTTGGCGTCGGTGTCCAGCCCGAACCCGCTGCGACGCTCCAGCCACTGGCTGACGTTCCCCGGGAAGATCGCCACGAAGAACGCCGCAAGGATCGCACCGACCCGTCGCCGCTCCTTCGGCAGCACGACGAGGGCGGCGCCGAGCATGACCTCGACCACCCCCGACGCCACCACGACGCCGTCCTTGTCGATCGGGACGATCTGTGTGGTCCAGTCCGGCACCTGGGCCTGGAACTCGCGGCGACCCCAGAAGAGGTGAGTGAGCCCGGCGAAGACCATGGCCGAGGCGAGAACCCATCGGAGTGTCGTGCGCATGGTCCCATCAAACCGGATGACGGCGTCCGGATGAAGCCATTGCCGCTCTTCGCGGTCGGTGGTACGCCGCGCGCCCCGGCCGAGGCTCAGCCGCGGAGCATCTCGCGCAGCGCCTGAAGGGTGTCGGCTTCTGCCGGTCGCTTGTCGTCGCGATACCGCTTGACGCGCGCGAAGCGCAGCGCGATCCCGCCCGGGTAGCGCGTGGACCGCTGCACGCCGTCGATCGCGATCTCGACGACGACCTCGGGCGGGAGCCAGACCGTGCCGGGAGTCTCACGCACGGCGAGCTCTTGGAAGCGCTGGGTCTGCCAGGCCAGCAGCGCATCGGTGAGGCCCTTGAACGTCTTGCCGACCATGACGAACCCGCCGCCGAACTCGCCCGTCTCGTCGCGCGCGCCGAGGTGCAGATTGGACAGCGATCCCGTGCGGCGCCCGTACCCCCACTCGGCTGCGAGTACGACGAGATCGAACGTGTGGACCGGCTTCACCTTGATCCAGCTCGCTCCGCGGCGCCCCGCCGCGTACGTGGAGTCGATCGCCTTCACGACGACCCCCTCGTGACCCGCGGCAAGAGCGGCGGCTGAGACGCCCTCAGCGGTGGCCGCGTCGTCGGTCACCTCACCGGGAATGCGATAAGTCGGCGCAATGCGTCCGAGCTCGTCGCGGCGCACCCTCAGCGGCTCGTCGATGAGGTCGCGGCCATCGACGTGCAGCACGTCGAAGAACCACGGGTGCAGCACATCGAGCACCGGACCCTGAGCCCGATCCGGACCCTGACCCTGTCGAAGGCTGCCGAACCGCGCCATCGTGTCTTGGAACGGCCGCGGCGCATCGTTCTCGTCGAGTGCGAGGGTCTCGCCGTCGAGGATGAGGTCGGTCACCGGCATGGCGCGCACCACCTCGACCACCTCCGGGAGTCGATCCGTGATCTCGGCGAGGCTGCGCGTGAAGATCCGCACCTCGTCGCCGTGCCGATGCACCTGGATGCGTGCCCCGTCGAGCTTGTATTCGACGGATGCCTCACCCACGGCCGCAACGGCTTCGCCGGCGCTCGCCGCCGTCGACGCGAGCATCGGCATGACGGCGCGGCCGACGACGAGCCCCACCGCGCCGAGATCGTCCGCGGTGCCGGTGAGCGCGAGGAGCGCCGTGTCGCCGAGATCGCCCGAGAGCATCGCGGCCCGGCGCACCGCATCTGCTGGCCGGCCGGCCGCCCGCGCGATCGCGTCGAGCAGCACACCCTCGAGGGCGCCGGTGCGCAGCTCACCGAGGATCACCCGGCGCACGAAGTCCCATTCCGCCTCGGTCGCTCGCTCGGCGAGGCTCTGGAGAACCGCGCCCCGCGCGGCGACCGAACCGGCACCGGACGCCGCGGCAATGACGCCGAGCGCTTCGTCGAGGTCGCCGACCGTGAGCTCCGGCTCGTCGGAGTGGTCGGCCGTCAAGCCGCCGAGGCCGCGCCATCCGACACCGATCCTGCCCTGCCGGGGGCTCGCCGTCAGGAATCCGACCGCGGGCACGATCTCGTCGGGCTCGAGCCGCTCGAGGGCGCCCGCGAGCGCCTCGACCTTCGCGAGCCGCGAGCGTGTGGCCGTTACGGCGTCGACGGTCTCGACCAGTTCGGCGAGCAGCATCCCTGAAGTCTCCCACCGGCCCCCGACACGCGCATCTAGCGGCCCGCGCTCACGGAGGCAAGCCCGTCCCTGGTGCATCCGAGCACCGTCAGGCTGTTCGCATGGCACGCATCGGAACGTCGGGCTGGGTGTACCCGCACTGGCAGGGCGTGCTCTACCACGAAGCCGATCAGCGCCGGTGGCTCGGCACGTACATGGCCGAGTTCGACACCGTCGAGCTCAACGCCAGCTTCTACCGCTGGCCTCCGCCGGCACGCTTCGCCTCGTGGCGATCGCGGTTGCCCGAAGGGTTCGAGATGACGGTCAAGGCGCCTCGAGGACTCACCCACGCACGCCGGCTGTATGAGCCCGAGCAGTGGATCGAGCGCGTGACGGCGGGGCTCCACGAGCTGCGCGGCCGGCGCGGTCCGCTCATCGTGCAGCTGCCTCCGACCATGGCCCGCGACGATGCGCGACTGGATTGGTTCCTCGGCGCGCTGCCGGGCTGGACGCGCCCGGTCGTCGAATTCCGGCATCCCTCCTGGGCGGATGACGCGGTCTTCGCACTCCTCGAACGTCACGGCGCCGCGTATTGCGTCATGAGCGGTGCCGGTCTCCCCTGCATCCTGCGGGCGACCGCGAAGCTCGTCTACGTGCGCCTTCACGGACCCGATGACTCCCACCTCTACGGCGGCTCGTACTCCGACACCGACCTCGCCTGGTGGGCCGACCGCATCCGCGAATGGGAGCACTCAGGCCACGACGTCTACGTGTACTTCAACAACGACGGCGGCGGAAACGCCGTCCGGAACGCGCAGACCCTGAAATGGATGCTGAACACCTGAGATGACGAAGGGCGCCGCGCCTCTCGGCGCGACGCCCTGTCTCGAAGTCGTCAGGCTGCTGCTGCGAACGCCTCGGACCGGACGACCAGCTCGTCGCCCGCGGCATCCACCGTCACGACTCCCCCGTCGGCCAGCCGGCCGTCGACGAACAGCTCGGCGATCCGGTCGTCGACCTCGCGCTGCACCAGACGGCGGAGAGGCCGGGCCCCGTACTCCGGCTCATACCCGTGCTCGGCCAGCCAGTCGACGGCGGCTTCGGTGACGTCCAACGACACCTCGCGCTTCGCCAGTCGTGCGGCGGTCGTGTCGAGCACGAGCCGGACGATCTCGCGCAGCTGCGCCTTCTCGAGCTTGCGGAAGAGCACGATCTCGTCGATCCGGTTGAGGAACTCGGGGCGCATCGCCTCGCGCAGCCTGCCGTAGACCCGATCGCGCAGATCCTTCTCACTGCCGAATCCGGTCGACCCACCGCCGTCGGCGATGAACCCGATCGCGCCCGACCGCGACGCGAGGAACTCGCTCCCGAGGTTCGACGTCATGATGATCACCGTGTTGCGGAAGTCGACAGTCCGACCCTGACCGTCGGTCAGGCGCCCGTCGTCGAGCACCTGCAGGAGCAGGTTGAAGACGTCGGGGTGCGCCTTCTCGATCTCGTCGAACAGCACGACCGCGTACGGATTGCGCCGCACGCGCTCGGTGAGCTGACCGGCCTCGTCGTAGCCGACGTATCCCGGAGGGGCGCCGACGAGCCGAGACACCGTGTGCCGCTCGCCGAACTCGCTCATGTCGAAGCGGATGACGTCGCCGTCCGAGAAGAGCGACTGCGCGAGCGCCTTCGCGAGCTCCGTCTTGCCGACGCCGGTCGGGCCGAGGAAGAGGAACGACCCCACGGGACGGTGCGCGTCGCCCATCCCGGTGCGGTTGCGGCGCACCGCCTTGGCGACCGCCGCCACGGCATCGTCCTGCCCGATCACACGGGCGTGCAGCTCGGTCTCGAGAAGCGCGAGACGCTCGCGCTCGGTCTCGGTCAGGCGATTGACCGGGATGCCGGTGGCCCGGCTGATGACGGCGGCGATGTCGGCCTCATCCACGACCGCG